>ERZ779890.86-NODE-86-length-101525-cov-19.637686_pt1 | contig 101525 bp, 169 predicted proteins | sample MGYA00511553_ERZ779890 | MGnify/ENA primary metagenome ERZ779890 (study PRJEB29588, sample SAMEA2152064) | human gut metagenome | biome: human gut; feature: human-associated habitat; material: faeces | place: Denmark | collected 2008/2010 ... | reverse complement strand
GTTTCGGTGGAAACGGCGGTTGGTGGTGGATTTGGATCATCCTAATCTTCTTCTGCTGGGGCGGGTTTGGAGGTAACGGTTTTGGTAGAGGTAGTGATGATGCTAGTCGTCTTGCTTCTCAGTTGAATACCGATACTAACACAAGTCTGTTAATGCAGGCTATTCAAGGTAACAAAGATGCTATCAGTTCTTTGTCTAATACTTTAAATTGTGATATTAATGCTGTACAGACAGCTTTGAATACTATTAATACTAGCGTAAGTCAGATTGCTTGTGATACTAAATTGGCTAGCTGTGAAGTAATTAATGCTATTACTTCTGGTAATGCTAACTTAGCTTCTCAATTGGCTAACTGCTGCTGCCAGACTCAACGTTCAATCGACTCTGTTAATTTGAACTTGACTCAAATGAATGCAGACAATAGACTGTCTATCTGTCAGCAAACTAATACTTTATAGAATGCCATTACTAGTGGATTCAATAACTTACTAACAGATAATGCTAACAAATTTAATGTAATTGGCGCTAAGATAGATGCACAGACTCAGATGATCAATGATAAATTCTGTCAGCTTGAAATGCGTGAAATGCAGAATAAGATTGATACATTACGAGATGAAAAACAAGGATACCAGTTATCTGCTCTTACTCAGCAATAGACTCAAAACTTAGTTAATCAGTTGCGTCCTTGTCCAGTACCTGCTTACTTAACTTGTAACCCATTCGGATGTAACGGTGGTTTGAATAGTTATGGATACGGTTATCCTTATGGATATGAAGGTGGATGCAACAGCTGTGGTTGCTGATTGTTAAACTAATAATACATTGAATTATGAATCCGTATTTTTTACCCTATTCGCAATGGACTCCTAGAATGTTATCTAGTAGATTTCCAGTAACTAGATTAAATCGTAACGGGATTCCTTCACTGCGTACTATATCTGTAACTACAGATACAACTGGTTCAGCAGTTATATATAATATTTGCCCTTGGCGTTGGAAACAACTTTGCAATGAAGGGTTAATGATCCTGCGAATCTCACAAGTTCCAGCTACTGGTTCAGAAACTTTTGTAGTTTCTATTAATCCTAATAGCACTCAAAATACTACTGTTGCCACAACTGGTATTCCGTTGATTGGCAGTACTGGAGTTTAGTTAACATCTGCTGATGTAGTAAATGGTAATAGATTACTAGTATATTTTAACAAATGTGAAGGTATCTTCCAAGTGGTCAATCATATACCTACTACTACAGCATAAAATTAATACAGGGCTACTGTAAAAGGTAGCCCTACTAAAACCAATTCAATTATGTTATTTAGTCAATTAAAAATAGGAGATCACGTACACGTATTAGAAGTTCTAGGAACGTTTAAAAAGACTACTGTTTATAGTCTTGGTTCTATTACTTAGGTTTCAAATCCTTATGATGAAGCTTTACCTCAGGGTTAGTTTCCAATACCAGGATAGAGCAGACGTAAACTAGTTGATGTGTTTATTAGTTGTAATGGAGAATCTAAGAAACTGTCAGTGCCAGCTGAGCGTTCGATCATTAATGATACTTCTATAGGACTTACTGTTGCTACTAATAAAGAAGAAATAGCTAATATGGTTAGATAGAACTATAATGAGTTCAAAGCTAAAAAAGAAGCTGCAAGTAAGTATGATGAAGAAATGGAGAAGTGTAAAGATATTTTAGATCAACTAGAAGCGCAGGTAGAAGCTCCTATAATAACAAATACTATTGACAATAGTAAAGAAATAAATGATTTAAAGAATGATGTTGCTGATATTAGGAAGATGATAGAAGATGCTAAGAAGATGTTTATGGGAGGGTTCCCAAAACCACCAATGCCTCCTATGCCTAATGTACCAACTCCAATGAAATAATACTCGGCAACGCTCACAACGTTCGCTCACCTCTACGAGGCTCGCTCACTGTATAGTGGACGAGCTTTTGTTGTTTATGTATGTTAATAATATATCCTCGCTTCGCTCAGAGTTCCTTCGCTTCGCTCGGAAAATTATTATAAAGCTTTTTAAGAAAGGCTATTAGTTTCTGTTAAGGAGTGTATCTAAGATACTATAAAAATTTACAGTAAGTCTTAAAATGCGTTTTATGACTATTATAATTATAATTTAAATATATAGATATGACATTAAATGAGCTCATTGATGATATTCTATTAGAAGCTAGAAACAACTAGATTGCTGAGAGTGAAAAGCTCAGTAGATATTAGATAATGTTGTGGATTAAAACCTATCGAGCTTACTTATTAAAACAGAAGTTAGATAAGGGAGAGCAATTAGACTAGATCTTCTATTAGACTATACGCATGCATTTGGATAAAATAGAAGAAGATCCAGGTCATGCAGAATACCAAGGAGATAAAGAATTACCGACTTTACTTGGTACTAAACTTACTACTTCAGTAATAACAGTAAAAGATGCCTATGGTAATATTATTCAATTAGGTTCTGAAACTAAAATGAAATTCTAGAAATATAGAAAGTATACCTGTAAAGATTATATTGCATATGTTAAAGGTAATAGAATATATGTAGAAGGTGATGCTAATCAACTAGAATATGTTGATGTAGAAATAATTGCTGAAGATCCTACTGAAGACAAACTGTGTTATGATCCAGATAAGGATGAATATCCATTACCAGCTTATATGTGGGGTACAGTTAAGTAGTTAATATTTACTAAAGATTTCTTAACTATGAGATAGCAAGTATCTGATACTACTAATGATAGTAAAGATGATACTTAGAATGTGATGAATTAGAATGTTAACAGAAGTATAAGACGATGAATGAATTGAATAAATCAGCGTTTAAAACTGCTTCCTATACTATTCCGTCGTTTTATAATTCTTATTTAGAAAGTATTGAACCAGATACTGTTTACGATATTGATTATACTACATACAGAAAAATAATAACAGAATACTTTCAATATCTGAGAGATTAGATAATAGAAGAAAGTAAAAGAGTAAAATTACCATATAGAATGGGTAGTTTACAAATAATCAAAAAGCAACCAAAACACTTAGATAGTAGAAGTCTTATAATTGATTATTAGGCTACTAAAGAATATGGAAAGTTAATTTACTTACTAAACGAACACTCTAATGGATATAAGTATAGGCTATATTGGGATAAATAGGATTTACTAGTTAAAAATAAAAGTAAATACTAGATATAGTTAAGTAGAGCCAATAAGAGAAATTTAGCTAGCATAATTAAAAATAAAGTTCACGATTACGAAGAAATATGATTTACAAAATGACAAGTAGTAAAGCCGTGATTGCTAAAGTAATTGCGGACTTAGGTTTAAATGAAACTGAAATACCTATTACAGATATACGTCAATGGATTGGAGAAGCCTTAATGAATATAGGTTCTGTTAATCAATTAGATCACAAAGTAGAAGTAATACCTATCAATGGTTATTAGGCTAAGTTACCGTGTGACCTAGAAAGATTAAATAGTGTAGCTTACTCTACATGTGATTGTGGTGGTTGGATACCTATGAAGAAGAGTACTGGTACATTCAGTGTATATGATAAGAAAGATAACTGTGATTGTTGTAATATGATTATACACGATGATGTATTAATACCATTAGTAAAGAACCTTCATAATCTTACTAAAGATAAAGACGCATTAGAAATACTTAATAAAGATACTAATACTAGATAGACACTTAGCACATTAATTAATAATTATACAGTTTGTAGCAAAAATGGTAGATTACAGCACACTAGTTTTAATGGTACTAATTTCAGTTATACGCCACAATATGATGTCAAACCAGGATATCTTATCTCAAATGTCCCAGAAGGATATGCAAAAATATCATACCATGCTATCTATACTGACGAAGATGGTATGCCAATGATGCCAGACGTACAGTCTTACTTTGAAGCTTGCTTTTGGTATTGTGCACAAAAGATTCTTTACATTAAGTATATAAAAGGAGAAGTACACAGATAGTTGTGGATAGATGCTAAGAACTCGTATAACTTCTATAGAAAGCAAGCATATGCTGAATCATTAATGCCGAACCAAGACGAATTAACTAATATCAAGTACACATGGAATACATTAGTCCCAGAGATAGATGAAGAACGTACTTTCTTTAGTACTACTGGTGATAGACAATAGATTTACAATTAGAATTATAATAGATTATGGAGATAAATAGCCAAGTAAATACATTTCTAGAAGGAATGAATCTAGATTCTGATATTACTATGCTATCTGACAAGTAGTATAGATGGGCATAGAATGTTAGATTGTTAACAGATAATGCCGGAACTACTGGAATTCTATAGAATATAGAAGATATTAGACAATATTTAGGAGGTTTAGAAATCTCTGAAAATATACTAGGTACGGCTGTTAGTAGATGGTATAATACAGATAAAGAAAAAGTAGAAGAATGTGGAATAGTATTTACTAAAGAATTGTATGAACAAAATAGAATTAATAATCTTTGGATAGTAACTGATTTTAATAGTATCAGTCCAACTTGGACTCTAATAGTATCTGCACAATTAAATATTACAGACAACGTATCCATTGTTACTAATTTTGAGTCTAATAATGTTAGTAAAGTATATATATCTGACGGTAATACTTCTATCAAATGCATTAATATATAGAAGAAATATAATACAAGTAAGACTAGTCCAATAACAGATAGTACATACTTTGATCTGTTACCAAGTTCTACTATTGCCCCATTTAAGTTTATTGAATGGACTTCTGGTAATTTGCCAGCAGGTATGGTACAGTATTGTTATTAGCTATTCAATGTGCATGGCGGTGAAACTACAACTTCATCACTCAGTTCTATGATACCTGTATCTTCTAGTAACACTAATTCATCTAAAAACTTTAATGGAAACAATAAAGACGAAAGTACAGACAAAGGGTGTCTATTGTCAGCTACATTATTTAATGACGGTAGATTTGAAAGAATTAGAATAATTGGAATACAGTACACTAATAAAAATCAAGTACCAAAAATATACATTATAAATGAATTAGATTTGCCCAAATCTGATAATCCTACCATTACTTTTACATATAATGATATTGGTAAGAATTATATTAATGAGTTATCAATTGAAGAGTTTAACAATATAATTCCGTTTGAATTTAATGCTAAGAGTATAGCTAAAATGAATAATAGGTTATTTGCTTCAAACTTACAAGAAATAACATGGGATGTAGCTTACGATGCTAGGGCATATAGGTGCAATAAAAATGGAACAATATAGCTAAATTCTAGTATAACTGAAAATTCTTTAACTTTAACTTTTGATTAGTTATTGGGTAAAGGTAACGACTTTATTATACCAGAAGAACACGACTGTATTAACCCTATGAATAGTCAAATAGTATATCCAAATAATGAAACTGAAGAATATGCTTACGGATATGATGATAGTAGAACAGTTAGAGGTGGCAAAGGAGTAAATATAAGTTATAGATTTGTTACTACAGACTTAATAGAATCTGACAATACTCCATCTGTAGATGAAGAAGGTAATAAATTATTAGCTTATAATATGGAATTATCTGCATCTAAAAGAGTAGACGCTACTATTAAGTTAAAATGTCCAGAGAATGGTCAAACTGTATATATCTATAATAATGATAATATTTCTAGAATAAGAAATTATAGCGATCCATTTTACGTATCTAATTTTTTAGGGTATTAGAGAGACGAAGTATATAGATTTGGTATCGTATTCTACAATTAGAAAAATATACCATCTCCTGTACATTGGATCGGAGATATTAGATTTCCGTCTGGTGATATTGAAGGATATGAACCATTTACTTTTGCTGATACAGTTGATGGAACTGGTAATTATGAATTAATATCTCATCCGTTAGGTATAGTATTTTATGTATAGAATCTTCCTACAGATGTAGTAGCTTATGAAATAGTAAGATGCGACAGAACATTGGCAGATAGAACTGTAGTTACTTAGGGATTACTAAACAAAACTATTAGATTCAATGGGTGGTAGAATAATACTGAAGATTATAGAGCTGAATATTCTATTGGTAGTATAGACAGAAGACCTACTATTATGCCAACATATACAGATACTGCTGTATCACCGTTTGCACAAGGAATATACCATATATATGATAATAAGATGGTGTAGCAAGATACTTAGGCTATAAACCCAATAGATGTTAATGGTATCTTTGATTTAGTAACAGCTGATATATGTTTTAATAAAGAAAATTCAGATTCTATTGTTACTAGTAATATGAATATAGTACCATTGTATTGTGCTCATTCTGCTACATATTGTAATGATAATGGATATAAACATCACAGACTAGGAATACCTTTCACAAAAGTGTTAGGTAGAAATGATAACAATTAGACTGAAAATTCATTTGGTGGTGTAGTAGAAGGATCGGATTATGATGGAGATCGACCAGCTATTAAATTAGAATCTGGAGTATTTGACGGGTTTGAGTAGAATGACGGCAGACTTAGTGGAGGGGTATGTAAATATTATTAGATGTTTGGTAAGAACTATGCTCATAAAGACAATTCTAATTTGCGTCAATCTTTTCCTATAAAAGATGTTACTAAACCAACTAATATTTCTCCTTATCAAGAAGCTTTTGATGCTAAATAGATAGTAAACTATATAGATAGATTTGGGTTTATCAATTATAGTATTGGTTCTAATGAAGCTCTTGGACCACATGGGGTATGTTTAGCTATTAGTGCTCCAGATGTATACTCCGGAGGTTTTACTGGTATACGTACAACGCCAATGCTGAGAAAGTTTAGATATAATTCTGTGCTTTTCGTTAACATAAAAAAAAGTGCTACTCAGTATGGTGGTAACACATTTATAAGTAGAAGTTATTCTACTTATTATAGTACTAACACTTATGTTAAAACATCTTGGGAAAAATATGATACAGCTATGTGTTTCGGTGGTGATACATATTTAGGTGTATTAGATTATGTGCACACTTTGTTATTTACTAGAAATGATCCAGATGATAGAAACGGTTTCAAGAGATTTGTTGCAGCTTATATACCTTTAGAATCTAGTATAAATCTACATTATAGAAACGATGAACATTTTTCTCAAGATACAACAGTATCTACTGGCAATGCTCAAACTGGAGAGGCTAATATATATTTTTTAACAGATCCTGGAGCATTAAATACAAATTACACTCAAGGAAAACCCATGTATACATATAATTCAGCATATTCTAGTACTAATACCGCTAAAGGTTATATTCAAAGTTCTATATACGCTGAAGATAACGTAAAGAGTATGAATCGTATTACGTGTTCTGAAGTAAAGTCTATTAACGAATAGACAGATAGTTGGACTAAATTTAAATTTGCTAATTATTTAGATACAGATAGTACATATGGACCTGTTACTAATTTAAAAGTGTTTAAAAACAGATTGTATTTCTTTTAGGATAGTTCTGTGGGTATAGCTTCTGTTAATGACCGATCATTAATTAATGATAATAACGCTGGAGAACTAGTATTAGGTACAGGTGGAATATTAACAAGATATGATTACTTAGTTACACAAAATGGTAGTAGTATTATAAATGATAAAAGTATTACTAATTCAGAAACAACTTTATATTGGCACGATTTTGATAAAAATGTAATATGTTCGCTAGGTAACGGATTCAATGAATTATCTAAGGTAAAACAAGTATAGACATATTTAAATAGATTGCCAGACTCAGCTAGAAAAAATCCAGTATCATTCTATGATAAAAAATATAATGAAGTATGGTTTAGAATATACGATAGATGTTTAATATTTAATGAATAGTTAAATGTATTTACATCTTTCTATACTCATAATCCAAACTGGTTCTTCCCATTTTCTACTAGGTTAGTTACTATTAAAGACAATAATTGTTACTATTTACACAATATGTATTACGTAGATGATAGTAAAGAGAAAGAAGAACGTATATCTTATGTAAGGTTTGTAGTAAATAAAGATATAGCATATACTAAAGTATTCGATAATCAATGGTTTTCTGCTGAATTTGAAGATGTTGGAGATGAAGAAAAACCTACATTAATAACAGATATACATTTTGAAACTAAAACTCAAGTGACAGATCCTATTGATTACAACAACATAGAAGTTAGAGAAGATAATTATAGATTTGCGATAAGTAGAGAAAAACAAGATAAACCTGATTTACAATAGCAAACTAACATGTCTTATGCTGGAAGAATGAGAGGAAAGTATTTAATTTGTAATTACACATTTGATTGTAATGATAACAAAGAGTTCAAACTTCCATATGTTAAAACAACTTATAGATATTCAATGTTATAATATGAAAACTAAGAAATTAAAAAAAGTTCCTCAATATGCTTTCGGTGCTGATGCTATTTCAAATTGGGGAAACATGAGTGGAGTAGATAAAGCAAATGTAGTTACACAAGGAGTTGGAGCTATAGGTAGTATGATAGGTAACGCTACTAGTGGATAGAAACCTACAGCAGCTGGTGTAATAGGTGGCATAGGATCTGGAGCTGCAATGGGCGCTTCTATTGGTGGACCTTGGGGAGCAGTAATAGGTGGAGCTATTGGTGGTATTACTTCAAGTATAGGTTCTGGTGGTTCTGTTAATGAGTAGACTGGTGAGTATGAATTACCATCAGGAATAGCTGGTCTATTTGGTCATAGTAAAAGTTATATACGTAATAAAGCTGGTAGAATTAAAAATGGTATTCAGGCTAGACAAATGTCTGAACAAGTAGCAGCTGATTACTATCAAGAAAATGGATACAATGAATTAAGTTTGTCTAAAGGTGGTGTAGTACCATCTACCATGGCTTATTTAGATGATGGTGAGATGTTAAGAATGCCAGATGGAACTATAGGATCTATACCAGAAGAAGGTAAACCTACGGATTCCAATTTATTAAATGTACCTGTTGGAACTCAAGTATTGAGTGATAAATTAAAAGTTCCAGGAACTAATAAAACGTTTGCAGAAATGGGTAAGAAATTGATGAAAAAAAGCAATAAGAAAGCTAATAATATATATGCTGAAAATAGTTAGATGCTAAATGAAAGAAATAACCAAATAACTTATTAGAATTTATTAGAATAGCAAGAATCTATAAAGAATAAAAAAACAAATAAAAAACAAAGTATTCAAACTTATGAAGAAGGAACTTCTGGCGTATCTGGCAGAAAAAAAGTAAAACTAAAATATATATACGACCCTATGCTAGGTGGTTTTGGTTATATTGATCCTAACACAGGAGGTTTTGTTGAAATGAATGATGTACGCAACGATCTTCTACCTGATTCTATGTGGATTTAGAATTACAATGATTCTGAGGAGATTGAACAGCCAATCGTCCTAAAATAGGATACTGCTACTAAAAGTACACATAATGTTGGTAAACGCGATTTTTTAAAGTTACCAAATAAAAATATAAAGAAAAATACACCAACAATATTTAACGATTACGCTTTTGAAGTAGCTGGTAAAAAATATTAGATTGGTGACACCTTTGAGTATAAAGGAAAACAATATAAAGTTACCGGAAATAACGAAGCTGTGCCAGTGAGTAAAAACGCTACAGATCTTAAAGAAATTAATGACGGATTTAATTGGAACTTGTATAGAGATGTATTTACTCAAGGTGAACCTAGAATTATAGGTCCGTCTGGAGCAGGGAGGTACTCTACTTATTAGTAGAATAAAACTACGAACAGTATACCAAATGCAAATGATCCTTATTTTATTGGAAATATGTATATGAATGGTAATTGGGGTGACCTTACTGTTGGCGAGCGATTATCTTCTATTAACCCTGAATTCAACACACCTGCTTTGGGTGCAATAGGTACTAATACTTCTGATAGTTATTCAACCCACACAATAACTCAAGATACCTCAATACCACAGACAGCAGTTCGTAACACTCCAAGTACAAAAAGAAGTACAGCACAAACAAGTGTGCAACAGCCTGTTTAGGAACAAATTACTGGACCAATACAACCTTTTAGTAATGATCGTCCATCTTTAACAGAATTAACTTCTAAACCAAGTAAAGTTTTACCCAAATTGAATATTGGTAGACCGTTTGTGTACAATCCTTCTCCAGATGATGCAGTAAGTAATGGATTAGATATGTCTTCTTTATATTCTACTGTAGCTACTTTAGCTCCTCTATTTGACAGAGAACGTGCAGAAAAAGTAGATGCCTATACTTATAATCCAGTATATGGTCCTACTAATTATAACATAGATCCTATACTTAGAGAAGCTACTTTAAGTGATAGAATTGCTAGGTATAATATGGCTAATATTAATCCTAACACTGGAGCTAATATGGCATTTGGTTTACAGTCAGCAGTTAATAGGAACAAAACTATTGCTAATGCTTATGCTACTAAAAATAATGCTGAAAATCAAATGGCGTTTAATAATGCCCAAATAGCTAACCAATGGGGGCAACAGTATGCTGATGCTAGACATATTGCTGCTACTGAATATGCACAAAATAAAGCAAATGCTAGAAATATAAATAGAAGAAATTTTGCTTCAGCTTTAAATAATTGGGGAGCGTCATTGAGAGATAAAAAACAAACAAGTATGGATATGGCAGCTTTGGAAATGTTACAACCCATGCTTAATTATGGTACAGAAGACAATGTACTTAATAGAGTTAATAAAATATTAAATAGAGTAAAAAATGGTTAATAGATACGATGAACCTGCTTCTTATGGTTATATTAGTCAATATGTACCAATACCATTTGAAAAATTATACGCATTAGGTAAAGATTATGCAGACCAAAGAAAACAAGCAGAAAAAGAATTAGAAACAAATATTAAAAAATTTGGAGAATTTGTTTCACCTTCTAGTGTAGATACATAGAATTATTATAACGCTTCTATAAAAGTTCTAGACCCTCTAATACAAGAAGCTGCTGTTAACCCAAGTGTTATGAAAAACGCAGATTATCGAGCTAGATTACAAAATACCATAAACAACTTAGATTACAACTTGTTAAGTCAATATCAACAATCTGCTGAAAATCTTAGACTTCGCGAGCAAAATATAGCTAAGTTACAAGCAGAAGGTAGGTACGATGTCAACATGGACGACATTGACATAACTAATTGGAATACTAAAGATTAGGGAATAATGAATAATTTAAATCCTATTCGTTATCAATCAATTAGAGAACAAGTAGAACCTTATGTAAACAACTTGCAAGATTCGTTCTTGTATAGTAAAGGCGGATATAATTGGATTGGCGTTGATGCAGATACTGTAATAAGACAAGTAGATACCAATTGGTCATCAATACGTAATACTCCTATAGCAGAAGCTCATATAAAAGCTATGATGAAAAACGGTATGACTTTAGAGTAGGCTGAGAATGCTTTTAGAAATCAAGCTATGAACGATGCGTTAGAATATGTTAGAAAGAAACCAGTAGTAGATCCGTATGCTATGGCTGAATATTAGAATAGAGCTGCTATAAGATTAGCACAAGCTAGAAAAGGTAGTTAGGGTAAGCCTTCTGGTACTGTGTTAGGACTTAGTGATATGCTAACTGGATAGTACTTGAAGCATCGTCAAAATATATTCAATAGAACTTTATCTAACGATAGTAGAGACGAACTATCAGATCCTAGTTTCCTTCAGAAATATCAAAAACTTACAGAAGAATCCTAGATTAATATAGACAATCTTACTAATCAAATTATGAACAGCAATCCTAAATTTGCACAAGCTGTAGAACTAATTAAACAAACTCTTATTGCTAAAGGACACCAAGATTCTGAAGAATTAGATCAAGTCGCGTTTCAAGCTGCACTACAATCTCCTGTAGTTAGTAATAAAGATAGAAATAAAATAAATTCTGCCATATAGTAGTATGAAGAATAGCATCAAAATATGATAAAAGAAGCAGAGGGTAGAGCCATGCAAAAAGCTTTTAATAAAACATTACAATTAGATCCTAATGCAAATCCTTTTAGTAACTTTAGAATGTACGTTGATGGTGGAGAGTATATGTACGACGAAAAGAAAGTACACGATATGTGGGAAGATGGGTTAAGAATAATTACACAACCAGTTGGACCGAATTTAAATCAAAATATGTTAAATAGTTTATTTGGATCTAATAAAAAAGTAAATGAAGAAGTAGGTTATATTATAGATCCTAATAAATTAATATCTCCCAGAAGCATTGTATTAGATAATCCTTATGTTACAAGCCTTGTAGAACAAGCTGGACACAAAATTAATGATATTAAAAATATGCATCTTGATAGAGATACTTGGGGTCAAGATAATTTTGATATAGAAGAAAGAATAGCCAAAGGTGATTTTGGTAAAGTAGCTATCGACAAGGTAGAAGGCTACATAGAACAAGGCAATACTAAAGGTTTACTTGTTAGTGTGAATGTACCTTATAAAGATATAGAAAACGCTTATACTTCTTGGTGGAGAATAGAAAATCCTAAAAATACTTTAAAAGACTATGGTTTTACTGTATCGGGAGCTCCAGAGGGAGCTGGAGAAGATTCCAGATGGTCACAAGGATACGTTACAGTAAGGATGGTTTTGGGTACTAGTGATAGTGATGTTGATAAAATTATGACAAATAGAAGCTATTAGAAAGAAACTGGTACGACAAATACAAAAGAAATGTAGATACAACAAGATGATGCGTTAATGAATTAGATAAATAACTGGACTCCCGGAATGGGATTTTAATTAATAATAAATATGTCATACATAGATTTATAGAACGCTACAAAAAATCCAATATTATACAGAAATAACAGCATTGGATTTCTGGATAAGGCTTACTATGAAAATAAGAACACCTCAGATTGGGCAGCAGATTATGATTTCATAGATTGGGCTTAGGACGCAACTAGAGATTATTATAGAAGTTTACAAAAAGGTTAGATGTAGACTTCTCAGGATAAAATGACAGTTAATAAATAGAACATTAATGATGCTTAGAAACTGTTAGAGTTGTATGATCAATTAGATCAAGTTGATTCTAAAGACCAAGTAGCTATTATTCAGAATGAAATAAGTAATATTACGGATTCTATGCGTAAGAATGGTAGTTGGTCATATTAGGCAGACCCTAATAGAGACCAATTACAAGGTATCATAAATGATAACCAAAAACAATATGACGAAAATTATAAACAGTATTTAGGTGATTTAGAAGAACTAAATTAGTCCTATAAGAACTATGATATAAGTCAGTACTATACAAGAAAGAGTAATGACGCTACCGCCGGATGGGGTAATTTTTTCTACAAAATGCCATCCACTATGGGTACTAGTAACACTAGTGCCCTGTATCAGACTACCAGTATGTTGGCAGGTTGGGGAGGATTTGTAGCAGGATCTAAATTAGGAGCAGCAATTGGAGCTGCTGCTGGACCTGTTGGAGCCGTAGCGGGTGCTGTATTAGGTGGTATAATTTCTATCGGTGCTGCTCAATTATTTGGTGGAATAACCTCGCGTGAGAATGAGTCCCACATGGAAGCATTTAACGGGTATTCTGAAAAAGTATAGCAATTAGCTGAAAAAAGAAATGTAGATCTACAACCTGTGATAAATAATACTAAACAGCAATTGGCCAAAAAAGGTGTAGATATTACTTATTTAAACGATAATGAAATAATACAAGCGGCATTAGCAGATGGCGATATCATATCTGGTTCTTCAGAATTTGATCAAATAGCTAAAGAAGCATATCTTGGAACTAGAAGAATATATGAGCAGAATAATGCACTTGGGTTTGGAGAAGTACTATCAGATTTATCTTATTTTATACCGTTGGGTAAATATCTAACAGGCACTGCAAAAACTGTTGGTAAATTTGCATATAAAACTATAGGTAGTCCATTTAAACAAGCAATGGCTAACAGAATGGCGCAAGGATTACAGGTTGCAAATCTTGGCTCTAACCTAAGAAAAAAAGTAATAGCTGACAAACTTTTTGATTTTGCAACAGGTTCTGTATGGCGTAGCGCAGTGGAAGCGTCAGAAGAAGGTGCACAAAATGTAATTATTAAGAAGTATATGAACGATGAGTATGCGGACGATTATGCAAATTCATCATTTTATGACGCATTAACAGATGGTCAATTGGTAGAAGATACTATGGACAATTTATGGTTGAGGGCTAAAACTTTAGGAGCAGCTTTTAATATTAATCATGAATATGAAAATGATGCACAGCTATTTGAGGAGATGATGGGTGGTGCACTATTGCCATTTTTTAGTCCACAAGGTGTAATTGGTTCTGCTTTAAATGCTAGAAAAACATTTAACGACATTACTCAAAGCAAAAGAGTTGGAGATTATGTTGCTACAGCGTTGATGCAACAAGACGAAATTAACCGTAATTCTGATTTTTATAAAAAGGTAAGAGAGGGGATGAGTAATGGCACTTACCTTGATATGCTAGACAGAATTGGTAATATGTTAAAACAAAAAGGATCTGATGGAAAAACTACACAATACAATTTAGATACTACTGTTTTAACAAAAGATGGTTCTATTCCTAAAGATACTGATATTGACGAGTTTATAAACGAGTAGAGAGAAGAGTATAATAATTTGATTTCTCACAAAAAACAATCGGCTAAACAATTGAATGAATTGAATTTAGACGTAGAGGATGAAGATTTATTATTAGCTCTTTCATGGAACGCTAAAACTGAACTTTCTAAAGCTATGGCTTTGAAAGCAAAAGAAGGTTTAGTTGCCGGAAACAATGCTATTACTTTGCTAGAAAATGAAGATTTTAAAAACAAAGCTAAACAGCTTTTGAAGAAAGATAATTTGACAGACGCACAGCTGTTACAAATAGCTACTCTTTTAATTGATAAACAAGTTCAGCAATATTATGATCGTTTAACAGATTAGTCAATAGCGGAAACACAAATTAAAGCTGCATTGACACAAGGTAGAATAAGTAAATATACTGGGTTATTTGATGCTACAAATAGTTTGAATCAAACATTGTCAGAGAATAGAAAATCTAAGAAGCGTATAAAAGATAATATCAGTAGACTAGCTAAAGAATTAGATGTGACAGAAGATGTTCTTAATGAATTAGATGAACATTTAATTAGTGATACAGAACTGTTTAAGAATATTCAAAATAATTCTAAAAATAGAGGTATATTGAATATAATATCTCCGCTATTGCAGGAGAAATCTGAAAAACTGCAAAGTGTTGACAAAGAATACATATCTTAGCAAATAACTAAATATAGATAGGCTCAACACATACAAAATAAATTAGCAGACGCAGTTAATGAAGCTTCTAGAAAACACAGCGAAGACGTTGAAGAAATTAATGAAACAAAGTCTCCTAAACAATTAGAAGATGAACTTACAGCATTACAAGACGCTCAAGTTACAGAACAACAACAGTTAATATAGCAAGATATAAATAATACTATATCGCAGTTTGAAACTTTGTTGAGTTCAATACCACAAGAAAGTGTATTGCACAATATTGTTGATGAAGTAAATAAAGGCAGAGATCTTGTGGGTACAGATGCTTTATCTTACGCAAGATATCTCAAAAACTTAATGAATAAATTGTCTAAAAGATATACTGATAAAAAAGATACTGAAGGTATATCCGACCAAGATAAATAGAATTTAGATAAGTTACAAAAAGCTGCCAAACACTTAGGCGATCAATTAACCAGATTAACTGATTTGGTAGACGAAGATAACGCTAGAACATAGAGACACAATCCCAATTTTCCTAGTGACTCTACTGTGTGGTTTGATGAGAATGGAGATAGATATTCTTTTGATTTCACAAATTCAGAATACTCTGAAAAAGAAGGATTATTACTACGTGGTAGAAAAATAGCACAAAATTCTGAAAAAGACAGAATAAACGAACAGATAAATACGTTAGAAAGCGAATTAAAACTGTTAGATAGTTAGGAAGATGAAGCTAGTAAACAAGCTGCTACTTCGTTGAGAAAAACAATATCTCAATTAAAAGAAGCAGCATCAGCTGTAGACTTTTCTAATTAGTTTACCGTAAAATCTGACGATCCTTTCTTATAGACACTTACTTCCAAAGATAATTTGGGTAATACTAAACAATTTAGTAATAAATTGAAGAGACTGGTAAATTCAGTAAACCAAGATATAGAAGCTAATAAAAAGTCTAGAAATAGAAAAAGAAATATAGATTCTGTAGATGGAGATACTTTTGAATTTAATCTTGATAACGAAACTGGTAAAAAGCACGGTCCTCTACATCAACAAGATTTAATAGAAAAGAGTAAAGACCGACCTTTAATGATTAAAGGGTATCCTTTGAATAATAGTATGGGGGCTAGAATATCTACCATGTTAAGCAACCCTTACTATGCTAGTAAATTCTGGAGAGGTTTTATTACTATGCCTTATCAATCTTCTGATGAAGCTAAATAGGAAATAAGTAAGGATTTTGCTATATTAAAGAAATTCGGTCGTACTTTAAACAGGTATAAAGCCATTGATGATTTTAATAAAATAGGAAGGCAGATAGCGTATCTTAGAGAACAAGGTAAAGCTACAGATGATATAATAGAAAATATAAATAAATTAGCTAATGGTGAAGTAGACAGCATAACTATAGGATTGGCTAAACTCAGCAAGGATGATTACGATAATATGGTATATGCCTTACCTGTAAGAATTTATTTTAATCAGAAAAGGGTTGATAATAAATGGTCATATGTCGTTGGTGCAGATTTTGCAGGTTATGCATATTCTACTGAGCCTTCTAAAGCTGAACTTGATTCGCGTTCGGAATTAATACATAATTTGTGGTATAATTATAAAAAGGTAGAGAAAAAAGAAGATGTGGAAGGATTAGAAACTGAATCTTACAAACCAGAATATACCAACAAAATAGGATTTCAACCTGGGGATATGATTGTAACTAATGGTGGATACAATTATCAAGTTACAACAATGGTAAATCCTAATCTAAATATTTATCAAAATGAAGCCGGTCAAACAATGACATCTAAAGAAATAGATGAAAGATATGAAGGTGAATTACCAGAAGCAATAACTAAAGTATCTGCTCATCTAAATGAACTTGTACAATTAGCTAAATAGATTGGTTATAATAATGTAGATATTGAATCTCTTAATCAACCCCTTAGTGAAGAACAGTAGAATACTACTAAATTAGCTCACTTACTTAAAGGTTTAGCAAAGTATGCAGACGGGTTAATTGACTTGCATAGTACTTTTATACCTAAGTATGTTATACCTACTTTGGGTCAAGCTGAAAAAAGAGGAGCAAAAGTATAGAGTGCTAATACTGAAAGGGCTAAATTATTATTATCTTTTGCTCAAAAATATTCGCCAGAATTGTTTTTGTCTTATAAGAATTATCAAGACGATAACAATCTTACTCCTGTGGTAGAAGATACTGTATAGGAAGCTTTAAACAATAGATGGTTTAATAGTAAAAATTCACTAAGTATTGAACTGAATGGTGAAATTATAAGTACACTAGATACTCCAGATAATAGAGATTTGCTAGTTAAAATAGGCAATACTATTGAAAAATTAATTAGAGATAGCCACGATTCACAAGAATTTATGGATAAGTTAGATATTTTAGGTTACAATTTTAAGAAAAATGGTAATTCTGAAGAAGGTAATCGTATAATATCTCAATATTTTGACAACAGAAGGTTCTCAAGATTAAGTAGACCTACTAATGTAATGCAAGCCATTACTATGGGTACTGCTGAACCTCTAAACAATGTAGATTATAATAATTTCAATCGTATAGCTAAACACGAACAATCTAAATTGAATCAGATTCAAGCGTTAGGTTTAATCAAAGGCTCGGATGGTCAATATGTATTTTCATTAATAGATTGGTTAAAACGTAATGCGTAGGATGAAGAATCTGTAGAAGGTAAGCAGTTAGAATCAGAAGCAAGAAAGCAGGAACTTCAAACTGAGCAAGAAAGTTTACAAAAAACTGTAAAATCAATTAAGAAAAAAACAGATTTAATTAAATTTATTGGTGACAATGAAGGATTACTTGGTAAGGAGTTGTATGATCAACTTGTACGCGTTAACAGAAAAGGGGAGTTTGTATTAAAAAATGATAATGCTGGAGCTACTAAGTCTCAGATCATTGCTAAAATTAATGAAGTATACGACGATAGAATAAGTCAAGTAAATTCTCAATTAGAGAAAGAACTTGAAGAAGAAATAAGTAAAAATGAATTTGAAGGTAAAAAAGTATCTCCTGTAATTTTTGGTTATGGTTCGTATGATTCAGAAGTGGGTTCTAACATTGTGTATTTTAATGATAAAGGCGAAAAAGTACTAGTAAAGGATGCTAACGGTACTCCTGGTGCTATTTATCTCATAGCTCCTTCTTTCCTATCTTCTTCTAGAAGACACACTATTGTACACTTAAATCCTAAAAGATTTGATAGAACCACCGCCAAATTCTTAGCTTCTATACTTAAAGGAATAAATGACGGAAAATATAATTTAAGTAGTTATGCTAGAGATATAAATGTAGAAGGATTTATTATAGACACAGATATGTCTGTTAAGCAATTATTAGATACTTTTATATATACTGGAACAGAAGCTATAGCTAATAATCCATCGGACAACAATTATGCTAGATTGTTGTATGTGGATAAACAAGGGGTCCATTTTGGATAGCAGTTACTTAACGAAAATAATTTTGAAGAATTAATAAATTTTATAATTCAAAATAAAACATATCGCATAGACAGAGAAAAATTAGCAGGTTCTAGTGTGTTCGGTAATAATTTAAAAGTACAGGACTAGAATGGCAATATTCTTTTTGACCACAAAGCGGATGAAGTTTATTCTACAATACTTATTGATGACGGTATTGTATTAACAGATTTAAATAGAACATCAAGTGCTATTACAGTTAAACCCAGCGTATATGTAAATTATAAGAAAAAGGTAACATTTGTTAGTTCTGCTTAGAGAACTCAAGATAGTGGTACTTCTGCTGAAGCTAAACAAAGATTAGGAGAAGAAATAAATTCTGATCAATTATACGACGAAATGACCAATCAAGAAAGTAAAGGTGGTATAAAGGAAGCACAAAAATATATTGAGAACTTCTTGAAAGGGTTTAAAGATCGTATAAATGGTTTCGCTAAAGATGGCAAATTGCAACCTGGGAAATACAAAGTAGCTGTGTATGGAATGCGTAGCAAACGAATTACCGCTACGTATGATGCTGATTTATCAGCAGATACCGATACTGGTCAGCTTAGTATAGCTATAAGTGAACAACCACAGTTTATAGCTAGATTAATTAAAGCTCTTATTAATAAAAAACAAGTTCAATTAGTACTTGCAGACGAAGAAGGCAAGTTTGTACAAATAGATGGTAAAGCTATATTCTTCGGTAGAGGTTTTGAACATACTGATTTTGATATAGATACTAAACAAACGTCACCTCAATCGTCTGAGCAAGGAAATTTGTTACAGCAATTAGTTGAAGCTATGCAGTAGTTGGTATCTAATTCTAATACTGTTCCACAACAACCAGTTTAGTAGGTGGTTCATAATTAGCCTCAAACTAATTTACCAGTTGGATATAACGGTTTTAATACCCCTATTGAGAATCTTCCAGTACAACCAAAGACGGCTAGTGAAACAACTGTAAAATTTGAAGATGAACCAGCTGAAGATACTAAAGTAAGTATACAAGAGGTTGGAGACGATTTAAAAATGTCTTTCAATGGAATTACTGTTCAAATACCAAAAGATAGTAGTAGCAGTGATTTGGAAATAGCTTTATCTTCACAAGAAGATATAACAGATGAAGATTATGATTCTTTTATTTCTGCACTAGAGGAATATAAACAAAAACCTGAAACCAGTGTTGAAACTCAAACAGAATTAAAAGGTCTTAATTTAAGACCTACCCCAATTTCACAGTTTGCTGCTCCAATACAGGAAAAACCACAGTTACAATCTGTATAGGAACTGATAGATTTCTTAAAAAGAGGATCTTCTACTGATAAGAACAATGCGAAACGGTTAGAAAATCTTAGAAACTCTGAAAATGTAAACGCGGCTAAAGATATTATATCTGGAGCGTTAGCAATATGGGGTGTACAAAATAAATTGTACAATTCTAGATCAGAAGCGTTGTTCGACGATAATACTGGCAAATTAGCCGATTAGTTTGCTAGAGAACTGGTATATCAAGATGGAGTTAATACAGGAGCTATATTTGACTTCTTAGACCAACATGTGTAGAAAGAGGATTACGATTCCGCTTTAGATAGAGTAACAACTATATTGGGTAAAGATTTTGATTTCTCTTTCTTACCAGAAGGGAAAAGAGTGTGGGATAAAGTTAGAGGTGCTCAGATTTATGTATTTGGAGAATGTGCAGCATCTGGTATACGTTTGTACAGAGATGCTAAACTTAATAAGATCGCTAGAGGTTCGTTCTATCATGAAGCTTTCCATAGAATTAGTCTATTTGTTCTTTCTAAAGAACAAAGAGGTAAGATGTATAATGATGCACGCAATAAAAATACAGATCTCGCGTTTGCTTCAAATTAGCAGATAGAAGAATATTTAGCAGATAGATTTGCTGAATTTGTAATAGAAAGTTCTCAGGAGCATCCTGATAAATATTACGAAGGTAATATCTTCAGCAAAGTGTTTCAACATATTGCAGACGCTGTAAGAAATATAGTAAGGAAGCTTTCTGGTAAAAATATAAATCCTAATTATAGTAATCTTGACAAACTGTTTAAAGATATGTATTCTGGTAGATTTGCATATGCCAAAGCTACTAAAAACAACATAGAAGAGTTTGAAAAGATGTACAGTAAAGCTCCTGTGTATTCTGGTTTCAAGGTAAACGGAGTTACTTTAGCTGAAGACGCAATCCAATATAATGAAATAATGCGTGATATGCTAGGTAAATTAATTTATAACTCTGGTATATATACAAATACAGATGGTAGACTATCTATAAATACCAACGCATTAAAAGCATCTTATCAACATGATATAGCAACATATACTAAAGCCGTCATTGAGTTAGATAAACAATTGCGTAATAAAAAAATTGATAAAAACTTAAGCCGATTTAGTGATGACGATATTGCTATAGCTTAGGCTAAGATGGTAAGACTTATTAATGTTTATAAAAATATCGTAAGAGACGATACTTGGGATCAATGGGCTGGAATAATTCGTAATTTTGTAGAACGTCAATTTAACCTTGTCCAAGATACTTCTCACAATCCTAATAAAGTATTAAAAGCTGATATTGAAGAAGATGTTGAAATTACAGAAGATGGACAAGATGAATTACAAGAGTACGGTATAGATGTATTAGGATTTTCAGACTATCGAGATAGTTATATGAGAGATATGTATAACAGTATGGACGCTAGTATGAAAATGCTACTATGGTCTATAACTGATTTAGATCCTACAGATGCAGCTACTGCTAAATATACGCCAGATGGTATACTCAAATTTGCAAATGTAAGAGATTTATATACTAGAATAGTACACGCTATAACTAATTCTAATAGTGTAGAAGATATGTTGAACAAACTGTATTCGGCAGCTAAGACACAAATGGAAGAAGAAAATAGTTCTACTATGATGTAGGTATATCATATACTTAGTAATGAAAACACTAATAGTGCTTTATTGAACAGATTCTTTACTGACTTTGTTAAGTATATTCATAATTTTGAAACTCATTCTTACACTACTACTGCTAGAAACATAGGTTCAAATGGCGAATATAGATATGGAGCTACTACTAAGAACGGAAGTTTAGATGCAATCCAAAGTAAACTAGACAATAAATGGAAAGGATCTATGATTGTCGCGCTTGATATCATTTCTGATAAATTAAACAGTGTAGCTACTACTAGTGAAGCTGGCAAGTTATTTAGAAATATGATAACTCCGCTAAAATAGGCTATGAACAAATTGAACATAGAAAACTTAGAGTCTATAAAAGACGTACTTAGAGAAGCGGATAAACTTTATCAATTTGGAACCATTACTGGCGATTTATAGCAAGATGCTGTAGCTTGGCAGAAAGCTATGCGTAATGCATCTAAAAGTGGTAAGGTTGGTAAAAATTTGCTTTTACAACCTTTAAATAAGTTAAATACATCTAACGTTTCTGAATTTAGACTTCTAGAATCTTCCAATAAACGTTAGCAAGGAGTATATAAGAAGTTAGATGAGATGTTTACTGAAAAAGGTATTCTTACTTAGCTATCTCAAATGTTTGGTTCTTATATTAAATCTATACCATCCACACAATCTCAAAAAGGTCCTAGAAATACTAAAATATATTCAATAGGATAGTATAATTTCATAACCAGAACTTTTGCCATACTTGCTAACACTAAAGAATGGATTAGTAAGATGTTAAACAACGCTTATAATTCTCATTCTGTATGGTTAGATACACTAAAAAACTTAGGTGGAGCTAAACAGGTACAAGTACACACAAAACTTAGTACAGTGTTAGATGATGAGTGGAATGATTCTGTAGCAGATAAAGAAGTAACAGAACTAGAAGATTTGACAAATAGGTTTATATCCATATGGTCAGGTAAACACGTTACTCCAGCATTGGCTAATAAAAGATTTGCTGCTGATATTGAAGGTATACCAATGTTTGAAAACATAATCAATGATAATTTAGATATAAATCCTAAAGTAATAGATGTATTTGTTGGTTATTTGGCAGATGAAATTATGGCTATATCAGATGCTAGATACACTAGAGATTATTTCATTGAAAAGTTGAACTAGGCAACTAATAGCAATTACACTATTGATTCGTTCTCAAAATTGTCCTCATTGTAGTAGGAACAAATATTTAAAAATAACCCAGAAGCTGCTAAGTTACTTAGACTATTAGTAAAAACGTATCATTACGTAGAAGGATAGCAGCAATGGTTATACGATGAAGTTAATGATAGATATTACAGAAGAGCGTTCCATATAGATTTACGTTCTGGTAAAAAAGGTCCTAGAGGATACGAATTTAGGCACTTTAAAGATATAGGTAAATCTATAAATCTTTCTTCTAACATGGTACAAAAAATATCTTCTAATATGTTCGATACAGATTCTCGTCAAAGTTCTATAGATTATGTTTATGATATGATAAACCGAGAAAGTATCAGAAAACAAATAAGAAGCATGTTAAATGATAATATTGCATACGCTATCGTTAAACTACAACAGTTAAAAGCTATTATAGTAGATGATGCTGGTAATATAACAAGTAATCGTTACTTGCCTTCAGATTTAATTAAAAAATACGTTTACGGTAAACAATCTGTTAACATAAGTGAATTAAGCGGCAATGATTATTATAGAGCTATTGGTTCTGCGGTAATACAAGGTATGTCAGATATATCAGAATTTGAGAAATTGTGTCATGGAGATATTGCGTATCATAAAAATATTGACGGTGTAACTAAACGTTATTCAGGTATTGTTTCTACAACTTCTCTTACTTCAGAGAAAGGTACTATGAGAAACGTGTTTGACGAAGAAGATAGATTATTCGATAGTAACACATATAATTCTGTTACTTTGAACACCACAATGGTTGTAAATCAAGCTAAGTATAAAGGTGAAGCGTACAGAGCCCTTGGGTTATCTGAGAACATGGTCAAAATATATTTAGAAGATAATAATATAAAAGTAAATATTGACACTTCTGACGTATTAGATGCTGATGGTAACATAAAAGATAATTATCGTAAAGCTAAATTGATAAATCGGTTACTGCAATTTAGAGAAGAACGACGTTTGAAAGTAATGATCAACGGAGAACCAATGTCTGATGCATAGTTATTAGATGTTGCAGTAAAAGATTTTGAAAACAGATACGAAGGTTATCTTAAAAACGACCCATCAGATGCTCAAAGTTGGGTTACCAGTCAAATGTTTAGAGCTTTACAATAGAGAAAAGGGGCGTGGAACGATGTATCTGAAGCTATATATAATCTACTTACTTATTATGACAAATTCGGATCTGACAAGCTTACTCCAAGAACGGTAAGACTTATTCAGGATAATATATGTAAAGTGCTTAATATAAATTATGATGAATTGGTAAAAAAAGCTAAGGCGTACGATACTAATAAAACTAATTTGAATAGTAAAGAAGTCCGTGATTATAAAGGGTGGATTTTTGGTATTGCTGATAAATTCAAATTTGAATCACCATCTCTTAAGTATATTTACTACGGATACGATTAGGGTAGAATGGATGGACTTACTACTCCAATTTATGATAAATCTTCTTATAAAGTGTTGTGGAAAATTGAAGTAGAAGGACATGAAATACAACAGTTATACGATTTTATGCAAGATAGTAATGTAGACGTGGTTAAACAAGAAACTGCCGTTAAATCAGGAGGTTTACCTAACTTTGAATTGTTCGATTTAAACGGTAAGGTGGATAGAGCTGCACTAAATGCTTCAGTAATTCAATCGCAATACTTTTCTTTGTTAGGAGACCAGCTTAATACAGCTTCACATCACACAAACGACGCTAATCTATTGACTCAATTTATGAAAGTGGCAATGATGAACACAAATAAAGACAGACGATATAGAGTTAATGGTGTTACAGTTGATGGTCAAATGCTTCAGACATTCTATAAAGCGGTTCTAGATGAACTTACTAGAAGAGGTTCTGTTAAATTTAACAAAAAGTGGGGTATAAACGATAACGGAGTTGTTGATAAAAAAGCTTTTATGAAGTCTTTATAGACCATGGCTCAAACTGAGAATCTTCCAGCTGAAACAGTAGCTGCTTTCCAAGTCGATGAAAACGGTGAATTTAAAATACACCCAGCAGCAATGCCAAATATTGCTTGGATAATGTCTCGTATTCTTGCTCAAATGGGTGATACTATAATAGATACTGTTACTCCAGGTAAAGCTTTGTATTAGGTCACTAGTGTTGGTTATGATAATTTCATGAATCTGAAGCAACATGCTGACAAACATCTGTATATGCCTGGAGAAATTGATTCCAACGGCAATATTCATCAAAGAATGCAAGTTAGATTGTCTATAAATTTCTTTGACGATGTAATATAGGAAGCTAAACGTAATAAAATTAAAGGATACGATTTTGATAACTTTGAAGATCAGCGCAGGTTCATACTAGATAATAAAGAATTATTTGCATTATCATATCGTGTTCCTACACAGGGATAGAATTCAACTATACCTGTTGAAATAGTAGATTTAGTACCTAGTCTTAATGGTAGCATGATCCAATTCCCTTCTGGTATTACTGCACTTACTGGTTCTGACTTTGATATTGATAAAATGTTCTTAGCTAGATACAATTATGAAGTTGTTAATGGTAAAATGCAAAAAGTTAAGTATGATATAAATGAAGTGATGAATAATATAAACAGCACCGATTCCAAAAAATTACAAAATTTCTTATTAGATATGTATCAAGGTGTGTTGACTTCTTTAGATCATGCGTTGGCTACTAGTACTCCATTGGACGTTGCTACAGGACCTATTAGTACATTTGCTAAGAAAGAACTAGAAGAATATTCTGGAGGTAAAGCAGACGGATTACCTGATAATTTAGACGGATTTTATCTTAACCCAGTATTTCAAACTAGACAGAAAAAACTTAATTCGGGCTCTGATGCAGGTATTGGACCTATGGCATTAAATAGTGTATTCTAGTTCTTTGTTTAGATTGCTAAATTAGATATGCGTAAATTCCCAATTATTGAACAATTGGGATTGTAGAAATTGGGAGAAACTTTTGATAGGTACGGTGAAGAAATATTGGATTCAACTTCAGGTCTTATTAATGCGTTTGTGGATGCCGCTAAAGATAACTATATCGGCAACGCTAATGTTAACGCTTATACTTTTGATGTAGTAGCTATGCTAATTGCATCTGGGTTTGGTAATGACACGTTTGCATTCTTAACACAACCTATCATAAAGGAAATTTCTGATAACTGGTTGACTTATAAACAAGGACTCATTGGTGTATCAGATTAGGAAAAAAGAGGTACATATTTTATGGACTCTGTAATAGAAGATTACAATGACAGATTAAAATCTTTAAGTGCTGAAGATACACCAGAAAAAGAGTATTCAGAACTGACCAAACACGATGTATTAATGGGTAATCTTAAACCTAAACATGACGCTAGATGGATTAAAGATTAGCTTACATATGCAAGCATGTTTAAACAATTGTATGAATTAGCAAAAGAGTACCACAATGCTATTTCAAATGCTCAGATTGATACTAAGAAGTATGGTGTTAATATTAACCAATTACTTTCTTTTATTCAAGGTGTGAATCAATTCAACTCAGAATATAATATCGCATTTAACAATCCTAGAGATATGTATGATAATACGTTCTTAGGAGCTAAGTATACTAAAGGAGTTATGGGTATATTTGACACATTTAGTAAATTATTACCTGAATTTTCCAAAGTGTACGTTGATGCTGCTAATGAACTGAGTAAAGAATGGGGTTTATACGGTAGACAAAGTAAAGAATTCCTAAGAGTGGTTGGACCTAAAATAAAAACTGTACTTTATTTGCCATTCTTTAATCAGTATATAATTGAGAGATTTGGCGGAAAAGCTTTAGCAAAGTTAACATATGGTGAAAATAGCGTTCCTGGAAGATATGAAGCTATTAAACGTAAAGCGTTACGTAGAGGTGAAGGAATAGACTTGTTCAACGCTGTTAAGTATAACAAACTTGGAGATGTCAAAGTTCCTCAATTCATGTTGGTTACACAACAGTTTAAAGAAGATTCTGACGTTAAAAATAATGTCCAGTTAGCTTTAAGTGAATTATTCAATAGCACTGATCCTGAAATAAAACAATGGGCTGAAGATTTTGCAGTTTATATGTTCTATGTATCTGGCGGTACTGATTCAAATGCTGGTGGTATTGTTAGAACTACAGTATACGATATTATTCCACCACAGTACTTAGCTAACTTAAGAGCTGGTGGAAAGACATTTAATTAGTATATTGCTGAAAATGTCATGGGTAGAACAACAGGTATGACTAATACTGAAAAAGACCAAATAATTAGCTTATTAGCTGTATCTGATGACAATTATGTTCCTACTATATCTCCTAGAAATCACAAATATGTAATCAAAAGAGTTGTCGGCAATGATGTGATTACTATTACTAAAGGGTCTAATTCGTTATTTAATAGAAGTACTAATACTTATAGTCCTTTTATTAAAATAACTACTTCTAATGGATATGACTTATATCGTCTTGGAGAAAAAGTGTCTTCTATTTCTAAAAAAACAGGCGCAACATTTTCTAATCCTGTATATTATAAAGTTAATAAACTTGGATATAAGAGTAATAAGAGACAATCATTTGCTTTAAGGGCTGACGGGTATATTAGTGAAGATGGTACTATAAGATCTTTACTGTGGTAGGACAATGATTTTAATAAATTGGGATTCAATAGTTTAAGTTAGAAAGAACAATCTATTTATATGAATAACACTAATACTACTCTGGATAAGATAGATGACGCTTTAAGTGGAAGTATAGATTATTCTAAATATTTTAATTCTCAAAAAGCTAATGATGATTCTGAACAACAAAGAGCTTTAGTAGATACTGTAGATGCTGTGTATTTTATAGCGGACGGTTCTTTCAGTTATCATTTGCCAGTTAGAGACTACGCTAGATTTAAAAATAAAGAATTTTATGTAATATCTATAGATTAGACTGAAATACCAACAGCAAATGGTTAGAAAATAGCAATTATTGGTGATTCTGCAAATACTGCTATAGAGATATACAAAAACAATTCTGATAAGTAGATATATACGTTTGTAAATTATTTCGGCGAACAGTCTTCTGTATTTTAGGCGCTGTACAATTAGATAGGTGATGAGTTAAATAACAATAAAGAATCTGAGGATAGTGATTAGAAAGGTAGTGCTATTAAAGATAAATGTAAAAATTAATTAATATGACTCCGTTTTGTCCAAATTTTAGTAATAAACAAGTAAAGAAAGAGTTTGAAACTCTTGAAGATATGGTTGGAGAAAACCAAGCATATTATTTGTGGGATAAATATGAAGGTGATTATGCAAAAGCTTCTTCGGAGGCTTTTGCGCAATTGCGCAAACAAGTATATTCTAGACCTGACGCTAAAACCCCGTAGCAGTTTAGTAGTTCTCAAAGAATGGCATATATCATGCAACAGCTGTATCCAGAAATAGAACTGAAATTTGTAGAAGCCATAGAGGGTGGATATGCTGGGTCTATTGATTTAGATGCTATGCAAGCGTTGATAGATATGACTAAATCTGGAAAAGATACCATTCCCCACGAATATGCTCATTACTATGTAGAAATGTTTTCCAATGCCCCAATAATTAAAGAAGGTATTGAAACATTTGGTGGTAAAGAACAGTTAGTACAAGCTGTAGGTATTAGGGTGGCTAATATGAATGGCGAAGCTAGAAGTTGGTGGTAGAAATTCAAAGATTTTGTTAAAAAACTGTTTGATAACAAATATGCTAAACAAGCTTTGCTTGCCGAAATTACAGATAGTTTTTTGATTCGTAAACAGCTAGGAGATACGTAGAAAGTATCTGGAGTGTTTCATCAAGAAATACCATCTGTGGATTAGGTAAGAAAGATACTACAAAATTTAGCAAATACTGTCACTTTTGATGAAGTAGAACATAGGTTTACAGATAAAAAAACTGGTAATATATTAACTTCTGTTACAGGTTTTAAAGAAAAAGCTAATTATGACAATTATGATGCGTCACTAGAAGATCAAACGTAGGCTAAAATATCTTAGGAAGCTAGAAATAATGGTACTAATATACATGCTGTTTTAGAAGGAGTATTAAAGGGCAATTTAGATATACAACGATTTACAGATAGTATGTCTAGGGAAGCTATAAAAGGCTTAATTGATGTAGTTAACCACATTAAACAAAATTATGACTTTGTTGCATCTGAAGCAGTATTGGCTGACCCTAAACATGGTGTTGCTGGTATTGCTGACTTAATATTGAAAGATAAGAAAACAGGTGAGTATGTATTAATGGATTTTAAAACTAAATTAATAAATTATAATAATAAGAAAAACGACAAAGGATATCTGGTCAATGAAAAAGGATCAAGATTGAGAGGTTTTTTGTTTTCTACTAGTAAAAAATTTAGACTAAAATCTGAAAAAGACGGGTACGATTTTCAGTTATCTGCATATAAGTATATACTATAGCAAAATGGTATACCTATCTCTAAAGTAGGTATTATACCTATTGTGTATTCTGTTGATAAAGGTAAGATAAGTAAAGCAGGATTAAGTACTGTATTTGGTACTAATGAAGAAGCTAATAGTCAAATGAAGAAAGAAGGCTTCTATCAGATAACACAATCACAACAAACTAAATTTGATGTTGAGTATAATATATTTGGTGATAAAACTATTTTTGGAAAAGATACTGAAAAAGTGGATCAAATGCTCAAAGAGCTTACTAATTTGATGAATACTATATAGAAAAAACTAAGTATTCAAGAACAGGTTCTTAAGCTACGCAGAAGTTATCGTACCCAAGCTAAAGATGCTGCAAATCTGTTAGAAAAGATATCAAACATGACAGAATTAGACGCTTTACTTTAGTACACCAATTATGCGGCTGATCATTTAGGCAGGCTCAATAAACAGATATAGGAAAGATATAAACAAGGGAAAGACGCTAAATGGGACTTAAATGTATTATAGAGCTATAGAGAAATAGCATCGTCTTATGATATAGTAAATAGAATATCCGGATTAGCCAATAGATATTCTGATATATTTGGAGACGATAATGTGAGAGCTATAGAAACTGCTTGTAATAAATTATAGTAGGCACAACGAAACATATTAGATGCTTGTGATACAATTGGTTCTAAACTATATTTAAATGAAATTCTACCATACGTAGGTATAGTTAGGCATAGAATTAAAAACGAAGAAAGAAAAAATTATATAAAAAATAATCCCAAAGGTCCTAACGAATCAGATAAAGATTTTAATTTGAGAGTTCAATAGCATATAGAATAGTATTTAAGAGATAACAGTAACGATATAGAGTATCAAACCAGAGAATGGCTAGATGCTCAAAGACATGTAGCTGAATCTGGATTTGAATGCAATTCTATATTAGCTAACTTTGGTACAGTTTATGAATCTAAAGATCCTTTTGTGCAAGCCATAGTACAAAGATTTGATTTTGCAATTAGTGATAAAGAGCAGCGAATGATTAAATTAAGATCTTAGATAAGTAAAGTACTAAAAGAATACAAAGCAAAGTATGGTAATACTAATTTTAGTGACCTGAGAAAGGTGTTTGATGATTTTGTAGAAGTAACTGACAATGGTATTATTTACTTGGTTAACCCAATTGGTGGAGAGTATTTGCAAGCATCTAAAAAAGAACGTAACAGAATATTCTCTGATGGATCTTTAACTTTTTAGGAACAGCAAGCAGCTTGGGAAGAATGGCTTAGAACAAACAATCCTATATTTGACATTGAAGGTTACAATAGACAAATGGATGAAGATTTAGCATCTATATTAGAGCCATTGGATGAAGAAAAAAGAAAAAAAGTTATACAAAATGCTAAACTTAGTGCAGATAAAAGAAAATCTTGGTTTTCTATGTATAAAGACGGTACTATTACTGCTGATATAAGATAGGAATTAGATGATTTGACACGAGATTTAGATGAAAAGTATCGTAAACCTAATCCTGCTATATATAAAAATGCTAAGTATGTGGAGATGTTAAAATATAAAGACTCTAATGACCCTAAATGGTAGTTGTATAAATTATTTTTAGATCTTATAAAAACATATGATTATTCAATGCCACGTTCATTACGTCTTAACTTTAGGTTACCTAGCGTTATTAAGAGAGGTGTTGAAAGAGTAAATAGCGATGGTGTAACGTCAACAATAAAGAACTACTTATAGACAGAAATGCTACCTATGCAAGACGATGATATCCGTGGTACTTTTGTTGACGAAAATGGTAAACGCATACGGCAAATTCCTATGTATTATTATGCAGAAGGGATTATAACAGAAGATGAACAATCTTTTGATTTACCTACTATCTTTTACAAATGGGCTGATGCTGCTGATACTTACTTAGTTAAACGTGATTTAGAGTCTTTAATACTGCAAACATAGGCATTGTTAGCTAGTAGAGAAACTCAGGATAATGTTATTTCTTTGTTAAAAGGTAATAAAAACAAAGTATCCAGTCATAAAGTTAATACTTAGAATTAGTTTGATTCTTGGGTGGATTAGGTGTTCTATGGAAATAGAGTGCAAGATATGGGTAAAATTAAATTACCATACTCTGATAAAGTAATAGATACTGCTAAATTAATCAAATGGATAGTTGGTATGTCTAATAAGAGAGTAATGTCTGGTAATATGGTAGCAGCACTCAATAATATATTAGTAGGTGAAGTAAATCAATTAGAAGAAGCTGTTGCAGGACAGCATACTACAAAAGAAGACTATGCTAGAGCTACTAAAGAATTCGCTAAGAACTTTTACGGTTTACTAGCAGATGTCAATAAAGCTGTACCACAGAATAAACTAAATCAGTTGGCTGAATGGTTTGGTATATTTGAATCAAATAAGAATTTATCATTAGAAGGTTTTATGAGACATTCTGTTAGCGATATCTTATATACTCCGAATAAGATGGGTGAGCATGAGATGTAGATCAGATTCCTAACTGCTTGTTTGATGACTATGAAAGCTAAAGATGACAATGGTAAAGTAATAGGCAGTATGTATGATTATGTAACTTTTGATGAAAATAATCAGTTAGTAGTAGATGATAAAGTTGCTAATTTTGATAAAATGTAGCAAAACTTATTTTCACTCAAGGTTAGGAAGGTACTAATTTCACTGCACGGTAACTATAGCGATAGAGCCTCTGTAGCTGCTGAATCTCAATGGTATGGTTGGATTGGTTTGTCTTTACGTAGATGGATTGAACCTACTGTAATGAGACGTTATCAAAAGAGATATTACGATTCTGTGTTCGATACTGAAATAGGTGGTATGCATAGAGATTTTGCTTCTTGGCTGTTTAGAAATGAATATACAGCTGGTATGATAAATTTTTTTGCTACTAATATATTTAAAGCTAAGCAGCTTTAGATAGAAGTGATGAAGTGGAGTACTATGACTGATGACGAGAAGAGAAACGTAATTAAGTCAGCTATTGAATTTTCAGTTGCAGCTTTGAGCTATGCTATATTTGCTTTAATTAATCCTGGAGATGATGATGATCATGACTTTGGATAGGAAATATTGTGGGTAATAAAGTATTAGGCTTATAGATTATTTACAGATATGACTTTCTATGTCTTACCTACTTCTTTCACTAAGCTTTTCCAAGATCCTTTTCCTGTTATGAGTTATATAAATGATATACTTAAGTTATTTATGTAGATGTTTGATCCTTTTGAAGAATATAGTACTGGTAAACATTTAGTATCTAATAAGTTGTTGGATCAAGCAATTAGACTTACTCCAGGAGTTAAGCAATTAGGTCGTATAGGTAATACCTCATAGGAAATAAATAACTTCTTACATTAGAGATGATTTGTAATACAATTCGAGGTTAGGTTGGTACTAATTCTTTGTGGCTATAAAAAAGATAAAGGCGGATTAAAATCCGCCTTTTTTATTGGTATATTGTTTAGATTTAGAATAGCTTCATTTAATTTTGGTTTAACAGAATATGAATAATTGTATCCGTTAAAAAAATGTGTTGCTATTTTTCTAGCTTTACTACTTATTGGTCCCCAGTGGTCTAATATTTTATTTTGAGTTTGTATACTTACTTTGGTGTATTCTCCGTTTAGTAAGTGTATAAAATCTTTTTTTAGTTGTGGGGGTATGGTAAATGCTATGACTTTGTAAGCGTTTCCGTTTATTAATTCTGTATATTCAGCATATGAATTTTTGTTTTTCTTAAATCTCACTTTAAGTTCATTTGGAAACGCTCCTCTGTCATAGCATATAATTATTTTATTTTCCCATTCTGGTTTATTTGTGTCAGCTACGTATATTCCAAGTGTGGTTTTATTTAGCCATTTTAAACTGTTTTCTTCTTCTATTAGTGGTAGTAAGAATAGTTTTGTTGCTATATTTAACCACAATTTTTTGTCTTTCATAACATTTACAGCTCTTCTGTTCCATCACCTTCGTAATACTCAAGTGTATGGTCCCATTGATCTGTACTGATATGTTCTGAGATTCTTCGGAGAGCTTCTGATATTGAAGCGATCTTTTCATTGAGAGTAGTATCATTTTTCATATTGAATACTCTAATTTCATTATTAGCGTCCTTACCGATAGCAATGATATATGCTTCAAAATCATATTCTTCAGAATTAAGATTTAATACTTCTTGCATATACCATTGGATTGCTAATCCATAATAAGCAATTTGCCTATAATAATCGTATTCTTCTACTGAATGTTTAAAATTATATACATTTACAGTAGTTTTTAAGTCAATAAGAATTATCTTCTTGTTAACATGATCAAAGCATACTCTGTCTAATAGAGATTTACATTTGATATTATGAAATTTTTCTACTTCCCAATTAATATGGAACTCATTATGAGTTTCAAAAGTAGATGGTAAATTAAACAACAGTTCGTTTGCTTTTTTATGATTCTGAATATTCTCTTTAATCTTCTTAAGCATTTGTAAATCAGCAAAGCTAATTATCTTCTTATTTTCATCTACTTTACTTAAATATTCTAAGTAATCTTGATAAATCATAATAAGACCTTCAGCTTCTTCAATACATTTCTCATCAGATTTCTTATTACTATAAGCTTTCTTATAAGCAGATAGTTTAAGCTTATCTTGAGATTCTAATGGATTTACTTGCATAAGTCTATGATACTCATCTAATAAATCCTTTTGCTGTTTTACTTTAGGTGTTGCAAAATCAAGAATAATATAATCCTTCCAAAATTCATCTGGTTGAAGTAAGTATTCATGTATCATAGTTCCTTTTTCAAGAAAGCTATAATCTAACTTTGCTATCTTACCTTCTTTGTAATCTTTTAGACCTTTTGGTCCATTTTTAAGAAAATATCCAATATCACTATTAGAGTAACGAGACATATCCTCATAGTAAGGAGTATCAATTACCATCTTGTTCATACTTAATCCTCCATGTCGCTAATTACAGCTGACTCAGGAACTTCTGCTGAAGTATCCCAAACTAATTCATCTTCTTTATCTTGTTGTAGTTCAACTTCTTTAAATGTCTTAAGCCAATCTGCTACATTATTATTGTACGCTTGACTAATAAGTTTATCTAAGAATGCTTGTTCTACTTGTTTCTTTTCTTTTTCTGTCATAATATCTAACACTACAAATTCATAATTCTTTTTAAAACTATAACAACTATTCAATCTAGAACAATTGTATCTTCCAGAATTTACGTCACTAGATCCATCATGCCAATGTCCATATAAATGATATTTACTCTTTCCAAAGGAGAAAACATCTAGAGCTTTATTACAAAATGGATTATCATGTGTTAGTAGTATATCACATTGTGGTATATCTTCGTAAGTATCAAATCTACTAAATGCCCATCTGTCCTCTTGAAATTCAATTGGTTTAATCCAAGGAGATCCGTAGAATTTAACACCTTCATATATATACATTTCATCTATAAGAAATACTAATTTACCTTTAGATAAAATTTGCATATTATCTTTAAAAGAACCCCATTCATTTAATTTATACTTATATTCTAAGTAAAAATCATGATTACCTGGTATAATAATTACCTTCTTACAAGGTAATTTATCTATCCATTTTATGAATTTTGTTTCCCACCAATGTTTAGATGCTTCAATATTTCTTTGAGCATTTAATGTTACTATATCACCACATATACATAGTACATCACACTCAGGTATATTCTCAATAAGATTACCATGTATATCACTTATACCGCATATTTTCATGTTTATATAAGTTAAAAGGCTAGAATATATCTAGCCTTATTTGTTCTCACGCTGCACCACAACATTCATAATCGTCATATCCATCATTACATTCATCACAGTCATCACATTCATCATCGTATTCTACAGTATCACTAACTTTAGTTGGTATATTTTCAGTAGAGATATTCATAATGTTTATGATTTCCTGAAGACTAATATCTTCATCTTCTAGCATTTTGACTTCACTCATGAAAGAAACAATATTATCCATAGAAAGTAGTTTAATATTCTCTTTACAGAATTTTACTACTTCTTCTTTGTTCTTAATACCAAAATCATCAGCTAATATCGGTAAGAATGCAGCATTTTCATCAGGAGAATATCGACGTAAATAACGAATACGTGAACAGCGATCTTGCATATACTGACTAACTCGGCTTAAGTCGTTGCAAGTCATAATTACTAGTTTCTGCGCAGTCTTTTCAACTCCATCTAAGAAATCTAGCATATACTCAGTTTTGAAGTTCTTTTCAACTTCATCAAACAAAACACACACTGGAGTAGTAAAGGACTTAAAAAACTTAATAAGTTTGCCTTCTGGATAATCAGGATTAACTACAATAATAGGTAAACCTGATTCTTTAGCTAATATTTTTGCCATTACAGTCTTACCTGTACCCTTAGTACCGGCTAGCATTACACCAGTAGTATTTGTATTTGCTTTATTAAAATAGGTTATAATACGCTTCTTAAATATGTCATCAGTTTTAGTAGAATAGATTTTCTTTGGTAGATTTAATTCACCATTCTCCTTAAATATAGGTGAATCTTCCCATCTATTCCAACTTAGATCATATACTTTACCAGGTATTAAATCATAATCAGCACCTTTAGGTTTTGCAATTATCTGTTCTCCTATTTTAATAAATTCATTCTTTGTCATAATCTGAAAATTTAAGATTTTAATTTGTTGATTAACTCATCAACTTGTTTTTTATTCTTTACTAAATAAAATTTAGTATCTGGTTTATTCAAGCTTAAATAATACTTGAATAGTTTTTCTCTGTTTGCCCAAGAATCTGTAGCAAATCCTTTGCATTCTATAACAAAACTATTTCCTACAAAGTCTGGTAAATAAGTAATAGCTCTAACTGTAGAGTTATTATATACAAACTTAGGAAGTAAAGTATATCTATGCTGTTCATATTCAGCTGATATACCTGCTTCCTTTAGTTTCTAATATGTATAAGCTTCTAACTTAGATCGAAATACTATTCCATCTATTTCTTGTTTAGTAGCATTACGCACTTTCTTGTTTAAGGCTTGCTTTAGCATAGTCAATATAATGTTGTACACTATCTTTAGTTATTTTAAACGTTTCAATTCTTTCAGAGAAATTACCGTTTTCATCCGTAAATCCTACTGAATGTAAGAAAGAATAATCTTTATTATGTTTAAAAGCTTTAAACATTTCTTTAATTGAATTTGCTATAAACTTACGTTTTTTATTCCATTCAGTAAATTCTCCATGCAACAACACACTCACTAATTTGATTGGAATTAATAACAACTTTCCAAGTATTAGAGCTAAATCAAAAGGTAATGCTATTACTTTACCTATAGTTTTTAATAGTTTCATTTAACCAATTTTTTATTTCTTCAAAGCTATTTGCTTTAACAGCATCAGATATATCTTTAGCTTTGAATTTTTTGTTAATAAACATTGCTTCTAAGCCTGTTTCTCGGCTTAATTTGCGACTTCTTTTTACTCCAGCTACGTCTCTATCAAAAAGTATTATAATACGCTTAAAACGCGTCTTAAGTTGCTCTAATACATCTTTAGGTAGAAATGTACTCTCTGAAGATGGAGAAACTGCTGGTATACCCATCTCATGCAAACACATAACATCTTTCATGGACTTTGTGATAAATAATATATCACCTTTCTGAGGCAACTGCTCATAGCCTTGGATATCATAGTCTGTAAGATTGTTTCTCCACTTAGTATATTTATCTGCTAATGGTCTATATATTTTAAAGTTATTATAGACCTTATATGCATACATTGGATTTTCTCGTTTATAAGTACCCTTTACTATTCCGTTACATAAATAATATTTAATGCTATTTACATTGAATTTCTTTAGAGTATTTATAGAAATATTAAACTGTTTCCAGTAATTGATATCTACATCAGTAAATTCCTGACGTACTACACCAATTACTGTTTCAGTTGGCTGTATATATTGCTTAGAGCTAACGAGTTTAGTGTTATTAGTAATGTTTAATTTATCTACTATATCAGATAGTATATCATTATATTCTGTTTTACCAGTAAATAATGATACAAATTTAATTACATTACCACATTCACCTGTTCCATGATCTTTAAAAAGTAGTTGTTTAGTACGTTTACTATAGTAAATACCAAAGGATGGATTTTTATCCTTCCTAAATGGACTATTATATATCATACCTACTTTAAATTGACCTATATATTTTGCATATATATCATATTCTGTTACTTTAGAAAGTATCCAATCTAGAGTAATATTATCTGGGAGTTTTGCTCGCTTTCTACTATACATATGCAATTTGTTTTAGTTTGTTAGCCTGTGTAGAATCGAACTACAATATTTCCTATCAGGCTATAAAAATAGTGGTAGTCTGTTATTTTGAGACTACCACTTGTTGTTTAATTAATTATAACTTTTTTAAAACGGCAAATCGTTATTAGATTCGCTTAAAGCTTGTGTATTAGTAGTAGATGAAGTTGCACTAAATGGGTTATCGTTTTTTACTTCTTTATCTGCTACAACAGGCTTTGTAAATTGGTCAATATTTAGCATAGCAATAGAAGATGATTTACCTTCTGGTAATTCCATAGGTTCAATAAAAGTATACTTAGCATAATTAGGTAAAGTAGTATATCCTTTATCATTGTATACTATTTTCGCTCTAAGTTTTTTACTCTTATCTACTTTGTTCAGCATATCAGTAATCCACTGAGCAAACTGTTCAAAGCTTTCTCCATTAAAGTCAAGCTCTTCATCTTTATAGTAACAGTTAAGTATCTGCAACATACGAGAATACTGCTTATCCATTTTTGTCTGGAGTTGTTCTTCTGTAGTTACAAACCCACCAAGTGTAGGTTTCCACTCTGTATGGGTTAATGTTGCTCCATCTTTCTCAAAAACAATTTCTAAGAATTGATTACCATTCGGAGAAACTTCTGTTTTTATACTTTTCAATACTACATTTTCAATAATACCAGCGGGAATATACTTAATATCACTTTTGCTAATACTTGCTGCACGTTCTTTACTATATGTCATAATTTCAATATTTTTAAGTTTTTAAATCAGGCTGCACACTCGTCTAAATAAATCTTATCCCAGTGAACATTAATAACATTATTTTCATCGCTTTCTGCGATAACTATCTTCTTACCTCGTAAGTGAGGAGCTCTAGCTTCTCTTACTGAGTTATCCCCACCTTCAAAAGATATAATAGTTTCATTCTTTTTGCGATAGACATAACCAACAGCATCTGCTTCACCACATACTATATCACCCAGTTTTCCTACTAAATCTAGTGCCATTTCTGATAATTCTTCTCCTTCTTTATTAATCATCTTTTCTTTAGTATGACCAATAAGAATAAAATTATCACATAGATTACGAAACATATCTATTACTTTTCTAACTGCCATGCGAAGATACATATATCCACTACCATTTGGTAATGTACGTATATCATCTCCATTATAGGATTTACCCATTGGAGTTTGACGATATAATACTTTAGCATAACCTAGACACATTTCTTCTAATCTAGTAGCATTATCTATAGCAATATATTTGTAAGGTTTGTTACCAGTTTTAGCTGCTTCTTCACCAATTGCTCTAGATATATTACCTAAGTCTTCAATAGTACGAGCTTGAATAGAGAGAGCTTCTAGAAACTCTGAACCTCCCTCTAAGTCTACAATAAGACAGTTATCAAGCTTCGATAATAAAGTAGTTTTACCTGATTTGGGTCGACCAAACAAGATTAAGAATCTTGGATTGTTAACCTTTGGTTTGTTTTTCTCTTTTGGTAGTATTAACATATTAAAATAGGTTAATGCTTTACCTGTGAGATTCTGAAATTATCTGACAAAAAACTGAAATTTTACACAATGTAAAGTTATTCGTTATTCATTGTTGAGAATATTGTTAACAGTAGTACTGTTACTAATATTAATAATAACATTTACTATATTATTTTTATCTGCTTTACGATAGTTATTCAAAAACAGATTAGGATTATCAATAGGAATGATTGTATAACCAATCTGAATAAACTTCTGGTAAATACGTACAGGTTGACCCATGTAAGTAAAATCGTAACCATGATCTTCTTCATAGTCTTCCATGATCTTAGCATATTCTGCTAGTCGTTTCAATGCTAAATCAAATTCTGAAATAGCGTCATATTGACGCAATTTAAATGCTCGATTTGCGAACGGACATGTAAGTGAATTATCATATGAACATGTCGGTCGATAATATTTTTTATTGAATGCAGAGAAATGTGCATTTCGATTGCATCCAAAACATAGTAAGTCTTCAGGACCTGCATATGATATACTGTATTCCGGATCTTCCGGAGTGTGAATTCCATACCATTTAGCGAACGGTAAGCGGTTTTTAACTTCATTTAATATACGATTTTTCAAAGAACCCTGAGGGTCAATATTTTGTTTCGGAAGTTTAATTGTAAAACCTTTCATAATCAGCCTTTTTTAATTTGTTTAAATACTACTTTTTGTTCTTCAGCACTTGCAGTATTTGTTTCAATTAGATTGCCATATTGAAGTTCGTTTTCAAATTCTAATATACATGGTTCACCATCTCTTACTTTTAAGAAATGCATATAAACCTTATTTTTTACAGGTAGACGACGTACTCCATATATAGCTAGATTAAGTATCTCTGGTCTATGAACAGCAATAACAAAATCACTAGCTTGAAATATTGCATCAGATGCTGATAAATCACTTCTCATTGGGAAGTGAGTACTTGGATTATTAATTCTATCAGGACTTTCAATATTACGATTCATCTGTGAAAGCTGTATTATACTAGTATTAGAAAGTTTCTTCTTCTGTATAAACATTTTCTGTAAATCGACTATTGTACTTCTTTCTCCACCTTCTCCATTTACTAGAAGAACGTGGTCTAATACTACTATTAGCCAACGACCGTTAGCTACAGTATTATGAAAGTAATCTATAGTATTACCTATTTCTTCTACATTACACACTTTATCAACAAAGTATATATTGTATTTCTTAATGGTTTCAGCTGCCGATTCAGCTCTTAATAAGTCTTCATCACTAAGTGTTTCTACTGAACTATACAATTCAGATACAGTTTTCTTAGTTTTATTACTTATTACACGACCAACATTTCTGTAGTCTACCATTTCTAAACTAAAGTATAATACTACGATATCCTGATTAGGATTAAGATCAATCAAATCCATTACTAACATATTTGCAACTGAGCTCTTCAATGTTGTTATCCTATTAGTTTTTTATCTAATAGTTCTGGAGATTTCTCTCATTGGTTATCGGTTGGTCATTTCCAACCCAGTTCAGCATATTTTTTCACCCACTTATTTCAGTTGGGGTGTCGAACACTCTTGGGAATATTATATTTATTCAATTCCTATGCGTTACGGTGATAGTTAGCCTTCCGCAATCTAACTATTTACCACGGAATTAACTTTTCGGTCTTTTCCGTATTTGCTCGATAATTCTCTATATAATCCCTTATATAGACGGCAAAATTCTTTATATCTTAAATATTTTCTTTCTAAATAGATTTCTGCTCCATTGTATAAAATACTAGATACATAAGCTCCTCTTTTTGCATTAAAAGATAATTCATATACTTTACTACCTTCTCTTTGATAAAGAATATTATCATACTCTAAAGGTAGTTGTTTTTGCATTTCTGATAAAAATTCAGAAGTTCCTAAAGCTTTTATTTGCATTTTATTGTGGGTATTATTACAATAAGATATAGTACCATCACCATCAAAATAACCTCTAATGAAACTATATATTAACCAATAATTTGAGAATATAGTTATATTTGGAAATTTTAAAGTTAATGATTTTCGTGGAGTACATCCTAAATTATTTAATGTATTCCACATATGCTTATTGTTAAACATCAATCTGCAACGTTTAGTTGTATCATCATAACCACTACATTTAACTATCTTTATTTCTTTTTCATAATCAATAGCTTTTGCAAACTTTTTTAAATGTTCAATATCTTCTGCCTTTAATTCAAGACTTATTTTATATCTTCCATTTTTAATTTTGCCTTCTTTTGTAGTATATGATGGTACAGATAAATTTCCATCTGCAAATAAAAACCCTAGCCAATAAGCTTTTTCTTCTGTATCTATTGTATCAAAATAATTGTAGTTCATATAATTACATATTTAATAATATGTATATAACGTAACTACAATATAAGAGTTAAATAATATTTAAAATATTTAAAATAAAAAGCGCTATTACCACTACCTGATATACCAGCTATAGTAAATATCATATTTGGTTCAATTCCACCAGTGGCTTTATTGAACTTATCCCATCTGGTTTTTAATGATACTATACTATGATTTTTTCTAGCTTTAATGTAGTTTATGGATTTATTTGCTACCTGAGATATTGACTCAAAAGGTAGTATTTTAACGGCATTCTGTTCCGTATTCTCCATAACTTATAGGTGTTTCAGATTCATAACTCATTTGCTCTTCAATAACCTCCCACTCATGTTGAGTGAGCCATTTCCACATCGTCTTCATATAACCTATTTTACCAGTTATCATTTTGTTTTCAATTTCATATTGAAGACATTGAAGAAGGTGTTCGTGCATTGCTCTAGATTTACCTACGATACGATTATATTCTTTACGACACTTATTTATATTAGATCGTAAAAAACCTTTAGTACCATCTGGTCTTAAAACATACACTGGAAATACTTCATAGAACTCATCAAACCATGTCTTATCTTGTTTTACACTTGATAATAGTTTTTCTGTAGGACTATAAATTTTATTATCCCCTGAAGTAGTAAAGGAGATAAGGTCATTGTCGATTAACTCTTGTATGTCGTTTTCACTTATTCGGCTGAGAAACTTGTGAACGTCTTGATTATTACTTTGATTATCATTCAACACAAGAGTTAAAAATACTAACTGATTAATTGATATTTCTCCAAAAATATCTAATAATGTTGTATCTAATTCTAGTATCATAATATAGTATTTTATGAACTAGTCTTTTGATACAATATGGTAAAATCTGTTAAAACAGACTTAGTTGTTTTGTTTTTAGGATTGCTATTATTTTATTAGCTTCTGTTATATAATAATTATAGTTTATTTTAGGATCATTTTTTAAATCATCAAAATTGTTTAGTAAAGTAATACCAGATGCTGTTAACATGTTTTGATATTTCTTTACTCCATTTTCTACCTTCCATTTATATAAAAAATATCCATTTGTTGATGCATAAAATCTATTCGTTCTTTGTTGTTTTATACCATTATATTCAACTGTCCATTGTTTACCTGTTTTTTCAGATATTAAAAATTTAGTAATATCTTTAACAGTTGGAATAAAGTCTTGTGGTTTAATTCCTTCAAGAAAGAATTTTTCTACAGCTAATGGTATAATCGTCGGAGTTAATCCTTTTCCTAATATAGTTTTAGTTAAGAATGTTCCTTTTTCTTTTATACCATCTTTTTGTTTACCAAAATAATCATTTACAGTTAATTGGTAAAAACATTCAAATTCTTCAGTTTCAAATGTTAATTTACTTATTTTTTCAAAGTCTTTAATAACTTGCTGTAATTCGTTGTATTTAGCCTTTTTAATGCTATATAAGACACCATCTGTATTTACTTGGTAAACAGTAGCTCCTAATTCTAAAAGTCTTTCACAGAGCATTAAAAGTAGTAATTGACCATTTATTCTTATTTGTGAAACTGCGAATGGGGAATATAACCAACTATATTCGTTTTGATAATTACCCGTAACAGAATTTAGAGTTAATTTTTTTGTATCAGCTTCTAATTTTCTTTTAGCTTTTTTAGCAGCTATTCTTTCTGTATATACTTTAGTATATATATCTAAAAATACTTCTTTCTTTAAATGTGGTGGAACAAAACCATATTGAATAATTAAACTTGGATATAGTGAATTTGCGTCACTATCTAATAATAATTCATCTTCTTTTGGAATTATTATTTCAGGTTGATTTATACTATGTATACCACCAACTCCAATAGATATTTCTAAATTATTTAATAAGAATTTTTTATTCCAACCGTTTCTACCTGGTGAAATAGTTAAACTTTTCATTTCGGTTAATAAATTTTGAAGTACTGTATTTTTGAATTTGATATTAGGAAGTATTACATCTTTTAATGGTATAAAATCCATTGGACTACGTAATTCTTCTAATTGCTTTTTATCAATTCCTGTTTTAGATATATATTCTTTTTGAAGTATATCTACGCCGATACCTACTCCATCTTTTGAAAGACAGTTTATGTGATAATTATCTTCAATATTTATTCGTAATTGGATATCTTTTTCACATTGTTTGAGTAATTCATAAGTAGATAATACATCGTTTATATTATAATTGATCATATCATCTATTTCTTGTAATGTTAATGGAGATTGCCAATCACAGTTAAATTCTTGAACATTTTTATACATCATTGTTACTTGCATTTCTTTTAAAGAAACTCGTAACGCTTTACTATATAACATAGTAAGTAAATCTAATGTTAGAAAGTTTTTAGCATATTTCCAACGTTTCCAACTATCAATATTATCTTTATCTTGTGTAATAATATTTGATAGATTGAATATAGATTTACATATTTTACTATACGTATACTTAGAATTAGAAAAAAACTCAATGCAATAATTTATGATAGGGTTATCATAATGAATATTATTATAACCTACAAAATAAGCATTTTCTGTCAAAAATAGATTGCACATTTCTTCTATGTTATTTTTTCTTTCAGAACATTCATATTTTATTAATTTTTCTGTTTCAGTATTTAATAAAGTACAATGAAATATATTCTGAAAAACTTCAATATCATAGACATATACTGTTTTTCCTCTTATCTTCATAGCGTATAAATTTAGTGGAGTATATGGGAATCGAACCCATGATGCCGATTGGTTGCAGCACTATAAATAGTGTATTAGAGTCTCTCTAATATTCCTCCCTGTACCCTGCGCTTGCCTACTAGCTGAATACCCCTTGAGGCAGGATTCTTTATAGACTATCCTGCTAAAAGTCTGTCGCTCTACGCTGCTTGCTTTATCTCTGGCAAATGTTTAGCAAAGCATTTCTTTTCTAAAGTTGCTCTATCTACTATCGTAATAGATTCATAGTTACTATATTTATCGGATAACTTTGTATTCAATTTAGTAACTACTTCAGTAAGTTGTTCAATAGGTAGATTAGAGTAGCTTGTCTTAAACTCTTTATCGTTTGTAGTAGCTATAACTACTTTATACGGTCTTTGTTCTAAATATTGTAGCTTCTTAGACATCTTGAACTCTGCAAGTTGTTTAGCTACTTTCTTAATTTTCTCTTCGTGAGCTGCTTTATAAGCTTGTTGTTTAGCAATACGTTCTGCTTTATTGCTACCATATAGATTCTGTACCAATTCTTTATGGTAACCAGAATAAGGACGTTCTTCTAATAACTGTTTTTTATCCTTCTTATCAGATACCTGTGTAGGTTTCTTAGGAATACTAGCTATGCCTTTTTTAGTTTCATGATACTCCTTTCGTGCATTAGTAGCTTCAGGAGTCCACTTATAAGTATATACTTCTCTACTTACTATTTTATCATGACGACGAGTAGTTACAAATTCCTTTGTCATAGGTTTAATATTTTCTGACAAAGATATTCCTTTACTACACATAGATTTATAATCTGAGGATTTAGTTAATCCGTAATGTTTCTGTAAGTTTTGCTGGTATTTAGCATTTTTCTTATTTCTAGTATCTTGATTCATAACAATTGATTTTAATAGTTAAAAACTAAAGGAAGCTAAATAGGTTAATGTTTTAAGATTTCTCGTACGTACTCTCCCTATCGCTTCCTTATTATATTTTAAGCTGCTAAGCACATTGGAGCAGCAGAATCATCAAATTCTGTTTCTTCATTGAACTTAGTAAGTTTCTCTTTTAATTTCAGAATCTCTAAATCGAGTTCTTTTATTCGTGCTTTAACCCAATTTGAAGTTAAAACTTCAGTCTTATTCAGAGCTTTTTTACCTTTCTTAGACTTAAGAACAGGATTCAAAGTTCGTATACGACTTAGATGTATTTTCATTTCTTGCAATTCACATAATTTAAATACATCTAATTGATTACAATCAGCTGGTAAATCACTAAATTTCTTTATACCCATATTGATACATAGTATCTTTAATTTAACAATTACTCGATCATCTGTAAGACCTTTGATTGTATTATAAAGTTCTTTCAAATCATAAGTACGTTGATAATTACGATTTACTACATTCTCAATAGAAATGATATTCCAATACTTAGTAATATCTGCTGATAGTTTATCACGCTGTTCAATAAATTTATTTGCTTTCATATATACTTGATTTTAAATAATTTGACAATTAGTTAATTACATATAGTATATTAGAAAGTCTACCTGTGTAGTTAATAGACCGATCAAAGCCTAATAACTTAAAATATCAGCTATCTTCACAGACCGCTGATATGAATAACAATAAAATTAAGAAATAAGACAGACAAGATCAAAGAGTTAGTGCCTCTGTCACATCTCGATACGGCATCCGATTCTTCTTCTCTCGGCTTTCCAACACTTAGTTACCTTAGTAACATTATCAGAGGCAAGTAAGTAAGAGTATATACGAACCCAACCAAATGTGTATACTCTTACTGATTTTATGTTGATTTTCAATTATTTTCTACTTAATACGAACCCAACCAAATGTATATATTCGATTATAAATCTCCTTCAACATGTAAACTGACGGGTATTCTTTCATACCCAAAATCTATGCAAGCATTTGCTACCCCAACCATTTTGCGTCGCTTGCTGTTATTACCCATATTTTTGTCAAAGCCTGGGTCATCTTTTGTAATATCATAGGTCAATTTCAATGGACTGTTTTCATCAAGTAATGTACAATAATACAATAATAACTCGATTACTTTTTCTTTTTCATCTTTCTTAAGTACTTTATCAATTGCTTCTGTCAAAAACCCAACCAAACCTGACTTATCGCAATTGTTACTTTCTACACCTGTGATGATAAAAGCTATTCTTTGTACTAAACTAAAAAAGTCTATTACATAATAGGAATTAAACCACTTATTTACCCAACCATATTTGTGGCGTCCTATTAATACTGTTCCATCATATTCAACTTTAATTGTTTTGCTCCCATCCATTAGCAAATTATTTTGAATACGAGGATCAGACATAATTAGCTGTAACATCTGCAAGTGATATGAATCTATTGGCTTTTTACTTGTTGCCATAGCTTTATGTACTTAAGATTAATTACTCGTCGATGCTCTTGTAGTAAGCAGTAGTGTCGTCCTTAGTAATCTTATTGATTTGTTCCAGAGAAGCTCCCTGATTTGCTAATTCATCAATAAAATTATTAAGATCAGTCAAATTACTCTGATTCAACTGAGTGACAACTTCTGTTACCATTTTAACATTCCAGAACGGAGACCGTTCTCCAGTTGCTTCAAATTTCAGGATAGCATCTTGAACATCTTTCGGACCAGCTTTCAATACGATATCTACATCTGCCCGTAAATCAAACTGCAACTTTTCGTCATTATTAAACATAATAACAATCTTACCATTTGCAGTCCGCACGATATCTACGTTGAACAAATCAACAGTTTCAATCATATACTTCTTCATCGGATTTGCAAGTACAAGTCCTGGCATATCACCAGCCATTTTTTTCTTGTAATTCAAATCTAAATTATCACTTACGGGGATTGCCAACCGCCGACCAACTAAAGCCCGGCTAAATGCAATTACTTTAGTACGTAACTGTGTGATTTCTTGCTGAGTAAAACCTTCTGGATTTTTGAACACGCTTTCATATTTTGTTGTTTCCACAATTTCTCCTTTCTTGATTCCGTGGTTGATTCCACCTACGGAGTAAGTTAATACTAAGTTTATTTAAAAGTAAGCTATAGAGTTCTTTTATCTAAGTGGAATAGCATCTAATATCTATTCGTTTATTAAAAACTTAAAAACCACTTCTTGTATTCAAACAGTAAAACTCTATAACGAAATTCTGCTAAGATTTGATAAGTAATCTGAAAACTATAAGATAAGTCTTTATATTATTAATATTACTACTAGAACGTGATGTTATTACTTCACTCGGCATTCCCCGTAGGACTTTACTCATGAGACAGATGAGTCAGCCGTTCTTCATAAAATTATTAATACTAAACTATGAAAAGATATGTAATTCGATGTCTGAAAATCGAATGCTATGCTAGTTAATACCTAAAAAGGTACAACGGGACTCCAACGGTAGGAGATTTATACCCATCAAATAACATTATAACTGAAATTATCTGAAAATCGAATGCTATGCTAGTTTCTGATTGTTTAAAGAGCCTAACAGTAACTATAACGTGCTCTTTTTCCTGTTATAGTAAGGAGTACTGTATATGATTCATAACCTACAACTGTTACTTCACTATCGGTAATACTTCTACCGAATTTTATTTTGAGCTGTTTATGTTTCAAAACACCCACTCTATAGCCTAATAGTTTATTCTAAGGCTGCGTGTACTTACGACTTTGTTCTTATTCTGCACATAACTTTAGGATTTCCACCTATCATCCTTTAATGTAAGGAATCAGCGTCACTTTACATATATTGTTGCGCAATATACTTTAAATGTTTCAAATGTCAGCAATTATATTGTACAGTCGAGGGTGGCTCGGATTTACTTTCGTCTTCTTATCACTACTCGTCCTAAAACCTACCATTGAACTTCCTCATTAGTTAAATTAAACATGTTTATTCTCTCGTGAATAGAGACTTCCTAAATAGATTTACATTCTGTCACTTCCCGTTAAGACTACTATTTAGTGCAATGCACAGATTTTTCTTCGGTCTGCTTCGTGTCCGTCTCTTGATGTGTCTGCTTCTCTTCAACCTAGGAGTAGGGCGATGCTCACTTTCACATATACTCTTAAGGATAGAGTATCTCACCTTGTGCAAATTTGATAAAACTCCAGTTATGCTTCTGGATAAAATTATTTAGTACTTCTAAGCTTTATGTCTTCCGCTTAGTATTGAAATAGTGTTATTGCGCACTTCATCCGCTAGTTATCTTTATATTCCTGTTGCAAAGCACTCTAGGTTTATACTCAGATAGATAACAACTGAGTTTATTATAATATTACTTGAACTCACATACTCCTTATTTCCTAAAGAGGTCCGTTGCAGGATTCCTTATTTATTAATATTGGATCATTGCTACTCAGCCAATAGGCACACAATCTACTACTCACTTTGTCACTCTATCCCTCTATACTGGAATGTATAGTAATACAAGCTTAGGATTAGTTATGAACTGGTATCATAACATTGTGCATAGGCTTTACACCTAATCCAGGTAATCTATCAATATTTTTTCAATAAGTAGTGCTATAATATTATAATTAAGTACCTTCATATATACTATCTCTAAACTTATTAAGTTACAATATAACTGTTTAGATAAGTATAGAACACTATACTGACATTTTTATATGGTCTGTGCCATAAAGGGGAGTTTGGAGCTACCCTAGAGCGTTATATGCTCGATAATGTTCAGCACGTAGTCTTGGACACTACGATTTGTTGGGCATCATCGTGTTTATTACTCCTTCTTGATTCAAACTATGATAAGTCTGCGAGTAACTTAAGAGGATTTCGTTCCCCTTGTACTGTTTAATTTTGTAGACTGCTCTCTACTAATTGCGTCTTCTGTTTCTGTCTCCAGTCGGTTCTCACCAAAAACAAGAGGGTTGTACACGCTCTCCCTCTATCTTATTGCCTCTTCAGTTTATAGATAGTATATAAACACAATAAGTTATTATACTTTCAGTAGTAGCCTATAGTTGTAGCTATACTCTATTCCTACTAATATTCTGTACTATCTTAATTTTAAGAAAGTAATCTAACCATTTACTTTCTAATCCTTTGATTTAGACATCTCTGGATATACACCATTATAGCTCTATAATCGCATTGGCTGTTCTAGTTGCGACTCAGATTCATCTTCTCTGATTGTTGTTGTTTCAGTCTTTGGAGAATATCCGTACAAGTGGTTTTATTCTCTTTAACTGATGGCAGTTCTCTTACCTTAATGTATTTAGGTACTTCCTTCTCTACAATAGAAGTTAGATAGATGATACTGTCTTTCTTTTTGATTTCAACATTGATATTTTGTTCTGGGTTGCTTTGTCCATTTAATTTTATAGCGTTATTGTTCAAATTAATATCAATATTAAAGTCTTTTGTCCGAGGTACATCTGTGAACTTCGGAATCACATACTCATGTGCGGTGGCAGTATTCGTATAGTTAGTTACAAATCCTACATATCCACCGAAAGCTAGCATTGCTAGCGTAAACAAAACTGTTGGTTTTTTACTCATTTTGATAATGCGTTAGTTGTTACTTTTTAGTAGCATACGCAGATTTCTCAATATAGAAAGTAAGAGGATTCAAAGAGGTTGATGTGTACAAGCTAGATACTTTCTGCATTACTTGTTTCAACATCTTGTCATTCATTTCTGCTCCATAAGCAATCCGTAGATTGTTTACAGTCTTTATTGCTGAAATGTGTTTACCTTTAAGATTCAGACCCTTGATTTCCGGATATACAAGTTTGTCTTCATCTTTACCTTCATTGTTAGCAGAAGTAATAATACGATTGATCAGATCGTCATTAGTTCCACTAATTAATTGAGAATACCGTTTTGCTTCTTCTTCGTAATTATTGTTTTTTGCAGTTTCATCAGTAATCTTCTTAGCTAAGAATACTTTCACAACATTAGCAACTTGCGCATCGTTGTATGTTGTTAATTGATTCTTAAGCCAAGCATGAGATGCTAAAACTGACAAATTACCTGTTAGATTGCCCCAAATAGCATTTGCACAACCTTCAAGCAATGTAGCATTCCGTCCTGCTTCTTTCATCTTAAGCAATACAGTTGCTAATACCTGTGCTGGTTCTGCATTTTTATCAAGCTTATAGGCTTCCCGTGCAAATTCAATCATATTTGCTACATTCTTACCTATACCTCCTGATTTCTGCTTGTGCCGCATGTTCATAATAGTACACATTGCTGCTACTTTCTGTTCATCAGTGACACATTCTTCGGGTTTTGGCATTTCCTGAGTCTGCGGAACTTTAGCGTCTTGCTCTAAAGCTTTTTGCATTTCAGGATTTGTCTTTGCGACAGCATCTTTGAAGTTAATCTCGAGCTGTCCATCAGATGTTTTGCTAGGAAGCAAATTAACGCCGAGGAACAAAGAAGCTGTTTCATTCAAATATGCAAACATTTCTTCGTTCACAGTAAAGCCTTGTTCTTTTGCATCATTCTTGAATTGGTCATTCCATTTCTGAATCAATACAAACATCATAAGGTCTGCCTGTTTTCCTGTTGCTTGATACATTGCCCGATCGTCTTTAATCTCTTCACGGCGTTTCAGAATTGCATTCATCAAATCTACTGAGTGATTTGCATCAATTCTGTCACTGTTTTGAGTTACGATATTAGGCGCAGGAGCTGCTGCTGGTTTAATAGTTGGAGCATTGCTGATGTCAATTTCTTCAGCTTCTACTTCTTCTATTTTTTCCTTCTTTGGCTTCTGCTGTTTAGGTTTCTTTTCAGTAGGTGTAGATTTAGGATCTTCCTTCTTTGGCTCCTCAACTGGCTTAGTTTCAGGAACTTCAGCAGGAATAGGATTCTTAATTCCTTCCTTAATCCGTTTGACGTCAATTCCGTCTCCCTCCTTTACATTAGATACTGGGAAGAGAACACTAGTAGTTTCACTAGTTTCATTGTTCTTCCACTCGGCTTTGATATTTTCAATGCCTTTACTGTCTTTCTCAATCTTAAGAGAAAGTAGACTCATATACGGTGATTTTGTGCACAACATATGAGTTTCATATGCTGATTTACCCATTGGAGTCTGATAGACACCACCTTTCTTTTGTTTAGCTGGTTTCTCTTCAGGCTTCTTTTCTTCTGGTTTAGAATCTTCTACTTTTGTTGTTTCTACTTTAGCTGAAGCTTCTACTGCTTCTTTAGCTTTTTTCAAAGCTTCTAAATTTCTTGCTGCTTTTGCACTTGGAGTCTTTCCACCTTTATTTCTTTTTGCCATATTGATTATGTTTTAAATAAATTAATAACTTAACAATTAATACACTTAAATTATGAAATTAAGTGCAGTCAACTGTCATCTTCTATCTCTGCATTGTTAGGCATAGTAGGTATATCTTCTCTATCAGTTGTTACTAACGTCTCACCTCCGTCTTCCTGACCCATTTCATAAGATTGGTTATCTACTGTCCCTACAAAAGCAGTAGAACCTTGAGATGTGGGATTAGGAGCCATAGTAACAACTAACTCTTGAGAAGGAGTATCTGAGGTATTTGCAACTACCTTTTTTACTCCAGTACCTACAACAAAGCCTAGTAAAAGTACGCATACTAAGAATACGTACAAACTAGCACTTTTACACATTCTAGAAATGATAAAAGATGCTAATGCTCCTAAAAGGAGTAAACAAAAACTAGTCATATTGTTGAAAGTGTTTGTTAATAATCTGTTTTCTGTTTAAGTTTTTGTCTTGCTTTGTTTAAATCACCTTTTACAGCTAATTCATTCATTGCAAGCTTACTGGCTATCTCTTTATAAGACATACCATCTATACGAGCATTAATTAAATCTCTATATTTCTTCTTAAGAGTAGGTATAGCTTGTAAGACTATATCTAATTTTTCCTTTAGAATTAAATCTTCTTCAGGACTTCTCTCTAAAGCAGATAGTTGAATTGGATTTTCATCCTCATCAACATAGTTATTTAATTGCTCTTTTTTGTTTCTACGTATATAGTCTATTGATGCATTAACAGCAATAGTCTTTAACCACATATTAAATGAAATATGTTGAGTATACATAGATAATTTCTCATAAGCTTTAGTAAATACTACTGATGTTAAATCATCAGCAACATCTGTATTCTTAACTACACCCATAATAGTGTACCAAATATCAGTTTTATACTTATAGTATAACTTACTAAATGCTTTTTGAGAACCTTGTTTAGCTTGCTCCACTAGATCTATTATTTCTTGTGTCATATAGCTAAATTTTAGTGGATTGTAGTTAACCCAATAACTACAATCCTTAAATTCAGAAGGGAAGTTTTATAATTTCTTTGCAATAATAATTATTTACTGCTAGACATCTTTTGTAGAATACATCTGAGATGTGTTCTCTCCATTCTTCTTTCTCTTCTTCATTGAGAGGATATGCCATTTTCAATGACATATTAATAGCAATCCTTACTCTTACTAATCTAGTTTGGAGACTTAATATTTTATCTTCTAACAGATTATTAAGAATATCCATCCATAGTCTTCTATTTATCCACTTATTGATACTTAGACAAGTGTTACTAGCAACTATCTTAGATTTTAAATCAGGTGGTATATTTGCCCAATCATCTAATACACTATCTGCATATCCTAATACTTTAGTATCAAAATTAGCAGAAGATACAATCTTGTCTAAAGTAAACCTATAAGGTTCCTCTAATTCAGCATTGAGTGCTTCAATAAGTCTCTTAAAATCGCTCATTATGGTTCTCTGTTTAGTGCTTTACAAATTACAGTGAATACATAGTTAGCTTGAGACATTTTTAGACTGTATTTCTTCTTTAAATGCAGTCTAGTTCTTACTTTAGCTTGTTCTATACCATATAATGGTAAAGTTGATTTATAGTAAGCAATACCTTCTTCGATGATTTTATCTTTTCTAGAATCTTCTCCTAAGCCTTCTAGAGTCTGTAAATCACCAATACCTACATTATCAACTACTTCAGTAATAGATGGCAATGCAAATGTATACTTTTCAGGATACATCATAATATCTACTACTTCAGGACTGTCTTTAGTAAGATCTTTAGCTTTACCATTCTGTTTAAAGTAATTAAGATCAATTGCACCTACTACTTCTAATAATGGTTCTACTCCGCTTAAAAGGAGTAATACATTAGTTTCTGGACCTTGTGCGATCCACATACCTGCTTTTAACATAATCCTTTTGTTTTAAGTATTTTGATAAATTCATTTTTGAATCTCTTTACTACAACTGCTGCATCCATTGGACTAATATTAAATTCAGAAGCTACTTTCTTTCTAAATTCCATTTCTCCACTGCATTGCTGCATTACTTCTTGTAGTCTTTCTCGCTCTCCTGGTTCAGTCCAGCGAACATATTGAACAATTTCCATGTTAATTCATTTGATGTTCAAGATCTTTAATTTTATTATAGATGCCTACCCAATATATCAAGCCTTCTTTACTTCTTTCAGCTTGAAACATTTCATAGATTTTGCATCTATTGTATCCGACTGTAATGTTATGTACACCACGTCGCCAACCTCTACCTCCCTTCATTACTGATGGAGTTGCTTCATACACATACTCAATGAACGTAGTAAGTTTACGTTCTCTTGTAAGAACAATTTCCCAAGTCTTGGGCAATTTATTCCTAATAAAACCTCTTAAGCCTTTTTTATTCATGTTTATATTTAAATATTTTTGAATTACTTCCAAATTCAAATCTAATTGTATAGATACTATTTTTATTAGTTGCTTCATTAAGTGTTATTCTGATTTCACTCATAAAGCGATTAAGATAATACCTAGTATTAATAAACCACTTAACTATCTCATAATAGTTTCTTCCACCATTACTACTAATACTCGCTTTTGCATAATAATCATGTGTACTACATGTCAATATATCTTCATTTATTGCTAGTAATCTATAAAGCGTTTTTTGTATAAAGTCTAAGATTTCTGCTTGAGTATTGAATCCTTTTTCCTTACTCTTTTTATGCCGACCACGATTCATAAGTAGTTTCTTTAATTGAAGATTGAAGTCTTTCTATAGCTGTTAATAGTGTATCTATTCTTATTGCTACTTCTGTATCTCTAACAAAATGTTTAATATGTTTTAGATTAGTAATCATGCCTGCTAAAAGCATAAGAGATAAGTTCCTTCGACTTGCTTTTAATTGATTTAAAGTCTTTTTCATCTACAAAATGTTTTTAAGTATTGCTCATAATGTTTCTTTTCATTTATTGAAGCTAAAGCATCTAATTGATTATAATTCTTTTTAGTTAAAGTAAAATCATAATCTAATAATGCTTCTTTCAGATTGTAAAATACATTATAATCAAACAAATCTCTGTTGCTTATTTTGATTTGTTCAATGAGAGCTGTTTCAAATATAGCTAGTAATCTCAGAATATATTTATTATTCTTTTTAACTGCTAGTCATAAACCTTTATCTCCTTTATTATAATCTAAAGGAATAATTGATACTTTGTTATAATCTATTTTCATACTCTAAAGTTTGTTTTATAATACTTTTTAATGATTCTTATAACTTCATCAAATTCTTCTTTATTATCAAAAACATTACAAAAAGTATAATTGTTTTTATTTAAGAATATAGGGTGAAAATAAGCTACAAAGAATGTTTTAAATAATCTACTCTTTTTAATAGGAATTAAATTATCTAAAGTAATATCGCTAGTTATATTTACTACCCAAGCAATATTTAGCTCAGTATCTATTTTATAGATTACTCCATAATGTTCACATGGACCTATTTTAGCTTTTATAACATCATACTTTTGTAAAGGTATTTGATCTACACCTTGCCCTAGTATTTCTGTAGGAAGTACTACAGTACTTTTATCAATTTTAACTGGTTTAGTTGGTTCATCTTCAAATGTACTATTAATAAATTCATTTACTAATAGTACTGCTTCTGAAATTTTGTATTCATCTGTAGTTTTTAACTTAGTTGTTACTTTACATCTCATTGAATTTAAAAAATCCATTTTCTCCTTAGGAGATTTACTTTTTAATAGTTGATCTATATCCATATTCTTACTTTTAGTTTTTAATAATATTGTTCACGGAGTGGGACTCGAACCCACACTTTTAGGCATTGTCTGCTTGTGTCTAACCAATTGCACGATCCGTGACCTGCTTTTTACGACATTAGCTTAGCCGTTGACTTATCATATCACGCTGCGATATGAGTATAGTCTGTTACAAAAGATTTGTCATTTCTGACGTTATTGACCTATTCATTACTGTTTCTGCGAATCAATACCTGTATGCCCCTTTTATAAAAATTATTAGTGGAGCATTTCCGAATTGAACGGAAGTCTTCTTCAGGCATATAATGACCTAACAGTCAATATACTTTTATTTCTATAGGATTATCTCCAAAACACATATTTCTTTTATCAAATGGTACATAATGAGTATATAAGAATCCTGCATCATTAAATAGTTTAGCCGTACCTATTGGTACACTAATAGAATTATTATGTTTTGGATCTATCCACCAACTTCTTTTTGTTGTTTCATGAACATATCTAACAGGTTTATTATAGAATAGATGTTCACCCCACATATCTGCTGCAATATAGCTCATGATAAATAATTTTAAGTTGTAAATATAAAGAGTTTTGCACACCTCTGCGCCTTCATATCCTGGCAGATCGGATAACGCCTCAATTAGAGAGATATACATCATACACGAGTTTTCATATATCATTGGGTTGATATAATAGTGCAATATACTCTTTTAGTAGTATAGAGAGCGATCAAACTCTCTATACTTAATAAGGTAATCCTAAAGTAATAGTATATACTATTGATTACGAGCATAAAGCATTGAATCTAGTATATAACAGCATAAAGCTTCTATTACTTTAGAATTTAAAGATCTTTGACAGAATACATATTATACCAAGTGCTCATCTAGCAAGCTAGAGACTCGATTGAAATATAGACATATAAGTACTATATGTATATGTATTTTGATATACTTACTGTTTTTCGTCTATAAGACTATTCTTCAAGATTCTCTCAGAGAATCATTACCTTTGGAGCATAAAGCATACGAGGTGAAGAAATGATCTACTATAGCACATGATCAGTAGGCATGTATTCCTATTATTAGCATAAAAGCATTAAATAGAACTGTCAATTCAGTTCAATCTGTGCCGACTCCTTAATGCGACAATGCGACTTATATAGTTTGCGGTTAGACTTTTATTCTATTTTAGCATAAAAGCATTTAGAATACGGATGTTGATTAAAGATAGATATTTTCGTATCTTGAACCAAAGACTTCTTCTTTCGCTTTTGCGATAGCTTCGTCTTTCTTGTCTGTAAGTTCTGAGTACTTTTTGTCCCAAGCTTTGTAATCACCAGTAGCTTCAAATTCAGCTTGAGCTTTCTTCAGTTCTTCAGAAAAGTCCTTCATAATGTTCTTATGTTTTGATGCAAAACGTCCGTTTCTTTCAGCTTTAGAAACAGCTTTGTCACATTCTTTGATTCTACGTTTTACTTCCATAGAATCACGTTCTAACTGTTCTTGTTGTATCTGTTTCTTAGCTTCTGCAACTGCTGCCGCTTCAACTTTACCGTCTTTTTCTTCTTGAGCTTTCATTCCAGCTTCAAAGTTATAACCTCCATCAGTTGCTTTGTCACATAACATTGTTGCACCTAACATAATTCCTACAAGATTCATAAAATTCTTCATAATTCTTTTGATTTTAATTGTTAATAATTGATTTATTTAAGTGAATGAATAATTTTTAAAAAGTATCTAATAAACGTCTGCGATAGATTTCATCTCTTTCTTCTCGAATATCTATCTGCATTTTAATAATAATGTTTACTAGTTCTTCTTTTGTTTTCTTTTCTAGTTCTTCTTTTGTCCACATAATAATAAAGAAATAGAAAGTTATACTATCTATTCGTACGCCTTATTTGATAGCTAGCCCTTTTCCTTCTCCTGACCTTAAATAAGGTTGACCTTTGTATAGTCCGTAGGTATTAATCACCTTTAGGGGTCTGGCGTTATAACCTTCTGTGTTGATTGGATTCTATCATAACTACTTAATTAGTAATTCTGTTTACTTGCCAATAGCTGCTAAATATGCAGCTTCTCGACGTTTATTTGCTTCTTTTATTCGAGGAAGTGTTTCACTTAAGAATTTCTTCTTCATTTCCTCTTTCTCTTTTAGCTTTATATAAAGACGACGATAATATGCTTCTAAATTATTAATATTAGATTTATCTGCTTTATAGTGTGTTCTAAACACCTTAAGAACAGATGTACCATCTAATAATGCTTCTTTTAGATATAGTTTATTATGCATCTTTCTAGCTAAACTTCTTTGTTTTCTGCTCATAATTTCACTTATAACAAAAAATTACATTATAGCTCTTTCTCTTTTATATGGTTGCATTTTAGAATGTCTAACTTTCTTTTTAGACTGATATTCAGCTGCTTTTCCTGATTGCTTAGAACCTGGAAAATGAGACTCTTTATAGGTTTTTCCCATAGTTATAACACTCTAATTGCTTGTACTAAAAGATCAAAGATATAAGCACATCCCTTTTTGTTGAGATACTCAATTGTAACTTCTTTTTCATCCAGCATCATTTCAATTTGTGGTCTAGTTAATTTACCGTCCTCAATCAATTTCCAAAAATTGGCATTAATTGCAGCGATATTCATTAGACCAGCTGCTGTACACACAGTAATAACATCTTTCAAGATGTTTTCAATCATTTGTTTATTTGAAGAGCTAGTTACAAACTTACTTGTTTCAAGTATTTCTGTATGTACTTCTGATAAGCCAAGTTTCTTAGCCATGAGAGCTACTGCTGTTACAATACTTTCCTGATTGATTGATGCAGGAATTCCAATAATTACAAAGTTTAAAGATTTCATTTGATATGAATTTAAAGTTGTTTATAAATTTCTTGACTATAGTACTTACCACATCTTTCACAGTAAGTTCTTTTAGTAATAGGAATATTTAATTCATTGTTATTAGGCTCATTTTTCCATTTGTGCCCATGAATTAAACATTGTGAACGTAATGCAACTTCTTTTTGCTTTTTAGGATTGTCTAATAATTCTAATTCAGCAAGTCGTTTGATGTTACTATGATAGGCTTTTAGCCTTCTGTAACTACTGATTTTCAGTTTGATTTTCTTAAAAATATTCATTCTTTCATATTTAATAGTTTTAATTATACAATATTTTGAGGACGTCTAGCTGCAACTAGATGGTTTTATCAATCTTAATTATATATTAACACACATTTTCTACTGTACGCTTACAGTAAATAAAGAAGGCATGTAATAGTTTATACAATATATTGCAGTATATTGCAGGCTTGACGATTCACATCGTTGTGTAACTTCTACACTAATACAGCTTAATTGAAATACTAATTAAAATGACTCTCACTTAGTTTTAACTCATAAGCAGATATAGCTGTCAAACTAATCTTATTGGAGTACATGGTTTTAACGTCTGCACTAATACTTGATGGTTGCCTTGTCTAATTACAGTTTGAATTAGGTGGACACCTAAGATATAAGCCCCACATGTTTGTCACTGATTCTCACAGTAAGAACGATTACTTCTATCTTCACAGACTGAAGTAACCTTATTTAATTTAATAGTTAACGGCTTCGTGAATTGAGTCACTATTAAGTTGTGGTAATGAGGACCTTGGCATACTATCTGGTATATATTCTTTTTGTATATCCATACTCCTCTTTATTAATTTATCATAAAAGTCCTTGTTACTAATATAAATAGAAACAATTTCATGATTTGATAAATCTGTACCTTTAGTTACAAGTATTTGAGTTAGTACTTGTTCTGGCATAACCAAGAACACACTATCTACATACTTGTCTAATCTCATACTTTCACGCCATTGTAGCACTTCTTGTACTGTTGGTGCTACTACTTGTTCAATTGTATCCGTTTCAGGGATTTGTTTTTCTTTAGGACTACGAGGTCTTGCACAACTGATAAAAATTGCTAATGCTGCTATTGCTGCAATTAGCCAAAATACGTATTTACTTTTCATTTTTGATAAATGTTTTTAAGTTAACACTAAGTATATAAATGCTATCAATATTGCATCTATTACAATTAATACTCTTGTTACTGGATGTGTTTCATACCAGTTTTCAAATTTATCCCACCATACATCTGCTAAATCAGCTTGGTTTGATTTCTTTGTATCCATCATCTTTATCTTTATATCCACTACCAAGTGTATATACAAAAGATAATACGCAGAATATAAATAGTGCGATTATCACTACTTTAGAGTAATACCAATAATTCCAATAATCGGTATATAACAGTCCGTACACTTCTTCATCAAAGAAATACATTCCTTGATGTTCAATAATCATCACAGCTGCAAATAATGCAGTTATGAGCCCAAATAAAAAATACATTAACTTTTGCATAATAATTATTTATTGATTAAATACTATTTGCTACAAATACTATTGTTACTACTATTGCTAATAATATTAGTAAGTATACTAATAATCTGATAGTAATAACAATGCGCCAGAATCGTTCATTTCCCATATGCTTTTATACTTATTGTTGAGTTCTCTCCAAAAATTGTATCCTTCTTTTGTACAATCCCATGCGAATGTACATTCGATTGCTGTGTAAGGATCTCTTAATTTTGTATAAAGACACGATAGGTTTATGCTATGAACGATTGCATATTTACTAGTGTTATCTAGAAATCTATCTAATACTCTTTTCTTAATAAGAAAAGTAAGTAATGAATAAGGCATATTGAATAATATTTGCCTTCTGACTTTTTGTTGTTCTGTTAACTTTTTCATTGATTGAATTGTACTTTTTTATGAACTTTAAATGTTACTTCAGTATCACTCTTAATTTCAATAGTAAAATGAGGAGATGATTTACTATCTATTCTTCGTTTGATCCATTTAACTACATAATCCGCAGTTAATACTTCAAATTGTGAATAGCTACGCCATTTTCCACTTCTACCTATGTGTAGTTTTAGATTTCCTCTATCAATGTTAGTGACAGGGTTAACGCGATTTTGTTTTGAACTAATTACTTTAGTCACTACTATATCGCCGATTTTAAGATTTTGAAATTGTTCTAATGTCATATCTTTTAGTTTATTGATTAAACATATAAAGAGGACAGCTAATGCTGTCCCCTACTATTTACGCATAGTTACGTTGTCACTCTTTGTTCATCTAGTGACAGATGCTCAGAACTATTTTTCAAATCTAAAATAGTGAAAACTCCTTCATACTGAGTTTAGATAGTGCTTACACGTTTGTACCACACACTACAATGATACTAATACTACATGTAGTTGGCTCTGCATTTACAGGCTTGCCACTGTCTATGGCTGCATTACTATTGTAGTATAAATAACTCTAAATTAGTTTGAATACATCTTGCTAAGAGTTCATACTTTCTGATAAAGTGTTTTCTTGTTTTCATAATGTTAAATTTTAATTAAATTTTCAATTTGTTCTTTTAAATGAAAGGTTTCGGATACACAAAAGTTATAATCGGTATTAACATTATTTTGTATATCATCGTCGTGAGCAAGGTCAAATCCTATACAACGATACTGATGCCAATTTTGTGGTATTTCAGTAAGTGGTATAATAGGTGTCATACTATTAAGTTTGCGGTCAAAAGTAATACCACCATGTATTTCTATCTTGAAATCTAAAGCTTCTTTGTCGCAGAGATCATTACTTGCTTGTATACTTAAAGGTATTTTGGAGTCATCTATAATACCTACGTAGCCACAATAATGATAATTTTGATGTGGATTTTGATAATTGTGAACTATTTTTCTAATAAAAGCAAATGTTTTCATAATGTTAACTTTTAATATTATTAGTTAGATTAAAGTCTCCGATGATGTTTTTTATTACAGGTATGAATTCATTCTCGTATCGTAAAATTATACGATGTTGAATATTTCCTACTTCTCCTATTTCTTGATTTATTTCTTTCATAAGATCAATTTTTGGATTTTCTTCAATAGCTTCTATAAAGCATTTAAATGTTTCTTGTGATATATTATCATTATTATTGATAACAATATCTAAAATTGTGTACCTTAGCATTTTATCTTAATTTTAAGTTAATAATCAGTTTAAAACACTACTATCTTCACAGACTGTAGTGTATGGTTAAGTAATAATAAAGTAAAGGATAGTATGGCTGTATCCTTACAATATAGAAATAAACGATTAGCATTTTACACCTACGCTAACACTTTAGTTAAGAAACTGGTATCCTCTTTTAGTATATAATCTGCTTTAGGTATGATACAATAATCGCAAATAAGTGTACTATCAATTTGATACCATTCATCATATAAATCTCCAGTTATAGGATCATTTTCAACAGTATGTTGTATTTCAATAGCCATAATACGGTTCTGTACGTAAAGGTAGTAAATATCATTAAAGTTATTTAATACATAAGCTGGCATAATAACTTCGTTGGCTTTACATAATATTACTGTACCACTACAAATTTCAGATAAATTACTTATTATTTCCATTTTTATTTATATGATTGTTTATTTGTTTAGTTACTATAAAGATAATCAAATCTAAATAGTATTGTTGATTCTACTAAGAGATAATATTACTATTGTTTTAAATATTATTGTATCAATCTTTATCGTTATATTTTGCATACGTATATAGTCATACATATTTGTTATTGCTGCAAAATCGTCTACATTTTTAATAAATGTGATTAATACAAATAATATAAATATTAATATAGCACAACATTCTAGTATTATTATAATTTGTGTTATATTATTTATAAGCTTTATCATATTTTTTGTTTATATTAAGTCCCATTCGATTAATGCTTCTATTGGTGACATACCTTGGTTGATGCATTTGGTCACTTCTGCTTCAAGATGATATTCTTTTGCAATAGCAATAGCTTCATCAATGTTCATCTGATGGTTCATTATGTTTGTTATTATGGTTACTAATATGTAATATTATTTTGTATATTACTATTACTGTTATTATAGCAAATATTACTCTTTCATAATCTTCTAAAGTCATGTTAGAGTCTGAGTAGTATATATGGCATAACATAGGAATGATGTTAGGTTAGGCTATATATTAATATAACAAGGAAGATGCTGGAGGAATTAATCCTCCAGTTCTTCAGTCTGTTGTAACAGACTCTCAAGCTCCTCCTTCGATACATCGAAGAGCACGAATTTACGATAATCATCGTAAAATTCTGGGTTTTTGAAGAAGCTTTCAGCTCTGTCAAAACCCCTCTGTACAGCTCTATCGACAGTAGCTTGCGTGCTGTCAGATTCTTCACATACGCAGTATGTACTTCTAATGACTCTGTCATTAACCTTGTAAGGCGCATGACTTACACTTATCAATTTATACTTCTCTTGAAGTTTAATTGGTTCTTTAAGTAAAGTCACTTTACGTGTCCCATCTTCAGAATAGGTTAAATCTGTAAGATTTAACTTATTCATAAGTGTTTCGTCATTAGGATCGAGGAATAAAGAGTAGTTAGAGCGAATAGCGAGAACTGCTTCTTTTTTCAAAAGTACGTTTGCGTACTTACGTCCATCTGTAGATGTACCAGTTGCGATAGCGACTGCGTAAACATCTCCTTCATGTTCAACTTTGAATTTCATATGCTAATATTGTTTTAGTGAGATTTATCGAACAATTAACCAAAGTGCACGGGGTCTTCCCGCGCAACGAGGTTATAGGGGTCTTGTTTAGGGATAGCTTAACACACGCAGATTTCTTCACCAAAAAATTTTTTATATATTTTTATTTTAAATAATGTTAAAAAATAGCTATTAAACTTAAATAAATATTCATAATAAATGTTAATAATAATAACCAATATAGTTAAATATACGTTACTGTATACAGTAGATACAGTTAAATACAGTATGAATACAGAAGACATATTAGAAGAATTAACTAAAGTAGATGATGTAAGTCCCATTACTTTAGAATTACTATTAACTTATTATTAACAATATGTACTCAAATGATGATATAAACTTTATTGCAAATGAAGTATATAAACTAAGTTCTTCTACTTAGTAGAATCTAATGAGATTGTATGGATTTATAATAACAGAAGCATGAATTACTATTTCATAAGACAAAGAGATTAGCAGTATTCTAATTGCCTTTACTTAAGTAAGATAAGTAAGAACTATAAATTAAATGATAATTATAGATCCTTTACTTTACCAGGACAAATAGAATATACTTTCTCTGAAGATTTATATAAACAGTTTAAGAAAGAAATAAATACAGTTAAATGACAGAATTTACTGCACTATGTTTAGTAGGTATGTTAGGATGTCTAGCTTATATCATACTAAATAAATTAACAAAGTAATGTGCCCTAAGTACACGGGATCGTAGTACGTTCCACGCTTAAAGAAGTTACCATAAGGTAGAAGCGCACCAGGGAATCCTAATCGTAGGTAGGCTCAGTTTAGCTACCTTTCTGGCGGTCGTTGAATAAAAAAGGTAGCCCCTAAAACGGTATTACTATGGAAAAGAACGAACAAAAAAAAGCAGATAGAATTGAGTATGTTTTCAGGAATAAAACTTATATAGCTACTCCTGAGCTTAGTAAAGGTTGTTGTGTAGGTTGTGCGTTTGTTAATAATATGAACTGCGCTAACTTTAAAGATAGAATGGACATCTGCCATAAAGGATATATTTTTAAGCGTAAATTTAATCACATAGATGAGTAACCTTACTTTACTTACTGCGTTAATAGATATTATAAAGTAAATATTATGGAAGATAAAGTACTAGAAACAGTGGTAAACGGATTGGAATATAGTTTTGAAAAAGATATATTAGTAAAACCTTTAGCTCCTATCATGGTTACTAAAGAATATACAGAGCAAATCCCTACTGGGGAAAAGGACGAAGAAGGTTTTAATAAGTATGAAGTAAAGACTCATACTAAAGAAGTTGAATCAGATTTTGCAAAAGGTATTGTTCTATCTATTCCAATCGGTACTGATAGTACCATTAAGGTTGGTGATACTATAGTATACCCTAAGAAATTTGCTAAAGACTTTGATCTATTTAAAGACTCACAATTAGTTAAACCATACGACGTTGTAGCTAAAGTCGTTAAATAAGCTATCATTCATGATTGAATGTTTTATTTTAGAGTATTAAGTCGCTGCCCTGCCATCAAAGCAGGGCATTCTTTTTGCTATTACTTTACTAAACATTAATAAATGTTAAATATTTTAAACACTTTTTATATTAGTGCGTTTTAAGGGCATTATGGGAACAATAATAATAGTACTTGTAAGTATTATCGGTTTTGGTGCTCTTACTTATCGTCAAGGAAAGAAAGAAGGTTATGACCAAGGTAGAATTGATGGTTACGAAGAATGCAAACAAAACTTTAATAAGATACAAGAATTTAAACAAAAGATATTAAATAAAAAGTTAGACATATGGAAGGATACAAAGTAATTAAGGATTTTAGCTTCGCTGAAAAAGGCGATGTGTTTACTAAAGTTGAAGATTTAAACTTGTGGGAACTTCAGAAATCTGAAGTAGTATCAGATACAGAAACTTATACTTCAATGGCATTTGATTCTTCTACTATGGAAGAATTAGCTAACAAAGATTATGTAATTTGGTACAGTGAAGAAGCACAAGAAGGTGTGGATGAATGTGAATGCTGTTGCGATAAGTTAGAGAAAGTAAAAGAATACGTTAATACTTTGATTGATACATATACCAAAGATTATAACGAATTGATGAAGGATTATAATGAAGGCAATGTTCAACAGTGTGTTAAAGTAGAAGCAGAAACTGTATACCACAATTTAAATAAAGTTCTCAACAGTATTAAAGATTTGTTAGATGAATAAATTAGTAAAGACTGTTAATAAAGGCAATCTTTACTATGAATACCTTAACGCTTTAAATGGTATACTACAACTTACAAATAGGGAATTGGAGTTACTTACTAAGTTCGTTGAATTAGATGTGAACTTTACTCCAATACCTGGTGTAAGTAAAAATGTAGCCAATACTGACAATCGTAGAATGATTAAAAGTACTATGGGTATTACTCCTGATAACTTAAGTAGATATATAAGTAAGTTCAAGAAAGAGGGTCTTTTAGTACAGGGAAAAGCAGAAGATGAATTAGTAGTTAATAAGATACTAATTCCAGAGATAATAAAAGATAGGGTGCAAATAACATTAATACTAAGAGTAAATGAATAATAAAATAAATAATAAACATTTCTATATGATCTTTGATAATGGGCATATAGTACATGTAGAGAATAGAAGTAATAGGTTAGTACGGTATTTCAGACATCTTTTTAACTTACGTTCTAATTTAAAATTAACTTCTTTCGTTCCGAAGAAACCTTACTCTAACAAAGAAATTAAAAAGTTATCTGATATATTATATAGAAATCACGATTTAGATGAATCTGATATTATAGTAATAATAAATTCTATTAGACCTAATACCATCAGAGAATCTTTAACAGAGTTAGAAACTAGTGAATATTATATAAATGCAACAGCAAAAAAAGATATCAATTTACTCAAGTCTGGCAAATAAATATAATTTACCTTATCCTGTTATAGAAGTAATATGCAATAGTCCATTTAAGTTTGCTAAAGAAGTAATGTCAAATGATGAAGATACTAAAGATATTATGTTTGCTTACTTATTTAAACTTAAATTAAAAAAGAGATATAAAGAAACAAAATGAGACAGTTTATTGAAGAATGCTTGACACCTAATTATAAGATTCACTGGTTAGATTCTATTTACTTTGATCCTGTATTACTTAACAATATACAGATGTATATAGCAATTAGTGACAGTAGACTATTAAGAATATGATACTAAAAAAGTTTGATAATATATATCCTAGAACATTTTGGATAGCTATAATAGAAAAGGAAGAAGATGTATACACAATATTAAAGAAATTCACTATATACAACTTATTACCAGGTTTCGATAAAATACGAAAAGAAGCTGAAGAAGAAATGTTAAAGGCGTATGACGGAGATGTTATTGCAGAATGTAGACCGGTTATGTTAAACAGTAGTTCTGAGATGGGTATTATTTGCATAATATATAGACCTGATGAATTAGATGGTACGCATATAGCACACGAATCAGTTCACATAACTGATTATTACTTTGAAGTTACAGGTATGAATGGAGAAGAATTCTCAGGTGGTGGTAACGAAGGGTATGCGTATTTAGTTGGCTGGGCTGCTGGATGTTTTATTAAAGTAATGAAAGAATATGGAAAGACAGAGTAAAGAAGATTCATTAGCTCTATGGGAATTTGAGAAAAACAACGTTAAACAATTTGGATCTAATATCAGTGAAGAGCTAAAAGAGTTAATGGAAGTTGCAGATAAGAAGATCAATAACTATTCCTTAACATACAATGAATTCATGGATGATATTCTAGAAGGTTTAGCTAAGTTGAAAGATACAGACAGCATTGAAACTAGACAGCTACAGATAAAAGGATTGTACAATTGTTTAACTAATAAGTATATTGAAGATGGAGAATGATGGTAAGAAATATGATTGTGGTAAAGTAAGAATGGATCTAGTTCCATTAGATGTAGTTGAGAATATTGGTAAGGTACTTACTTACGGAGCTCAGAAATACTCAGATAACAGTTGGCAAAACCTTCCAGATTTTTGGAAAAGATATAAAACAGCATTACTAAGACATCTTACTGCTATAGACAAAGGAGAATTAATAGATCCTGAAAGTGGACTACCTCATATAGATCATGTACTTTGTAATACGGTATTCTTAGATTGGGGATTTCATCATGGTAAAGCGATTAGTATTAACACAAAAGATATTGAACAAGATAAATAATTATGGAACAATTGAAATTTAAAAAGTTAGATTACTCAGTAAAGAAAGAAGACGGTACAGAAGAGATTAAAAAGTCTGAAGGCAAGTTGCCTACTAGAGCCACAGCAGGAGATGCTGGATTGGATCTGTATGCTACTCGTATTACTCAGGAAGTAGATAATAGCGGAAAGTTAGTACTTGTATATCATACTGATTTAGCAGTAGAGATTCCTGAAGGATATTGTGGTTTACTTATGATGAAGTCTTCAATTAGTAAACGTTCTATAGCTTTAACAAATGGAGTAGGTTTAATAGATGCTGGATATCGTGGAGAGTTAATGGCTAAATTTAAAGTAACTACAGATGCTATTCCTACAGTATATACTATAGATGAACCATTTGCTCAGTTAGTCATTGTTCCTTGTTCTATATTAGAACCTACTTTGGTAGAAGAATTGAGTGAAACAGAAAGAGGAGAAAAAGGATTCGGAGAAGCTACAGCAGAACAAAATAATGAAATTAAAGAAGTAAAAGAATAATTATGGAAAATTTAAATATTACAATTACTCCAGTAAGTGCATCAGGGGTTGGAAGTTTTATAGAAGTAGTTATCGGTGACAGTAGATATAAGACCGATATTGTTCAAGGAGAATTCACAGAGGATGTAATGAAGGAGTTAATGGATAAATTAATCACTAATCAGATTCCTGCTGAACAACAAGAAGCGGTAGAATTGAAATTCTATCAACTATTAGACGCTATTACTAATACTAAAGCAGAAGAAGAATATAGAGCTCAGCATCCTGAGGAGTTTATGCCAGAGAATTTTGAACCTAGTGTTGAAGAAGTAATTGAGTAATTATGAAGAAAGTTTTAATGAGTAATGAATGTTATCCTATTGAATTAGATAACAATTTGAATCCAGCATTATTGAGGTCTGATAGCCTTCTTAGAAATGCATATTATATAAAAGAAGAGAGCGAAGTGTATATTAATGGTGAACATAAATATACAGCTAAACCTGGAGATATAATAATCAGTTTTTATGGTATTGAAGATAGATACAATAAAACAGAATATTTTTTAGTACCGGGAAAATTATTTGAAGATTACTTTGTAAGACTAGAAAAATACAAAGCTAGTAAACAAAGTGAAATTAATAATGAAAATTTATGCTGTGATTGTTGCGAATCTATGCGATGAAACTATTTGATATAAATGGTGGTAAAGTAGTAATACACCCTGACGCTTTGGGTCTCCCATTCTTTAAAAAGTTATGGGAGGCTGATAAGCCAGATAAACAACAAGCTACAAATGTAATAAGTTATATAGTACTTATGTGGTATTTTAAATCTCCATATGTACTTCAGTTAGAACCAGATATCAGAGAAAAGAAGCTTAAGTAGTTATACTTTGGTGATGAGAATTATAATCTTACAGTAGAAGAAAAGTCTTGTGAAGATGATTATAAGAAGCTAATATATACTAGAAATCTAAGAATGCTTGATAGTATGAGAAACAAAGTAGATACTATTAGTAAGTATTATGAAGATTCTCTAGAAGAGCAATTGGATGAAAAGAAGATTAAAGATCTATTAGCTGGTATGGAAAAAGTAAAAGCTACTTTTCAAACACTAGATTTCCTCGAAAAGGCAGTTAAAGCTGAAGAAGTTAGTACTACTAAAGTACGTGGAGATGCTCAGATTAATCCCTATGAATTAGCTTAATTTGTGCAAATTATACACAAGTTTATAACAATAAATTAATGAGTACGTTATATGAATATAAATAAAGAAACTATGAAGAAAGTACTTGATTTAACAAAATGCAATAGCACTGAAGAAATTTGTGATGTGCTTGAAAAAGAAATTGATAACAAACGAAAAGCAGATGCTTATCTTAAAGAAGTCAGTGAATCTTTGGTTGAAGAATATAAGAAAGAAGCAGTAACTGAGCCTAAGAAGAAAGGTGTGATCAAGCGTACTATTCATTGGCTGAAGAGTTTGTTTAAGAAATAATCTCGTTGAACTGATAGAGAGGTCTGACAGGGACAGACATTAAATATTCCCTGGCATATTGCCCTATGGTGTAGTGGTAGCACGAGAGGCTCTAACCCTCTAGGTCCGGGTTCGATTCGGTGGTAGGGCGACCAATTAAAGAATAAACTATGATTAACTTCTAGAAGAAAATTAAAAATTCTGACAAATTTAGATAGCCAGCTCTGTAGTTTTTAACTACAGGGCGTTATTGTTTATATCCAGCTGGTTCATCAGAATACTTTCAATACTGGGACGAATAGAAAGATCGTTGCATTAATGGTTATACCGCAGAGGATGGAGATTACATCACTGGGTATAACTATTTTTATATCAACTTTTGTCCAATGCAACGTATAGTTAATACTGTTACTAAACTACCTAATGGAGAAACTAAAGTAAAGAGAGATAGTGTGGTAACATTTCCAGACTTTTATGACTATGACTATTTCTACTTCTAGGCAGTACAAGAAGCAGAAGATAAAGGTAAACACATATGTTTACTTAAATCTCGTCGTAAAGGCTACGAATAGCCATATAGTGAACCAGTTCTTACACCTACTGGTTTTGTAGAAATGGGATCTTTAAAAGTAGGAGATTTAGTAATGAATCCTTGCGGTGATCCTTGTAAAGTTATTGAAATAATAGAACAAGGTGAACAAGAGGTATGGGAAATAGAATTGTAGGATGGTAGAAAAGTAAGATGTGGTAAAAATCATTTATGGTCTACATTAAATTCTACAAGAGGAAAATTACATATTAAAACTACAGAAGAATACAGTAAACTAAAGTTGTAGCAAGGTAGTCCTGGAAAATATTGTTATCCATACAAATTACCATCAATTAATCCTTTGCGTTTTAATCAAACTGTCCCGTTAGTAGATCCATACGTAATGGGTGTATTGTTAGGAGATGGATACATATGCGGAACGCAGATAAGATTTTCTACAGACGATTAGTAGATTGTAGATATTTTAACTGAGAAACTACCAAATTATAGTATTAAAAAAGTAGACGATAGATTTGCATATGTGATACTATCACATGATAAAACAAAACACCAATTAGGAAGATATCTAAAACAGTATGGTGTAAGAGTAAAAGCAGAAAATAAGTTTATACCAGACGATTATAAATATGCAGATGTAAACACCAGATTAGAATTATTACAAGGGCTTATGGATACCGACGGTTCATCTAGTTCTACAGGTAGCTGTAATTTCGTAAGTACATCCGAAAGATTAATAGATGATTTAATTTTTATATGTAGAAGTTTAGGTATAAGATGCAGAAAATCTAAAATGATTCCTGGTCGTACTGATGTAGATTTCGGAAATGGTTATAAGTCAGATACTTTACCTCATTGGGAAGTGTGTATTACTACAGAAGAACCTATATTTAAATTAGAAAGAAAATTATAGAATTTACGACACCGAGAATATAAATATAATTCTATAGGTATAAAAGCAGTTAGAAATCTTGGGTATAAAGAAAAGCAAAGATGTATTAGAGTAGATCATGATAATCAATTATATATAACTAGAGATTTCGTAGTAACACATAATAGCTATAAAGGTGGAGCTATGGCGTGTCGTAATTATTATTTGATACCTAATAGTAAAACATATATATATGCTTCTAATAAACAGTATCTTACAGAAGATGGTATCCTCACTAAAGCTTGGGACTATATGGACTTTATAGATAAAAATACAGCTTGGGGTAAGAAACGATCTGTTAACAGTACTATGCGTAAACGAGCTGGATTCTGGACTAAAGATGAATTTGGCAATGAAGTAGAAATGGGTTATAAGTCAGAGATTATTGGTGTTACTTTGAAAGATAATCCTGATGTAGTACGTGGTAAACGTGCTAAATTAATTCTATTTGAAGAAGGAGGTTCATTCTCAGAATTAGGTGCAGCATGGCAAATTGCTAGACCATCTGTAGAACAAGACGGTGTAGCGTTTGGTACTATGATTGTGTGGGGAACTGGTGGTGATGAAGGTTCTGCATTTGAAACAATGAAAGATATGTTCTATAATCCCGATGGATATAATTGCTTAGGATTTGAGAATATATGGGATAGTACACCCACAGATAAATTATGTGGATTCTTTGTTCCACAGTATACTAATTTAGATACTAGAGATGATGATGGTAATAGAATATACATGGACGATGATGGTAACACTATTACTAAACCTTCTCTAGAATTTATATTAGATGAACGTAGAAAGGTAATAAGTACAGCTACTAATACTACAGCTATAGACCGTTACGTTGCAGAGCGTCCCATTACTCCACAAGAAGCAATGCTAGAATTTAACGGTAATATATTTCCTAAGAAAGAATTACAGGAGCAATTAGGACTTATTCGTACTAATACTTAGTTATAGAATCATAAACAAGTAGGTGATTTAATATTTGACGAATCTGGTAGTATCAAATGGATACCTAAGAAACATGGCGATGTTACTAAGTATCCACTTGGTAAAGACGATGATCCTACTGGCTCAATAGTTATATGGGAACATCCAGCTAAAGATGCAACAGCTGGATTATATATAATAGGTGTAGACCCTTATGATCATGATTAGTCTGGTACTAATTCATTAGGATCATCTATTGTATATAAGAGGTTTTAGAACTTTGAAGAGTATTATGATATTATAGTAGCTGAATATACTGGTAGACCTGCAACAGCTGAAGAGTACTATGAGAATCTACGTAAGTTAGCATTATACTATAATGCACGTATAATGTATGAAAATGAACGCAAAGGTTTATTCCCTTACTTTACTGCTAAGCATTGTGATTACTTATTAGCTGATCAACCTGATATTATTAATGATATAGTTAGTAATTCTAAAGTACAAAGAAGAAAAGGTTGTCACATGAATAAGTAGATAAAGCAATGGGGTGAAGGTATGATAAAAGAATGGTTGAATGAAGAGTATGCACCAGGTAAGAAAAACCTAACTAGGATACTATCAGAGCCGCTATTAGAAGAGCTAATAAGCTATAACGATACAGGTAACTTTGACCGAGTGATGGCGTTGATGTAGGTTATGATATATAGAGAACAACTATATAATGTAGTTGTTAAAAAGAAAGAAAAAGAAAATAAATAGAAGATGCTCTTTGATGGACCAATTTTTGCGCAGAGTTGGTTCAATGACGATACTCCAAGAGTATTTTCAAACGACGATAATGTATATACATTTTAATTATGAAGAATACTAAAAGTTTCCCTGCACAGAAACTACCAATGTCAAAGAAGACACAAGCCTGGAAAGAAGCCTGCGTAGACTATGTAGTAGGCGCTGGAGATTCAGGATTTGGTGGTAATGGTAGATCTAGATCTGACGAGATGTAGACTTACTATGATTTATATAATAGCATATATAATGAAAAGGATCTTAAATATGTAACCAATCCATTTAAACAAGATGATGGATTTCCTGCTATGGCATAGGATTATAATATCATCAAACCATATGTAGATCAGTTACTTGGTGAAGAAACTAAGAGACCTTTTAATTTTCATCCACAACGTACAAGTGATATAGCTGCTAGTGAACTACAGGAAAAAGCCAAAGAAATGCTAATGGATTATATTCAGGCTACTATAGCTAGTAAGTTAAGTCCAGAACAAGCAGCCAGATATGAACAAGCATTAGCTACAGGAGAAATCTAGACTCCAGAAGCTATAGCTAAGTATCTATAGAAAGATTATAAAGATATAGCAGAAACTGAAGCTTATCACGCATTACAATTCCTAAAGAGGAAGTTGAATCTTACCCACGAATTCTATAAAGGTTGGAAAGACGCTTTAATAGGTGGGGAAGAAATGTACTATATAGGTGTAATTAATGGCGATCCTTACGTAGAAAGAGTAAACCCTATGTACTTTGATTATGAGCATTCTTTAGACTTAGAATTCATAGATGATGCGGCTTGGTGTCGTAGAAAGATGATTATGTCTGCTACTGAAATATACGATAGATTCTATGATAAAATGTCTGAAAGACAATTGAATGAACTACTAGAACTTATTGATCAAAGACCTGGAGCAGGTAATAATCCAGAGATAAGAAAGACTAGTATAGATTATGAATCTATTAAGCTACATAAGATTAATAGTTTTACAGATAATCCATTTGATATAGATCATATAGTAGTATATCATTGCTGTTGGAAGTCTTTCAAAAAGATAGGGTTTGTTACTTTACTAAATCCAGAAACTGGAGAAGCTGAAGAATTTCAAGTAGATGAAGATTATAAAGTAACAGGTACTGAACAATCTGTAGAATGGGATTGGATTATTGAAGTATGGGAAGGATATAGAATTGGTGATGATATGTACATAGGAATTCAACCTATTGAATATCAACATATATCTGCTGATAATCCTAATTCACAGAAATTACCTTACACTGGTGTAGTGTATAATAATACTAATAGTAAACCTAGATCATTAGTAAGTATGATGAAACCATTACAGTATATGTATATTGTAGTGTGGTATAGACTTGAGTTAGCATTATCTAGAGATAAAGGTAAAGTAGCAGTAATGGATATTACTTAGATACCTAAATCTATGAATATTGATGTTAACAAGTGGATGCATTACTTAAGTGCACTAGGTGTAGCTTTTATTAATCCATATGATGAAGGGTGGGATATACCAGGACGTGAAGGAGGTAAACCATCTCAATTCAACTAGTTATCTTCTTGGGACTTAACTATGAGTAATGTAATAGCTGAGTATATTCAATTGATGCAAAAGATTGAAGACATGGTAGCTAAACTTACTGGTATTACTCCACAGAGACAAGGGTAGATTGCTGCTAGTGAATTAGTGGGTAATACTAATACTGCTGTTAGTATGTCTTATCATATTACTGAACCTTGGTTCTGGAATCACAATTAGGTAAAAAGAAGAGTATTAACTATGTTGTTGAATACTTCTAAAGCAGCTTGGAAAGATAGTAAGAGATACTTGAATTATATATTGGATGATGCTACTAGAGCATTTGTACAATTATCTGATAATTTCTTCTACGAAGATATGGATATATTTGTAGATGATAGTACTAAGAATCAACAGTATATAGATCAATTAAAGCAATTGCTACAACCTGCTATGCAGAATGGTGCTAGTCTGTTAGATATTGCTGAAATCATTACTTTAGATAACATGAGTATGATTAAGAATAGGCTTGAGGAAATTGAACAGAAAAGAATGGAACAGATGCAGCAACAGCAACAAGCCGAACAACAAGCACAACAGCAAATGGCAGAACAACAGAATCAGCTTAAAGAAGAAGAGCTTATGCTTAAGGAAGCTGAAATGGATCTTGAAAAATATAAAGTAGATCAAGACAATGCTACTAAAATTACTGTAGCACAACTTAATGCTTATCGTGGTGCTGAGAATATGGATCAAGATATGAATGGAATAATTGATGTAGTTGAGATTGGAAAGTAGGCACTAGAATAGCAAAAGATAAATTCTGATATTGCTACTAAACAATTAGAACTTAACAATAAGCGTAGAGAAATAGAACAGAAGAGAGAAGCTGAAAATAAGAAGATACAGCTTGAAAAAGATAGAATGAAGCATGAAACTGAGTTGCAACGTATGTCTGATAAAGCTGCTATGGATAGAGAGAAGCTAAAGGCAAAGACAGCTTTGAGAAATAAAGTAGTAGGCGAATCTAAATCTAAATAACTATGAACTGGTTTAAAGAAACATGGTGGTTAGTAAAACAATTATTTACTACTACTAAGAATAAAGATAAAGTATAGTATAAACATATGGATCATTATCCTTTTAGTGGATACTCTGCCATGAGTTGGTGCGGGTATATTTTAACTAAAAAGAAAGAATCTAATATTAAAACTACTACTTGGAATCACGAAAATATACATTTACAGTAGGCTAAGAATAAGGGTAGTTGGTTAAAGTATTATACTGATTATGTATGGGAGTGGATCAAAGGCAATCCTATTACTTACCCAGCATCTTCTGCATACTATACAATACCTTACGAAATGGAAGCATACGCAAATGAAGATAAATCTGATTACGAAATTAATACGAATAAGTATAAAATAAAAAATCGTAAAAAGACCTATAGAGAGAATAAGAAAAATTGGTTTAACTATATTAAAAATTTATAATTATGGCATGTGGTAGTAAAAAGGGTGGTAAGAAACCATCTAAAAGTGGAAAGAAAAGTAAATAACTATGGAACGTGAAGCATTTAGATAGAGAATGCAACAGTATAAGTAGGCTAGGGAGAATAATCCCTAGCTGAAGTACTGGGATTGGAAGAAGTATGCAGATGGTACTGATGGAGTTAATGATTTCATAACTGAACAAATAAAACAGAAAATCTAGCAAGCTTTTAATAAAAGTAAAACACGAACAATGCCGTCTGTACCGTTAGTAGGTGGTACTAAAAATCCTCAAACGCCAGAACAATTTGATTTGGAGCGTAGTAAAGCTTTGCAGAAATATCAAAAAGAAATGCAAAATATTGAATCTCAAGGTATTTATAATTTTACTACTAGACAAAAAGATATACCTTTACATTTACAAAGGCAATACGAAGTAGCAAAGAAAAGTTATGATACGTGGAACAATATGGTGTATTAGCCTACTATAGGTGGAGCAATAGGACCTAGTTGTATATATACTGCTACAGATAACTACGGAAGTCAGTATTTACAACCTAGCAATGTTGCATTTATGAATCAACCAGCATCAGTAAGTGGGTTTACTAAGATTGATAATTCTAATGTATAGCCGGGAGATATAGTAATACGCACAGATGGCAACAATAACCACGCTATGATATACGCTGGCAAAGATGCTAGAGGACCTATTTATAATCATAGTAACGGTGGTTAGGAAGCTAGCGATTATAGGAAAAATGCTCACTATCCTGCTACAAACGAATAGCTTAGTACATACAGATTTACTGGTACTCATAACGATAGTATATAGTGGAAAAACAGTATAAAGCATACGCAGATGGTGGAGAAGTAAAAGATAATACATATGTTGCACCTGTGTATAAAGAATAGGTATTTATACCTGCTACTGGCGCGTAGAAAATAAAGAACAATTACCAATATAAATATGGTAGTAAGTCACCGTATAAAGGTGGAGAGTTAGAGATAATTAGTCCAGAGTTTGATATACTTACTGGAGCAAAAGCTGCATATGACACAACTGTCGGATTAATAAACAATTTATCTAGAACTAACAGAACTAGACAAATTGTTAATAGTTTTAAGAAAAATTTAAAAACTAGTGACAAATTAGATGTGTTAAAAGATAATCCAGAATTTGGACAAATTGGTACACCTTTTGATTATAGTAATTATATAGATGATATATTCAGAGATAGTTAGCTAAAAGGAATTTATTATCATGGTGGACCAAAGGGAATAGAAAAATTTAGGGCTCCAAAAGATACTGAATTTGCTTTAAACAAAGCAATAAATTCTGGTACAAAAGATCAAGGTATATATTTTACAGGAGATAAAAAACTTGCAAATTATTATAAATCTTCAAATAAAAATGCTAAGGTATATAAAGTTAAATTAAATTCACAGAATCCTTATTATACTAACGATTGGTTTGCTCTCAGAATTAGAGCTGCTCTTGATAAAGATTATCTTTACCCAGGAAGTATAACAGATAGAGTTAGATACGGAATTCTTAAAGACCATGATGCTGTAGTTTGGCATGGTAGATTAGGGGAAAATATTGTATTTGATCCAGACCAAATACATATTATGGGATCTAAGAAAGACGCACAATTATTTAACGATTATATCAAAAACAAACGATCTTATGCAGACGGTGGTACTATAGATGAAGACCCTCCACAAAATACTAGTGAAAGACCTATTACTAACTTTGACCCTAAAGGAGATCCATATAATCCTACGTATGGATATAATCCAGGTGCAGGTTATGTAAGAAGTGTATTTGATTTATACGATGCTCCAGTTATTGGTGACGCTTTAAGTATATACGATGCAACACAGGCTTTAAAGAATAAAGATTGGTTAGGGGCTGGATTAGCAGCATTGACAGTTGTACCATTCATTCCAACGGTTAGTAATTATAAGAAATCATTAAATCAGCAACTAAACAGAATAACGGGAATTACTCCAGATATAAGTAAGTTATAGAAACAATCTGACTGGAATGATTTACGCAATAGAAGTATTGAAAGATTGTATGATCCAGAGGTTAGAGCTAGAGCTGCTAAAATTAAATCTGATTATAATGTAGATTTACAAAGTACATATGATAAAATCATAAACTAGTACGAAAATGATTATTTTAGTTTACCAGAAGCTGAAATAGTTTAGTTGTAGGACGCTAAAGCTATGCTGGATTTATAGGAAGAAGCTGCAAGAAGATATAAACAATATGGCATAAAACCAACATAGAAAGATTTTAGAATAAAAGTAGATAATGCGGTTACTCCTAGTTAGGAAATAACTAATCACGAAATTAATCATTTTAATCAGTATATACATCAAGATAATCCTTCTTGGAACAAATCGGAATTAGATAAAATAACAAAGCAATTTAAGGGGAAACTTAGAGATAAAAATCCGATAGACCCTGAGAATACTAGCTATTTTATAAATTGGATGGAATAGAATGCTTATGGTATAAATATGTTAGATAGATTGAAAGAATTAAACATAAAACCTACTAAACAAAATATACTTAAATATTTAAAAAGTTTACCAGATACGGATTCTATTAAGAAAGCAGCTTTGTAGTTTAAAAATCTAGACGATTACATAAAATGGTTAAACACTATGCCATTAGCAGATAATGGTAATATTAATGAAATTGAAAATTATAATTTTGCATAAATCTAATTAAATATTTTAATTATGGATAAAAAAATGACATTAGGTGGATTTGAAGCTGTACTAGATAGCTTTATCCCTAATCCAGATGGTGGTTTTAGAAATTCAAATGTTGATGAAAACGTTAATGTCAATGCTGATGAATTTGAATCACTAGACGATGAAGAATTGGAAGATATTAAAAATAACAATATCGAAGTAAAGAATAAGAAAGAAAAACCAGTAGAAGAACAAGATACTGAGGAAGAAGAAATCGAAGAAGAAGATATTGAAGATAAACCAAAACGTAAGCCTGGTAGACCTCGTAAAGAAGAAACCATTGAGGAAGAAACAGAAGAGGAAGAAGAGGTTGAAGATAACAATGAGGAAAATGTTGTTACTAACTTCTTTGATGCTGTGGCTGAAAAACTCAATTGGGAATTTGAAGAAGGTGAAGACAAACCAAAGAATGTAGATGAGTTAATTAATTACTTCCAAAATGTCATTGAAGAAAATAGCAAGCCTGAATACTCTAGTGAAGAAGTTGAAGCACTAGATAATTTCGTAAAGCAAGGTGGAGATCTAAAGAAGTATCTGACTATTGATGCTGAGTTAGATTTAGATGATATTGATATTGAAGATGAAGCTAATCAGAAATTAGTAGTAAAACAGTTACTTAAAGAAAAAGGGTTCTCTACTAAGAAGATTGATAAGTTGGTAAGTAGATATGAAGAAGCTGGATTACTTGAAGATGAAGCGCAAGACGCTTTAGAAGATCTGAAAGAGATTAAAGAAGAAAGGAAGAAACAGCTATTAGAGGATTAGAAAAAGGCTTATCGTGAATAGTTACAGAGACAACAGCAATTCTATGATAACGTTGTTAGCGAAATAAAAGGCTTAAAGAATATACGTGGTATTACAGTCCCTGAAAAAGATAAAAAGGTTTTAATGGATTATATACTTAAGCCAGACACAGACGGTAAAACAAAGTACCAAAAGGACTATGCTAAGGGTGGTGTTAAGAATCTCATAGAATCGGCATACTTTACAATGAATGCTGATAAGCTTATTGAAGCTGCGAAACGTGAAGGAAATAATTCAGCCATTGATAAGTTTAGACGAAGTTTAAAATCTAGTAGTATTACTACTAAATCTAGAAAACAAGCTACGGGTTCTGATGATGATCCAATTTGGTTCTCAGCTGCACGACAACTGCGTATATCATAATAATTAATTATATAAATAAAAAAATTAAATTACTAGTATTTTATGAATAATAATATTCTTAATAACCTCCAACTCTATAAGGGGAAATGGTTTTCTGATTTGATCGACACTAATAAGATTAGTCTCGCTTCTCAGCAAAGACCTTATGAGGTATCTACTATCCTGTCATACGTATTTGGTACTAAAGATAATGGTTACAGTACTTCTCTTGATATGTTGACAGGTGGTCTTGGTAACGTAATGACTATTGATCAGCCTTCATTTGAATGGGGGGTTATGATTGACCAAGATAGAGCTGTTACAATTCGTGACGCTAAATGGAATGGTGCTGCAATTAATGAAAATTCTACTCCGGGTTTGGGCAATACTCCTATTACTTTGTGGTTGGAAGATGCATGGTTTGGTCCTGGTGCTACTATCGAATTTGATGACAAGAGTCAAGCACGTATTCAGGATGCTCCGTATCAAGATGGCAATCTGTATGTTTATACAGTATTTGTATCTAATGGTAGTCCCGCTTCTTATATTGACCCGGCTGTTTTAGCTTCTGGTTGCCAAGTAAACCGTTTGGCTTCTGCTTATGAGGAATACAGCGAAGAGGCTGATATCCTGAACTACAATACTCACTTCAAGATGCGTAACTACTTGACTACAGTACGTCTGTCTTATGATATCACAGGTTCTGCTTACTCTACAGTTATGGCAGTAGCTTTGAGAGATCCTAAGACTGGTAAAACTTCTTATTTGTGGTCTACATTCTAGGAATGGGTTGCAATGCGTGAGTGGTACAAACGTCTTGAAAGAGCTTTGGTATACAATCAGAACAACGTAAACAAAGATGGTTCTTGTAATCTGAAAGGTAAGAATGGTCGTCCTGCATTTATTGGTGCTGGTTTGTTGGAACAGATTGCTCCGTCTAACAGACGTTATTATACTCGTTTGACAGCTGAACTGTTGGAAGACTTCTTGTTTGACCTGTCTTACAATGTATTAGGTACTAATGAACGTAAGTTTGTTGCCTTGACTGGTGAAATGGGTATGCGTGAATTTGACCGTGTACTTAAAGAAAAGATGGCTAACATGAACTTGATTGACACAGTATTCGTAACTGGTTCTGGTGATAATTTGAAGTTCGGTGGTCAGTTTAAGACTTACGCAATGTCTAATGGTATTGAATTGACTTTGAAGTATTTCCCGTTGTATGACAATACTACTTACAATCGTCAGTTGCATCCTGTTACTTTGAAACCGTTGGAATCTTACCGTATGACATTCTTGGATTTGGGTCGTCGTGATGGTGAAGCTAACATTGTTAAAGTAGTTCGTAAAGATCGTGAATTCGTTAACTGGTGTACAGCTGGTTCTGTAACTCCTGCTGGTTACGCTCACTCTAACACAGAAGTTCGTTCTAACGCTAAGGATGGTTACTCAGTACACTTCTTGGGTGAAGTCGGATTGATGTTGAAAGATCCTCGGGCGTGTGGGGAGCTAATCATGATGGCTGAGTAATTCAGTTAAAAATATAAGGGGCTTGAATGCTAGCAAGCCCCTATAATACTAACTTGATAATCTAATTTTATAATTATGGAAGTAATCGTTAGAATGACAAAAGTAAATCCTTGGACAGGATTGATTAAATGGTCTAACTGCTTTGATTACTTGAGTTCATATTGGACAAGATCTGGTAGCCGTTACACAGGTCTAACTCAAGATAAAGCTAGAGAACTAGAACAGAAAATGGGTAAAGCTGAAGGAGAATTAGATCCTGATAGCACATTTTGGGATACATTTGCAATTAAGATTGGTAAGAAAGAATTAGTAATTAATACTGATAGACCTGAAGGTGAATTGCAATATTTATTCCTATTGGGACATAAGAGAGTAGCAAATGGCATTGATAAAATAACTCCATCTACTGATTATGTACTTATAAATAAAGAAGCTGAAGCAGAACAAATTAATAAAGCTAACAAAGTTAAACGTGATGCTTATAGAGCACTGGATAAGATGAGTCCTGAAGAGATGCGCAAATGTCTTAGACTTCTTGGAATTAAAGCTGACACTATGTCTAATGAATTAGTTGAAGCTAGAGTTGGTGAAAACGTAGAAGCTGATCCAGCAAGATTTATTAGAATTTGGGTAGACAATCCTAATAAAGAAATTAACTTTGTAATTGAAGAAGCTTTAAGTAAAAATATTATTCGTAAGAACAGAGCATCATATTACTTTGGTACTGATCTTATTGGTAACGGTCTTGAAGATGTAATTGCATATTTGAAAGACAAAAAGAATCAAGATATTTACTTAAGTATTATGTCTGAAATAAAATCTAAATAATGACTAGAGAACAATTTCACTCATATTTTAAAGTAGCAATGGACAAGAACTCTCAAAGCGTAGCCTTTGGGGGTTGTCCTGCTTTTTTACCAGAAGAAATAGATTACTGGTTAGATCAAGGTTTATACCAAGAAATCAGTAATAAGTTTACTGGTAATAACTACTTAAAGACTAGCTTTGAAGGATCTGTAAAACGTATTCACGATTTAGAAAAATTAGTACGTACAGATGTTAACGTTGTTGCTAATACTGAAACAAATTCAAATAGATGTTATGTTACTAACTTATTCAACGGTGACAGAATGTTCTTTGTAGATGCAGTGTTAAACTTCAATAGTAACAAAGCTACTATAAAATTAATAGATCATTCTGACGCTACTAAGTTCAAGAAGACTTACAATAACAATCCTTGGATAGAAGAGCCAGTAGCTGTAATAGAAGACAATACTTTATACATTTACTATGATTCAATGTCTATGATTAGCGATACATATTCAGTAGACATTACTTATGTTAAGTTTCCTACTAAGATAGAAGACTTACCAACTGAAGGTATGAGTGAAATACCAGAGTATATGCAGTTTGAAGTAATTAATAGAGCTGTAGAACTAGCATTAGAAGATATTGAGTCTAGGAGAATCTAGACTAAATCATAGTTGAACCAAATAGATGAATGATTATGACACAACGAGAATTCCAAATTGAATTTGAACGTAGACTATAGTTAATTGATCCTAATTTAGTTATTAAAGAAAAACTAACATCTGATACTATTATATCATTCATTAATGAGGCTATTGATAAGTTTTATAAAACTAGATATTCTGGTATTAATTTTAAAGCTCAGGGATTTGAATAGACCTAGAAAAGAATAGACGATTTACGCACATTAATTAAAAATAAGAAATATACTGAAGGTTCAATTAATAAAAGTGATCGTAATTCTTATTCTGTAGAGTTACCAGAAGATTATGTATTATTACTTGGAGATACAGCTGGTATACAGCCAAGTAATTTAAATGAATGCTGGGAAACTAACGAAAGAGGAGAATATATAATAAAGTATACTGATACTTTAGAATCTACAATAGAAACATTGGATAGACAATTAGGTAATTCATTATCTGAGCACAAATTAAAATATTGTCAAGCTAGACCTCTGAAACTAATTCAAGATAACAATGTAATATTATATACAGATGGTAATTATAAAATAAGTGAGTACTAGATTACATACTTAGCTAAGCCATCTAAAATTAATTCAAGTAATATTACTAATACCGAATATACAGATTTGCCAGAACATACTCATATGGAAATAGTAAAAATGGCAATCTAGATTTATCTTGCTACTAAACCAATGTAGCACTATAACGCTTATTCCAACGAAATTGCTTCAATGGAATAACAAATAAATTAATGCGTTTGTCTGACCTGGAAATCTGAAATAAGGAAAGTAGAAGGACAAACTAGACTAGCGCTAAGTCTAATAATTAATTATTTTTATATATGATTACAAGAGTTGATTCCGTAATGATCGGAAAGAAATGTCCTGCTAGCTATACTACAGTAGATGCTTTGAATGCAGGAGAAGTTGCTTTATTTGATGAGAATAGAGCTTTGATCAAAGATCAGGATGGTGCATTGAAAGCTTCTACTATCTATGTTGGTGTATGTACTGGTGATATGACAGTTACAATGCCTGATGGTACTAGCTCTACTAAGAAAGTAGTAGAATATTCTAATGCCATTCAGAAGGCTTCTAAACCTTCTTATGTAATGGGAGATTACAAAGCACCTGTTGCAGAGAAAATTGAAATTGATTTGACTAGTGCAAAACCTGTAATTGGTCATAGATATGTACTGCGCATTGTTTATAAAGATTTGTATGAAGCTCCGGGTCAGTTTACTCATACTTATGAAACAGTTGCTACAAGTGAAGTTGCTGATGATCTGGGTAATGCATTGCTGAAGAAGATCAACAAACATGCAAATCGTAGAGTAACAGCTACATTTGCAAGTCATAAACTGACTTTAACTGCTATGCCTAAAGACGATAACGAAGGTGTTTATTCATTGAATGAATACTCTGTAGTTTCTATGGAAGCTTCTTTGTATGTTACTATCCCTGGCGCATTGCTGTCTAATGTTCCTGAAGCTGTTGCTGGTGCAACTATTAAGAAAACTGCTGGTCACCCAGGTAAAGGTTTCTGGAAACAAGTACGTGATATGGAAGTACGTATGTTGGGTTACAAAGGTCACGTGTTTACAGATGCATATCCCATTATCGAACCTAAACGTTTTGTTACTGAAGGAGCTACTTACGATTACTTTACTATTGAAAATGATAATCTGTATTTGAGCCCTGATAATCAGTATATCAAAACTACTCCATTGACTACTGAAGTTTATGTTGAACATGCAGAAGGAAACAAAACATCAGTATTTGCTAAAGCACTTGGTTCTTTCATTACTGGAGTTAAAATAGCATAATACGGTTTCTTTATTTAAAAACCAGGCGAGGTTGAGGTTTTATCCTCGGCTTCGCCTTTTTAATTTTTGTAGATATGAAAATAATTAATGCGAAGATAGAAAATAACCTTCTAACTATTAAATTAGATTCGGTAGCTGGAGTTACTAAAGTATACTTAGATAGTGTACTGTCAAGAACTTATCATTCTGATAGTGATGAAGATCACGAAATAGTTATTGATAGACCTCAAACAGACAGTAATAATATAAATATCAACATAGAAGAATATGACGCTACTTCATTTATAGTAACAGTAGTAGGGAGCGAAACAGCTCACGCTATAGCATATGATGAAAAGAATCTATACTATCAAAAAGTAAACACATTAGTTAATTTTTGTTACACTTGCTTAGACAAGCATCAAAAAGAAAAAATATTAATGCTATAGTTTAAATCTCAACTGTTAGACTACGCTAAAGTTAATAATCTTACAGAAGACGCTATATAGTATTATATAGATATATGTCGTTTATTAGATATACCTAACGAACACACATGTTGCAAGTATAATAGAATATTTAATTGTCGTAGACCGTGTAAAACTTGTAGGTCTTGTTATAATGGTTGTTGTTAGTTATGATAGAAAATAATTATAGAATAGGTAAACATTTGAACAATATGACTAAATATAATATAGATTTTGATCGCATATAGATATTAAATTTAGTGTGTTCAAATTACGTAGAAGATATACTAAAACAAGGAGATACGTTTAGTATATCAGAAGAAGAGAAACACAAATTATTAGTACTAATAGATAAACTATTAAAATAATGGCATAGTATGCAACAACAGATGACCTTAGGGAATTAACTAGTTTAGTACGAAGCTTATAGGGTGATGTAACCACATTAAACAACAATGTTGGTGAACTTGATACATTAGTAGAAAGAATTAATCACTTATCTACTTTAAAAGATGTTACCATTACTTATATTACAGAAGGAGACTTAATATAGTATAGTAGTGATGGTACATGGCATAATGTATCTCCAGCTGTATTGGCAGATTATATTAGTGGCGAAGGTGGTATTATCGACACTGCTGTAGTTAAAGCATTAATAGCATCAGAAGGCGGTAAGTTATTCTTAAGTAAACTATACGATGATACAGCATTGGGTGTTATTACATTTAAGAATAGTGTAATAGCTGATAGTATGATATATGCTAAAAAAGGAATTACTATTGGTAATTATATATCAGGACTACTTGGAGATGGAGCTATAATTGATGAACACGGCAATATAGAAGCCGGAAGCTTAACTCTTAGAGAATTCTTATCTGTACCAGAATTGCGTTTTAATAGAGTAGATGTAGTAAGTGGTGAATTGTGGAATTCCATTGCTTTTGGTACAATTGAATCAGTAGATACTAAAAACTAGATAGCCACACTTAAACTAGAAGAAGGAGAATACAGTGGGCTACACGTTAATGATATATGTAGAGGTATATGGCATAATATTAGTGGAGTAAATGAAACTACTCCAGGTACAGATGAATGTGGGTTTGAAAAAATGCAGGGATTTAGTACTGCTTACTTTACCCCTATTGAAATTCTAGATGAAAGGGGTAAACAATTTAGATATTCACTAAAGCCTAATACTACTCAACATCCTACTGCTAATATGAAATTTGCAGTATATGGTAATTTCTTAGATGAGACAAGACAATCTAGTGCGTATTCTACTAGAGATTATAAAAGATTCTTAAAAGATGTTAGTACTTGGGCAATAGATTGGACTAATATAGCATCACAATTTGGTAAAATAGAAGGGTTGACTATTCCTGGAGCTCCAGATGATGGAGTACTACATGGAGACGGTGCTTACTTAACTAATGTCTACATGACAGGTGCTATGATTTAGTTTACTCCAGAACAAGAAGATAGTCTCAAAGGATAGGATGCTTACTCAGTAAATCTTACTAAAGACAACCTATCTGTTATTGTGGATAATGAATTAAATATATTAGATAAGTATAGCCAGCTAGATAATTTAACATTTGGAGTACAAGCTTTTAAAGGTACTACAGAATTATCATATTCAGATGTATATGCTGAAGGATCTTACTTCTTAACTTGGGAAGCAACAGGTCTTAAGTGTACGATGGCTAATGGTATATTCACAATTACAGATATTTTATCTGTTACTAATAGTCCTCATATAGACTTGTTAATTAACTGTGAAGGTAATGCTACATTTAAAAAGACAGTAGTATTATAGTTCCATTTACAACCCAATTCATTATGGACTACATATAACGATAACGATGCTATACCTGATAGACCTACTGGTGATGGTACTACCAACGGTTGGCATAGAAATTATACAGCATCTGCAATATGGATGTCTACTAAAAGTTCTATTGAAGTAGATGATCCTAATGTAGAATGGGGAGATCCTAATAGATTCCGTGGTGCTTCAGTAGCTGGTAAAGATGGTGAGTATACTAGATTTGCATATACTGAATCAAGCGTACCACCACCTACTCCTATAGGTGATACTGTTCCACCTAAAGACCCAAACAATAAATACACTTGGACTATGGACCCACCGCAAGGAGATCCAGAAAAAGGTATTTGGGTATGGCAGTCTATACAAACTGTTTATTCAGATAAGTCTACCTCTGGTTGGTCAGAACCTTTCCGTTTAACAGGAGCTGATGGTAAAGATGGTAATGATGGTAATGATATAGAGTTTGTATATAAGATTACACAAAATAATTCTGCACCTACTTTACCAGCTAATAGTAATAGAGATGATTATACAGAACCAAATAACGGTTGGTATGATAATCCACAAGGTGTTAGCGAAACTTGGCAATACGAATGGGTAGCTCAACGTACTAAACCAGCTGCTAAAGCAGGTACTGGTAATTGGGGCAATTGGCAAGGTCCAACATTGTGGTCTAAATGGGGAGAGAAAGGTATGGACGGAGACGGTTATGAATATATCTACTATCGTACACAAGCTGAAAACATTGCACCTGATACTCCTGTAGCTGCTAATAATACAGATGATGAAGCGCGTCCTCAGGCATTTATTAATGGTGTAGCACAAACTACTACTTCTCCTGGAGGAATGTATTGGACTGATGATCCCCAAGGAGTTAGAGAAAACTTGATGTTTGAATGGGTAAGTGTACGTAAAAAAACAGATGGTGTATGGTCATCGTTTCAAAAACCAGCTATATGGGCTAAATGGGGTGAGACTGGTTTAAGTGGTGGTAACTATCAATATAGATATAAAATATCAGCTACTACTCCAAGTATACCTACAGATTCAGCTGCATCTGGGTGGTCTGAAAATTCTGAAATGGTTCCGCCAGAAGGTCAATACGTATGGCAAATTCACAGATTTAAAAATGCAGATGGTTCATTAACAGCTTGGACTGGATTAATAAGACTTACTGGAGCAGATGGTAAAGACGGTGAAGACGGTAATAGTATAGAATTCTTATACGCACGTAATAATGATAAAGATAGGTATCCTCAAAAACCAAATTCTAATCAAACTACAGACTGGACAGGTACTGGACCAGATGGTACACAGTGGTTTGACAATCCGTAGGGAGTAGACGATTCACATAGATATGAATATGTAACTCAAAGATATAAAGATAAGAGTACTTAGAAATGGGGAGATTATTCACAACCAGGCTTATGGTCTGTATTTGCAGATAAAGGTAAAGATGGGGATGGATACGAATACATATTCGCTAGGTTCTCTAGTTATGATCAAGCAGCTCTATGTAGTAGAAATGAGCAATATTATCCAGCTTCTCCTACTTATGGATCACAATATTTAAATGGTGATTATTAGCAAGATGATTATATACCTACTAAGACTTGTAAAGGTGCTACTTTCACTTATACCGATAATGGAGTAAGCGTAACAGAAAGCATACCATATCAAGTATGTTGGACACGTAAGAAAGAAAATGGTAAATGGGGAGATTGGAAAGATGGATTTATTTGGACTAAGTGGGGTAAAGACGGTCAAGATGGACAAGACGGAGATAAAGGAGATCAGGGTGATAAGGGAGAACCAGGAACACCTGGTACTGATGCTACTACTTATGTAATATCTCCAGGAGCAGCTACAATACGTTTGACTAGAACTGCATCTTATGAACCTAGTAGTATGACATTTAGAGCATACAAGAAAACAGGTACTGGAAAATTAACAGCTGTATCTGGTTATTGGGAAATATATGGTAGTAATAGTAGTGCACCAACTAGTTCATCTAGTGGTACAGAAATAGGCAGTGGATGGTCTGGAGTATCTAGTATTACATTCAATATAGCCAGTTCTGCTAAATATAATTATTACACTGTAGCATTTAATCCATCTGAGTATCCACTTTATAACGATAATCCTGTGGCAGCATCTGCAACCGTTACCGTTGTAGTTGATGGTTAGAATGGACAAGATGGGTCAGCTGCTAACACTCAATATACAGATATTAGATTTAGAGGAGTTTGGAATTCATCTACTAGATATTACTATGCTACAGCATCATCAATAGGTCTAAGTAATTATGAAAATCCTAGTAATGCATATGTTAGGGATTAGGTAATTTATAAAGGTGGTGTATATCTAGTTAAGACAGTTAATTCTGGTGGAGTATATGGTCAAACTCCTAGTTCTAGTTCATCTTATTGGGAACTAGTATCTAGTGTAAGTGCTATGGCAATTAATACATTGTTGGCAGATAATGCTGTATTAGGTGCATTTCATTTCTCTAATAATGTATTTTGGTCAGGTGACGGAGGTAGTTCATCTAGTGCAGCTAAACTGTACATGAACAGTAGTACTGGTGAATTTAGAGCATCTAATGGTACGTTTACTGGTACTGTAAATGCTAAGGCTGGTACGTTTAAAGATCTATATTTTGAAAATTGTTTTACTAAAAATAGATTTCTAAATATTACACATCTAAATAGATCTTCATCTGATATAGATGATCCTAAATATGGTGATACATATTGTTCAAATAGTAGGTTATATTCTTATCAATCAGATGGTTGGGAGGACGCATTAGAATTATATACTAGTTCTACTAATGCAATAAGCGTATATGCTAATCCTTCTTATTCTAAAATTATACATATGACTGGAGCAAAAGGAGGTTATACAAACAAATTGATATTACCAAGTGTTAGTGAAGATAATTATGGTACAGAAATGACTATTGTTTGTAGACAATATCCATCAATTAGAGCTATTACTGGAACTGAAGGTAATTTGCACATAGTTACATATGATAATAGAGGAAATACCTATACAGATGAAAGAACTTTAGTTTTAGCTAAAGGTAATAATGGTGGTATACTAAATGTAGTTAGTACTCCACAAGGATGGCTCATTACAAATTGTTCACACGATGGCTGCTCAGATTCTGGTGTTATTCTAAAGTTTAAAGTTTAGTATAATGGTAGTTCATATGCAGTGGTATCGTCTAGTATACACAGTATATATAATTTTAGTAATAGTAAAATTAGTTGTACTAGAAGTGGAGCAGGAGCGGTAGGAATAACTATAACTAGCGGGACTAGTTATTTTTGGACTCCATGTGATGTACGAGTATATGGAAGTTATAGAACAGAAGGTGTAACTGGTAGTAATGCTCATCCAATATATGCAACTTTAATATCATATAGTACTGGAGTTACTGCTTTGAACATAAGTGTGCAATTGGCAGATGATGATACTCTAAATGATGGTAATTTCTACGTAGATATTTATGGTGGTTTTGCACAATACATAGGAAACAATCCGACTTAATTTTATGAATATACACAATCAAATTAAATAGTTAAGTGATAGAGAACTACTAGAGGGCATCTATTAGATGCTCCTAGTAGTAATGTAGGAACAATTAATCAGTGATAGCAAATAGTTAGGTATAAATGTTATAGCTGATTTATTAGTAGATAATATGTACAGAAATAGAGAAAGAAATGAAAATAATAACAATGCACCATATATTAGGAAATAAAGTATTAGAATATGATGTTGATGATAGAGGAGTAATCGTAGATGAAAGAGAATATGATGCTGCTACTTATAATAAGAATAAAGATGATCTAGATTATTATGGGATATCTTTTACTTATGAATAGGTAAGTTCTGCTAGGACTAGAACTGGTATTGCAGACTATCATAAGAATCTACCTATATAGTCTAAGATGAAAGGTTGTACTGTATCTTCTGATGGAACAGTAAAATATTTAAATCCAACAGATTGGACTAAGTATGAAGATGATACAGACAGAGATTATACTCTTAATACTATGGTAGAAATACCTGAATTTTGGGCTTTAACTGTAGTTACTGATGATAATATTGAATTAAGACTGTATCAACATGAAGTAGAAGGAGCTGAACATTTTCCTAAAGCATATTGTTCTGCATATGAAGCATATAATGATAATAAAGTATTAAAGTCTATTAACAATGGTACAGTTAAGCCAACAGTATATATTGATAGATCTACATCTTAGTTATATGCAAGAGCTAATGGCAATGACCACTGGAACATATATACTTATAAAATACATAAAGCTATTGCTTTACTATATATAGTAGAGTATGCTAATATGAATGGACAATTAAATGTTAACGATCAATTAACAGCTGAAGGTTACAAACAAGGTGGTCTTGGTACTGGAGCTACAGATAGAACTATTAGTGTCAATGGTGCTTCTGTTTACTCTGTATTTACTTGTGGTTGTACAGATAGTCTAGGTAATGGATCTGGTCAAATAACTCAACAGTTTAGTAATACTGATGCAGAAGGAACTGTTACTAGCACTGTTACTAGAAAAGCAAATAGATACCGTGGTATTGAAAATCCGTTTGGTCATGTATTTAAAAATACTATTGATGTAATCGTTCATTATAATGCGGAAACAAAGGTTAATGATGTATATTATACAGAAGATCGTACTAAATTTAGTGATACATTAAGTAATTATGAATTTAAATGTAGTACAATAACTGATAGCAATTGGTATAAAGATTTGCAATATACTCCACAATTTGAATTATTTGTAGCACCAGGTACTGGAACTCATAATCAATCTAGTAATTACTTTACTGACTACACTTATTCGTCTAATAGTACAGCTAATAGAACTGTTTTTATGGGCGGTAGCCTGGATCTTGGTTCTAGTGCGGGTTGGTTCTCTTTGCGGTCTTACAGCGGTCTTGGTTATTCCGATACTGCTATCGGGTGTCGTTTAGTATATCTGCCATAATTAAATTATAGGTTGTCTCTCCGTGAATAAAAAGCAGTAACTTGAGTAATAGTTCTAATGCAGGTTAGTTCTATTTGAAGTCTAACAACAGTCTTAGTAATTCCAATGCTGATATCGAGTAAATAAATTACTATTAACAATTAACGTATTTTATCATATAATGGCTACCTTAGGAGAGAGACCTTACCTATAGGTAAAAAACATAAATTCATTAATAGGATTAGTAGCTTAATGTCGAAAACTCTTATTTAATTTATACATAAAATCACATGGATAGAAATGAATTAATAAAAGAAGTAAGCAAATATTTCAAAGTTTAGGAATTAGTATGTCCGCATTGCTATAATAAATTTGGTGAAACTTCTTGGTAGTTTATAAGTACAGAATTACTTAGTACTTTGTATATACTACGTACTAAGATATTCAATAAACCTATTACTATTAATACTTGGAAAGTTGGTGGACAATTCTCATAGAGAGGATTGCGTTGTAATATGTGTTAGTTAGTAAAGAGTAAAAGTAGTATTTACTTATCTGCACACTGTTTTGATGATCAAACCGAAGTACTTACTAATAATGGTTGGAGAACGTATAAGACAATATAGCCAACAGATTTAGTATATTCGATGAATATTGAAACTGAAAATATTGAAATCAAACCAATAAGAGATATAATTAAATATGATTATGATGGTGAACTGTATTGTGCGGAAAATAAACACATATCATACGCAGTTACAGATAAACATAGAATGCTAGTAAAGGGTATTGCGAATAAGTATAAAAGAGTTACCAATAGATAGATAAGTGAAAAATGGAATACTTACTTGTAGCATTTGCGTAGCAATAAAAGCGAAAAATATCACATAGAATTAGCAAAAGATGTACACGGTAGAAGAATGTTTTTTAAAACGGCTGGTATAAAAGATAATACTAACACTTATGATATAAATTTACTACGTATGTGCATGGCTGTAATTTCCGATGGTTATCTTGGAAGAGTAAATAAATAGGGGAACTATGAGTTAAAGTTTAATTTAAAAAAAGAAAGAGACAAAAATGAACTAGAAGACATACTTGCAAAATTAAACTGGAAATACGTAAAGAAATATTCTATTTCACATGAAAGACATGGTTGTACTGGAGTATATAATTATTATGTTAATTCAACAGTTGGTGCACAAGTAAGTCAAATAATTGGGAAAAATAAAAAAATACCAATGTGGTTTCTTTCTCTATCCCCTGATATAATGAAACAGTTAATTATAACATATGCAAAATTTGACGGGCACTTAGATGAACGTAATAATAACACAAATATATCTATCTATTCTATAGATGAGTATAATATCGACATGTTATAGATTATGTCAATTCTGTGTGGTATGCGGTGCGTAAAGAAACACGAAAAGAATATAAAAAATGTTTTAAGAGGTAAAGAGTATATAGTAAAAGATTTTTATACTATTTTTATAACCCAGAATAAAGATTCTTCTAAAGTTTCAGAGAAAAGTTATTTTAAACGCAAATATAAGGGTACTGTATGGTGCGTAAACAATGATAATACCACATTAATAACAAGAAGAAACGGAAAAGTAGTGTTTATTGGAAACTGTTTGGGTAAAGCAATAGATTTTAATGTAAAGGATTTAGATAGTAATGCAGTGAATAACATAGTAAGATAGAATGCTGAATTATTTGAATATCCTATTAGATTAGAAGCTAATGTCGACGGATGGTCTCACATTGATTGTTACGTGCCTAAGGACTCTTCTAAGAAGCTTTTAGAGTTTAATGGATGAGTTGTTCATTTAATAAAGAAAATGGCTTAAAACGCCTTAAAATGCGTTATAGTAATATGAATAAAGAAACAATATTTTATAGTATTATGTATTAGGATAGTTCGGCTATCAGCATCATACCAGAACTAGCTAATGCGTATAATATGACTCCTCATCGTATAGCTAAAGAAGGTGAGGTAATTAGTATACCTATTAATAGAACATTAGGTAGATTATCTTTTGTTGGTGGTCAAGATTGGATACATCCTATAGTAAATACAGATAATATTAGTGTAGTATTTGACACTAATAATACTGGCGCAGTGAGAGTGGCTAGACCAGTAATACAATATTGTGATCCAAATGGATGTAAAAATTTAGTGCAATTTGCATTACATTAGAATTAATAATTAAAATATACGTATATGACAAGAATAACAAGAAGCTATATAGCTCCAAATCCTAAAGAATTCGAGTATTGGGTTGATTTATCAGCAGATCCAAAAGGTAATGTAATTAAGTATTACGCCGGAGGTAGTAAATGGTTACCTTTAAACGATGATACAGATAATGATCAGAGTGCTAGAATTGCTGCACTTGAATCAGGTAAAGTAGATAAGGTAGAAGGAAAAGAACTATCCAGTAATGACTTTACTGATGCATATAAAAATAAACTGGGTGGTATTGCTCAAGGAGCCAATAAGACTGTTATAGATAACTCACTAACATCTACTAGTACTACTAATGCTTTAGCGGCTGCTCAAGGCAAAGCTTTAAAAGATTTAATTGATGCATTAACTATAAGAGTTGCTGCACTAGAAACTCCAGCAGCTTAATAAATAAGTATACATATGGTACAAAATAGAATAATATTTTTTGCAACATCTGTTCAACCTAATCCAGAAGAAATAGACTATTGGGTTGACCTATCGGATAATCCTTATGGTGGTAGCATTAAATATTTCAATGGAACCGAATGGGTAAGGCTAGCTGCCTCTGGTGGTACGCCTGATCTTAGCAACTACTATACTAAAACACAGGTAAACAAATTGCTTAATGATAAAGCAAACATTAGTGATGTAGATAGTAAAGTAGATGATGAAGAGGTAAAAGACGTAATAAAAGATATACAGTTTAATACTTCAAATCCTAATGGCATTACTATGGTAATGTTTAAGTATGATGGAAGTAATAAAACTGTTTCAATACCAGTAGCCTCTACAAGTTCTGCTGGTATCATTACATCTAAAGACTTCTTAGACTTTGTTAAGCAGCATCAGTTATAGGAACTTCATACTGAGATGATTGACACCTTTGCTGATATACGTGCAAAGTATTAGAAGAAACTCATTGCAGGTTTGAACATTGAAATTGATCAAGAAACTAATGTAATTAGTGCATCTGGTGATCTAGCTGTACAATGGGATAATATTACTAACAAACCAGATTTTAAACCAGTAGCTACATCTGGTGATTATAATGACTTAATTAATAAGTTAAAGCCGGGTAAAGATGTTAGTATTAGTGAAGATAATACGATTAGTATTGCTATTGATTCAGATTCATTGGAACAGTCTTTAGCTACTTTACAAAGTAATATAGATAAAGAAGCTGCTACTGCTCGTGCTGCTGAAACTAAATTAGGCAATGATATAGCTACTGAGAAGAATAGAGCTCAATCTGCTGAATAGACTATTGGTACTAATTTATAGAATGAAATAGATAGATCTACTTAGATAGATACTCAACATACTAATGCTATAAACAAAGAGATACAAGATAGAAAAGAAGCTATTGCTACAGAAGTTAGTGATAGAAATGCAGCTATCTTAGTAGAAACTAATAGAGCTAAGGCTAAAGAAGAAGAACTTGATAATAAGATTACAGATCATACTGCTGCAACTAATGCAGCATTAGCATTAAAAGCAGATAAGTCTGATACTTATACTAAAGCACAAGTAGATGCTAAACTATCTGGTGCTTATAAAGTAAAAGGATCTAGTACATTTGAAGCTCTACCTAAAGATAATAATGTAGTTGGTGATGTATATAATATTACTAATGCGTTTAATTTAGGTGATAAGCATTATGATGCTGGTACTAACGTAGTATGGACTGAAGATGGTTGGGATGCTTTATCAGGTTCATTTGATACTACTGCTATTGAAAGTAGTATTCAAGAAGTAGCTGATGATTTAGCTCAAGAGATACTTGATAGAACTCAAGCTGATACTACTATTAACAACAATGTATCTTCACTTACTAATAGAGTAAAAGTGAATGAAGATAAACTTACTATTATTAATGGTAATGAATCTACTACTGGTTCTATAGCTAATGCTATTAAACAGGCTAAGTCATATACAGATACAACTGTAACAGCTGAATAGACTAGAGCAGAAGCAGCAGAATAGAAACTAACTAGTGATTTAGCTAGTGAAATAACTAGAGCTAAAGGTGCTGAGTCTGCTAATGCTACAGCTATAGCAAATGAAACTAAACGTGCTACAGGTATTGAAGAAGCTTTAAGAACAGATGTAGAAGATTTAACTGGTTAGGTATTAATTCTTGAAAAGACTAAGGTCAATAAAGTTGAAGGTAAAGGTCTTAGTACTAATGATTATACTACTCCTGAAAAGAATAAACTAGCTGCTATAGAAGCTGAAGCTAATAAATATATATTACCTGCTGCTACAGCTAGTGCATTAGGTGGTGTTAAGATAGGTAGTAATATAACACTAGCAGATGGTGGTACTATCAGTATAACTAAGAATAATGTAACTAGTGCATTAGGTGTAGATCCTACTACTACTTATGTTAAGAAAGCTGGTGATACTATGACAGGAGCTTTAACAAACAGTTCTACTATTAGTGGTAGCAAATTGATATCTACTGTATCTACTGGCACTGCACCTATACAAGTATCTTCTACTACTCTATGTACTAATCTGAATGCAGATATGGTAGATGGTTACGATGTAGCTGAAGGCGATAAAACAGGTATTTATTATACTAAGTTTTATGGAGTAGGTGCTAATAACACAGATTGGCTGAGATTAGCTACTTTACCACTAGTATCACAAAATACTACTTCTGCTAAATATGTTATTTTTGAAATAGTAGGAGGTGGAAATTTTGGTTCTAATCAATACAATTATTCTACACTAGTAGCTAGTACTAGAGATAAAGAATCTGTTAAATTAGTTAAGTAGCAAAGTAATACGTAGCTTAGTGGAGATGCAGTAATAGCTGGATATGTAGTCACTTCTACAAATGTAGAAATTTGGTTAGGTTTTACTGGAACATATAGATCGTCTATTTCTATTACTTGTAAGAATAAACAATTAGCTAACGATGTATTAACTAGTAGTTTTGTTACTACTAAACCAGATAATTTTGTGTTAGGAGAAATTGTTACATTAGATGCTCCAGACTGGTATGGTGTATCTTGGTCAGAAACATCTTCTAATCCAGATTGTACTCGTATTGGTAATATGGACATGCATAGATCATTGCCTATATAGAGTATGATGAAACCATTTGCTTTTCATACAGTCCCTACTTTTAAAGAATGCTTTGTTCCTATGAAGGAGAATTTCTCTACATCAATGTATTCACACGCAAATAATGCAGAAGCAGGATAGGTAGCATCTACAGTAAATATTATGATTAAGATACCAGAATTTTGGTATGTTGATGATTATGCTCTAGATACAAAAACACATAATTTAAAAATATGTCCTCACGCTAAACCAGGATGGTATCACCACAAAGAAGCTTATGTTAGTGCATATGAAGCATTCAACTTTGGTAATGCAGGTAGATTAGTAAGTATGAAAAGTGTTGTTCCTACTGTTAATTTTACCAGAACTAATGGCAGAACTTGGGCTAGAGCTAATGGATTTGACGAAGAAGCTAAATGGAATCTTTATACATATGAAGAACATAGAGCTATATGTCATTTGTTCTTAGTAGAATATGCCACTAGAAATTCACAAAAGGCTGTCAATACTGAACTAACTCCTGAAGGATTTAGACAAGGCGGATTAGGTTCTGGTTGTACTACAGGAACAGCAACTATCAACGGAGCTACAACTTGGTCGTTTATACCAACTGGAAGTTCTGATAGCTTAGGTAGTGGTTCTGGTGAAGTTACAGTAACTATACAACAGACTGATTCATCTGGATCAAATACTTCTACTATTACACGTAAGTGTAACAGATATAGAGGAATTGAAAATCCATTTGGTCACATATGGAAACACACAGATGATGTTATTAGCGTGTATAGTAATAATTGTAGAACTTGGTATAAATCTGTAAAACCTGATCAATTTGCCACTAACAAAAACAATAGTTATAAACCTTTGTGTAGTGTTGATAATGTAAATACTGGTTATAAAACTGAAATTAAAGCTACACCTGCATGTGATTTCTTTTCTATGTCTGTTTCAGGTAGTTCAGAAACTACATACTGGTGTGATTATAACTGGGATAATACTGATACTTCAGAACACTGTTTGTTAATCGGTGGTCGCTCTGACCATGGCGGCGGGGCGGGTCTATTCAGTCTTTTTTCCAATGGTGGGGTTGGTGCTTCCGATGCTGATGTCGGTTCTCGATTAACATATCTCCCGTGGGCGGAGTAATGACTTAATTATGCAATACGGTATAGTTAAGTAATACCCACAGGTTGCTTCTCTAGAATTAGAACGAGTATGCATTATTAGTTTTAAGTAAAAAAGTAGTAACTCTGACAATAGCAGCAAAGCAGGTCTATTCAATCTTAATTCCAATAATGAGGTTAGTAATTCCAATGCTAATATCAGTTCAATGAAATTGCGTATCATAATATTTTTCAGTCTATCATATAATAGCCAACTACTGAGAAGGACCTTACCACTTGGTAAAAAATATAAATAATTTATTAAGGGTTAGTAGTGAAATATCGAAAGCTCTTTGTAATTTCAGACTATGAAGAAATTTAAGAATTTATATTAGAAGATAACAGATTTAGATAATATAAAGCTAGCTCATCATAATGCTAGAAAGAATAAAACTCATAGAGACGATGTAAAGAAAGTAGATGCAGACATAGAAGGATTTTGTAAGTAGATACAGGATATGTTGGTTAATCATACTTATAAAACTTCTGAATATTTTACTTTTAAATTATATGAACCTAAAGAAAGAATAATATTTAAACTACCTTACTTTCCAGATCGTATAGTACATCACGCTATTATGAACATAATGGAACCTTTGTGGATTAATTAGATGATACCTTAGACTTATAGTTGTATCAAGAAAAGAGGAATTCACAAAGTTCTTAAGTAGATATAGCATGATCTAAAAGATAGAGAGAATACTAAATACTGTCTTAAAATAGATGTTAGAAAGTTTTATCCTTCAGTAGATCATGATATATTAAAACAAATAATTAGAATAAAAGTTGCAGATAGAGAACTATTATAGTTACTAGATGAAATAATAGATTCTTCAGAAGGAGTACCTATTGGTAATTACTTATCTTAGTTCTTTGCTAATCTGTATCTATCTTACTTTGATCACTGGGTTAAAGAAGATAAAAACATAAAGTATTATTATAGATATGCAGATGATATAGTAATACTTTATAAAGATAAAGAATCTTTGTAGACATTACTTAGAGATATCAAGTAGTATCTAAAAGATAATTTAAAACTGTAGTTAAAGAATAACTATTAGGTATTCCCAGTAGAAAGTAGAAGTATAGATTTTGTGGGATATAAAATATATCACAACTTTACTTTAGTTAGAAAAGTATTAAAGAAAAAATACTGTAAGAAGAATGCTAAACTGAATAAAAGAAGTACTAACTATAAATATTATAAAAGAAAAATGGCTAGTTACATAGGGTGGTTTAAACACGCTAACTGTTATTCTTTACTTACTAAAACTATTAAACATAAAGAGCTATTAGATTACCTGGATATACGTAAGGGAAATAGAACATACGAATAATGAGTGCGTTATAGTTATATAATTGCAGAGACTTTAACATATGCTAGCAGTAATAAATATTGACTAGCATTTTTATTTCAGATAAAACTTAAGTAACGTGTTAAGTAGAAGTGAATAGATAATGAACCTCGTAAAACGTATATTTGCTAACGGATACCAATCTATAATAGGTTGGTTAGGTGGACTTGCAACTATACTAGCCCCATCAGTGCCTTTGATAGGAGTTACGTTCTTATTCATAATATTAGACTTAATCTATGGTTATAAAGTTTGCAAAAAGTTTACCGGATCTAAACATTTTGAATCTAGTAAGTTCTGGAATACTCTAGAGAAGTTAGGGTTTGCAGCTATAATGATAGCTGGTTTTACTTTTTTAGATAAGTTTATATTTATGACATATGCGGATCTGGTGCTAGCTAAAGTTGCAGCAGGTGCTATATGTGTTGCAGAAATAATTTCATTATTAGAGTCTAGGAAAGCATTAAAACCTAATTCACTAATAACAAAACTGTTTACAAAGATAATAAAGTCTAAGGCAGAAAAATATTTGGATGTAGATATAACAGACATCTTAGAAGAACAAAATACTATTACAAATGATACCAATACTGATAAGTCTAGCAAAAAGATTAATAAGTAACATTATCGGTTGGTTTAAAAGGAATTACAAAGCAATGGCAGTGATTATCATTATGATTCTCGCTGCCATTTGTTTTTATTAGAATAACTAGCTAGATAAGAAGAATAGAGAAATAGATAGAGTAACTAATAACTATCTTTACTATGAATAGCTAGCAACATAGTAGAAGAATGATAATAGAGTTCTATAGCTTACTCTAGATGAATTTAAAGAAACCAAAGATAGCTTAATACAAGAAGTACAAGCTACAGTAAAGAAATTAAAGATCAAAGAGAAGGAGTTGAAATAGATACAGATATAGGAGTAGAAAGTAGTACATGATACTACTATAGTAGTTAGATCAACTGACTTTAAAGTGGAAATCAAACCAAACAACTTGACATCAATCATAATAAATAAAAGAGATACGCTCCTAACACATAGTATCGACATTCGCAATACACAATCACTATTTATTCATACTAAAAAAGAATATAAGCGTAATTATCGTAATTGGTTTTAGCGACTCCTTCACTTTGATTTTAAAAAACGAACTATTTATAAGTACCAAATTGATAACAGTAACAAGTTAATCAATGTAGAAAATACTAGAATAATAGATTTATCAAAATGAACTTTATAAGTCGAATAATTAAATCAATTAATGCAATGAGAGAAAGACTGAAAATAGAGCGTCATGAGGCTATGTATGGTCCACACTTCAATGAAGAATGTGCACTAAAAGCAGTCTCTAAGATGGAAAACGAAGATGGCTCTCGTGGAGAACATTGGAGTTTAGAAGAAACTACTTCAATCGCTAACCAGTACGGAATCAATCTGAAAGGTGAGAAATACAACAAGTATGATTGGTACGTTGCTCTCAACATGATACGTTCAGACTATTATCGTGCAGTTGTTACTATGACAAGCAGTGATCACATTAAGTACTTTGTAGAACTAGCAAAAGCTTGGTTGAATGATAAAGACATAGAAGAAGGAAAGATGTGGTATTACTATTGCTACATTATGTGTGATAAATTGCGCAAAGAAGCTAAGACGATGTTAATGCTTGAAGACGATGAAGATGAAGAGCATGAGTATCGTTACGCTCGTGGTGGTAGAGGACGTGGAAGAGGTAGAGGAGGAAGAATGACTCGCTACGGTTATGACTATGACGAAGACGATGAATATTTAGATCGTGAACGTGAAGAGGAAAGAATGCATAGATATGAACCTATGTATGAAAGAAGAATATCAAGATATTAATTTAATCAAAATTTATGAGAACTATGTACGAACCTGAAAAAATTTTAGTACAAAACGCTGGTATAGATCCAGGTGTAGCTGCACTTTTGCAGAATGCAAACAAAGGTAATATGGACCCTGC
>ERZ779890.69-NODE-69-length-108863-cov-7.823028_pt1 | contig 108863 bp, 83 predicted proteins | sample MGYA00511553_ERZ779890 | MGnify/ENA primary metagenome ERZ779890 (study PRJEB29588, sample SAMEA2152064) | human gut metagenome | biome: human gut; feature: human-associated habitat; material: faeces | place: Denmark | collected 2008/2010 ... | reverse complement strand
GCCCGCCAGCGTGCCCGTGTGGCTGGTCAACGCTGATGAGGCAGTGGCCCCCAAGTACGCCGCCGCGAACGAAACCGACAGCAATGGCCGCAACGGCAGCAGCCAGAATGAAAGCCCCAGCTCCGCCTTCTCCAACTGGCGCAAGCAGAACACGGGCAACAATGTGGCTCCCGGCTTTAAAAAGGCCCTGCAGCTCCAGTGCAAATGGATGCTGCTCTGCCTGAAAAAAGCGGAGGCGGAAAAAAACGAGCGCGAAATCAACATTTCCCCCAGCGTGCTGTCCATGCTGGATGAAGTAGCCGCCAACGCCAAGGATGTGGGCGAACAGCTCGCCATGGTGGGCGGAGCCAGCGACGTCATCCGGACCTACCTGAACATCAGCGACTACCGGTCGGAAACCCTGCCGGACAACCTGATGGACCTCAACGGCATCTTCGACCGCGTGCTTCTGGTTCCCTACAAGGAAAACAAGGATGTGGAAAACTTCCGCAAGCTCTGGAACAAGCGCATCGGCCTGGAACTGGCTCTGCTGATGAACAACACCGCCAGCGACAAGAAAACGGCTGAAGTGGAAAAAGCCAACTTCCTGCTTAAAAGGCAGTGGGAACGGGAAAAAGCCTGCTTTGAACTCGGCGACCAGGTTGCTTCTCTGGACAAGATGAAGAGCCTGCTTCCCGGCATCAAGGACCCCAACGACAAGCAACGGGCCATCCGGGACCTGGAATACCTGCTCCTGAGCCCGGCGGAGAAGGAAAAACTCCGTGAAGACCGCACCGCCCGCCGGCAGCCGGGAGGTCCGCCGCGCTTTTAAAGGAGCCTTGCAGGTTACCCTTTTTTCATCCCCCGGTCCGTCAACCGGGGGATTTTTGTTATCCGGACCGAGCTCCTCCCCATAAAATCGGAGGCCGTTCCCTGCCGTCCCTGCCAGGCTGGAACCAGGTCTTGCGCAGGCGGTAAATGCGCACTCCTTCAATATTTTCATCCAGGTGCCACGCCGTGCGGATGCCGTGGTGTTCCCATATGTGGCGGCAAAGCATCGTAAAAAACTTCCTGTCCATATCGGAAAGGTCTCCCTGGGGCGTCAGGCAGACGATATAAACGTTGTCCCGGCAAAGATTCAGGGCGGTCTGTCCATTCCAGCCCATTTCCTGCAACTTCTTCTGCACGGGCTTCAGCGGAAAATTCCATCCGCCCAGCGTCACCACGTTTTTCCGGGAACAGCTCCACGCCTTGCGGAAAACGGACTGCCCGGGAGCCAGGTCATCAATAGTGCCGCCGGACATCTGCACACAAAACAGGGAATCCGGCTCCCGGTCCACCCGTTCGCACAGCAGGCGCCCCGCCTCCGGGGAAAACGACTCCATATTGGCCTCCCAAACGGCGGCGCACGCCTGGGAAAGAGAGACGGCAAACGCGCAGAACATGGGCAAGCTGCCCGTCAAAGCCCCCTTCCCCGTCCATTTGACGTGGACGGCCTGGAAATACTCCGGCCTGAGCAGGCATAACCCGGCAATCAGGAATGTGGGATACACCACCCGGAAATACAGGCGGTCTATGCTGGCCATGTACAACAAAACCAGCACCAAAAGGCCGCCCACACAACACAGGAGCGCCGGAGAATCCCCGCGGCGAAAGGAGGCGCGGCAGGCCAGTCCAAACAAAATCCAGCAGGGCAGAAGGTCCACGATGGAATCCCAGGAAAACAAATGCAGGGCCTTCTCTCCGCGAATCCACATTCTGGGCCAGAAATCGTTCCCGTCCCGCGCCAGCCTGAGTCTTCTCAAATAGTCGGTGTTGAACACCTCCATATCGCAATTCGTGAACATCTGCACCATCTTGATGTCGTTGGCAAACACCCCGTAGGAAGCACATTCGTACTCGTCCTCCGAACGGATGGGAGACGTATCGGACAACAAGGCGCGGGCCTCGTTCCAGGCAGCCACGTCACATCCCTCAAACACGCTGCGGTGGGCATGCCTGTTGTATCCGTTCAAGCCGTAGGAAAAGGCAAACACGCATGCCAGGGCTCCCCAGAGGCGTCCCCGGGAACGAAGCTTTTCCCAGGAGGGCCGGAACCCGTCCATGCTCCCCGCTGCCAGCACCGCCCCGAAAAAGGCATCGCACACCAGGGCGGCATCCAGCCGGATCATGCTCCCCAAAACACATAAAAAGACGCCCGCAACCAGCTTCCACCAGGATGAAGAACCATGCTTCAGGCAGGTAAGCACGCCGGTAAAACCCACGAGAAACGCAGCATGGCTGAACTGAAGGGCGGCATAAAAGCCAGGCATAATCAATAGCCATACCAGCAGCAGCACAAGCGTCGTGAAATCATAGCTGCGCGCCTTGCGGGCATGCGCCGTAAGCATCGTGAAAATGGCGGCTCCGCTGGACAGCGTAGCAACGGCCAGAAACACCGGCCAGACGGACAATCCGCCCAGAACGGGGGCGATCATTAGAAGAAACCTCGTCAGCAGGGGATTGACGAAAATGACGTGCGCATCGGCATAGGAAGGATCGCCCCAGCCATCCAGTACGGAGGCGATCACCAAATCGTCATTGGACTGGTAGGCAACGCCGACAATACTCCAGGCAAGAACCAGCAGGATAATATTGAACCATACCGGATGAAGCAGGGGCAAAAGCGATATCCATCTCCAGACCTGTTTCATCATAAGCAAATTCCCTGACTGCCCGGCCATGGTTCCCGGCCGGGGCACGCATACTAGAAACGGGAAAAACGAAAGTCAAGAGCTGTATCCATTTCATTCCCGGCCTTCCGGCCATAAATGTCCCCCGGCGCTTCAACGGTTCAGGCACACAATAATGCCGATAATGATCAGCAGGTTTCCGGCCACTTTGCGCAGCGTCACCGGCTTTCCGAAAAAAAAGCGGTCAAAAAAAAGAATATACACGTAGGCGGAACACTCCAACACGTTCACCGTCACCATCGGCAAATGGGAAAGGCAGTAAAACGTAAGCAGGCTGCACCCAAAAAAAATGGCATACGCAGACACGGTAGCCCGGTTTACGAAATAGGAAAGGCCGGACAACCGGTCATTCATGGCGGACTTCTTTAAAATCACCTGGGAACAGGACGCCATAAAGACGGAAAACAGGGTCAGGCCGATATAAAATCCCTCATTCATGATGCGTCCTCCTCCGTGGATACCAGAATAATTCCACCGATGATCATGGCCGCGCCCAGAGCCAGCGTCCAGGAAAGGGCTTCCCCCAGACACAGCCATGCCAGCAGAATGCCCCAGATCACGACTGAGGAGCGGTTGGCGTACGCCACGCCCAGATTAAACCTCTTCAGCATGACTTGCCATCCTATGGCGTAAATGCCCAGCAGCAGCAGCACGCCGCACAGCAGGACATACCTGTGCCAGTCCATCCAGCCATAGGGAGCGGCCATACGCCCCATCATCGTGTTGAAGGCATAGACAATGAAAAGAAGATGTAAAACCAGATAATTAATCATGAAAGAGAGAAAAAGGAAACGGCCGGGAAGTTACTCGTAACGCCGGGCCACGATCACGGAAGGCCTGTGCTTGGTCTCCTTGTAAATTTTGGAAATATAGATGCCGATGACGCCCAGGCTCATCAGAATAAAGCCGCCGACCAGCCAGACAGAGGCCACGGAAGACGCCCAGCCCGTCGGCGCCACGTTGTACAGGAGCTGCCGCCCCAGAATCCATGCCACATACAGCATGGCGACCAAAGTCACCGCCAACCCGAAATAGGAAATATACACCAGGGGCTTGGCACTGTAGGAAACCACGGAATTCACTGCCAGCGCCATCTTCTTGCGAAACGTATAAGTCGTAGGGGAGGAGGAAGCCTTCTTCACCGTGCACGGCACCTGCCGGAATCCGGTGGCAACGCACAGGCCGAAAAAGAAGGGTTCCCTGTCTTGGAACTTCAGCATCTCACGCACAAACTGCGCGCTCATCAGGCGCGCGGTTACCATATTCTTTGTGATCTGCTGGTCGGAAAGCAGGTTGAACAGGGTATAAAACAACTCGCCGGACACGGCCTCAAAAAAGCCGCCTTTCCTTCTCTCCTGCACGCCATACACCACATCCGCCCCCGTATCGTCCATCTTCCTGGAAAAATCCTCCAGCCATTCGGGCGACTCCTCCAGATCGCTGTCAATCAGAAATACCCTCTCCCCACGCGCTTCCTCGCAGGCCACGTACATGGCCAGATGATGCCCGAAGTTGCGGGACAAATCCACCACGCGCACCCTCCGGTCCTTCTCCCGCTCCGCCAGAGCCCGTTCCAGCCCGTCCCTGGGGCAGCCGTCGTTCACCAGCACCACTTCCGTCCGGTCCGGATCGTAACCAGCCGCACAGGCAGCGGAAAAACAGCGGGAGCAGAACTCCGCCAAGTACCCCCCCGTGCAATACACCGTAGCCGCAATGGACAATTGAATCTGCGGATCAGTCATAAATCTTTCACGTACATCAGAACACGTTTTCTTTCCCCATTCTTGACGCATTCCCCCGTATCTTCCGGGGAGAACTTAAACCCCATGCGTTCATGAAAATGGACGGACTTGGCGTTATCCTCCAGAATCCTGGCGCACAGGCGTTTCAAACCCAGATCTTTTGCGGCAACATCCATCATCCCTTCATAGGCGAAGGAAGCGGGCCGCAATTCCTGAAAATCCCGGTTATAAATATAAATACCGATCTCGCCCTGGCGGGAATCCCGGTCAAACCACGGCAGATACACCAGGCCGAGCGGAACCTGGTCCGCATAAATCACGCAGGCGCAGGCATTCTCGCCGCGGACGTTTTTCTCCAGCCATGCGCTGTGCTGTTCTTCCGTTATCTGGTCCAGCAGAAAAAAGGGGCTGACCATATCGGAATTGCGCCATACGCGGAGTTGTGCGCGCATGGCTTCGTCCACATCGGACACGTTAACCAAACGCAGTCTCATGATTCCGCCGCTCCTTCCACGCCGAAACCGGCTTTCAGCACGCGACGGCAGCCCTCCGCGCCCAAATCATAATACAAAGGCAGCCTGAGCAGGGTATCGCTGGTGCGGTCCGTGCAGGCCATGCTGCCCGCGGTACGCCCGAATTTCACGCCTGCCGGAGCGGAATGAAGCGGAATATAGTGGAACACGGCCTTGATGCCCTCCTCCGCCAGTTTGCCGATCAGACTGGTGCGCTCCTCCAGGGAATTGAGCAGAACGTAATACATATGGGCGTTATGCACGCAATCCGCCGGAACGCAGGGGCGTTTCAGCACACCGGCCTTCTCCAGAGGCTCCAGGGCCTGATGGTACATGTTCCACCATTTCCGCCGCTCTCCGTTGATCTCCTTCCCATGTTCCAGCTGGGCATATAAATAGGCGGCCGTCATCTCTCCGGGAAGATAGGAGGACCCTACGTCCACCCAGGTGTACTTGTCCACCTGCCCCCGGAAAAACTTGGAACGGTTCGTTCCCTTCTCCCGGATAATCTCCGCACGCTCCATGAATGCGGGATCATTCACCAGCAGCGCTCCCCCCTCGCCGCAAATGACGTTTTTGGTCTCGTGGAAACTGTAGCACCCCAAATGCCCGATAGACCCCAGCTTGCGCCCCTTGTAGGAGGAGCCCACGCCCTGGGCCGCATCTTCAATCACGTACAGATGATACCTGCGAGCGATATTCATGATGGTATCCATCTCGCACGCCACGCCCGCGTAGTGAACCACGCAAATGGCCCGCGTCCGCTCCGTAATGGCCGCTTCAATCAGCGTCTCGTCAATATTCTGGGTATCCGGCCTGATATCCACGAACACCGGCACCGCGCCGCGCAGAACGAAGGCGTTTGCGGTGGACACAAATGTATAGGAGGGCATGATGATCTCGTCTCCGGGTCTGCAGTCAATCAACAGGGCGGCCATTTCCAGGGCGGCGGTTCCGGAATGGACGAGAAGCGCTTTTTTGGCGCCTGTGCGCTCTACGAGTAACTCATGGCACTTCCGGGTGTATTTGCCGTCTCCGGACAAATGGGCGCAATGAATGGCGTCCCGAATATAATCCAGCTCGGGACCGTGCTCATGAGGTTGGTTGAAAGGAATATTCATGGCTCCAAAAGAAACCTGCGGGCAGGCCGCCCATGCGGGCATCTCAACCCCAGGACGGACGGCTCCGTCCGCATGAAGCAGACCCTACTATGGATGAAGGACTGAAAACAAGCCTATACCTTGATGAACGTCCGGTTTTTATACAGATAATACAGGACGCTCCAGATCAGGCCGTAATTGCACAAATAAAAAACGAACTGCCGCCCGTCGCCGAAACACTCGCTGAATCCGGTAAAAAGCACACGCGAAAAATTGCGCGTGGGCGGGCACACCTCCGTCCACATGTACACGAAAATGGCATTGCTCCCTATAACGGAGAAAAAGAACGTCAGCCAGTTAAGCCTCAGAACATCCGTCAGCACGTAAAACAGGGCCAGAAGCAGATAGCACCAGCCGGCGGCCCACAAAACCATGGAACTGGTGAACAACTTCTTGATCATGGGGAAATCAAGGCTCCAGAAATACCCCAGCGCCAGACAACCCAGCCCGGCGGCAGCCAGACAGAGCAGCTTTTTTCCGTGCCCCTGGACGAGCTTTAACATCTGGCCGCCCAGCAATCCGAGCATGGTCATGGCCCCAAAACCGAACTGCCCCAGAATCCACGCGTAATTCGTGCCGTCCTGCCAGGAGCCCATCAGGTACTTGTCCACCAGCAGGGCTACATTCCTGTCGGGTTCCAGAACTCCCGCCGTGCACGACCCAACGGCAGGATCGGAGAAAGGAACAAACTTCATCACCAGCCAGTAGGCGGCCAGCAGAATGGCCGTGGCCGCCACCTGCCAGCGTATGGACAAATTCAACAGGCAGATGGCCGCAATCAGATAGCCTGAAGCAATGGCCTGAAGAGTATTGCAGTACAGGGACATCTTGTCCGGCTCAAAACTCAGCAGGTTGCCCTGCACCACCATTCCCAGCAAAAACAGCGCCACCACCCGTTTAATTACCTTGAAATAAATCTTCCATACGGGTTCCGAACCGATGCGCCGGCCAAAGGAAAACGGCATGGCCGTACCCACAATGAACAGGAAAAGCGGCATCACCAGGTCCCAGGCCGCAAACCCCTCCCACTGGACGTGCGCGGCATGTTTCAGTAGCCATGTGGGGCTCTTCTCATAAAACAGGTTGATGCCGGCGACGACAAGAGCCAGCCCCCCGGTTAAAAAAAACATGTCGAAACCTCGCAGTGCATCAATGGCGGCGATCCTCTGCGGCCGGGTATCAGGTGCTGAATCCATGGCAATATTCCCAATACGGAAATCGGGCGTCCAATCTTTCCCTCTTCCGGAAAGAAAAAACGGCTTTCTCTTTTCCCGTTTTCCGCGGAAGCCGACCAACTCCGTCATGATCTCCTTGCGCGTATCCTTTCCGGAAACAAACGTGGTACAATAAATCACACATGACCATGGGGAATGAACAAGCCGGCGGACCATCCTGTTTCCGGGAGATAGAAGCCTATGCCCGTTTGAAACTGGATGAATACGGGCTGCATGACTGGCAATTCGGGTGGGACCGAGCACGGAGGAGGCTGGGCGTATGCCGCCTTCAGGAAAAAAGCATTACTCTTTCCATCCATTTCGTCCGTGCCAACCTGGAGGCGCCTCATGAAATCCGGGACACCGTCCTGCATGAAATAGCCCATGCCCTGGCGTGGGTCCGCCATGGGGAACGGACCCATGGCCCGTTGTGGAAACGCATCTGCCGGGAAATAGGAGCCGTTCCGCGCGCCGCGGCCAGACAGGACGCCATCCGCGTCACTACGTACAAATACATTCTTCGTCTGAAAACAACGGGAGAAATCGTGGCCAAATACCATCGCCGCCCCGCCTTCGCCAAACACCTCAAGCGCCTGGCGCTGAAAAACCGCCCGGAAACGCTGGGGCAACTGGCTTTGGAACCTTATGAAAACGAGTAAGCCCAGCCAGGGGATTAAAGGCCATTTCCCTCCTGTAAATTCATCACATGCACGGCTGCATCGGGAACAAGGCAACCGGTTCATTTCTTTTCACGTTGAAACTGCCGTATTCTCTCCTGCCACAGGGAATACTTCCAGAAAACTTCATCCGCCAAATGCCGAATGGTTGTCACGGCAAGAGGATCGGTGCCAAGAGCCTGGAAATCAATATTCTTAAGAATATGAAGACTGCGAATCAGGCTGTTATCCTCAAACTCCATTACCTTCACATACAGTTCCGGATCAAAAACCTTATAAAACTCAACCAGATCTGAAATCAAGCCGGGTATATTCGCCTGGGGGTTCCGGCTTTGCAGATTCCCCACTTCTTTAATGATTACCTCCCTGATAACAAGGACGGCATTGGGGTTGATGGCTGCCGTCAGCGGAAAACGATCATTCCGTATCTTTTTAGAATAATCCTGCATGCAAGGAAGACCAAACCATTCATGATGATTCATTCTTTCCACTTCAGCCAAGAGAACCGCATGGTATAAATGGTTCCTGTCGGCCTTGAACAATGCCTGAATCGTTTCATTAAGCAGAACGCCTTTGAACATCAGGGAAATTTCCCTGGAATGCTCCGCCGTAGTCTTCTCATCCGTGCATGCCTGCAATACAAGAATACCGTTCCTTGTCACATCCTCTTGATCACGGGCCACAGCCTCTCCGTGGCATGTCGCAACGGCGCATAAAACAGGGGGTATATATGGCAGAATCATCCTGATGTTAAAAGGCTGCATGCTCTTCAGATGCGGCATTCATTCACATGCCCACTTCCGCTATTCATCCAATTTTCTTTCAACTTCATTTTTTCAAAATCTCCATAACCCTTTTCTTCTTATCCTTCCCTACTCTGCTCTCCATCCCCCGGTTTTTACCCAGCTTCATAAAATAATAAAGGACCTCTTCCAAATCGGAATCCACCCGATTCGCATTCCGCCAGGAAGAGGACGCTGAAAGACGAATGAAATCCCCGCATCCGTTCTTCCATTGCTCCGCAAAAGCTTTGTCTTCCTTTCCGTTACCCGGCCCATGCCAGCGCAATGCCCAGGCATCCTTCTTCGTTGCCAGGCTCTTCCATTCCTCTTCAGACAACTTGACCCGGGCCCTGCTGATATACCCCAGACGGAATACCATGACGGCTACAGCCTCTGTGTCCATATCCTTCCATCCCTTCTTTCTCCTCATCCTGTTATAATCCGCCACGGACTCTTTCCAGCTTTTTTCCGGCAACATATTATGCAAACAAACGTAGGCAAAATGCGGCGCACTCGTACTCTCATCTCCTCCGGATACCTTCCAATTCACGGAAGCAAAATCGGCTCCGGACTCCGTCATGTTGAGGCCCTGGGCATCCACCGTCATCCGGCCGTTTCCTCCTTTGGCCGCCTTTCTCTCCTCCACCCACATCCTGCTCAGACCGCTTCCTCCTTCCGGAAACAGCAGGAGCCAGATATCCTCATTCTTCAGAGTTCCCGGCAATGTCAGATATTCCATTCCAAAAGACTCCTTCTCCACAACACCCTTCCATTTTTCCGGCTTCGGCCCCTTCTCAATCCGCTCAATCAGCTCCAGCAGCCTTTCCCCCTGCATTGCCAGCCATAACTGTTCATCCTGGCCAAGCACTCCAAAAAGGGCTGAATCATGCAGCAGCAGGCATAAATACTCCCACGCCTGGACAACGGTCATACTGCACATGCCGGTATTGAATCCGTGGAATTCTCCTCCAAGCCTGCCGGCCGCCACAAGGACATCCTGCCCCATCATATCATTGTCATATTGCGGATTGCACGCGGCGCATATGCTCCATGAAGCGTCAAGACCGGGTTGATCATAAAACCGGCCGAGAGCCTTGTACAACGACTCAACAACCGCACTCAACTCCCTCTCCAAAGGAACATGGCGGAATTCCATCCCCCTCCATGAATTCAACAACCTGAGATCAAGATTCTTGAAAGACGGACTTTCCCCATATCCGGTAAAAAACCTGTAAACTTCAGGAAAGTAAACAGGTTGGGCCGCCTTCAAGACATTCTCCCTGTTGATGGCCCACATCCTTATTCCTCCGTCGCAGACATCCTCAGGCACTTGCAGCCAGATAAGGTCGTCTTCTTCCAGCCCGGTAATTTCAGACAACATTTCCGTCATTCGTTGCACTTCCCGCCCGGCAGGCCTGAGAACTGAGGGAGCTTTCAGAAGTTCCCACCAATCCTTATCAACTTTACTATTCTTTTCCGATGGAGAAACCTCCTTCTCCTGTGCGGGAAAAGCCATTGCCCCTGTAAAACAGACGGCTGATACAGAGGCAAGAAAGACCAATTTCCAATTTCTTTTCATTGTTCGGCAAAGGGTTGACTATGTTACCCTCCCGGAAATTCCGCACCGGACACAACAGTATTATCCCGGTTTCTTCGTAAGCATGCGGGATGGCCAAATTCAGGGGGTACGGTAGCGGAACAGGTAGGATTCAAGTTGAATGGAGTGGGTTTGAAGATGACAGGGAAAACTATAAAAGAGAAACAACCAGTTAGAAAACAAAAACAACTATCTTTTACTAAGACAATTATAAACTTGGGTCAAAAACTATTGCCTTTAAAAGGCCATGAGGATATCCCTGCTGATGAAAAAGGCTTGCAGACATCACCTTTCCAAACTGCCAACTCTACTCATTGCACCCGGTTCATGTTGAAAGGCCCTTTCGAAAACAACCGTTTGACCGAAAGGGAAACCAGAGAGAGCAAAGAAGACAATGCCTATTCCCATCAAAAACTGATTTCCCATCACAAATTGATAAAAACATTGAGAGCTCCGTTTGCGGGTTCACAGATAAAAATTAGGTGAAAAACAAGACAAAACCGTATAGACAGTTCATATTTTGCCTTATTGTTTTCTCAGTTATCCTTCCACCTTTATGAAAAAGGAACTTTGGCAATCCCACTATTATTCCGGCACTTCATATATCTGGAGGGACATCTTCATGCGGTCCGGCAAACAATATCTCCTCTTTTAAGGCTTTCCCTATTGCCGATTTTCTTCATGACGATCACCGCTTCTTTTGGAATCACCAGCACCATTGCTGATGAATTCATGATGCTGGCGGATAAAAAATCATCAAGAGGCTGATTGTGGCAATGGCGCATACGGGCATAGTCCCCAGGGCAATATATGTTTCTTTTTCAGCGTTGAAATTGATACTTTGCGGGTATGGGAGGAAAATCCTTATCGCTTCTGGACATCAATATAGTGGATAACGCATGGAAATAAGAATCATACTGTTTTCTTCTTTCATCCTTATACTCATGATAACGTTTAACATCCACAGGCTCGCCTATGCCATGAATTAGAAGCAGCCTGTCCCGATCAATTTGGGGAGCCACCTTACTTTTATACTCATGCCATTCGGAATGAAGATTGTAAGCTCCTTGGCGCCCTTTACCGTCAACATGGGTATCGTAAAGAACATTCGAACCTTCCCATGCGTACAGGCGATCATGAATCTTGAAATATCCCAAAACAGGCCTTCCTGGCAAAATAACTACCTGATGCGGGGACCATGTGTTTTTCATCTCCTTTTGGGATTCGATAACATGTTCCAGATACAAGGCCAGCTGGTTCGGCAACTTAAGTTCACCTTCTCCATACGGAAACACGAAACAGGAATTCGTCTCTCTTGTTCCTAACTTTGAGTAAGCATCCATCTGTGCTGTTTGGCAGGAAATAAGGCTGAATTTAATCAACAGCACTATCGGCAACTTAATAAAAAGGGACATTTTCTATAATTCTACAGGTTTTGCAAGGAAAGTGCACGGATCAAAAATGGCCAGTCATAAACAGGATGGTTGGAGAAAAACTGGGCCTGCTTCTCTTGCCGGTTTGCTGAACAAATCATATACATTGTCATTATTAATCCAATTTATTTCTCACTATCACAGGTATTTCCCCGCCCCAAAAATACCTATATTCTATTTTGTACACCAGCCAATCATGAGGATAGCCCCGTCTCTCAACCATGCCTCTGTTCCAGGAACTTTCAAAGCTCATGGGACTACGGAAGCCGGACGTAAGAGGGCAGGTGTTTTTACAGACCATTCCATTGGAATAGAGCAATTGGGCGAGAAAGCCGGGGGCCTTTCCTGTTTCCTTGTAAAAGGAATATCCGGCCTTGTAGATTCATGCCGGCCATGGCGCCTCTTTGATTCCCGTCAAGATGAGAGCTCCGAACGGTGCGGCAGGCAGAAGACGGCATCCTCAGGAATGTCCGCAGGCATCATCTTTTTCCAAATACTGATTTCCAGATAGTTATGAATAAAAAACAGCCTTGCTGAAATCATTTCATCAATGAAATAATCTATAAAAGAACCTCCAATGGACGGGAGTAAAGCTTCCGCTTGAAAAATTTTCAGAAAACCATTCTTTAAAAAGAACCATATTTAATTTCCTTGTATAATATTCACATACGTGGAAAAACAGATCCGATCTTTTCATACGCTGGAGGAACAACATATATTCGCTGGAATAAAACAATCCTTGTTCATATAAAAAATTTATCTGATCATTCGAATAGGATTGAACCGAGGATATGGGATAAGCAGACAAGCCTTCCATGTGTCCTGATGGAAAAATGAACGGATCAAATTCAGAATCTATCAACCAAGCCTGCTCTTCATCCGAATAATATTTTATTTTTACATTAAACTCCTTGGAAAGATAATTATTTACATTTTCAAGTATTTTCTGATCAAATTGATCTTCAAGCCGAAGGATGCGATCAACAAGAATAGTTTCAACTTCGAGCGATCTCGGCATTTCATGATGCTGAATTCTATCCAGATAAATGGATGTCATCCGCAACAAATTATCTGCCATTTTCCGCAGCAGCTGCTGCCTGGAATAACCGGCACTATATCGAAATAAAACATCAGGCGACAAGGGAAGAGAATATATGTCGGAAAGGGAATATATAAACATGGTATCCACATATTGCCCGGCCGTATTTTCATAAAACCGTATAGCCTGTATCTTGCTTAGGGAATTATCTTCTTGAAAAGAATCATTATTAAAACATCCGACTTTTTCAGAATCACCGGGAAACACGGATCCCATCAACAAATTCGGGATACAAATCAAAAACGCAATACCTTTATTTACCCTTTCTATTTCCCTCACGTGCTTTTGATTTAATATTCCGGATGCTTCCCTGTTATTATTTCTCTGAATCGGCTCAACAACCTTTTAGAAGGAATCCTGTGGGGTTACGGATATCAGGTACCATGTAAAACTTCAGGGCCATGGTCTGCCTGCCGTCTGCATCATAGATGGCTTTAAAGGAAGTGTCCACCTTAACTACGCACGAGCACGGGTCCACCCGGCAGGCAGCATCGGATGTTTTTTCCACTTTCCGGGCGTTTCTCCCGTTGCCGCCGTTGCCATCCCGGCAGACAAAACTCCCTTCCTGCCGGATTTGATCTTCCATCAGCTCATGGAAGATACCGCAGATAAAATCAGCCTGGTTATTCCAGCGGTCGAATTCCAGGAATCCCTGAGCAATATCAAACGTACCAGATCTATTTGTCTGCCAGCCATGGCCGCAAAAATGCCTCCATCCTCCAACTACCTGCCCGGCCTATAAACCAATCCCTGAAAAAGAGAAATCAAGGAATACCTGCCTCAGCTACTCTTCCTCCACGGGCTTTGCCGCAGAGCTCAGGGCGCACTGGCGGACATAATCATAAATCTTTGGATCGCTGTCTCCCGCGGCCCAGACTACGCGCAGGAAATCGGCGGGATGAATGTGGCCGTGGTCCCGGAAAAAACGGCGGTCGTTTTCACAGCAGTAAATGATATCGTCTCCCATGGACCCGGCCAGCTTGGCTCTCGCCTTGGCAATCAGGCGCGGCAGGTAGGGGAGGCCGCTGAGCTCATCTCCGAATCCGGGCAGATCATACCCGATCACGGGTTTTCCCTGGTAAAACTGGCCATGCTGGATAATCAGGAAAAAATCCCGGCGCGCCGCGGCTATCAGCAGTACCGTCGTAGGAGACGGAGCTCCCGTGCGGGCATAGGATTCCACAAAGTCAAACAATTCCCTCGTGCGGCAGCCGATGGAAGACAGAAACATGATTTCCTGGTCCGTGAAGAAGCCGTCCACATTCCGGTGGCCTTCATGGTAGCGCCCTACCGCTTCGCGGAAAAGGTCGTAAAACGTATCGTTCCAATCTTCCTCCATCACCGTCCGGGGGTTCTGTGCTTGCGTTTGAAATTCAGCATCATGATCTGCTTGGTCAGGCTGGCCTCAAACCGCGCCTGTTCCTCGCGGGACATTTCAGAACGGGCCTTCAGCACTTCCTGCGCTTCCTCAATGGCGCGCTCCACGCTGCTTTCATCAATCTGGGAGGAGTCCAGCGCCAAATCCGTCACCATGAGTACATAGTCGTTGTTGATCTGCACAAATCCGGTTCCCACCACCATGCTTTCCTCCGGTCCGTCCACAGGCTTGTAGCGGAGTTCCCCCGGTTCCAGGGAAGTGATCATGGCCGTGTGGTGGTCCAGCACCCCCATTTCACCAAGGCTGCCGGGCAGGTACACATACTCCACATTGGCGGAGACCACCACTTCATCCGGGGTAATGACTTTGAACTCCATGCTCATGGTACGAAACGATCGGGAAAAGGGTTATTTGGCCTCCTTGAGAACGTCTTCTATGCTGCCGCGCATGAAGAAGGCGTCTTCCGAGACCATGTCCAGCTTGCCTTCCAGAATCTCCTTGAACCCGCGGACCGTTTCGGACACGGGCACATAGGCGCCGGGAATGCTGGAGAAGACTTCCGCCACATGGAAGGGCTGGGTCAGGAAGCGCTGGATCTTGCGGGCCCGGCTGACGATGAGCTTGTCTTCTTCGGAAAGCTCGTCCATGCCCAGAATGGCAATCATGTCCTGAAGGTCCTTGTAGCGCTGCAGGACCATCTGCACGCCGCGCGCCACCTGGTAGTGCTCCTCGCCCACGGTTTCCGGGGCCAGCGCCTTGGAGGTGGAGGACAGCGGATCCACCGCGGGGAACAGGCCCTGAGCGGCCAGCGCACGTTCCAGCACCACCGTGGAATCCAGGTGGGCGAAGGTGGTAGCGGGAGCGGGGTCCGTCAAGTCGTCCGCAGGGACATAAACAGCCTGCATGGACGTGATGGAACCGTTCCGGGTGGATGTGATGCGTTCCTGAAGGTCCGCCATTTCCTCCGCCAGATTCGGCTGGTAGCCCACGGCGGACGGGGTGCGGCCCAGCAGGGCGGACACTTCCGACCCCGCCTGGGAGAAACGGAAAATGTTGTCGATGAACAGGAGCACGTCCTTGTGCTCTTCATCACGGAAATATTCCGCCATGGTCAGGGCGGAAAGGGCCACGCGCAGACGCGCTCCCGGCGGCTCGTTCATCTGGCCGTACACCAGGGCCACCTTGGACTCCTCCGGCTTTTCCAGATTGATCACGCCGGATTCAATCATTTCATTGTACAGGTCGTTCCCTTCGCGGGTACGTTCCCCCACCCCGGCAAAAACGGAAAGGCCGCTGCGCGCCTTGGCGATGTTGTTGATCAGCTCCATGATGAGTACGGTCTTGCCCACGCCGGCGCCGCCGAACGCGCCGACCTTGCCGCCTTTCAGGAAGGGGCAGATCAGGTCGATCACCTTGATGCCCGTTTCCAGTACCTCCGTACTGGTGGACTGTTCGTCCAGGGGGGGAGCGCTGCGGTGGATGCTTCTCACCCCGGCGCAGTCAGGCTTGCCCCGCTCATCCACGGCCTCACCCAGAACATTGAAGATGCGGCCCAGAACGCACGGTCCCACCGGCACCTCAATGGGGTGTCCCAGATCGCGCACGGGCATGCCGCGGCGCAGGCCGTCCGTGGAGCTCATGGCCACGGCGCGCACCCAGCCGTCGCCGATGTGCTGCTGGACTTCCAGCACCAGGGTCTTGCGCTGCCCGTTGATCTCATAATCCACTTCCAGGGCATTGAGTAGGGCGGGAAGCGTTTCGGACCGGGAAAAATCGGCATCGACCACGGCGCCGATGATTTGAACGAGAGTGCCTGTGTTATTCATAATGAGAAAATGTTAATATTGAAATATGATGAAGGAAAAAGTTGCTTGCTGGATGGGTGAAAACCGGCGGTGTCCTTATTCCATGGCGCGCATGGCGGTGGTGATTTCCAGCAATTCGTTGGTGATCTGCGTCTGGCGCGCCTTGTTGTAATCCAGCGTAAGTCCGTTGATGATGTTTTTGGCGTTTTCCGTGGCGCCCTTCATAGCAACCATACGGGCGGAATGCTCGGAAGCGCGGGCCTCCAGCACGATCTGCACCAGCCCGTGGAAGACGTACAGCGGCAGAATCGTATTCAGCAAGTCCGTGGGGCTCGGCTCCAGCAGGAACTGCTTGTGGGCCTCCGCCCCGTCCAGGGAGGCGCCCCCGGCCTTGGCCATCTTCATCAGGGGGTCCTGCTCAATAGGCAGCAGCTGGCGGAAAAGGGGCTTCTGCACCATCGTGTTCACAAAGCCGGAGAAGGCCACAAATACGCGGCTGTATTCCCCCTCCTTGAATTTCTTCAGCAGGAAATCGAAAATGGGTTTCAGTTCCAACAGGGAAAGAGGGTCCGTCAGGCTCCAGGTGGCGTCTAATTGATCCCCCAGCCTGGCCAGCGTGGCATTCAGCTTGCGGCCGATGGTGACGTAATGGGCGCCTTCCGGCGCGGCCTCCCGCGTCATCTTGATAAGGTTGGCGTTCAGGCCGCCGCACAGGCCGCGGTCCGTGTTCACCAAAAGCACCAGGTCCACGCCGCCGTGGCTCTGCATCAGGGGGCTGGAATTGGTATCTATTTCATCCTGGAGATGGTAGAGCACTTCCGCCAGGGCGCGGATGTAGGCGCGGCCCTTCACGGCCTGCTCCTGGGCGCGGCGCATCTTGGCGGAAGCCACCATCTGCATCGCCCTGGTGATCTGGGACGTGTTTTTGACGGACTTGATCCGGCGTCTGATGTCTCTCAGGTTGCCCATGTTTCAGTGCTCCGGTAATCGTTAATTCCAGCTGAGCTTGAAGGATTCGATGGCGGCCTTGAGCCCGGCGTCTATCTCAGGGGTCAGGTCCTTCACCTGCAGAATGCTTTCCAGCAAATCCGGATGCTGGTCCTGTAGGTAGGCCTCCCAGGCGTTCTGGCATTGCTTGATGCGGTCCACCGGCACGTCGTCAAAATATCCCTTCTGCATCGCGTACAGGTCGGCGGCCTCCAGCCCCAGGGACTTGGGTTCGTACTGGTTCTGCTTGAACAGTTCCACGATGCGCTGGCCGCGCGCCAGCTTGGCCTTGGTGTTTGCGTCCAGATCGGAACCGAACTGGGCGAAGGCCTGCAATTCCGTAAACTGGGCCAGGTCCAGCTTCACGGAGCCGGCCAGCTTCTTGATGATCTTCGTCTGGGCGGAGGAACCCACGCGGGATACGGAAATACCCACGTTGATGGCAGGCCGCACCCCCTGGTAGAACAAATCCGTCTCTAGGAATATCTGGCCGTCCGTGATGGAAATGACGTTCGTGGGAATATACGCGGAAACGTCGCCCGCCTGCGTCTCGATGATGGGGAGAGCCGTCAGGGAACCGCCGCCGTGCTCCTTGTTGATGCGGGCGGCGCGCTCCAGAAGGCGGCTGTGCAGGTAAAACACGTCGCCGGGATACGCTTCCCGTCCGGACGGACGGCGCAGAATCAGGGAAATCTGACGGTAAGCCACGGCGTGCTTGGAAAGGTCGTCGTACACGATCAGGGCGTCTTCCCCCTTGTCCATGAAATATTCACCCATCGCACAGCCGGCGTACGGCGCCAGATACAGCATGGCGGCGGGATCGGACGCGGAAGCGGCCACCACGATGGAATATTTCATGGTCCCGGTTTCCTCCAGCTTGGCCACCAGGCGGCTGATGTTGGAACGCTTCTGGCCGATGGCCACATAAATATTGTACAGGGGCTGGTGATCGGGCAGCTTGCCTTCCTCCGCCAGGCGGTTCTGTTCCGCCTGGGCGATCATCGTGTCCACCGCAATGGCCGTCTTGCCCGTGGCGCGGTCGCCGATGATCAGCTCGCGCTGGCCGCGGCCAATGGGAATCATCGCGTCAATGGGGAGAATGCCCGTCTGTACCGGAACGGAAACGGACTGGCGGGAAATAATGCCGGAGGCGATCTTCTCCACGGGATAATAGGCTTCCGCCTCAATCGGCCCCTTGCCGTCAATCGGTTCGCCCAGCGTATTAACCACGCGGCCAAGCAGGGCGCGGCCCACGGGAACGGAAAGAAGACGGCCCGTGCATTTGACGATGTCCCCTTCCTTCAGGTCGGAATCGTCACCCAGGATGACGGCGCCCACTTCGTGCTCTTCCAGGTTCATCGCCAGGCCCATTACGCCGCCGGGGAATTCAAGCATTTCATTGAGCATCACGCCGCTCAGCCCTTCGATCTTGGCGACGCCGTCCCCCACGGAACGAATGACGCCCACGTTTTCCTGGCTGACGGCAGCCGTGGCTTTCTTAATTTCTGCTTCGAGTTCTTGAAGTATGTTGCTCATGGGAAAAATGGTTCATTGGTTAATTGGAAAGGGAGCGGGCCAGATCGGCCAGCCGGTCTATTTTGGAGCGAACGGAACCGTCGCGCACATCGTCGCCCACCTGGATGCGGATGCCGCCCAGCAATTCCGGGGCAACCTCCCAGTGGTAATAAAGGCCCTCGCCGTATTTCACGGCCAGCTTCTGCTGGATTTGGGAGCGTTCCTCGTCCGTCAGGGGCACGGCGCTCCGGATGGTAGCGGTCCGGCTCTTCACGGCGTATTCCACCATGCGGGAAAAAGCGGTCAGCAGGGCCTCATAATTGCGGGGCTTGCGTTCCACGATTTTCCGGGCAACCAGGCGCACCCGGTCTTCCACCACGGAATTGCCGTCCATGCAGAGCCGGAAAAGCCTGCGCGCGGCGTTTTGCGTGTCCTTGCCGATCTTCATAAAAACATTCAGGAATCCAGGCTGTCAATGGCCTCCCGGTTGATGCGGCGCTGGTCTTCCTCCGTCAGGACCTTGCCGGTGACCTGGGCCGTAGCAAGCGCCACCAGCTGGCCGAACTGCTCCTTCAGGGCGTCGCGCTCCTTCTGCTGTTCCAGGGCGGAAAGCTCATGCGCCTTCTTGATGATTTCCGCCGCCTTCTCGGAAGCGGCGGCTTCCTGCTCTTCCAGCAGGCGGGCGGCCGCGGCCTTGGCGGCGTCTATCTTCTCCTGCCCCTTTTCACCCGCTTCCACCAGCATTTCCCGCGTCTGTTCCTTCACAGTCGCCAATTGGCGTTCGCTTTCCTCCCGCATTTCCTCGCCTTCCTCAATGCGCTGGCGCCTTTTTTCCAGAATATTCTGGATGGGCTTGAATGCCACGTAACGCAGAATCACCACCATCAGGATGAAGGCGATCAGGTTGGCTAGAAACGGCTCCCAGCTTGTCACGCCAAAGGGCGCGAAAGGGTTCCAGGACTGGTCGGCTATGATTTGCAGCATAAAAATGAATTGGTTGGAACATGCCGGAGAAAATACTCCGGAAAAGGGGAAGGCCGTTCCCGGCCGGGCCACGCCGCCCGGGAACGGAGCAAATTCATGACTACATGAAAATGGAAATCAGGGCCACCCCTTCAATCAGGGCCGCCAGCGTGATGGCAATCACCATGATGGAGGAGGAAGCGCCGGGATTGCGCCCGGTGGATTCGGCGGCCTTCGCGCCAATCATGCCAATGCCCAGGCCGGCGCCGATGGTAACGAGGCCGAACCCCACATTGCCGGACAGTTCGGCAAGGGAAGCCATTGCGGTAGGATCAATCATATTGTCTGTTGGTTATGTTTTTTGTTGTTGGAACGTTCCCCCACGGTTTGCCCATGGTCGGAAACGGAAATTCTGCACCCGGTTCAGGGCTTGTTCCCGGCTCCGGGTTCCGGCAGGGATTCCGGAGGAGTGTCGTGCCTCTGGGAATCTTCATCGCCTATCTGGAGCTTCAGGAAAATGGCGGTAAGGAGAAGGAATACGAGTGCCTGGATAAAGCCGACCAGCAGTTCAATGGCCAGGAACGGAAGTACGCACAAGGCGCTTCCCAGGGGGCCGAACATGTGGGACATCGTTTCAATGATCGTCTCACCGGCGTAAATGTTTCCGAACAAACGGGCGGCCAGCGCAATGGGCCGGATGGCAATGCTGAGGCACTCCACAATCCCCACGAAAATGAAAATGGGCACCAGCACCGCCCCCATGAACCCCTTCATCCCCCCCTTGGGACCGAACAGATGGAGGAAGAAATGCTTCAGTCCCTGCTCCCGAATGCTCCAGTACAACCACATCACGGCATAAAACAGTCCCAGGAACATGGTCACGTTCAGGTCGGCGTTCGCCCCGCGGAAAAGGGGAACCCCATGATAGGTAATGGTGCCGACGCCGGGCAAAAGCCCCATGTAATTGCTGACCAGGATGATGGTGAAAATGGTGCCGAAGTACCAGAAATACTTGCGGGTGAGCCGCGGCCCCAGAAGGGACTCCACAAAATTGTACAGGGTCTCAAAAAAATACTCCACCATGTTCTGGAACCTGGAGGGAAGAATCTTCATGGCGCGCGTAGCCAGCCATACCACCAGGCTGATGAGGAGAATGGCCAGGAAAAGCATCAGCATGGAATTGGAAACCGGCAGTTCGATTCCTCCGGGAAGAGGCAGGGAAAACAGTTGGGGGGCCGCCTGGTCCAGCCCATGGCCTCCGCTTTCCTCCGCCGCCTGGGCAGTGCCGCCCAGCATGCCGGACACCATGGCCGCCGCCAACCACAGGAACTGGAAAAATCTGCTCATTGTTTCTCTCTAGCCATTGCTTGTGTCCATTCCGGCAAATAAAAGGCATCTCCTTTATTTGACAATGGTAATTGTGGACTTTCGCCCTACCCTTGGCAAGCCCAAAACTCGGCACGCCGATAAAATGTATACATTTGTTCATAATCTCACGCTTCGCAGGAAAGCCGCCCTGTTCCTGCAATCCATCCGCCATAAATAAAGGAAGGAAAGTCCGGAGTACCCCGGGACTTCCCGCACAAGTGGAGCTTTCTCCCGCTTCGGATAAAAAGGAAGGCCGCTCCACGCGTGGTGAAGCGGCCTCCGTCAAAACGTCCTGGCAGGTTTACTTGCCGGCGGAAAGAATATGGATGTGGTACACGTCCCTGCCGTCACCAGCCTTGCGGCCCGTGGCATGAATGCCCGTAACGTCGGAGGTGATCACGTCCAGAGCCTTGGCGGCTTTCCGGATATCCTTGTTTCCGTCAGCGGCGCTCTTCAGGGCGTCCCGGACCGGAACCAGGTTCAGCTGGAACTCCATCGGGGCCACCTGGCCGGGAGCCTTCATGGACTCCTTGAGGACTTCGTCACCGAACGCCTTGGGCATGCTGAGGGCCCAGCGGGAATCGGACACGCTCACCACGGGATTCAGATCCGCGCCCAGCGGGCATTGATAATCGTACGTGGTGACATCCCCTTCCGTAGTGGCCTTGGGAGCGGGCAGTTCCGTCATCTTGCCCTGGCTGACCAGCGGAACAATCGTCTTGGAAGCGTCGATCACCTTTTGCCAGGCCTGGCCCAGGGCGGCGCGGTCCTTGATCTCATAAACCAGGGAGAAGCGCGGAGACGGAACATTCTGGAGCATGGGATTGGGGGCTCCCTTCATGTCCACCACATAAGCGCCTGCGCCGGTCATGCCGTTCCAGGCCAGTTTCTGGGCCTTCCAGAGTTCTTCAATGGTGGGCCGGGCCATCTGGATCATGGGGGCCGCCATGCTCACCTGGTCGCTCACCTTGTTCTTGGGATCGGCAATGTAGGCGTTGCCGTAGTCCCACACAATCTGGGAAACATCCCCAATCAGGGAATAATACATGTCCACCGTCTCATGGTTGACGGCGCCGGACCAGTAAAGAACGGTGTCCGCGCCGGGACGCACGGAATTCATGGCCGTGGGGGCATCCAGCTTGTAGCAGTCCATCGGGTACATGGCTATTTCCAAATGAACCCCCTGGTTCTGCCAGGAATACCAGGAAACGGGCGTGGCGTTGCGCGCCATCTTATCATAGAAGCCGAGAATATTTCCCTGAATGGAATCCAGAGAGGACAGGGCCGGAGCCATATCCGCCACCTTCCATTCCTTGCCGAGGAATTCCATCACCTGCTTCAAGCCGGTCAGATAGCCCTTGTACATGGCTATATCGGACTTCAGCGCGGCCTGCATCAAAGCCTTGTCCGCAAAGCACAATCCGTAGGCGGGATACTGAAGCTGGCCGTCCGCCATGTTGAAATCCGGACGGGCAACGACGGAATCCTTCGGGGACGCGGCCACATGCACCTGCAACTCAGGATTCGTGGTCACAAAGCCTACAAGCGTGTCATTGACGAAACCGACGACCGCGTACAGCTTGGAATCATCAAGGCGCTTCAATGCCTCGTTGATCTGCTCCCTGGTTTCGGGAGTAATGGAATTCTCTGAGTAAACATCCTTCAGGTGTTCTTCTATCTTGGCGCGCAATTTCTTGCAGTCCACTTCCGCCACCTTGCACGCAAGGCCGTTGTATGTCTTGTCATACAGAGATACAATGCCGTGCAACTCCATGTCTTCCGGCAGATTGGCATCCTTCAGGACAGACTGGACCTGGGCCAGGGCATCGGGAGTCAGCTTGGCGGCGACCATCACCGGAGCCGTCTTGTCCTGTGAAGGCCGCAGATCGACCAGAGCAGCCCATTGAGCGAGCGTTTTGAAAGTCCTGTTCATCATTACCGAAGTTCTGGCGGACAGAGCCTCAGGAGTTCCTTGCGCTCCGGAACTGGCGGAGGAAAAGAGGGTGTACATGTCCAGCATCGACTCCATCTGGTTCTGCCCCATACTGCCGAAGGCTCCCTGGGCGCTGTCCAGCCAGGCCGCCCATCCGGGTCCGAAGCCGACCATGGCGTCAATAACCGGACTGTCCACATTTTTGACGGTAATTTCGGAAAGATCTTCCTTCACGACAACCTCGTCCCCGTCCTCTCCAGAAATAGCGATACTTTCATCCTCCTCTTCCACATCCACTTCGCACGCTCCCCATGTCTTGAACATATTCAGGCCCTGGAAACCCTTGATCATGCCGGGAATATCATAAACACCCGTCACCATGCTCATTTCCCTGGGGAACAGCGCGGCTATGCCCAGGCGTTCGGCGCGTTTCGCCACCAGATCGGCAGTGACCGGCTTGCTCAGGTCAATCGCGGCGGCCGGAGTGGACGCCGCGGCATCCTGGTCCGGCTTGCCGGAAGAATTCTTATTGTCGTCGGAACATCCGGCAAGGGCGCAAGTCAGCGCCACACAGGGTATGGAGTAAAGATAATGGGTTTTCATTGTCTTGAAACATGGGGTCTTAATGCACCTCTCAGGGCATCCGGAGATCCGGACACAACAGCCTTATCGACATGCAACACTGACAGTATATAGGCATTCCCGCCGTGTGACGCAAGCATAATGAGGAATAGCAGCGGCATCAACGGGCCGCGTCACCCCTGCCGCCACGGGATAAGCCTCTCCCCTTCCTCCCATCCACAGCCGCGGCAAACGGCATATTCTTCCCTTCCGGACAGGGAAATCACGATGCACTCCAGCCACAGCCAGTTATTCCTAAAGAGGTTCCGCCATCGGTATATCATCCGCGGGCATAGGCGCTCGCGGAGCGGGAGACGTCACGGGAACGGTATGATTGAGATGACGCGGAATCTGGCGGGGCAAACCCGGTATGTAGTCGGAATCCCCGCGCCGCGGAGCCAGCGGAGCCGCAGAAGGGTCCTCCGAAAGCGGAGGAGCCGTCCGCCGGGCACTCCGCTGAACGCCGCCCACGGGAGTCGCCTTGATTTCGGCATCGGAAGAATCGTCCAGATCAGCGGGAATTTCATGAACCTTGATAGGCTCCATTCCTTCCGGATCATACAGGCCGGGAGGCAGGTTGTCCGGGACTACGGCGGGAACGCGGCCCTGCTCACGGATGGCGGCCGCTTCCGTAGCGGAAGTTTCCTCCACCGGTTCCGCTACGGGAATGTCATCCTTGGGCGGGTCGATGATGGCCTTGATATCCTTCTTCTCCAGTTCAAAAAACTCTTTCACGATGGGCGCGGCAACAGCGCCCCCGCCCAGGGTTTCATGCGGCCGCCCTTCGTGCAGCACCACATACGCAAAACGGGGATTTTCATAGGGCATGAACCCGGCAAACCAAGCCAGGCGCTTGTCTTCTCGCTCCGGCCCCCACTGGGCCGTTCCGGACTTGCCCGCAATGCTGGAATAGGAGAGGCGGGCGCGACCGCCCGTACCGCCTTCAATGACAGCCTTCATCCCCTTGCGCACGCTGGCCAGGGCTTTTTCATAGTCGGGCAGCGGCCGCTGCACCTCCTGGGGCCTGGGGGCGTAAACCACATTGGAATTGCCGTCCTGGATCTGCTTGATCAATTGAAGCCTGGGGAGATAGCCGTTGGCCACGCCCGCCATCATGTGGGCCACCTGGAGAGGCGTCGCCAGCAGGGGACCCTGGCCTATGGACAGGTTGGCGGCATCCCCCGGCATGAAATCGCGCTTGTAATTGCGGATCATGTACTCGCTGGTAGGAACAAGGCCGGGATCATCCGGAAGAGGAAGCCCCGTGCGCTCGCCCAGGCCGAAAGCCCGTGCGGTATCCATCAGCGCTTCCGCTCCCAGCCTCAGTCCCATCTGGTACATGAACGGATTGTTGGACATCGCCAGGGCGCGGACACAATTGGCGGGACCCAAAGGCACCTTGCTCCAGTTCTTGAACACGTGGTTGCCGATCGGGATGGAAGCGGGGCAGTCAATCACGGAATCCTCCGTAATTTTCCTGTTTTTGAGCGCGCTGGCAACGGTCATCACCTTGAACGTGGAAGCAGGGGGATAGCGCCCCTGGAACGCACGGGCGCCCAGCGGACCGGCGGGGTCATTGCGCAGGGCATCGTAATCCTTTTGGGAAATGTTCGGGATAAACAGGTTCGGGTCGTAGGAAGGCGTGGAGGCCATCACCAGTATTTCCCCCGTCACGCAGTCCAGCACCACCATGGCGCCACGCCTCTTGCCGCGGGAAAGAATGCGTTCCGCATCCCGCTGCCATTTCAGGTTCAGGGTGGTCACCACGGCGCCGCCCGGTTTGGGACGTATTTGCAGTTCGTCCAGAATCTTGTTGCCGTCCTCGTCAAACATCAGGCGCCATACGCCCGGCGTTCCGGTCAGGGCCTTGTTGAATTCCTTCTCCAGCCCGGCACGCCCCTCCACCTGCTCAAACAGGGGGTCCATGTGGTTGATAGGCCCCGTAGGCAGCTTGCCGCGGGAGCCCACATAACCGCCAATATGGCCTGCAACGGACTTCTCTGGATAATACCGGATGTAAATGGGCATCAGCTGAAGGCCGCGGACGTTCTTCACCTTGTCCTTCAGCTTCTCCGCATCTTCCGCGCGGATGACATTGGTCAGCGGCAGGGGCAGCCAGCGGCGGTGTTCATAATGCTTCCAGAACTGGTCGTCGGAAAAAGTCCATGCCTTTCCGGCTATTTTCTCCGCCTGCTCCAGGCAGTTGCGGGCAAACTCCACCACGCGGGACCTGTCCGGATTCTCAAAAATCTCAAACCTCAAGGCCAGCTGGTAGGCCACCTGCGTTACGGCCAGCGGCTCCCCGTGACGGTCCAGAATGGGGCCGCGGGGGGCGGGAATCAGGAGGGCCATCGTCCTGGCGGAAGGCCGCGTGCTGGTGTGGGCCTCGCGCGCGGCATCCAGGCGGCCTCCGCTCAAGGAAGGAATCAGGGAAAGGGAATCCAGCCCGCTCTGCTCCTTGTCCGTTTCCCTGGGCATTTCCGGAACATCGCCCAGCCCCTCCCTCTCTCCGGAAGCGGTGCCGTCAGACGTTTTCCTGTCGCCCAGGTCAACGGTTTTTACGGCGTCATCCTCTGCCGGCGCCTGAGCGGGAGTTGCCGCGGGGGCGGCCCGGCGTGAAGAACTTCCCCTGCGGGCGGCCTGGCCGCAGGCCGTGTCCGCAGCAAAGGCGCCCAAACTTGCCAGCAACACCAGGGAACGTATCAAAGCCATCATTTTCATGAACTTGCGGAAGTGTGCCAAATGTACGGGCAGGAATCAACGATTATTCGCGCTTGCACTTACTCCTGAACTACTACGGCCGTTCCCAGGCCGCATTTGTCAAACAAAATGCGGCATGCCTCCACAGGCACCCGAATGCATCCGTGGGAATTGGCATCCCGGTACACGGTCCCCACATGCAGGCCGATTCCTCCGTGAATGCGCATCCACAGCGGCATTTTGGCTCCGATGAACTTGCCGCCGCGCGGAACGGGAGAGGAGGAAGTCGCGTCCGAATTCACGCACTTGCCGCTCACGTCAAACACGCTGCCGTAGGACCGGGAACGGTAGTCCTCATCCTTCTGGATGATGGTGAACCTGCCCCGCGGCGTTTCATGGGTGGACCTTCCGGTGCAGACGGGGAAATCCATGGCCACCTGGTCGTCGACCCACAGCACGCCGCGCTGGTTCTTCAGATGAATGACAATTTTGCTGTTCTTCGTCCCGGCCTGGCTGATGCGGGCGTCGTGATACCAGACGTCCCGCGTATGGCGGTAATTCGGGTCCGCCACAAAGGCATTGTAGGAAGAGGCATACCTGCCGTCCTTCATCAGCGGCCTGCCGTTGGGAGCCTTCGTGGAGGAGGAGCACCCCGCCAGCAGCACGGACACACACAGGAAAAGGAGGAGGGTAATGGGCGCACGCGGCATGCGGCTTGCTTACCCTCTCCAACTGCGGAAATCAAGCACGATTCCCTCCCGACCCGGCATGTTTTCACGGAATGATAAAGAAAAGCCCTTTCTTGCGTATATATCCCCGTTCCACCTCTTTCCCGGCCTGCTTTGAATCATCTCTCTTCCACCTCCGAACGCCCCCCAAGACTGGCATCCCTGGATGCCCTGCGGGGATTGGACATGCTCGTCATCCTGGGACTGGACGCGCTTATCCTGCTGCTGGCTTCCAGGGCGCCGGGAAACGGACCGCTCAACACCGCCGCCATCCAGATGACTCATGCCGGCTGGCAGGGACTGCGTCTGTATGACCTCGTCTTCCCCGTCTTCGTCTTCATTGCGGGCGTTTCCATGTCTTTCTCACTGTCACGGCATGCGGATGAAAAAAACGGACCGGGGCCGGGCCTGCTCAAAATCTGGAAGAGGGCCTTTCTCCTGGTCCTCCTGGGAATGCTTGTCAACGGCCCCCTTACCTGGACGGAAGACATGAGGTATGCGTCCGTGCTGGGGCTCATCGGCCTTTCCTGCGCCATTGGGGGCACCTGCGTGCTCCTGCTCAGGCGCCGGAAAGCCATAGCCGCCGCGACAGGCGGCATTCTGACCCTGGTCGCCCTGCTCCAATTCTTCGGAGGGGACTTCACTCCTTCCGGCTCCGTCAATTCATGGCTGGACGCGCACATGCTCCCGGGGAGCCTGCACGGCGGGACATTTGATCCGGAAGGCCCCCTCTGCATTATCTCCGCAGCCGCCCTGTGCCTGGGAGGCTGGCTGGCCGGAAGCTTCCTGCAGGACGGGCGCGTGCCGCCAGTCCGCCGCGTCCTGCTGATGCTGGCTGCGGGAGCATGCCTGTTCGGAACGGCGTGGGGACTGGACGGCATCTATCCCATCATCAAGAAAATGTGGACCGGCACATTCGTGCTGGCCGCGGCAGGCGTCTCCCTGATGTTGCTGGCATTGTTCCATCTGCTCATAGACGTCTGGAAGTTCCGCCTATGGACGTTCCCCCTCCGTATCATCGGCCTGAACGCGCTGGCGGCCTACCTGATTTACCAGCTTCTCAACATCCACTCCCTCAATCAGCGCATCTTCAGCGGGGCGGCAGACCTGTTTCCGCCCTTCCAGCCCGTTTTTCTGGCCGCTACCCTGCTCCTGCTGCAATGGCTGGCTCTTTTTTTCTTTTATAAACGCAGCATTTTTATTAAACTATAGCATATAAACATGATGACAACTGCACGCCTGATCATGCCATTGCTGATGGCACTCACTGCCTGGACGGCCGTTGCCCAGCCGCAAACCTCTCTGCTGCGTCCCGTACCGGGAAAAACCGCACTCCCCCTTTCCGTACCGCCCTACCAATCCTTCTGCTGGTTTGCGGCGGACCGGGGCCGATGGCCCGGCGACGGCAACCGCGTGCTGCCCTGGTTTGGCAAAACGGACCCCGGAAAACTGGTGAACAGCAAGCCGAACCCCACCGTCGCGAAGCCGGGCGTGCACGCCATGTTTGCCTTGTTCCATCTCAAGAACGGCCGGTACATGGCCGTTCTCCCCGTCGCCGAACCGGATTCCCTGGCTTGGCTGAACATTGACGGAAAGGGAAACTTCATGGTGGAATACGGCACCCTGGGGAAGAACCTTGCCAAGCCCCAGTCCGTCCTTGCCGTGATAGCCGTGGACGACAATATTTACAGCACCTGCTCCGCCGTGTGGGAAAAAGCCCTGTCCCTCCCCTTCGTGAAAGGCAGAACCCTTCCCCGTGAAAAAAAGGCCTATCCGGAACCCTTCAAATATCTTGGCTGGTGCAGTTGGGAACAATATAAGAAAAACATCACCTCCGCCCTTCTTGAAAAAACGGCGCGCCATCTGGAAGAATCCCCCGTGCCCGTCCGGTGGCTGCTGGTGGACGACGGCTTCCAGGTCCAGGAAGGGCTCAAACTGATCAGCTTCCAGCCCAGGCAGGACAAATTCCCGGAGGGCTGGAAGCCCCTCATGAAGCACAAAAGCGCCAAACTGAAATGGATGGGCCTGTGGCACTGCTATTACGGCCTTTGGAAGGGCATCCACCCCGAACACCGCCTCGGCCCCCAAGTCGCGCGCGGGCTGGTCTCCACCCCCAAGGGCAACATCCTGCCCGGCGACGGTCCCGGCGGAGCCGGGGCGTTTTACAAGCCCTTCCTCCAGTCAGTCAGGGACGCCGGGTTCGACTTCGTGAAAATCGACGTCCAGGCGGAATATCTGAAACAGGCGGACGGCCTGGATAATCCGGTCCACCACAACACCAAATGTTCCGAGGCGCTGGAAAAGGCATGCCGCCAGACAGGCCTGGAGCTGATCAACTGCATGGCCCAGGGAACCGTCAACATTCAGAACACGCGGCACAGCGCCGTCACCCGGTGCAGCATCGACTACAAAATGGGAGACGAGGCCATGGGCAAATCCCACCTTCTCCAGTCCTACGCCAACACGCTGTGGCTGGGGCAGACCGCATGGCCGGACCACGACATGTTCCACTCCACGGACCCCTCCAGCGCCCGCCTGATGGCCATCTCCAAAGCCGTATCCGGCGGCCCCGTCTATCTCTCGGACCCGGCGGACAAACTCAACCCGGAACATATCATGCCCCTCGTCTGGTCGGACGGACTGCTGCTCCGTCCCCTGGCTCCCGCCGTGCCCCTGCCGGACTCCGTCTTTCTGGACGCCCTGAATGAAAACCGCCTTTACCGGGTTATCGCCCCGTTGCCCGGCCAAAGCGCCGCAGTGGTCCTGTACAATCTGAAACACCCCTCCCCGGAAACGGCCGTTCGCGGAAAAATCTCCCTGAACGACTACCGTTACGCCGCCGCCCTGCTGAAAGGAAAGCAGGCGCTAAACTACTACGGGACACCCGTGGAAGGCATCGCCGCCTATTCGGCGGAAGGGGGACGCGCCCTCACGGCATCCCGGCCGGAGCTGGACGTGGAGATCACGGGCTTCCAGGACCGCCTGTTCATCCTGGCTCCCATTGTCGGCGGCTGGGCCGTCATCGGCAGAGGAGACAAATTCCTCTCCCCCTGTGCCGTCGAAGGCAGCCCGGAATATGCGGAAACCTCTCTTCGCTTCCGCATCAGGGAATCGGGACCGGTCGTCATCTGGCATGGAAAAGGCCCGGTCAAGGCAGGCGGCACGCCCGTTAAAAATCTGGGGAACGGATTCTATGAACTTCAATTCCCCGTCTCCTCCCGGCCCTTGGACGTCACGGTAACGGCGGAATGAATTTGCTCGCCACCGGAAAACGGGCCTGTCATGATAAACCCATGTGCATTCTCCGTATCACGCTGGTTTCCGTGGTCCTGCTGACGTGCTCGCTGCCCCCTGCGGCATCCGGAAACACGGCGGCGCAGCCCGCGGCGGCGCCAAATGCCCAAGAACCGAAAAAAGCCATTGAACAATTCCTGAGCCTGACCGCCATCTGGATGCTGGAACTGGAATGGACTCACGCCTATGTCAACAAGACGCCCAAGGCGGAAGACTTCCGTAAGGCCATGCTGGCCGCGGGCTTGCAAGACTGCCCTGCGGACTTCCAGGAGGCTTGGCTCAAGCAGGCGGCCAAACCGGGCCGCAACTACGCCGCCCCGGTTCTGCGCAAATACGGCATCAGCCTGAAAGACCTGCGGGAACGGCTCCAGGGGAGCCTTTTTAAAATAAATCCCGGCGTCCGTCCCCCCATCCCGCTTTACGACGAAGAGGAAAAAATCCCCCGCATGGACCCCCGCACCTGCGGAAATCCCAAAGACATCCTGAAGGCGCTGGCGGCTCTGCGGGCCCAGGTCATGGGCCTCACGCCGGCCCAGTTGGAAAAAGCCGCCCGATCCATTGAACGGGTCATGTTGGAATTCACGCTCGCCTACGTGGAAACCTCCATCTGCATGAACGCCGGAGGCATCAGGGAAAGCCAGGTCCGGGAGCTCTTTTCCCCCATCAATACGGAACAATGCCCGGAAGACTTCCGCCGCGCATGGCGGCATGACCTGCCATTCTTTCTGAAAGGCCGCTTCACGGGTAGCGAACTGGCCCTGTCCCCCCTGTGTAAAAAATACGGCGTGGACGAACAGGAACTGCTCCTCCGCGTACGTAAAAAATTGGCGGAATGGGATGTCAAACCTCCCACGCCCCGGACGCAGGCCGAATTCCGCCGCGACATGCAGGAAATCAGGGAAAACATGCTGGGCGGAAGGAAATAAAGCCCTCCGTACCCGCACAAACGGTCCTTCCACACGCCGGGCCCTCAGCCCAGCAGGCCCGCATCCATCCCCTCGTTATACTCCCACAGGCCCTGCTCCACCATGAAAGAGCTCCAACTGTTGAGAAGCTGCTCAAAATACGCGGCATTCACATTAAAATGGTAAAACGTGTGGTCGGCCACATCCAGCAGCTCGAACCTGGCCTTATTCCTCTTCTTCATCCACAATTCCGCCAGGCGTTCGCTAGTCCGCCACGGCAGCAACCTGTCCCGTCCCCCATGGCTGGCGAACAAGGGGGGAAGCCCCTTTTGCAGACGCTTCAGCGGATTCAGGGAATCCCTTTGTTCCGGAGTCATCGTGTCCGTCAGCTTGAACACGGAATCCGCGGAAAGGTCGCATACGCCGCGGAACAGGGCCACCGCCGCAGGTCCGGGTGGCAAAGGAGCTTTTTTACGGAAAAGGGACCAGCGGGCGGGCTGGTCCGGCAGCGCCGCATGCAGGGCCATCAGCCCACCGGCGTCGCTGCCCGCTACGGTAATGCGGGCCGGGTCCAGCCCCAGCAGGGAGGCATTCTCATACACCCAGGCCCAGGCCTCGCGCGCTTCTTCCAGAATATCCAGCGGCTCCACTTCATATGCGCCGCGTGTGCGAAACATCGGAATAATGCCCGCAATGCCCTGCTGCGCCAGATGAAGAGCCCACGGCACAAAATCCCCCAGGCTCTTGCCCACCCACATGCCGCCATGAAAAAACAGGACGGAGGGAACGGAAGAAGACGCCTCATGGCCCGGAGGAAAAAACACGTAGGCCATCAGTTCCTCTCCGTCGGAAAAGCGCCTCCATGCAAAGCCGGGCTGCTCCCGCAACAGTTTCCTGTAGCGGGCTTCCGCCAGATGATCGGCTTCCGTGAACAATTCCATGAGAACGGCTTCATGATGCAATTGTGTTGCACTCCGCGCAAGTTTGATGTCTAAATAATCGTGTAATGACCTTCCGCTCCTTTCTTGCCCTTGCCTGTTGCGCCGCAGCCTTCATGAATTCCGCTCTCGCAGCGCCGCGCCCCGGAGACTCCCAATTGAGGGACGATCTGGACGTGGCCTACAACACCTGGCGCCTGCACATGCTCCGCGGCAACTATGACGGATGGAGGGCCACCACCTCCGCCTACCGCCAGGTAAAAGTCCGCAATCTGGCCGTTTCCGAAAAGCGCCCTTTCCCCGCCTCCCTGTTCAGGCAGCCCATGGCGCCTCCGGCCCTGTCTCCGCTCATGTACGTGGGTTCCGTGGTGGACGGCCCTACGGCGGCGGCCACCTATTACGGAAAAGTGGACCTGGGACTGGGCGAGGAGCCCACAGACGCCAATGCTCTGGTCCTGCTGTTCACCAATGAACGCGGCAAATGGAAATACGACCAGGCCCGCTTCTTCAACCTCTCCCGCCTCCCCGCCGTCAGGGACCGCCTGAAACGCGGAGACGCCACCGTGCTGATGGAGCAGGACGGATTCCAGCCTCTTGGAAAAATCCCGCCCGTGCCTCCTCTCTGCCCTCCGGCCAAATACATCGCCAAAATCCTGGTGGACTGCCCCGGCCGCACCGTAAAAGCCAATATCAACAACATCTCCCATCATGAATTCGACAACACCAGGCAGGCGGAAGTCATCTCCGGCGGCCTCAGGGACGGAGGCAACTCCATCACGCTGAACTTTGCAGACAGCCCCAGCGGCGAAAAAGGGGCCGTCCTGGTGGAAGTGTACATCATGCCGGAAATTCCGGGCCACCTCCCCGCACGCGCCTTCTCCTACTTCGTTCCGCCCAAGGAACTCCCAAGAAACGGGCCTTCGCTGATCAACGTCACCCCGGAATTATTAAAGACCATGGCCCCTAAAAGCGCACCCGCCGTACCGGGCGCCGCTAAATAAAATCGTCATTCTTCAACGTTTCCTGCGCGGGCCCGGTCATACCGCCATATGACAACTCAACCTCAAGTCAACAGCACCTCGGTGTCCGGCGGTTCATGGTGGATGGGCATCCTTGGCGTCATTGAGCTATTTCTTGGATTTATTGCTCTGGCGTCCCCTTGGCTCGTAGGAGCCAGCTTCATCTGGGTCATCGGCATCATGCTGATGGTACTGGCCGTCATCCGGCTGGTGCAGGTATTTACCGTTCCGGCCTCCAGAGGGTGGAACCTGGTGATGGCCATCCTGTACGCCATCGTCGGCTGGTTCCTGTTCCGTGACCCGAACATCTCCCTGGCCATCACCACGCTCATCATCGGATGGGGCCTGGTCATCGCGGCCGTCTTCCAGGGCGCCTTATGGCTCCAGACCCGCTCCCTTCCCGCCAGCGGATGGCGCCTGTTCAATGTAATCATTACGCTGATTCTTGGCCTCATGGTCATCTTCGGCTGGCCGGAATCCTCCGCCTGGTTCATCGGCACGCTGGTTGCAGTGGAACTCATCTTCTCCGGATGGACGCTGCTCCTGTACGCCTTCAGCGGCCGCTCCGGCCGTCTCCGCGAATCACTTTAATCATTCATGCCCCTCACCCAGGAAGAAACGGAACGCTACGCAAGGCATCTTTCCCTGCCGGAACTGGGCGAGGAAGGGCAGCAAAAACTCAAACGGGCGCACATCGCCCTGGTGGGCCTCGGGGGGCTTGGTTCCCCCGCGGCCCTTTATCTTGCCGCCGCCGGAGTGGGCAGGCTCACCCTCATTGATCCGGACGCGGTCACCCTCTCCAATCTCCAGCGCCAGATCCTGCACGCCACGGACTCCGCCGGAACCGCCAAGACGGACAGCGCGTCCTGCCGCCTGAAAGCCCTGAACCCCGCCGTGGAAATCACCACGGCCACGGAACGCCTCACGCCGGACAATGCCCTGGCCCTGCTGGAAAAATGCGACCTGGCCGTGGACGCTTCAGACAACTACGCGGCACGCTTTGCCCTGGCGGACGCCTGTGCCGCCCTCCGCATCCCGCTGGTGCACGGCGCCGTGAAAGGCTTCATCGGCCAGGCGACCGTGTTCGCCCCCCACGAAGGCACGGCTTGCTACCGCTGCCTCTTTCCGGAGGAAACGCCCATGCAGGAGGAAGACACCGCCTCCGCGGCGGGCATCCTGGGCGCGCATGCGGGAATCATCGGGTGCATCCAGGCGCTGGAAGCCCTGAAAGCCCTTGCCGGCATCCCCTCTCCGCTCAGGGGAGGGCTGCTCTCCGCGGACACCCTGCGCATGCGCTTCACGGTCATTCCCCTGCATCCCAGCCCCACCTGCAAATGCAGGAACGGAGGGGGAGGAGGAGCCGCAATGAAAAATTGACGGAAGAAGGGGCCTCTGGCATCATTCCCGCCAGATATGAACCATTTAACACGCGCCAGATCCGTTTTTGAAATGGAGATTGAAGAACTGCGTGGCGTCCTGTCCCGGCTGGATGAAAACTTCAACAAGGCCGTGGACCTTATGTCCCGGGCCCTGGACCGCGGCAACAAGATCGTCATCGCCGGCGTCGGAAAATCCGGCAACGTCGGGGCCAAAATCGTAGCCACCCTGAACTCCACGGGCACGCCCACCGTCATGCTGGACTCCCTGAACGCCCTGCACGGGGACCTGGGCATCGTCCAGGACGGAGACGTCTGCATCGCCATGTCCTTCTCCGGGGAAACCACGGAACTCCTGACCCTCCTTCCCTTCATCAAGCGCTTTGAACTTCCCGTCATCTCCATGACGGGGAACATCCATTCTTCTCTGGCCAAATACTCGGACGTCGTCCTGGACACGGGAGTTTCCCGCGAGGCCTGCCCGCTGAACCTGGCCCCCACGTCCAGCACCACGGCCATGCTCGTCATGGGGGACGCCCTCGCCATGGCCCTGGTGGAAGCGCGCCACTTCACCGCAAGAGACTTTGCCAAACGCCACCCGGGCGGCTCCCTGGGCCGCGCCCTCCTTACCAGGGTAAGCGACATCATGCGCCAGGGGGATGAAATGGCCATTCTGCCGGAAACGGCCACCGTCAACGACTGCCTGAAAGCAATGACCACCGCCCACACGGGAGCCTGCATCCTGCTCACGGCGGACGGCAAACTGGCCGGCATCTTCACCCACGGCGACTTCGTCAGGGCCTACGGCGCCAACCCTCTCATCGGCCAGCAGCCCGTCGGCGGCCTCATGACCCGCAACCCCATCTACGTGATGGAAGACGACTTGGCGGCGGAAGCCGTGAAAGCCGTCAGCAACCGCCACATTGACGACCTGGTGGTACTCAACAAGGACATGGCGCCCGTCGGCATCATCGACCTCCAGGACTTGGCACGGATGAAGCTGGTCTAACCTCCGCATCCGTCCGACACTCTCCGGCATCCGTGGTAGAAAAGTAACAAATCCATCACGGATGCCTTTTTCATTGAACGGAACCCGTTCCTTCTCCAATCTAAAAAAAATCGGCATGTCTCTCAAATTCCTTATACCCCTCATCACCTGCGCCTGGGGCTTCTCCCATGCCCAGGACGTCTCCGTTGCCCAGGAAACCCCGGCACAGCAGGAACAGGAGGAAACCTCCCCGGAAGTCCCCCTGCCGGACGGCAAGACGGTACCCAAATTCGAACCGCTGGACGACCACCGCATCAAGATAGGCAACGTCATCGTCAACCACAAGGAGCGCACCGTCAGCTTCAATGCCCAGGTCAACATGAAAGAGGGCATTCTGGAATACGTCTGCTGCATGCCTAACGGCAAGCTTCACGAATCCCTGCTGGTGTCCGAGGCGGACCCGCTTCACATCAGCCTGGGGATGACCCTGCTCAAATTCCGCCGTTTTGAAAAATTCTTCCCCGTCCGGGATGAAAACTTTGAATGGCTCCCCTTCACGGAACCCAAACCGGCCGACTATGCGGACGCCTACGTCCAGATCGTCATGACCTACACGCAGGACGGCAAGGAACAGAAAAGCGACTTTTCCGACCTCATCGTCAACTCGCAGACCCACAAGGGGATTGATCCCAAGGACTGGCTCTACACCAACTCCTTCTTTTACGAAGGGGCCTACCAGGCCAGCCTGAGCGGGGAAATCATCTCCATCTTTGCCAGCCGCACCTCCCCCATCAACTACATCGGAGACTTTCACGACGGCGTCAATGACACGGGCTGGATCGTCAGTCCCCGGAAAAACCTGCCCGTCGGCACCAACGTCACCGTCACCATCTCTCAAAAAACGGTCCAACCCAAACAATAACCATCATGTTTAAATCCGCACTTTCATTAACTCTGGCCGCCGCGCTGGGCACGGCGGCATTGGGGCAAACCACCCTCACGGCAGTTCCGGGAGAAGCGGCCTCCGCCAAATACGCCTCCATCAAGCAGGAAATCCTGCGCGCCATTGAAAAGGGGAACGAATACCTGAAAAGCAAGCAGAACCCGGAAGGCTACTGGGCCCAGCCCTCCTACCCGGCCCTGACGGCCCTGGCGGTCACCGCCTACATGCGCGATCCGGAAAACCAGGGCAAGCCCCTCCCGGAATACATCCGGAAGGGATACGACTTCATCCTGAAATCCCAGAAAGAAGACGGCTCCATCTTCAACCGCGGCATGTCCTCCTACAACACGGCCGTGTGCATGATGGCCCTGCTGGCCGCCAACAAGGAGGAATACGCCCCCGCCATCCTCAAGGCGCGCGCCTACCTCATCAAGCAGCAGAACCACTTCGCTCCGGACAACCCCTACAACGGCGGCATCGGCTACGGGGACAAAAAGGCTCCCCCCATTGCGGACCTCTCCAACACCTCCCTGGCTCTGGAAGCCATCTACTACTCCCAGAAACTCGCCAAGGACGGCAAATACGGCGAACAGCCCGACCTGGACTGGAACGCGGCCACGGAATTCATCAACCGCTGCCAGCAAAATCCCGCCGTCAACAAGGAACCCTGGGTATCGGATGACAAATCCCAGCTCGGCGGCTTCGTGTACCGCCCCGGCGTAGCAAGCGCCAAGGATGCGAAAAGCGCCGCCTTTGACAAGGCGGAACCGCCCAAGGCCTACGGCAGCATGACCTATGCGGGCATGCAGTCCCTCATTTACGCCAACGTGGACAAAAACGACCCCCGCGTCAAGCTGGCCCTCAAATGGCTGGAAAACAGCTATAACCTGGATGAAAACCCCGGCATGGGCGTCCAGGGCCTTTACTACTACTACCAGGCCATGTCCAAGGCCCTCAGCGCTCTGGGCATCGACTACCTGACCCTGGAAGACGGCCGCAAGGTGGACTGGCGTGACGAACTGGCCAACAAGCTCATCTCCATCCAGAAAAGCGACGGCTCCTGGGTGAACACCAACAACCGCTGGTGGGAGGCGGATCCTGTCCTGGTCACGGCATACTGCGTCCTTTCCCTGGAGCAGCTCTACCACTCCATACCCAAATAGGCGGCCATTGACGGTTTCAAGAGCCGGGAGGAATTCCATTCCTTCCGGCCTTTTTCATTTCTGGAAATGAACGCCTAAAACGACAAAAGGGTCTTTACTGAATCATTCCCCTTTCATGAACAGCATTGATTCCATCACCATCGCCGCGGCAGGCTGGGGCCTGCTGGTCCTCCGCCTCACTCTGGCCCTGATCCTGTGGCCCCACGGCGCCCAGAAAGTGCTGGGCTGGTTCGGCGGCGCGGGATGGGACGGAACCTACCGGACATTTACGGAAAAAATGGGCATTCCGCCGTTCCTCACCAAGGTGGCCATGCTCACGGAATTCTGCGCCCCCATCTGCCTGGCCCTGGGGCTATTCACGCGGGTGGCTGCGCTGGGAGTCATGATCATGATGATCGTCGCCATGACCAAGCACCTCAAAAACGGCTACTTTGCCAACTGGTCCGGCAAAAAGGCGGGGGAAGGAATTGAATTCCATGTGCTTTACGCCGGAGCGGCGCTGGCCCTTCTGCTGACTGGTCCCGGCCCCTGGTCCATAGACGCATGGTTCATGAACATCGTCCACGCCATCTTCGGCTGACGGGCATGTCCCCTCCGGGAGGCATAGGACATACTTTCCTGTTCTCAACGCCGCCGCACTCTGGTACTCATAAGGGAGAGGCCGCCCATTTGCGGGAGGCCCTTCCTTTTTGTCTACCATCTCCGTCCACTCATGACCAGCTTGAAACGAACCAAACTCCGGCAATGCACCAACTGCCTATGCGTTATCAACGGCGTCTGGGAATGGGTGGAGGAATGCGCCCGTGAGGCGGCGGACGAGGAACCCGCCATGCGCGGTATTCTGGACGACGTCTGCCTCTCCCGCAACTCCCTGGCCACCTCCATCTCCGCACGGCTGGCCCGCAAGCTCTCCCGCCGGGACATGCCGCGGGAACTGATCGAGCCCCTCATCAGGGAAGCCCTGGCGGATGAAGAAAGCATTCTGAGCCAGATCGCCCACGACCTCATCGCCATCGTGGACCGTGATCCAGCCTGCCGCACCCCTCTGGAACCCCTGCTGTTCTACAAGGGGTTCCACGCCATCACCACCTACCGCATTTCCCACTGGCTGTGGAAACACGGTCGCACGATCATGGCCCTGCAATTCCAGAGCCTTGCCAGCGAAGTATTTGCCGTGGACATCCACCCCGCCGCCGTCATCGGGTGTGGCATCCTGCTGGACCACGCCACCAGCTTTGTGGTAGGGGAAACCGCCATCATCCGCGACAACGTCTCCATCCTGCATGAAGTCACGCTGGGAGGCACCGGGAAAGAGGAAGGGGACCGCCACCCCATCGTGGAATCCGGCGTTCTGATCGGCGCCGGGGCAAAAATTCTGGGCCGTGTCACCATCGGCCAATGCGCGAAAATCGCGGCCTGCTCCGTCGTGCTGGAAGACGTCCCTCCGCACACCACCGTGGCAGGCGTTCCGGCCGTCATCGTCAACGACTCCGTTCCGGACAATCCCGCGCTGGAAATGAACCAGTGCCTTTGCAACTGACGACTAACGGATTACGAATCCGCAGCATCCCTCCGGGCCGGAGCGGAAACGCCTCTGTTCCTTGATCATGGAGGAGGAAGAGATATGACACAAAAAAAGACCAGCCGTGCCGCAATATCCTGCATTTCAACATATTGACATTCGTAATACTTTGAACGTAAGAATTTTGGATTGAGGCCGGATTCGTAATTCGCATATTCATAAAATATGCGTCCAAGGTTACCCTTTTCTCTGAAAGCCGCGCTTCTGGCTTCCTGCGTTTTCTGCCCCTTCGCCACCTCCGCTTCCGTATCTGACGGCAGCCTCGGCAACGTCATGTACGTGGGGGACTCCATCACCCACGGCGTCAACAGCGGCTCCTACCGCTGGGCACTGCACAAAATCTTCGCGGACAACGGCATTTCCTACAGCACGGCGGGGATCAACACCGGCAACTACTCCGGCGGGGTGGCGGCGGGAATCTCTTACGGCGGCCGCGTATTCAACAACGCCCATTCCTCCCAGGCAAGCGCCCGCGCCTATGAAATCGCAGGGCGCGCAGACGGCGCCAACTACGGACGCTTCAACGGTTCCAACATCAGCAACTGGCTGGGCCTGAGCACGGAAAAAACAAAAGGAGGCACTTACACCGGACAAACGTTCACCGGAACCGCCGCCCCCGACACCTTCTTCATCCTGGCCGGTACCAACGACCTTCTCTCCGACGGCAACAACGGCACGCTCAACGACCGCCTCTCCGCCGTCACGCAAAACCTGCTTGGAGACATGGATACCATGGTGGAAGCCATGAAAACCGCCAATAGCGGCGCGGAAATCATCGTTCTTTCCATCCCGTGCTGGACCCAGCACGCCAACGGCAATTCCAGCGCGACCCACCAGGCCGTGGCCGACTACAACGAATCCCTCAAAAACTGGGGCCGGGACAAGGACGGCGTTACGGTCATCGACGTCAACCAGGGCATCATCGACGTGGCCTCCTCCACCCCCTTCTACGGAGTCAGAACCATGTTCAACAACCCCACGGCGGACGGCCTGCACCCCAACGCCCAGGGCGACCTGCTCATGGCGGGGAACCTGGCCAGGGGCATGGGCTACGCAGGACGGTCGGCCGGGCAGGAAAGAAAAGCCTCCCACGAACTGGGCGTCAACTTCGGGCAGACGCCCTCCATCACCCGGGAGGAGCTCACGGCCAGGGGATTCACGGCCAGCAACGTCACCATCTCCAACAACACGATCAACTTCAACAACGCGGGAACGAGCACCCTGACCTACTCATGGGGGGAATCCCAGGGCGGCTCCGCGGGATACACGGTGGACTTCACCCTGCGCCTGGGCAACGGCAGTACGGGAGGCTGGGACACCACCAACAACTTCTCCCTGAACCTGGGCAACGGCACGCTGAACATCAATGAAGCGTACATCCAGTGGGGAAGCGCCATCCTGTACTCCAGGGACATGTCCGCCAACACGGACACCATCCGCGTGGCCTACGTAGCGGGGGACAACGCCAACGGCCTCAGCGCAGGCTACTACATCTGGCTGGGGGATGTCCTCATCGGGGAGGCGCAAACGGCGGCGGGGGCCAATTCCTCCGGCCTCACCTTCAGCTATTCCGGCACGCTGGACGCCATCCTGTCCAATCTGGCGCTGGACGGCACCCTCTCCTACGCCCCCTCCTCCAGCGGCATTACCGGACCGGAAGCCATCTACCTGGCCCATGGGAGGGCCTCCGCCCTGAAACCGGGCATGATTGAATGGACCACGGACACCGGCGCCACGGCCGTAGCGCCGGCGGGAGCCAACAACACGTACAATGTCCGCAACAGCACCAACTCCAACATCTCCAACATAACCGGAACGGGAAGCACCAAACTCATTCACGCCAACAGCGGCGCGTACGGCACCGCGGAAAACCGGCAGGACCTGTGGGTAACGCTTGGAGAGGGAGTGGTCTCCAACAACGGATGGATAGGCGGCCATACTTCCGGGGACCTGTACGGGAATATCAACTTGCGCTTTGCGGAAGGTTCCATCGGCAAATCGACCGTCTTCGGCGCGGTTAACGCCGGAACCGTCCACGGGGACATTTACTTGGAATTCTCCTCCTCCACAGGAAACTTTGACACCTCCTTCACTGCCGGAGAGGCGGACCGCACCTCCGTGGCGGGAGCCTACGCCACCGCCGTGAACGGAGACATTACCATGGCGTTCAATGACGGCGTTTTCTCCCACCGCATTTTCGGCGGTGTTTACACGGGCGCCAAAACCATCTCCGGCTCTACCTCCCTTTACATCAACGGCGGAACGTTCATGAATGAAATCTACGCCGGAAACAAGACAGACGGAACCATCTCCCAGGGAACCAGCCTGACCATCACGGGCACGAACGCCATTCTGGGCAAGGCCGATGGAGACAACTGGGCATGGACGCTCCTGTGCGGAGGCAACAAAACCAGCGGCACCATCAACGGAGGCACCACCATCACCCTGAAGGACATTGCCGCCACCACCGGAAACGGAACCGAGCACAAATTCGACAAATACGCCGGAACCATTGACGGCAAGGGGGGCGGCACTGTCAACGGGGAAAAGAAGCTCGTCTTCGACCACTATACCGCCAGCTTCCTGGGAACACTCCAGAACTTTGACAAGGTGCAGGTCACCGGAAACTCGGACCTGACGCTGGACAAGGCCCTGGGCAACACGGTCTCCTCCCTGGCCGTGGACCAGGGCTCCACCCTCCGGTTTAACGAAGACCAGGGAGCCTCCCTGGACATCACCAACAACGGCACCATCCGCATTTCCCGCAACCTCACCCTCAAATCCGCAGACACCGGAACCGGAACCTACCAGGTGGAAGGAGGCACGCTGGACCTGGCCGGGCAGACCGTCTCCGGGAAAATATCCATCTCCGCGGGAACACTGGCCAACACCGGAGGACTGGGAGCCAAAAGCGTTTCCGTTTCCGGCATCACCGGCGACATCAACATGGGCGGCCTGGACGGAGGCAAGCTGGACTCCATCAGCATGGGAACCGGAACGGGAACCATCTCCGGACTGACGGGAAATGCGGACCTCTCCGGCTCATTAACCCAGCTTCGTCTCTCCGCCGCCAACATGGGCGCGGAAGGCACGGGCATCATCCGGTTCAATGACGCGGCCGGTTCCAGCCTTACGCTGGGAGAACTCACCCTGACGCTGACGGCTGATGCCGTGGCCCTGCTGAACGCTCCCGGAGACTATGCCTTCCACATCACCAACGCCGCTCTTCATGCAGACCCCAACAACATCACGCTGAGCGAATACAACGGCATGGCCTGGGACATCACCCGGACGGAAAACGGCCGGGTAATCATCTCCTTCGGCCATCTGGACGCCATGATCATTGACAGTGGCGCCGTCAAAAACGTCACCTCCGCCGCCACTCTGGGAGCAACGCCCAGCGTCACCAACAACGGAACGCTGAACATCGACCTGCCCCAGGGGACGGCTCCCGAGGACAAGGCAACCGCCATCCGCTACCTGGCCGGGACGGAATCCGATGCCGTCGTGAACACGGGAACGGACAAGGATGTAATCATCACGCTGCTCAATGAAACCTCCGCAGAACCGGGCAAACCGGGCAACACCGCTTACGCCGGGTCCATTCTGGGAAGCGCCCGGCTGGTCAAGGACGGAGAAAGGAAACTGACCATTGACGGTAGAATCACCGCCTCCGCGCTGGACGTTCACCAGGGGGAACTGGTCCTGCAGAACAGGGCGGAAAGCTCCATCATCTCCGGAACCCTGAACGTGGAACGGGACGCGGCGCTGACGCTCAACTCCGCCTCCCTGGCCGCCGCGGACCTGACGGGCTCCGGCTCCATCACCCTGGCCGGGGGAGCCCTGCTCACCATCTCCAGGGAAACGCTTTCAGACCTGACGCTCAACGCCTCCATCACCGGCGCGGGAACTCTGAAACTGGGCAACTGCAACCTGGTTCTCACAACGGGCAGCAATCTGGGAGAAAACGTGCTGCTCCATCTGGACGGCGGCGGCCTGCGCCTGCAGGACGGCTCCACGATCGCCCTGGAAGGCCTGCACCAGGAACAGGAAAACGGCACGCTCCACCTGGGGGCGGACGGCCATCTGGAACTGGCCTCCAGCAACGGCAAAACCTACTCCTTCAAGGGGGAAATCACCGGTACGGGCGTCATCACCCACCGGGGGGAAGGCACGCAGATCATCCTTTCCTCCGGGAACGGCAATGTGGACGTCAGCCATACCAGGACCGGGGGCCACCTCGTCCTGGGGGACAAGAACCTGGCCGCGGACGGTTCCATGGCCTACAGGAACATCTCCATAGGGGACAACACCCGGGAAGCCTCCGACCTGGACGCCACGGCGGACCTTTCCCTGATGAACAACACCACGGCCGGCACGCTCTCCATCGCCTCCAACGGCAAGCTGTACCTGGGCGGCAATCCCAATCAGAGGGCGGTCCAGCTGGTATTGACGGGCAACAACACAGGCGTGGCGGCGGACCTGGCCTCCGGCGCATCCCTGGACCTCACCGTCAGCACGGAAACCGTTTCCCGCAGCGCCGATTCCGGCTGGGCGGCCATCCAGGCGGAAAACGGCTCCATCCGCATCAGCGGGACGGAACCGTCCATCAACGTCAACATTTACGGCCTCGGCGCCGCGGGAGACTGGGCCATCCTGCCGGAATTCACCATCAACGCCCTCTATGCGGAAAACGGACTGGTCACGGCGGACGGGACAAGCTGGACGGCGGACATGGTGAACCTGACTTATGCCGGCTTCGCCAACCTCGTCTATGACATCGGTAAAATGCTTTCCGACGACGGCAGACTCTTCCAGGTCCGCTTCACCAAGCTGGGAGACAGCCCTCTGAAGGACTACGCCTCCACAGACAACCAGAAAGCCGCCGTGGACAGCCTGTGGACCGTCACCTCCGCCCCGCAGAACATCAGCCCAGCCATGATGGAATTCCTCAATGCCGTGGGGAACGCCCAGGCCGCCGGTGACGCGGGAACCATTCAATCCGCCCTCTCCTCCTATGCGGGCAGCGGGATTACCGCCCTGCACTCCGCCCAGAAGGGGGCCCTGAAAGACCAGGTGCTGCACCTGAGAAACAGGGTCGCGCAAATGGGAGCCTCCCTGCAATACGTCAACGACGACCTGCCCCGCTTCAATGCCTGGATTGAAGGGGAAGGCGGCTACCGCAAGCTGGATGACCGGAGGGATGAATCAGGCTACAAGCTCAACACCTGGGGCGGCACCTTCGGGTTTGACGTCACGTGCAGCGACAGTTTCGTCTGGGGCGCGGCCTTCTCCGCCAGCTACGGGGACCTGGACGCCTACAGGGCGAACGGAGACCTGGACTCCTACTACGGCAACCTGTTCTTCCGCCTCCAATCCGGCCGCTGGGCTCACAACCTCATTCTCACCTGTGGATGGAATGACGCCTCCCTGAACCGCACGGCGGGCGTAGCGGGAACCGGCATGTACTCCATGCACGGCAGTACCAGCGGCAGCAGCTGCGGCGCGTTCTATGAAGGCACCTATGACCTGTACCTGAACGAAAACAGGACCTCCGTCTTCCAGCCCCTGGTGAATGGCTCCATTTACAAGAGCCGGATGGACGGCTTTACGGAAACCGGAGGCCTGGGCATGAGCGTGGACGACATGGACTCCACCTACGGCACGGTGGGACTGGGCGCCAGGCTCCGCGGGGAACTCTCCGACAACCTGATGGGAAGAGCCTGCCTGGGTGAACTGCGGGTGCAGGTTGTCCAGAACCTGGGCGACCGGAAAACCACGGCCGCGCTGGCGCCCGTCGGCGCGCCGGGAGCCGGCTTCCGCGTGAACGGGGCCCGGGAAGGCGCCACCGGCGTACAGATAGGCGCGGGCCTCACCATTCCGGTGGGTTACACCGGCTCCGTCTTTGCGGACGTCAACGCGGACTTCCGCAGCCGTGCCGGCAGCGTCAACGGAAGCATCGGCTACAGGCTGGCCTTCTGACAAAAACTTCTTCTGGGTGTAATTGCAACCGGGGGCATCGCAGTCTCGCTGCGGTGCCCCCCTCCGCATCAGGAAATCTCCTCCGGCCGGGAACGGACTGCATCCGGCATCCGGGAAGGGTCCTTTACCTGCCCGGAGCCTTCAATCACGTACTTGTAGGAAGTCAGCTCCCGCAAGGCCATCGGCCCCCGGGCATGGAACTTGTCCGTGCCGATTCCTATTTCCGCGCCGAATCCGAACTCTTCCCCGTCGCTGAACCTTGTGGAGCAATTGTGGTACACGCACGCGCTATCCACGCGGCCCATGAAATAATCGCGGGCCTTTCCGTCCTCCGTCACAATGGAATCGCTGTGGTGGGAGCCGTAGCGGTTGATATGCTCCACGGCGTCCCGGACACCGTCTGCCACCTTCACGGACAGAATAAGGTCTTCATACTCCGTGGACCAGTCCTCCTCTGACGCGGGAACGGCCTCCGGCCCGAAAAACGGCATGCTGCGCCCGCATACGCGGCACTCCACCCCGCGCTGGCGCATGCGCTCCGCCGCCATCGGAAGAAACCGTTCCGCCACGGCGGCGTCCACCAGCAGGGTCTCCGCCGCGTTGCAGACTCCCGGCCGCTGGGTCTTGGCGTCGTCCAAAATATTGAGGGCCATCTTCAAATCCGCGGCGGCGTCCACATATACATGGCAAACGCCGTCCAGATGCTTCAGCACCGGAACCCTGGAATAATCCATCACGGTCCGGATCAGCCCCTTCCCTCCCCTGGGAATGATCACGTTCAGACACGAATCCAGCTCGCACAACTGCTTCACCTCCTCCCGGCTTCCCGAATCAAGAAGCTGGAGGGCGTCCGCCGGAACGGCAGACTCCGCCAGGGCCTCCCGCAGCACGGCCGCAAGAACCCTGTTGGTCCGCAGGGACTCGCGGCCGCCGCGCAGAATGACCGCATTCCCGGACTTCAGGCACAGGGAGGCGGCATCGCAGGTGACGGTGCCGCGGCTCTCATAAATAAAACCGATGACCCCCAGGGGCACGCGCACCTGGCGGATATGCAGGCCGTTGGGCCGCGTCCATTCACGGATGCACTCGCCCACCGGATCGGGAAGGGCCGCTACCTGCTCCATGCCGCGCGCCATATGTTCCACGCGCTCCGGAGTCAGCAGCAGCCTGTCCAGAAACGCGGCATTCCGCCCGTTTTTTTCCGCCTCCTCCATATCCAGGGAATTCTCCCGGATAATTCTCCCCGCGGCACCCCGGACGCCTGCGGCCATCAGGCGCAGGGCGTCCGCCTTCTCCTCCGGACTCAGGGCGGCCATCTCACGGGCAGCGGCCACAGCCGCGCGTCCAACAGGTTCAAGAGGATTCTTCATATTCATCGCTTCATCCCTTCTTCGGTACAAAAAACGTTCCCGCATCCTCCCTGCCGCCTTCCAGCAGCACCCCGATGCGTTCCGGATGGCGGCCATGCATCATGTAGGCGCCTATCCCCGCATTCACGGCTTCCCGGATGGCCTGGAGCTTGGCGCTCATGCCGCCCATGGAAAAACGGCCCCGGTCCTCCTCCGCGAACGCCAGCACGGCGTCCACATCCTCCACCCTGGGGATGATGGCCTTCCGGCTTCCCCCCGGAGGATACAGGCCGTCCACGCTCGTCAGGATAAACAGGGCTTCCGCTTCCAGCATGCGGGCAATATGCACGGAAAGAATATCGTTGTCCCCGAACTTCAATTCCTCCACGGACACGGTGTCATTCTCGTTCACGATGGGAATGATCCTTCCGTGCTCGAACAGGCGCATCACCGTAGCCTGCACATGGTGCCGGCGGCGCTTTAAATCGTCCGCCGTCAGCAAAAGCTGGGCCACATCCACGTCAAAATGGTTGAAAAGATTCTCATACGTCTGCATCAGCCGCGTCTGTCCCACCGCGGCGCAGGCCTGCTTGAGGGACAGCTCCTGCGGATAGGACGGAAGCCCCAGTACGGAAACCCCCGCCCCGACCGCGCCGGAACTCACCAGCACCACCTGGTGGCCCTGCTGCATCAAATCCGCCAGGGCGCTCACCAAATGCACGATGGAAGAGCCGTCCAGCGTTCCGTTCTCACGGGTCAGCACGCCCGTTCCTACCTTCACTACGATCTTCATGCGTCTGCCGCCACTGTACACCAGACGGTCTTCCCGAGAAAGGAAGAAAAAAACTCCCCCGGATCGTCTCTCCCTCCAAATAATACGCTGCGGCAAAAGAGGAAAACCGCGCCCCTCCTCCGCATCCGAGCTCCAGGGAAGCGGCAGCATCCTTTCACCGGGACACGCAGAAACAATCTAAAATAACTTTTGAGTAACAACGCCTTTTGAAAACGGACTTTCATTGACCCGCGACGTCTGCCGCGCCATAGTGGCCACATGATCAGGTTCGTCCTCCTTCTCCTGTGCCTGGGCACGGCCGGACTCTCCCACGTCTTCGCGGAGGAGGGAGCCGCCCCGTCAGACTACGACAAACAGGAAAGAACGGGCACCCTGGCCTCCTATCAACCGGAACCGCGGAAGTAAATGCACATCCAGCGTCCGGAACATCCCGTCAACATCCTCCCGGCATTGCCGGATCCGGCGCCCCAACACCAAAAACCGGGCGGAAGCTCCGCATCTGAGGAACTTCCGCCCGGAAAAGGCCAACCGGCTACCCCTTGAACATGCCCAGGGCCCTGGCGACGCCCTCCCCGTACTCGGGATCGCACTCCATGCAGTGGTCAATGTGGCGCTGCTTGATGAAATCCGGCGCATCACCCATGGCCCGCGCGGTATTGCCGTACAGGGCTTCCCTCTGTTCCGGCGTCATCAGGCGGAACAGGGCGCGCGGCTGGGAATAATAATCGTGGTCGTCTTCATGGAAATCCCAGTGCCAGGCCGCCCCGTCCAACTCAAGCGGCGGCTCCCGGAACTCCGGCTGCTGCTTCCACTCTCCGTAGCTGTTCGGTTCATAACCCAGCGTGCCTCCCGCGTTGTCGTCCACCCGCATCATGCCGTCGCGGTGGTAACTGTGGAACGGGCACCTGGGTGCGTTCACGGGAATCTGGTTGTGATTCACGCCCAGCCTGTAACGCTGCGCGTCCCCATAGGAAAACAGGCGCCCCTGAAGCATCTTGTCCGGAGAAAAGCCGATGCCGGGCACGATATTGGCCGGATTGAACGCCGCCTGCTCGATCTGGGCGAAATAATTATCCGGATTCCTGTTGAGCTCCAGCACGCCCACTTCCATGAGCGGATAATCCCCGTGCGGCCATACCTTGGTCAGGTCAAACGGATTGAAAGGGCACGCCTTCGCCTGCTCCTGGGCCATGACCTGGATGTACATCGTCCAGCGCGGGAAATCCCCCTTTTCAATGCTTTCATACAAATCGCGCTGGTGGCTTTCACGGTCCTTCGCGACAATGGCCTCCGCCTCCTCGTCCGTGAGGTTCCTGATGCCCTGCTGCGTCTTCAGGTGGAACTTCACCCAGACCCTCTCGTTATCCGCGTTCAACATGCTGAACGCGTGGCTGCCGAAGCCGTGCATGTGCCGGTAGGAAGCCGGAATGCCGCGGTCGCTCATAACCACGGTCACCTGGTGGAAAGCCTCCGGAAGGGAGGACCAGAAATCCCAGTTATTCCGGGCGCTCCGCATATTGGTGCGCGGATCGCGCTTGATGGCGTGGTTCAAGTCCGGAAACTTGAGCGGGTCCCTCAGGAAAAACACGGGCGTATTGTTTCCTACCAGGTCCCAGTTGCCCTCCTCCGTGTAAAATTTGATGGCAAAACCGCGGATATCCCGTTCCGCATCCGCCGCGCCCCGTTCCCCCGCTACCGTGGAAAAGCGGACCAGGAGATCGGTCTTCTTGCCCACCTCTGAAAACAGGGCCGCCTTCGTGTACCGGGTGATATCATGCGTCACGGTAAAGGTGCCGAAAGCTCCGGAACCTTTGGCGTGCATGCGCCTCTCCGGAACCTTTGGCGTGCATGCGCCTCTCCGGAATCACCTCGCGGTCGAAATGGGCCAGCTTCTCCAGAAACCAGACGTCCTGCAGCAGCATGGGGCCGCGCGGCCCGGCCGTTAAAACGTTCTGGTTATCCGGAACAGGGGCTCCGGCTTCGGTAGTTAAATTCTTCGAATCACTCATGCAATATTTTTTATTTAGAATAATTAAAACAAATTTCCCAACCATGTCAATGACCGAATCCCCGGAAAACCGGAAAGAAAAAATCACCGTCCCTAATTTCCCTTTTTCCACGGCACCCGGACCATCCGGAAACCCTTGCCGGAGACGCATTTTAGACTTTCCATGCAGGGCGGTTCTCGTCATATTGCCTTGGCATGAATCTTGACCTTCTCCAAAAAGCCGCCAACCAGGCGCGGGGCCTTGCCATGGATGCCGTTCACGACTGCGCATCCGGCCACCTGGGCCTTCCCCTGGGGTGCGCCGAAATCGGGGCCGTCCTGTTCGGTGATCTGCTCAACGTCTGCCCGGCCCAGCCCCGCTGGCTCAACCGCGACCGCTTCATTCTCTCCGCGGGCCACGGCTCCATGTTCCTTTACGGCTGGCTGCACCTGTCAGGATTCAACGTCGGCATTGAGGACCTCAAAAACTTCCGCCACAAGGGCTCCATCACGCCCGGCCACCCGGAATTCCGGGATACGGACGGCGTGGAATGCACCACGGGGCCGCTCGGCCAGGGCATTGCGAACGCCGTCGGCTTCGCCCTCTCCGCCAGGCGCGCCGCCGCGCGGTTCAACAAGCCCGGCATGGACATCTTCACCCAGAACATCTTCTGTCTCACGGGGGACGGCTGTTTGCAGGAAGGGGTGGCCCGCGAAGCGCTCGCCCTGGCCGCCGTGCTGAAACTGGACAACCTCATCCTCATTTACGACTCCAACGACATCACGCTGGACGCCCCCGCAGAACGCACCCAGCTTGCCGACCCCCGCGCCGTGTATGAAGCCCTGGGCTGGGACGTGCGCCAGATCGATGGACACGACTTGAAAGCCGTCGCGGAAGCGGTGGAAGCCGCCAAGGCGGCCAAAAACGGCAAGCCCCAGCTCATCATCGCCAAAACCGTCATCGGCAAGGGCATCCCCGGCATTGAAGGCACCACCAAGGGCCACGGCGAAGGCGGGGCCAAACTCCTGGAAGAAGCGCATGCCAACTGGGGCATCCCCTCCGGGGAACGCTACTACGTTTCCGAAGACGTCCGCGCCTACTTCAACGACCTCAAGGCCCGGCGGGAAGCCGCCTTCTCCGCCTGGAACGCCATGTACCGGGAATGGCGCCAATCCTTCCCGGAACTTGCCGCGGAACTGGACGCCGGAATGGACGCCTGCGCCAGGGGCGTGGACCCCTCCGTTTCCGACAAGGACATCCCCGCCTTCTCCCCGCACTACAGCGACGCCACCCGTTCCTCCGGTTCCGTGGCCATCAACGCCATCGCGAAGGCCGACCCCTGGTTCCTGACTACCAGCGCGGACCTGTACAGCTCCAATAAAAACTACCTCAACGGCGGCGGAGACTTCTCCGCGGAAAATCGGGAAGGCCGCAACTTCTGGTTCGGCATCCGGGAACATGCCATGGCCTCCATCTGCAACGGCATCGCGTACGACGGCCTGTTCCGCGTAAGCGCCGCCACGTTCTGCGTATTCGTGGACTACATGCGCGCCGCCATCCGCGTGGCCGCCCTGAGCGGGCTGCCCGTCACCTACATCCTGACGCACGACTCCGTGGCCGTGGGTGAAGACGGCCCCACCCACCAGCCGGTGGAAACCGTCTCCGGCCTGCGCGTAATCCCCAATCTGGACGTCATTCGCCCGGCGGACCCGGAAGAAACGGCCGGAGCCTGGATGGCCGCCCTGCAAAGGGCCGACGGCCCCACCGCCCTGATCCTTACCCGCCAGAAAGTGGCCACGTTAAATGATATCCCCGTGGAAACGCGCCGCCAGGGCGTGCTGAAAGGCGGCTACGTAGCCCGCCGGGAACAGGACAAGCTGGAAGCCATCATCCTTGCGTCCGGTTCCGAACTGGAACTGGCCCTGAAGGCCGCGGAACGCCTCGGAAGCGGAATCCGCGTGGTCTCCATGCCCAGCTTCTTCCGCTTTGACGCCCAGCCTGCCGAATACCGGGAAAGCGTGCTGCCCCCCTCCTGCATGAAGAGGGTCTCCGTGGAAGCCGGCGTAACGGGACTGTGGTGGAAATACGTGGGCTGCCAGGGTGAAGCCGTGGGCATCAACCGCTTCGGCTTCTCCGCCCCGGGCAATCAGGTCCTGGACGAACTCGGCATGAACGTGGACAACGTCGTCAACGCCGTTCAAAACGTGCTTGCCAGATAAAACGGCCCGGAATTGCTTTCGAATGCAATTTGTCAAAGGCTGCCCTGCCGATGCGGGGTAGCCTTCTCTTTATCCATCCGGCCCATGCGAGCAAACAAGGCAGCCTCGCGCGCCATCCTCAACGGTTCCGTCTCGCCGCCCCGGGCTGAAAAGCTCCAGCCTTCCGCGGCCGGAACCGCAGCAAGGGAACGCTTTCACGGAAGGCGGAAATGCGCCGCATGAAAAGCCTTGTGCCTCTTACAGCTTGTGCCCGAAGGAATCGCCGGGCTTCAGGGACTTGATCAGCTCCACCAGCAGCTTGATGGTATCTTCCACATCGCTGAGGGCGGCGGTTTCCACCGGAGAATGCATGTAGCGCAGCGGCAGGGAAACCAGCGCGGAAGCCACCCCGTTGCGGGAAACGTAAATGCTGTCCGTATCCGTGCCGGTGCGGCGGCCCGCGGCTTCATGCTGGAGATTGATCTTATTCTTGTCCGCCACAATTTCCAGGCGGGCCACCAGATTGGGATGGTTGGCGGTTCCGTGAATGACGGCGGGGCCCTTCCCCAGCTTGATATCCCCGAACTTCCCCTTGTCCAGGCCGGGTGAATCCGTGGCGTGCGTCACGTCTATGCAGATGGCGGCATCCGGCTGAATGCGGTGGGTGATCATCCCGGCGCCGATGCAGCCCACTTCCTCCTGGACGGCATTGACCAGCGCCACGTTCCAGGCCAGGGGCTTCTTCTGCTTGCACAGGCGTTTGGCTATCTCCGAAAGAACGAAGCCGCTGAGGCGGTTGTCCAGCGCGCGGCAAACCAGCTTGTTCTCATTCATCAGCATGGGGCCGTCGCAATAAACGCCTACATGCCCCACGCGCAGCCCCAGATCGGCCACCTCCTTGTCGGAGGAAGCGCCCACATCAATGTAAATTTCCCAGATCTTGGGCTCCTTCTCCCCCCCTTCGCGCAGGTGGATGGCCGTATTCCCCGTGATGCCCATCACTTCCCCCTGGCTGCCCAGGAAGCGCACGCGGCGCCCGCGCGCGATGGCCGTATCCGTTCCGCCCACGCGTTCCACATACAGGAAGCCCTCCGGCGTAATGTGGCGGATCATGAAGCCGATCTCATCGGCATGGGCCTCAATCATCAGGGTGGGGGCGTTCTCCTTGTCCGCATGGAAGGTGGCCCACGTATTCCCGTAGGTGTCGCACTGGACATCCTCCGTGTACTTCCGCATCTCATCAGCCCAAATGCGCTGGGCGTCTATCTCAAAACCGGAAGGACTGGGAGTCTCCAGAAGTTCCGTTAAAAACTCAAGGCTGTCGTCGCTGATCTTCATATACCCGTTTATAGCACCGTTCCGGATGCCGCTCAACCGGAAAGAAGGGCGGATGCCGCATCTTCAGAAGAGGGGTGTACACACGGAAAAGCCCGCATGCCGGGCAGGGCACGCGGGCTCTCCATAAATGGAAAAAAATCAGGCTTGAAGCCCCCTGGAAATACCCTCCAGAACATCACCCTTCCCCATGATGTATCCGGTGTCCGGATCATGGTACTGCGTGGAATACACGGAAGTTCTGCCGCTTCCATAAGGATCCGCCTCCTTCGCTACCGGAAGGCGCCCCGCGAGGGAGGGAAAGCATGCTTCCGCCAGTTCAAAGGCAGTGACGGGTTCCGGAACCAGATTGACGGCAAAAAGGCCGCATTCCCATGCTTTCTCCACATCATTGACGATGCGGCGCATGGGATAAAGCTGGTGGCGTTCCAGCAGGGCCACGTCCAGTTCGCCCTTTCCTTCCGGCGCATTTGCCAGCAGATCCGCCACGCTCATATCCGCACCCGTTCCGGTGACTTCCGGCAGGTACACGCTGAGCACGCGGCCGAATTTGAGGTTGACGTAATCCCTCAATTCCGCCAGGGCGGAGAGGAAGGCGTCTTCAAACTCATGAACCAGCGGGGAATCTTCATTCCCCGTCTCCGGCTGGGTATCGATGCTGGTGACGTAAGTCAGGCGTTCGATTTTCACCTCGTGCAGAATGTCTATCAACTGCCGGACATGGGAAATGAATGCCTCCTCGTTCCTTCGGATGGCACGGCGGCCTTCCCACAGGGACGGACAAATGAGAACAGCCTGGCCGAACTCCCTGCCGCGCAGGAGCGGCAGACTCGTTTCGTCAATCAGGTAGTCGAAATACCGTTTTGAGGTCCAGAAAGAACCCAGGGCGTTCGAGGAACTGATGAATACCGTATCTGTCATGTTGCGGAGGAAGGGTGCTAGGTTGTGGCAGACTCCCGGAACTTATTTCAGGGCGTCAAAGGCGGATTTGAAAAGGAAATAACCCCAGCCCCAGTCTTCATGGCCCGCCCAGTCCTTGTCGTAATGGTGGCGGGGAAGCAGGAAGCGTTCCGGGTGGGGCATCAGGCCCATGGCGCGGCCGGTGGCGTCTTGGAGCCCGGCAATGCTGCAGGCGCAGCCGTCGCGGTTGTCCGCATACTGCAGGGCCACATACCCGGCGGCCAGATACTTTTCCGCATCTCCGGGCCTGGTGACCAGGCGGCCTTCCGCGTGGGCGGAGGGCAATTCAAACTCGTCCGGAAGCCCCTGCAGGAACGGGGAATCCTTGGCCACCTTCACCAGCCTGGCCCACAGGCATTCAAAGCGTTCGCTCTTGTTGTCAATCAGGCTGGAGGAAGGAAGGATGCCGAGCTTGGTCAGAATCTGGAACCCGTTGCAGATGCCCAGGATAAGGCCCCCGCCGGCGTGGTGCCTGTGCAGGGCGTCTCCCAGGAAACGTTCCGTTTCCAGCTGCGCCAGGCGTCCGCTGGTAACGTAGTCCCCGTAGCTGAAGCCGCCGCTGATGACGACGAGCTGGGACTTGGCCACGTGTTCCGGCGCGGCGGTGGCGATGGGCTGGACCTGGGTGGAAAAGCCGACCGTGCGCAGGGCGCGTTCCGTTTCCACATCGCAGTTGGTGCCGGGGTATTTGAGTAAAAGTGCGTGAGGCATGTGATTATGTGTCAAATCGTTATAAGTTGAATCCGGGACTGTTGAAATCAATAGTAGGGAGTGAGTCCGTCCTTCCAGAGTTTCTTGAGTCTGGCAAGTTCGCAGTCCAGCACCTTTTCCCCGCCGCAGCAAGTGGCTGCAAGGCGTTTTTCCGGAGTTGCGCGCCCGATGCAGGCACAGGGGAAGCCCTCCATGGCCGCCTCAAAATCCGCGGCAAACTCGGGGTCCACCTCCACCAGGATGCGGCCCGTGCTTTCACTGAACAGGGGAATGGCCGGGGACTTCCAGCCGTTCACGGTGGGAACCTTCTTCAGGTCAAGCTGGACGCCTCCCTTGCCGGAAAAGGCCATTTCCGCCGCCGTGACGGCCAGGCCGCCTTCGGAAACGTCGTGGGCGGAAAGAACCAGGCCGGAAGTCAGGGCATTGTAATAGGCCTTGTACAGCTCCATATTCTTCGCGCAATCCGTCTGCGGCACCTTGCAGTCGTTCACGCCGTGCGTGCGTGCGAAGACGGAGCCGCCCATTTCATCTTCCGTATTGCCGATGAGGTACAGCAGGCTGTCGTCCCGGCGCAGGGAGGAGCCGGTGGCGTGGTCCGGGCTTTCCACCACGCCGAAGCCGGAGCAGAGGAAGGTGACGGGCACGTTGATGGGGCCGTCTTCCGTCTCAAAATAATTATAGAAGGAATCCTTGCCGGAAATGAACGGGGCGTTGTAGGCGTCCGCGGCTTTGGCGATGGCTTTCACGCACTCCACCAGGCGGCCGAGCTCCGCCGGATCTTCCGGATTGCCCATGCAGAAATTGTCCAGCAGGCCGATCTTGTCCGGGTTGGAGCCCACCAGGATAAGCTGGCGCACGCACTCGTCCACGGTGCCGGTACCCATGGCGTAAGGATCCGTCTTGCCCCATTCCGGAAGAATGGCGCAGGCCATGGCCATGCACTTGTCCGAGCCGTCGATGTCCACCACGGAACCGTCCTGCGGAGCGTCCGCCGTGGCGCCCGCGAGGGGCTTCAGAATCGTGTTGCCCTGCACTTCATGGTCGTACTCCCGGATGATGGGTTCGCGGGAAACGATGGCGAAATCGCTCATGACGGTTTCCAGGGACTTGCCGAGGTCCTTGTCCGGCATCGGCTGCCCGGTGAGCCCCTGGCCGCTGGTGAATACGGAAGAAAGCTTCTTGACGGGGGCTTCATGCAGCTTGGAATTATCCAGGCAGCATACCAGTTCCCCCTTGTGCCAGACCTTGAGGATGCCCGTATTGTCGGAATGGCCCAGCACGGTCAGTTCCGTCTGGAAAGTATCCGCCAGCTTCTGGAGTTCCGGCAGGTCTTTTTCCTCCACGGCCATCACCATGCGTTCCTGGGACTCGGAAAGGAAAATTTCCCAGGAAATCAGACCCGGCTCCTTCAGGGGGGCGTTGTCCAGGAAAATCTCCCCGCCCGTGACGGAAAGCATTTCCCCGGCGGCGGAGGAAAAACCGCCCGCGCCGCAGTCCGTGATGAACACGATCAGGCCGCGTTCGCGCGCTTCCAGAATGAAATCCAGCGTCTTCTTCTCTTCAATCGGGTTGCCGATCTGAACGGCGGTGAAATCCTCCTCATGGGAGGCCTCATCCAGCGCGGCGGAAGAAAAGGTGGCACCCTTCAGGCCGTCGCGCCCGGTCCGGCCGCCGATGACGATCACCTTCAGGCCGGGGCGCATTTCCTTGAGGATGTCCCCGCGGGGAATGACGCCGGCGGTGCCGCAGAACACGAGCGGATTGTAAATGTAAGTGGGGTCGAACTGGATAGCCCCGTTCACCGTCGGAATGCCCATGCGGTTGCCGTAATCGCGCACGCCGCGCACCACGCCGCGCATGATGCCCAGCGGATGAATGACGTCCGGGGCGGTGATGGAGGCGGGGTCCGTATCCGGAGCGCCGAAGCAGAACACATCCAGGGAGGCGATGGGCTTGGCCCCCTTCCCTGCGCCCAGAATATCGCGGATGACGCCTCCCAGGCCGGTATTCGCCCCTGCGTAGGGTTCAATGGCGGAGGGGTGGTTGTGCGTCTCCGCCTTCAGGCAGACGGCCAGCTTGTCGTCCAGGGCGATGAAGCCGGCGTTGTCGTCAAACGCGCTGAGCACGAAGCCCGGCTTGCGTTCCATGATCTTCTCGGAAGGCTTCTTGATGTAGGTCTTGAACAGGCTGTTCACGGTCTCCGGCGCGCCTCCGTTCACGCTGTGGCTGATGGAGGCGGAGAAAATGCGGTGCTTGCAGTGTTCCGACCAGGTCTGGGCGATCACTTCCAGTTCCACATCGGTGGGGTCGCGGTCCACTTCGCGGAAAATCTGCTGGACGACTTCCATGTCCTCGCGGGACAGGGAAAGCTTCTGCTGCTTGCTGAGCTCGAGCAGCTCGTCGCTGCTCAGGTCTCTCACGGGAACGGTGCGGTAGGTTTTGGCGGACATATTGCTGGGAAAAAGTAGGCGTGAGGGGAAAAATCAGGCGATGGTCCAGTTGTGGATGGCGGGATTGCAAACGTCCTTGGCGAAGCGTTTGGAAAGGCTCTCCCGGTCCCCCTGGCCGAAAACGTACACGCGCTGCGTGATCTTCAGCCCGTCCAGGGTGAAGCCCATGTTCTTGCGGCCGCGGTAATTCTGCAGGATGGCCTCCTTCTCCAGGTCCAGGGCTCCGGCCTTCATGCCGTAGTCGATGGTGAAAAGGGCTCCCGTCAGAATGGGGGCGTCCTGCTCGCTGCATTCCTGGGCAATGGGGTCAACCAGCACGCTCAGGAGGTAGTCGCGGGCTTTCTGCTCGTCTCCGGTGATTTCCACCGTGTACACGCGGCTGCGGCGGAAAGTGAGGCCGGCATTCAGAGGGGTGTAAAGCAGGGCGTCTGCATTGGCTGCGGCCTGGAATCGGCTGATAACTTCAAAATGGAGGGTCATATGGCTCAGGAATGTGGTAAAATGAAAAATGGGGGCCGGCTGGCCGGCCGGCTCCCATGGGGAAAAGCTTGCGGATCAGGCCTTGTGCTGGAGGCGGGAAAGGACTTCCTCATACGCTTCCATCACATTGCCCAGGTCCTGGCGGAAGCGGTCCTTGTCCATCTTCTCGCCGGTCTTGATGTCCCACAGGCGGCAGGTGTCCGGGGAAATCTCGTCCGCCAGCACGATCTGGGAGGGATCTTCCGCCAGGCGGCCGAACTCGATCTTGTAATCCACCAGCGTCAGGCCTACCTGCTTGAAAAAGTCGATCAGCACGTCGTTCACGATCAGCGCCTGCTTCTTGAGGAAGGCGCACTCCTCTTCCGTGGCGGCGCCCAGTTCCCGGGCATAATCATCATTGATAAAGGGGTCGCCCAGATCGTCGTCCTTATAGGAAAACTCCACGATGGGCTTCTTGAAGGGGGTGCCTTCCTTCACGCCCATGCGGCGGCTGAAGGAACCGGCGGCAATATTGCGCACGATCACTTCCAGGGGAAGAATGGAAACCTTCTTGACGTCGATGTTGATGTCGTCCACGTCGGCCACCAGGTGGGTCTTCACTCCCTTCTCCTCAAGCATCCTGTAAATGAGCAGGGTGATGGCCTTGTTCAGCTTGCCCTTGTTCTCGAACTGGGCTTTCTTGGCGCCGTTTCCGGCAGTGGCGTCGTCCTTGTACTCCATGCGGAGGACGTTGGGAGTATCGGTCGTATAAAGTCTTTTGGCCTTGCCTTCGTAGATAGGTTCCATGATACGTTTTACGCAGGGTTGAATGCGTGCGGGGATGTTACGCCAGACGGTACGCAGGGTCAAGCCGCAACTGGACGAAGAACACCCTGCGGCCAGGGCGGCGGAAGGCCGCGCGGAAATGCGGCCGGGCGCGGCGGAAAGTTCATTGGAAAATAACCTGCCGCGAGACAATTGCAGAGAAAAATCCGGAAAACACGGAACACCCGGAAACGGAAAACAGGCGCGGGCGAGGAACCTTTCCCGATGCGGTTTGAGGACAGCCCATGACCCCATGAACCCGTGAATCACCGGAACGCCTCAGCATGGTTTGATTGATCTTAATCATCTTGACGCAATCCTTTCGTCTTGTTAGAAAGATCATTGATGTTCAGGATATTTGCATGTGTCTGGCTGACTCTGGCGATTCCGTTTTTTGGGCTGGGGGAGGAACCTGAAGAGGAAACCTATCTCGCTCTGCGAAGTCCCGCCCAGTACTTTGCGGCGGAATCTCATGATTCCCATTATTGGACGGTCCTGTTTCCGGACGATCCTCCATTTTCCTATGCGTGCATTTATCTCCCCTCGTTTAATCGCGAATTTGGCTTTTATCTGGAGGGAAACAATTTGATCTGGGCCCGGACCATCGGACCCTCCAGCATGCAAATACTTTCCCAAGCACCGATTGTGGACTTGCAGAGCCAGGGAGCGGACCGTTGCGCCGTTCTGCTCATGTGCCTGCAATTTCCCGTTCTGGGGAACATGCTGGAAGGATGGGACTGCATGGTCAGCGGAGGGGAGGAAGAGGATATATTCAGCACCCCTTCCGACAGAAAAGGACTGCTTCCCAAATTGCCCCAATTCGGGGAATGGCGCATGCGGGCGACCGGATGGATGGAATCCATAATCAACCCTTTTATTTACAAGCATCTGTACGTCAAAAGAGGAAAAATAACATTGAAGCCGGCCTTGGCCGACGCTTTGCGAAAAACCTGGGATGAGGCAGTTGAGCGGAAAACTTTCGTCATGGACATGTACAGGCAGCTTATAAGCGGGAGTGACGGGGATCATATCTATTTCCGCGGAGCTTCCGGCCCGGTAGGGGAAGACCTGTGTGAAGGTGAAGGAATGCTGAGGCCCGCCATGAGGGAGCTGGCTTTCGGAATCGTGGACATGGCCATGATGGAGGATTTCAATCCGGAAAGGGAACAATGGCTTATGGATCAATGCGCCAAAATCCGGCGCCATGCCGCAGATTTGGGAGAAGCCCCGCCCCCCATGGTTTCCGAATCCTGGGTGAAAGAGGCCTCTTTGAAAGAGCAGGCGAAAGAGGAAAAGGAAAAAGAACCGGAGGCCGATTCTCCTGCCCATCGTACGAAAGAAGAATATGTACGGGGATTCCGGGAGCGTTTTTTGAAACCTCTGGACTGGAATCCGCTTTGGAGGGATTTATTCCCGAACGGAACTCAGGGAAAACCGGGAGCATGCTGGGTGGGAAGCAGGGGAATCAGCGGTTTTTACCTGGACGGAACACTCATGGGACGTGCGGAAACCCTGATCAATACTCCCCTGGACATTTATGACGAGTGGTTTTACAACCAAGTCCCGGAAAGGGCATTGTTCCCCTACGACGGCATTCGGGAGCCTGTAGGATATGGCGAACCCAGAGTAAGGCGGGAATGGATCTCCGTGGGAAGGGACTTGAGCCGTTTGCTGGAAGAAACGCTTACGGACATTGCCAAAGGGAAAATGGCCGGCGGAAAAGGGAACAACAACGAAGTGGAGGAAACGAACGGGATGTACTTCGTTCCCTTCTGCATCGTGCGCGGGGCTGACGGAACGGAAAGAATCATGTCCTCTGCCGATGCGGACTTAAAAACCGTGGTCGAATTGATGGAACTGTGGTACACGGTAGATATCCTGTTCATCGACGACGAAGACTATCTGCAGTACATTTTAAAAAAACGCGCCGTCCTGCAGGGAAGAACGGCCCGGGACGGAGCGGCTGAATGCCCCGGGGCAAGCGGCATCTGGAACAGTTTGGGAAATCGGTATCTGTGGAATTGATTCTGCGCCGGTGCGCCTATCCTGCCGGATCGCTCTTCTCTGTGCGTACACCGGGAATATTAGTCTTGATACCCGTAGGGGCCGGCGTATCATGTGCTTTAGTATGCACGCCGACTTGGAGAAATTGTTGTCTCTGGGGAGAATTACCCCCGCTCTCGCTGAAAAACTTGATTGTATCTCACCTGGCCATTACTGCTTCCACTCTACCTGGGGAGCCGGAAAAGTCATTTCCTGGAACCTGCCGGCCAAAAAGCTGGTCATTGATTTTGAAGAAAATCCGGAACATGAAATCGCGCTGGAGTTTGCTCCCCGCATTCTGGAATTCATCGGTGACGACCACTTCCTGGCCAAGCGCTATGAAGACCCGGAATTCCTGATCTCCCTGGCCGCGGACGATCCCGTGGAACTGGTGCGCCTGACGCTGAAGGGCTACGGCAATTCCCTCACCCCGGAAAAACTGGAAGCCGCCCTGAAAGGCACCGTTATTGCGGAAGACAAATGGAAAAACTGGTGGGACAAGGTGCGCGCCATGCTGCGCACCAACGTGCAGTTCATGATGCCGACCCGCAGGGGGGAACGCATCACCCTGCGCACCAACATGCTTTCCCGCGCACAGGCCGCCCTGGAAGACTACGGCAAGGCCGCCGACCTGAAAGCGAAAGTGCGCGTGCTGGATAGCGTCAAGATGGAAAACGTGGTCTCCGAACCGGAGGCGGTAAATACCCTGATCCAGGCCGTAAACGCCGACGTTTGCAACGGCGGCAGCCTGGCCCTCCAGCAGGTGCTGGAACTAGCCATTCTGCGGGACGACCTGATTGCCGCCGTCAAGAACACGGAAGCGGCGGAAACCTCCTGCTCCCTGCGTTCCCTGGTGGAAAACGGCATTGAGGACGTGGAACGCTTCGCGGAAATCCTCAATTCCATGCCCGCCGTGCGCCAAAAGTGCGTGTACGCCGTACTTCCGGAAATCTTCGGCGACTCATGGACGGAAAAAACCCTGGAACTGTTTGACGCCAGCGGCGCCCGCGCCGTGGGGGAAATCGCCAAATTCCTCATTGAACAGGGACAGGAAAAAACCTTCATCAAGCACTTGAAGCATTCCCTGCTTCGCCAGACCCTTCCCGCGGAATCCCTCATCTGGATATGCCGCCAGCGCAATGACGCCGCCAAGCCTCTCTTCGGCCTTCCGGTAGGCATCGCCATGCTCTCCCTGATTGAACAGGACCACATGGACGGCGGCCCCAACCGCATGCTGCGCCTGAAAAACCTGTTCATGGAAGACAAAAACATGATTCAGGAAATGATCAGGAAGCAGGACGTGGCGGAAGTGCGCCAGTTCGCCAAAATGCTGTACAACACGTCCGCCTTCTCCGAGCAGGACCGCGGCGCGCTGATGGCCCGCGTGATCAGCGTCTTCCCGGACCTTCATTCCATCGTGCTGGACGCTATGGTGGACACCTCCGACAAGCCGGAACCGGTCTTCGTCTCCTGGGAAAGCCTGGAAGCGCGCAAGAAGGAACTGGAAGAACTGGTGAACGTGAAAATTCCGGAAAACCTGCACAACAAGAAAATTTCCCGTGCGGAAGGCGACCTTCGTGAAAACGGCGGCTACCAGGACGCCAAGGAAGTGGAAAAAGTGCTCAACCGCCGCCGCGCGGAACTGGAGCACGCGCTGTCCCTGGCCCGCGGCACGGACTTCACCGTAACGGACACCTCCAGAGCGGCCATGGGAACGAAAGTGACGCTACAGCCCCTCGGCGGCGGAAACCCCGTGGTGTACACCATTCTGGGAGCGTGGGACACAAACCCGGAAAAACACATCGTCTCCTATCTCTCCCAGGTCGGCAAGGAACTGACCGGCAAGAAAGTGGGCGACCAGGTAAAAATCGTCCCCATGGACGGCGACAAAAAGAAGGTGTTCACAATCACCGCCATTGAAGCCGCTTTTTAAGAACGGTTATTCGCAGATGTTCTCTTTCAATCCTCCATGTTTCATGGAGGATTTTTTTGCGATATTTTGTCATATATATTGAATATAAAAAAGTTGTACTGAAGAAAAAAATTGGGTCGAATTTGGAATCCGAAGTCAATCTACAATTTTAAGGGGAAGGGTTTTGAACAGATTTCCACCGCTTGTACAAACATCACAGGGAGGGAGGACAAGTCTTCCTTTTTCCACGGATAAAGTTGTTCCCGAAGCATGACGAAGGGGTAATTTCGCTTCTGTTTTTCTGCCGTTACGGTCCTTGGAGGAGGTGTGAAGAACTTATTTCCAGCAGATTGCATTTATCAAAAAAGATGGAATGAATTCGTTACTTCACCAGGATATGGAATACTGAACCAGCCGAAAAGAACCGGATTGTTCCCCCAAAGTAAACCTGCCGGATTCCAAATTCGTTATAGGCAGGTACAGCAAGTAGCCCGTTCGTTGTATTCCATTGACTATCCCCTGCATATTATGAAGAAGACATTATTTATTCTGACCGCCATGACTGCGGCAACCGTCGCTGCGGAAGCCTCTACAGTCCTGATATCGTTCGGCATCAATTCCGGCAATGGCACTGCCATTGTGGAAGGAACCTACCGCGGGGAAGCCGGACAAAAAGTAAACAAGGTTTCCACAGGGAGTTCAAATTCCTACACTTCCGGAGCACTGGCAACTACTGACGGGGAAACTACCGCCATCACCGTCACGACCGGCGGCGTTTGCTGCGGTCCAGGCGGCGTTCTGACTGACGCTACCGCAAACGGATCCGCGCTGGCGGGCCATGGCAACAAGTTCTATGACGTCTTCGGCCAGGACATGTCCCTGGGCAACCCCATGGGGGGCGTTGTCAACACTGCCGGCTCCGCCAATGGCAACTTCACCATGTCCCTGAACAATCTGTCCGCAGGCACCTACACGCTGACGATGCTGGTAGGCCGCGGGAACGATTACGGTACAGGCAATACTTCTTCCTTCAGCCTCAGCGGCGACGGCATAGCCAACATTTCCGCCATTCTTGACGATTACTCCACTGGTTCCGGCGCCACGCTGAACGGTTCCACCGTTACGGCCAATACGCACACCGGGGACTGGGTGCTGATGACTTATACATTTGACGTGACGGCCGACAATACCCGGCTTGACATCCTGTCCCAGGGTGGCAGCGGCAGCATCAATACTCTGGCGCTGACCTCCGTCCCGGAACCGGCCACGGCGTCTCTGGGCCTTCTGGGGCTCTCCGCCCTGCTTCTGCGCCGCCGCAGAAACTGACCCGGACTCATCTTTTCCGAGAGATAAAAACTCCGTACCTCCTTATCCGGGGTACGGAGTTTTCTATTCAAGACAGGGAATGATACGGCAATTCCTCTAGAAAATCCCCGCAGAAAAAATCGGTGCGATCCGTCGGAAACGCCGTGCAGCGGCAATAGCGCCCCTCTTTTCATGCACACCGTCCCGGACACGCCCTTGCACACAGGAAAAGGCGATTCAATCCCACCAACAGCGCGAAGCGATGAAACAAAGCCGGGAATTCACGATGCTCCGCTGCGTTCACGGAAAGGCGGAAAAACAACTCCTTCAAGTTTTTTTGCGTCCAGCGGTCCCCTTTTTCATTGCGGTCCCGCAGCGGATTGACCATGATACGGGGTACCCGGCTCCATCATGCAGAACCAACGCCTACAGTACGAACGAATCATCATCACGGGCGCATCGTCCGGATTCGGGAAGGCCTTTGCCCGGACGCTGGCTTCCTGCACCGGGGAACTGGTTCTCGTCGCCCGGAATAAAGAGGCGCTGCAACAGCTTGCCGCCGAACTGGAAGAAAAACATCCCGGACTGCGCGCCGCCGCCCTTCCCTGCGACCTGGCGGACGAATCCGCCCTGGACAATCTGGCCGGGCGCCTTCTGGAACTGCCTGCGGCAAAAACCCTCCTGATCAACAACGCCGGAGCGGGAGACTACGGGGAATTCTCGGAAGGCTCCTGGGACAGAATACGCACCCTGCTGCGCCTGAACGTGGAAAGCCTCACGCGCCTGTGCCACGCCATGATACCGGGCTTGAAAAGAAACGGCGGGGACATCATCAACATCAGCTCCCTGGCGGCTCTGCTCCCCATCCCGGACTTTGCCGTTTATGCGGCCACCAAGGCATACGTTTCCAGCCTGTCGGAAGCCCTGCGGCTGGAACTGAAGGAACACGGCATACGAGTCCTGGCCGTTTGCCCCGGCCCCGTCTCCACGGGATTCGGGAAAGCGGCGCGCCGCCCCGGCTTCACCGGCAACATGATGCCGGGCAGAAACGCCTTTGACACCCCCACGGAAACCGTCGTGAACGACAGCCTGCGCGCCCTGTCCCGCGGACGCGCCAGAGTCTTCCCCGGCATGAAAATACGTTTGGCGGCCCTGCTGCTGAATGCGGCTCCCCTGGGGCTGATCCGCTTCTTCATGGGCAGACGCCCCCGGAAAGTCCAGCCTTCTCCACCCGAAACCCTCCCTCCCGCGCCATGAAACCCCACCGCCGCGGAATCACCCGCATCACCTGGTTCAAGCTTACGGTCTGCGCCTGCCTGGCAGCCATGGCGGCTTCCCTCTTCACGCCGTATCCGGCCCAGATCATCCGCGCCCTGAAAGGAGAGCCGGAACCGGCGACAGATGTCCCAGACGCCTACCCGCCCCACACTTCCCTGCCCCCGGAACAGCCGGACCAGACGCAGACGGCCGCCCCGGATACTGCCGGACGCCCCGGCACGGCCACGGAAGATGTGCGCCTGCTGTCTCCCTGGACGCCGGAGCGCACCATCGCCCTGCCCCCCGTGCAGTATCCGCCGTTTCCGCCCGTTCTGCCCACCAGGCCGTCCACAGGAGCGCTCACGAACATTTACGAGCTGGCCCGCGGCCTGAACTTGAAAACCCAGGCCAACTTCCTGCCCGGCACGCTGGCCTCCAGCGACAAGAAAACCAAAAGCAATTACCAGATGACGCTCACCCTGAACGTCAAACAGCCCCAAGCCCTGACGAAAAAGGAAGACATCCTGAAGCTCAACCCCAAACTGGAGGCCATCCTCCCGGACCTGTCCACCCTGTTCAGCCACGCGCGCGTCTCTCCCTACTACGGGCAGATCTACGCCCGCAAACAAACGGAAATCCGCAAAAACCTGGCCTCCCTGACCAAGCTGCTGGACCGCCACAACTTCTACGATACGGAAACCATCCTGGAAATAACCCACCCGGAAACCCGCAGAAAACTGCTGTGGCTTCAAAGTGAAATGGACGTCGTTTCCGACGGGTCGGACGGTGACCGGCTGTCCACCATGCCGGACAAAATCCTGAAAAGTTCCTTCTACCAGCCCAGCACCTCCTACCGCTGGAAAAAGCGCACGGACAAGCCCAATCCCCTGCTCAAGCCCTGGCAGCAGAGGCTGGCTGCCTACAAGGCAAGCCTGGCCAAGGCCCCCACCGCGGAAAAAGCCGCCCTGCGCAGCAAAATAGACCATGCGGAACGAGTCATTGCGGAACTGAAGAGGTATAGCTTCCTAATCTCGGAATACGATCCCTTCATTGTGGTCCCTCTGGGCGTCGTCAACCAGTCCTCCCCGTTCTCCCCGCAATTCGGCGACTACGCCGTCGTCATCGTGGACGGCAAATTATACCCGGCCCTGGTGGGAGACGCGGGCCCCAGGTACAAAACGGGGGAAGGCTCCCTGCGCCTGAGCCGGGAAATCAACCCCAAATCCGGCCCCTACAGCCGCCCCGTTTCCGACCTGGTGGTGAGCTACCTCATTTTCCCCGGCACCGCGGAACCGGAAGCCGGACCGCCCGATTATGAAAAATTCACGGCGAAATGCCGGGAACTGCTCAACGACATAGGCGGCATGGGAGACGCCTTCAAACTCCACCAGTGGGAAGACCTGCTTGCTCCCAAGCCGCCTCCCGTCCCGGCGCCTTCTCCCTCTCCCTCCGCTTCCGGCAAGGAACCGGAAACCACGGCAAAAGACGGAAAAACGGCTGCGGACAAACCGTCGGAAACTCCTTCTTCCCCGTCTTCCCCCACGCCTTCCGCCACATCCTCGCCTGCGGCCCCCTGACGTGCAGTCCTCCCGGACTACAGGGCTTCCTTCCAGGAAAACAGAAACGCCTTCCACATCCGGGAATACACCCTGCCGCGCGTAACCTTCACCTTTCTGGAAGAGGGAATTTCCCGCTGTTTCAACAAATCCAGCGTATCCAGCCCCAGCCACGCCGGAAGCACCGTGGAAAAACGCAATCGTCCGTTATGCAGGGACTCCGCATAAAACACGCCTTCCTTCAGCCACAGCTCCGCCTTTTCCAGCCACGGTTCCGCATCGTCTCCGGGCAGATAGCTTCTCCCGCGGGAGAAATCCTCCTCCCGGTCGCGGAGAATGTTCACCAGCTGCAGCCCCATTCCGTAATGGACTCCCCACCGCAAAAGCACCTCTTCCGGCTGGGTGCTGAACGCGCCGCCAAGGACAAGGAGGCCCAGCCTGGTCCAGAACTCGCCCACGCATCCGGCCACCATGTAGGCGTAATGTTCCAATTGTTCCGGACAAGTGACGGAGGAATGCTCCGCAAAATATTCCAGGTCCCACGCCTGTCCCTCCACAATCGTGGACAGAACGTTCCGCACCAGCATCTGCTCCCGCGGCGGCAGGGCTTCCAGCAGGGCCAGACATTCGGGAAAGCGCGCCAAAAGTTCCCCCTCCCCCCGGTGCTTCTGCACGGAAGACAGCACGCCCAGCCGGCCGAAACAGGTTGCGGCCGCCTCGTGAGAGGCATCCCCCGCCACAGCCGCGCCCATCATCTTCAGCAGAGCCAGCCGTTCCTTCAAATCCATGTCCACCGTATCCGCCACCGTATCCGTGGCGCGCGCCAGCAAATAGCCCACGGCCACGCCGGGCCGCATCTCACGGGGCAGAAAGCGCATGCTCAGGTAAAAGGACCGGGAAACGGCGGATAAAAGCTGATGGAGGCCCTTCATAACTTTTGCAGGCCCAGCCTGTGCATCTTGTAATGGAGCACCCGCGGAGAAATGCCCAATCCCCGGGCCGCCGCGGACATGTTGCCCGGAGAGCGCTTCAGTGCGGCCACAATCAATTCCCGTTCAAAGGAATCCACCATCGTGGGCAAATCCGCCTGTTCCTCCCCTCCGCGGGAATTCGGGGCGTCGCTGCTGGGCATCTGGAGGGAGGCGGGCAGGTTGTACCCGTAAATGCAATCGTCCTGCGCCGTAATGACGGCGCGCTCCACACAATTCTCCAGTTCCCGGACGTTGCCCGGCCAGTGGTAGGCCATCAGCATGTTGATGGCCGGGGTGGAAAGGCGCGTGATATGCTTCCCGTACTTGAGATTGAACTTGGAAAGGAAATGCTCCGCCAGCAGCATGATGTCCCCCTTGCGCTGAACAAGGTCCGGCATCACGATGGGAAAAATATTCAGACGGTAATACAGGTCTTCACGGAATTTGTTTTCCGCCATTAGTTCCTCCAGGTTTCGGCTGGTCGCGGCGATGAAGCGCACGTCGGAATGCAATTCCCGGTTGCTTCCCACGCGGGAAAAAGTCTTCTCCTGCAAAAAACGCAGCAGCTTCACCTGCATTTGCAGGCTCAAATCCCCGATTTCATCCAGGAACAGGGTTCCGCCGTCCGCGGCTTCCGCGCGGCCAATGCGGCGGCTGGTCGCCCCGGTGAAAGACCCCTTTTCATGGCCGAACAATTCGCTTTCCAGCAGGTTTTCCGGCATGGCCGCGCAATTCATCGTAATCAGAGGCTTGTCCTTCCTGGCGCTCAGATTCACCACGGCGCGCGCCACCAGTTCCTTCCCCGTTCCGGAACTGCCGCGGATCAATACCGTGGCGTCGCTGGGGGCCACCTGCCGTATCTGCTCATACACCTGAAGCATGGGGCGGCAATTCCCTATCAACTCGCCGGGATTGCTCGTCAGCAATTTGCGCAGCTTCTCATTTTCCGCCACTAGGGCCTCTCTTTCCTCGTGGGCCTGGAGACATGCCGCCAGGGCATCCCCCGCGATGTTCCCCACAATCTGCATCAGCTTCAAATCCCGCTCCAGATCCGTCTCCGCATCCACGGGGCGGTCGATGCTCAAGGTGCCGATCACCTGCTGCAAATGAATGATGGGCACGCAGATGAACGCCACCTTTTCCCCGCTCTTGCGGGTGCGGGTACGGTTCAGGAACCTGCGGTCCCGGGAAATATCCTCGATCACGTGGGGACGGCCCGTTTCCGCCACATGGCCCGTAATGCCTTCGCCCACATGGTAGTGGCCGCGCTTCATTTCCTGTTCGTCCAGCCCGTGGGAGGCTTCGATCATCAGGTCGTTCCCGTGGCGGATGGTGAAAGTGCCGCGCAGCATCTTCATGCGGCGGTACAAAATATCAAGGATATGCTGCAACAGGACCGTGCCGTTGCGCTCGTTGACGATTGCAGAACTAATCTCCTGCAACACGATCATTTCCAAATCGGGAGACTTGTTCATGCCATTCATGCAGCCCGTAGCTGCCTGAATACTAACCGGGCTCATGCGTCCAACCAACCCTTTTTTCGTGCACTGCGTTTCCCGCGGAAAGAAAGGACAAAATCATCCGCCATCTTCATCATTGAACATCAACATGAAATAAAACATTCACGAACATGACAACACAATTACAAAATTGTAATACCGCGTTCCGGCGCCTCTCCGCGTCAAAGAGGTTCCGCTCCTGAAGACTCCCGTTTCATCATCTCCGTAATCACCTGGAACAGCGCCGTGCGGTACAGCACGCCGTCCAGACGGCCGTCCGCCTGGCGCACGACGGCAGCGGCGGACAGGTGGTCCTGCTCAAACAGCTTGAGGGCATCCGTCAGGTGCGTATCCCCGTCCAGCACGGGAGCGCCCGGACGGATCAGGTCCACTGCCGACGGAGGCTGGCCGCCGGGGCCGGGATTCCACTTCTTCCGGATACCCGGCACATCGCCCGGATAAATGGTCCCCAGGTAAGAACCGTCCTGCTTCACCACGAAAATCAAATCCCCCGGATTCTTCAGCATCAGGGAGGAAACTTCTTCCAGAGAAGCATCCGGAAGCACCTGCGGCACCACGTGCCGCGCCAGATCATGCACATGAACCTGCGCCATGGGCAGGCTGACCACGGAAGCGGTGCTTCCGGACAGGCTGGCGGCGTACATGGAACGCGCCCGGATCAATTTGCTGGTTCCGTAGGCGCTCACCACGCCGATCAGCAGCGGGTAAATCATCTGCCCGCTCATGGAAAACTCCACCACCATCACCAGCGCCGTCAGCGGCGCCTGGGCCGCCGTGGCAAAAAAGGCCGCCATGCCCACCATGGCATACGCCACGGCGTGATTGCCCTCCATGCCCATGAGATTCAGCAGGGTGCTGAAAATAAAACCCACCATGCTCCCGACAAACAGGGTGGGCGTCATCGCCCCGCCCACGGTGCCGCAGCCGAACACCACCGCCACGGCGCTCACCTTCACCGCCAGCAGAATCAGCGCCTGCTGCGTCCCGTAATCCTCATGCACCAGCCCGGTGATCAGAGCCTGCCCGTTGCCCACCACCTCCGGGTAAAAGCAAGCCAGAACGCCTACCAGCAGCCCGGCCGCCATCAGGCGCACGGGCAGCAGGGACTGGCGCCCGTTCAAATACTTGTTGGACACATCCAGCAGGGCCACCCAGCCCTTGGCCGCCACGGCGGCCAGCACCCCCAGCGCCACGCACCACAGGGACTGGGAAAACATCGTGAAACTCTCAAACGGGGAACTGTAAAGAGGCGAGGGGTCCCCCAGCAGGTGCAGCATCAGAAACCCCGTGCAGGAAGCAATCAAAAGAGGAGCCAGAATATCCATGCTCACCGTGCCGATGATGATCTCACTCACGAACAGGCAGCCGGAAAAAGGAGCGTGGAACGCCGTGGTGAAACCTGCCGCTGCGCCGCACCCCACCAGCAGGCGCAGACGGGGAATGGAAACATGGAGCTTCTGCCCAACGGCGGAGGCGATCAGGGCGGAAGACTGGATAATGGGGCCTTCCTTGCCGATAGCCGCTCCGGAAGCAATGCTCCATGCGGCGGAAAGGACTTTCAGGGAAGAAGCCCTGACCTTGATCAGTCCGTTGCCTATGGCCAGGGCCTCCATGTACTCCATGGCCTGCCCCGGCATCCTTCTCTTCACGAATAAAAGAATAAACCCGGCCACCAGGCCGCCGATGGCCGGTACGGCTATCCGCCATTCCGGTTCCAGCAGGGAAAAAACGCCCACCCTGGAATCCGACCAAATGCCCGTCAACAGCCATTGAATAAACTCCACCAGCCATTCAAAGCACATGGACATGCTGGCCCCGACAATCCCTACCAGCACCGCCCACATGAAAGTCACCTGGCTCTCCCCCACCTTCAAATGGTGGAACAGGTTTAAAACCCATCCATACCAGACTGTCCCGGGAGGAGTCTGAGGATCGGGGGGAGACGGATTCATGGGCAAAAAACAGGACTGTTCCGTTAAGACATGAAATTCCGTCCGGACGTTCGAATCAGGCGCAGATACCGCCACGGTCTCCTCCCCCCGTCTGGCGACTTCCGCGCTCTACCGACAAAATAAGCTCAGAAAAACAAGGCTTGAAAGGGCCTCCCACTCAAATACCTTGCACTGGCAGGGAAACCTGATAAACCGGTATTATCTCCCGCTACCCATAAACGGCCATGCCTTCCCCCCAGCCGCAAAAACAAATCTCCACCCGCCTCCGGAGACTGGCATTCCTGCTCATTGCCTGCACCGTATTCACCGTACTGGCGCATGAACTGAAATATTCCGCATCCGCATGGCCCTCGGAACGGGAAGTACTCTCCGGCAGATCCATCTTCGGAAAACCGGGAGACGCAGGTTCCCTGGTCACCGTGACCCTTCCCTACCCCTTGAGGCCCTCCTGGGCTCCCGACACGGAAATCTTCTCCATTACCTGCCACAGGCTGTTTGCCGGCGCCCTCATCAATATCTTTCAGAAAACGCTGGATCACTACGGTCTGGAACGCATCAGGGAACTGCACCTGGACGTTTACGGCGGCTGCTTCAACAACCGGCCCGTCAGGGGAGGCAGCAGGCCGTCCCTGCACGCCTGGGGAATTGCCGTGGATCTGGACCCTTTGCGCAACGCCATGCACATGCGCGCTCCGGAGGCAGCATTCTCCGGCCCGGAATACGATGCGTTCTGGTCCATTGTGGAAGGGGAGGGAGCATTCTCCCTGGGTCGGGAACTGGGATATGACTGGATGCACATCCAGTTCGTCCGCCCGTAAGGCACCATGCGTTGAAAACCCGGAAAAGGCGTCAGAACGTATATTTCAGGTTGATGCCGTAATAAAAATCGTTCCCCAGGCCTTTCCGGCTGAGGACGGTCAGCGCCTGGCTGAAATTGGTAAACAGCTCCACGGTCAGGCGGGAAGTGGCCCGGAACGTAAAACTCAAATTGTAGTCCAGCGCGTTGGAACCGTGATGAACCACCGGTCCCACATACCCGCCGTTGTAGCCGTAGCGGATCGTGGCGTCCACCCGGACGCAATCCGCTATCTCTTCATGCAGGCCGGCAAACGCCGCATAATAGCCGCGGAACGTATGATTGTTGTACTGCCAGTACAGATCCGTTCCCGCAAACCAGCGGTCGGAAAAGCGATACGTCGTTTTCAGCCCCGGACGCGGAATCCCCTTGTCTCCGGGAAAAACAAAACTGTGCTCGTACCACGGCATGACCGTCCAGTTCCCCAGTTCCTTCACGTAATCCAGCCGGTACTTCAACTCCGCATGATTCTGATGGTCCGTGGAAACGCCGTACCATATCTTGCCCACCCACTCCCTGTACTGAATTTCCGGCACGAACGCGCACAGGCTGCCGTCCCACAGGTCCAGGCCCTCGCACTCGTACTTGCTGGCCCATCCCGTCTGGAAGCGCAGGTACACCCTGTCTTCAGCGGGCTCCGCCAGGGAAAGGGGGTGGGAACCTCCCGCCTTCAGATAATGCGCCGGATTCAGGCAATTCGTGGTGGACGCCAGGGCGCCGCTCCATGAAAAAGCGGCGCAGACCGCCAGCAGCACTCCCGTTCCAATTCTCGTCTTCATGTCATTCCGGTGTTGAAAAAGCGTTTCCAGGGCGGCAGGCCCGGACGGGAACCGCACTCCGTTGCACTATACGTCCATCTTCTTTTTCCCTGCAAGTCGATAATCAGAACGCCCTTCCCGAAAACACGGCCACCGGAGGAAAAAAGAATCCTTCATGCGGAGAAATGCCAAAAGGGAACCCATGAAAGATTGCGGACCCCATTCCGGTATTCTTCCGTAGATTTCCATGCAAAAACAAATGAAATTAACCCTGCCGGCCTGCGTTCTCTTCCTCTGTCTTCCCTCCGTCTTCGCGCAGGAGCAGATCATCCCCAAACCGGCGGAAATCACGCTTCAAAAGGGCGCCCCGGCCACACTCACCCGGGATTCCGCAATCGTGCCCGACGTCCGGGACAAGGCCTTCCTGAACAGGGCCACGCAGTTGCAGCAGATATTGAGCGAAGGAACGGGGCTTCCCCTTCCTCTGAAAACCCCGCAGGACGCGCCCAAAAACGCCGCCAATATCATCATCAAAAAAGACTCCTCCCTGGCATCCAGAGGAGAGGAAGCCTACTCCATCCAATCCTCTCCCCGCGGAATCATCCTTGCCGCCGCAGACCCGAAAGGTATTTTCTACGCTGCCCAGAGCCTGGTCCAGATGATGCCCGTCATCTTCCATGACCGGAATGCGGACAAATCCTCCGTGCAATGGAACATTTCCCGGACGCCGTTCAAGATCGTGGACTATCCCCGGTTTTCCTGGCGCGCGCTGATGATCGACGAAGCCCGCCACTTCTTCGGTGAAAAAGCCATCAAGCAAATCATCGACCAGATGGCCCTGCTGAAAATGAACATTCTGCACTGGCACCTGACGGACGATGTTGGATGGCGCATGGAAATCAAAAAATACCCGCGCCTTACCTCCGTCGGCTCCAAACGCCGGGAAACGGAAACAGGAACGTGGAACAGCGGCAAATCGGACGATACGCCGCATGAAGGATTTTACACCCAGAAGCAGATCAGGGACATCGTGCAGTACGCGGCCCGGCGCAACATCACCATCGTCCCGGAAATCGAAATGCCGGGGCATGCCAGTGCGGCCGCCGTCGCCTATCCCTTCCTGAGCCTGAAAACTCCCGCGGAGGTGCCCACCACCTTCATCGTCAACACGGCTTTTGACCCCACCTCAGAAAAAACTTATGCCTTCCTGTCCGACGTGCTGGACGAAGTCGTCTCCCTGTTCCCCGGCAAAATCATCCACATCGGCGGGGATGAAGTGCGTTACGACAAGCAATGGAAAGGCGTGCCGGAAATTGAGGCGTTCATGAAGAAAAACAAATTGAAAAGCCTTTCCGACGTCCAGATGCACTTCACCAACCGCATGTCCGGCATCATTGCCAAAAAAGGCCGCCGCATGATGGGCTGGAATGAAATCTACGGCCATGACGTCAATGGGGACGGCGGAGGCAAGGCGGGAGGCAAACTGGACACGAACGCCGTCATCCACTTCTGGAAAGGCAGCGCCAGTCTGGCGAAGGACGCCATCCGGGAAGGCCACGACGTCATCAACTCTACCAACGGATTCACGTACCTCGACTACAGCTATGGCAGCATCCCGCTGCAAAAAGCCTACGGCTTTGAACCCGTCTTCGACGGGCTTGAGGAACAATACCACTCCAAGGTCAAGGGGCTGGGAGCCCAGATGTGGACGGAATGGGTGCCGGATGTGAAACGCCTCCACTACCAGGTTTTTCCCCGTGCCTGCGCCTTTGCCGAGGTGGGCTGGACAGCCAGGGACAAAAAAGACTTCCCGGACTTCAAAAAGCGCTTGAAGGACTACGGGAAACGCATGGACCTGATGGGCATCAGCTATGCCGGGGACATCGTAGGTCAACTGGACAAGGCCGACTTCTTCAACACGCCAAAGCTGGGAACCTGGACTCCCGGCGATCTTGCAAGGGAGGAACACTCCTTTGACGCCACGCAATTGATCAAATCCCCCGGCAACTACACCGTCACCCTTCTTTACGACAAGGGAGCCCATGCCATTGAAATAGAGTCCGTCGCCCTGTATGAGGGGGACAGGGAAATCGCCCGGGACGCCCATCCGGGGAAAAGCGGAACCCGCAAGGAAAACATCCAGTACATCCTGAACGTGCCGGAAGTCAAATCCGGCGCCGCCTATACGGTCAGGGCCAAATTCAAAGGCGCCGGAGGCAATGACTCCCACGGCACAGTTTACCTTGAGACGCCCTGAAATCCCGTTATCATTCCGGAACAAAAGCCTGCGGAACTAAACGTTCCGCAGGCTTCCCTATTTCCGGATGAATACGGCGCTCTACTTGCGGCGGCAGACGGCGGAGATGAAATTCATGTACTTCCCTGCTCCGGCCTCCATGGCCCGGCGGTCGCCGACGGCATAGGGATTGTCGCAGGCAAGCCAGTCCGCCCAGCACTCGTCAAAGGAATCCATTTCCCGCACGGACAGGAGTTCCACCTCGCGGGATTTGGAAAGAAGCTCCGCCCACCAGCCGGCGCTGTGGATGGTCTCTATATCCTCCTCCGTCCAGGAAAGGGCCATTTCCGGAGGAAGCCCGTCCGTCAGTTCCTTCTTCAAACCGGGCAAAGCCAGGGCAATCAGGCCGCCGTGTTTCACCAGCGGAGCCACGCAGGAATCCATGTACTTTTCGTCACGGCCGAAATAGTGGTAGGAATCAACGCTCACTACGGCATCAAAATACTCCTCCGCGAAAGGCATGTTCCCGGCATCTCCGTGCAGGGGAATAATGCGGGAATCCAGTCCAAGCTCCCGGAAACGGAGATAATTCTCCGTGGCCGGAATCCACAAATCCAGGGCAAAAACCTGGACTCCGAACGTATCGGCCAAATATGCGGACGTCAGCCCGCGGCCGCATCCCAGGTCAAGCACGCGCATGGAAGGCTCAAGGGGGATTTGGCAGCTCAGCTCCTTGAGAAGAGTAATGGCGTTGGGACCCATCATGTTCTCATTCAAATATTGCTGTTCAAGATATGTTTTCAATGTCTTATTTCCTTTCAAGATATGTAATGTATTTATATTAGAGGGCGCAAAAGGCCCTTTTCATTCAATCAAATGCTGCCCGGACGGGGCGGCAGGGAAAATCCGGCTTGAGCAAATGGAGCAAGCCGTACCTGGAACGTTCCTGAAGAGAACAGAAAACGCCGGAAAATCACGGCACCGGTATCTTCAGGGGGCCTTCCCCTGAAAAATACCGCATTCAGCAAACAACAATCTTCATACCTTCGGCGGTATCTATCGGAATTATCCTTCCCCTGTCAACAGCGCCCGCCGTCATGGCGTTGTCTTCCGCCCTTCCTCTGTCACTCCGGAAAGCCCGACTGAAAAGGCAAAATTCAGCGGATTATGAATTCGGAGTCAATCCGAAAGTCTAAATAAAAACAGGTTAAGAGAACTTTAATTAAATGAAATTTAATAAATAAAAAATAAAAGTGAAAGTGATTATAACTATAATCAATTCATTTTCTTAGTATTCTCCATTTTTCCATACAATCCGAATTCATAATCCGCTACGAACGATTCATTCCGTATTCTGAAGTCGGTTCAATTTCATCCATCCAAATTAACAAAACAATTTATGCAACCTCATTTACCGCATAAACTCGCCGCATGGGTCCTTGCAGCCTCCGTCTTCGGGGCCATGGCCTCCCAGTCTCAGGCCGCCGGAGAAAGCATCAGTATCAACTTCGGCTCCAATGAAGGAACCATCCCGGATTCTTCAACCGCCGGACTTTCCTCCGTTACAGGTTCCAACTGGAATCAGTTCGGCGACGCTTCCCAGTCAACCGGACAGGCCCTGAAAGACAACAACGGAGCCTCTACGGGAGCCGACGTCACCTGGTCCAGCAAAAACATCTGGCAGACCGATGCCACTCCCACCACCGGGGACGGCCAGCTTCTTAAAGGCTATCTGGACGACGGCAACGGAATCAATATCACGGTCAGCGGCCTCGATTTTCTTACCTACGGTGTCTACATTTACTGCAACACCGACAACGGCACGGACTTTTCCGCCAAAACCGTCAACGGCATCTCCTACACATGGAACGGCTCTTCCACAGTAACCGGCTCCTCAGGCTGGGGCGCCACCGGCACCACGGACCAGCTAATCGAAGGAACAAACGTCCTCTACGTTGATGGACAAACTGCATCCAGTCTCACGATCGGCAGCACGGGCAACAGTTCCGGCACCGGAACGCGCGGATGCATTTCCGGCATCCAAATCGTCAATACCTATGACGGCGCCAAAATTGCCGCCACGCTTGACGGAGGAACTTCCGCCTGGACGGATTCCCTGCTCGGAACGGCCGCCTGGACGGACTCCACGGCCTCTGACGGCACTTATGCCTCCATAGACGTCACCAACGGCCCCGCCACCCTCACCATCGCCGGCGGGGAAACCCGCAGTACGGACGCACTTGTCGTTTCCGGCGGCAACTTGACCATCTCCGGCGGCAGCCTGAATCTGACCGGCCCGGGCATTCTCCGCGTGGCGGAGGGAACAACGCTTACCCTGTCCACCGCTCTGACGGGGAACGCCGCCCTGGACGGAGCAGGCACCGTCATCATGAACGGGACCAATTCCCTGACAAGCCTGTCGGGAGGCGGCAACCTGATGCTGGGCGACAATGCCTCCCTTTCCATCACGGGAGATGCGGTCTCCCGCTATACGGGGTCCCTGACTCTGGGAGAAAACGCTGCGATCACGGCATCCAACCCCAACTGGACCTTCGGAGGCGCCCTGACCATGGCCGCCGCCAACTACAATGCCAATGACTCCTGGGCCCACAACGCCGCCTCCCTTACCCTTACCGGCGCCGGGGACGTGGAATACACGTTTGAAGGCGGTACGCTCATTCCCATCACGCATGCAGACAGCACGCTGACGGTCCGCAAGGTGACGGACGGCACGGGCACCATCGGCGCCGACCACGCCTCAGACATCGCTCACCTGATCATTGACGCCGGAACGGTCAAACTTACCGCCGGGGATACTTCCTACAATTTCACTTCCATCAGCATCGGCCAAAATGCGACGTTAAGCCTCAGCAGCCTGGCCACCACTCTGGGAGGGACGCCGGACATCATGATGAAGAGGGGCTCCACCCTGGAACTGCTCAACAGCCGTTCCTACGATGTCGATACTCCGGTCAACGCCAACATCACCGTTGACGCCGCGGGCTCCGGCATCACCATCGCCGGCTCCCTCTACGGAAACGGCACCAACATTACGGGCACCATTACCGGGGAAGGCGAAATCCTGTTCACCGATAGCACGGGAGGCACCAACGGCTATACCGTCTCCTCCGCCATTTCCGACAAGGACGCCTCTCACAAATTGAGCGTGCGGGTCAACAAAAGCGGCAACCTCACTCTGGCAGGCAACAACACCTACAGCGGGGGCACCACCATCACGGGCGGCACGGTTCGGACCAACTCCGCCACGGCGCTGGGCCAGGGCTCCGTCATCATCAGCGGCGGCGCGCTGAACGCCAACAGCCAGGCCTTGGAGAACGCCATCACCCTGCAGCGGGGCGCCGTTCAGAACTTCGGGAATGCGGCCGCTCCCAAGGACCTCACCGTCAGCCTGACGGGGAACGCAACCATCACCGACTCTACGGTTGTCCTGAACAACGCCGCCAACACGCCGATGATCTCCACCGGCCAGGTTCTGACCATGACAGGGGCCACTACGGCCACGCTGAACAACGCTTCCCTGAATCTCACCAGCTTCAATACGGCGCTGGTCGACCTGCAGGGCACGTCATCCCTCACCCTGACCGGAGGCCTGACGCTCAACCTGGGCAGCGACCTGGTTTTCGATTCCCTCTCCCAGACCATTGACCTCTTCACGCTGGGAACGGGAACCTCCTTCACGGAACCCGCCGACTGGGACTCCCTGCTGACCCTCACCCAGGACGGACATCGGCTTGTCTGGGACGGCGTCACCTTCAACGACGGCAGCCTGACCTTCACCGGACTTGCCGTGCCGGAACCCGGTACAGCCACGCTGGGCCTTCTGGGGCTGGCGTCCCTGCTGATGCGCCGCAAACGCCGCGCCTGACCTTTACCTTGTTCTATTCAAGAGGCATTCCCCGCACGCCGGGGAATGCCTCTTCTTGCAGGTCTTCCCCGCATCAAAAAACGCATCCCCTATCCTCCCGCCCCCTCCGCGGACCCACGCCATGCACCCAAGAAATAAACGCGTCCGGCAGGGAGCATAAACATGCCATGCCCCGCAGCCGGACGGAAAAAAGGCGGAAAATTAAAACTCCACCAGCAATTTTTCAAGATACTGGAAGAAGATGCTTCCATCCTCTCCGCTGATGCCGCGGTCCCCTTCCGCATCAATGTCCGTATTGGTAAAGCGCGCTATCACGTGTACCCAGGTATAAATGATGCCCCATTCTCCGTAATGTTTGGGATCGAATACGACACGGTGCTCGTAATTCTGCTCAAAATAGATGGTTCCTCCGTCATCGGGATCGGAAATCGGACCGCAATACTTGACGATGATGTAATAGATACCCTTGTAATACCACTCCTCCTTCGTCTTGGGCTTCTTGGAAAGGGTGGTGCTCATCTTGAACTTCACGGGGGTGATGTCGTATGCCGTACTATCCACGTCATGGCGCCTGATACCCGCTTGCGGAAGAGGGACTTTATTCACGATGGAAACGCCCGTGTAATCAAGGTATTTGCCATACCACGAAGTTTTTGGCGGAGCCAGCTCCGCGTTCAGCAGGCATGTCCCCGACAAGATCAGCATTAGTATACATGCAATTTTATTCATCGTTCTCTTCTTGATTTTTGTTGTTTCAACAATTCCTGTTTCAGGTATTCCTTCATCTCCTGGACGGATTTTTCAGGAAGGGTTTTGGCATCGTCCCGGTATTGCCTCCAGTCGATGCGCAGTCTCGCCATGAGCATGACCTCCTGGAGCGAGAAGGGAATAGTTCCCGGTGCATTCGGCATAAATTCCCTGGACCGGTTGCACGGATAGTAAATCTGGCTCTGGTGCCATGAGCGCTTCATCGTCTCGTCAAATGACTTCCGCACCTGTTCGTCGCTGATCCTGGCCTCCCACTGCAGGCCGTCCACCATGTATTTATCCTGTTCCTCCTGCTGGGAAGCCTCCCGCCACAGGGCAAGAAGATACCTGTTCTGCAGACTGCACCCTTCCGGAGTCAGGTACTTGCGATCATACTGCAACTCATACAGCGGCTTGAACAGGGCCTTGTGCTTTTCCCCCGGAATGGATGAGTTGACTTTCCCCGGAGTAGGAATGATGCCGGCAAATTCTCCGGGCACATAATAGGGCAATTCTTCCGGTTGCCGCGTTTCCCACGGAATTTTTTCACTCACAAACACTCCGTTCAAGATAGTATTGAACGATCCGTTCCTGCGGACATGGAACAGATACAGGCCGCCCCGCCTGCACATGAACCGCTCGTAAACGCCGGACCCGGCAAAGCGTGAAACGCGCGCGCGCGCCTCCACAGGAAAGGACTGCCACTGCTCCATGGACTTGGCAAGAGCCAGCCCATTTTTGCTCTTCCTCCCTATTTCAATATCTCCTATATTGTTGAACTGAAACTGGATGAAGGAGGTGGTTGGGTGCCGTCTGGCTTCAATCAGGTAATCCCGCCTGGACTCGTTCCGAAGGTAGCCGTTGGGATTATAAAAATACAGGGCTATTTCATGAACCCCTTCCGGCACTTCCACAGCCACCCAGATATCCGGCCCGTCTACATAATGCGGATACACTTCTCCGTGGTCGTCCCATTCCGCTTCAGTCCGGACGGAATCGGTCGGATCAAAAAGAACATTCCGGTTCCCGTCGTCCTTCACCTTCTCCACCCACCACCGCAGCGCATCGTTCTTGTTGCGGTTCAGGCCCATGATTCCCTGAATCCAATAGGTAGACACCGCTCCGGTAACGCCCGGAAATCCCGGAACCGACGTCAGCGTGCGGAAGGGAACCGTCTTGGCCATGAACTCGGAATTGCTCATGGGGGCATTCGTGGCGCACAGCGTGGCGCGCGTCATTCCGTACTTGCCGCCCCAGTCACCCTTGGTGGACCAGTCCTCTCCCTTGAAAACAATACTTTTCCCCTTGTCGCCGCGGCGTCCTAGATCCTCCAGGCTTTTCAACACCTTTGCGGACTCTTCCATCCGCGCCTCCGCGGGAAAGCCGGGCTCCTTTTCCCGCTCCGGCGCATCCAGGTTGTAGGATGAGACGCCCGCCTGCACCATAACCAGACCGCCCCCATAGGTCCCCGCCAGCACGCTGCCGTCCCCCAGGACCAGCAAATCGGAAATATGGGTCCCTTCCAGTCCTTTCCGCAGTCTCTTTTTGACCTTCATCGTGTCGGCATCCAGCACATCCACCCCCTGTGTCCGGAAACCGACGAAAATATCCTTCCCGTTTCCGGCAAGGGCAGACACAAAATCCTCCGACAGCAGGCGCGCATCTCCCTGGGGAGGAATGGCGGTCTTTCTTGCGGCGGCTCCATACAGGCTGTTGTTCTTGCGGGCGTAATCCCTGCCGCGCACAAAATTCCAGGAACTGATGCCGTTGCTGAAAGCCAGCCCGGAGCAGGTTCCCGTCAGTATCCGGTCCTTATCCATGCAAACCAGAACATTGCAGGCATTGGAAGGCAGCCCGTCGCCAAGCGGCTGATACGGCTGGCTGACAAACTGGTTCTTGTCCCAGAACCATGGAGCCTGCACCGCCTTCCATTGGGAATATCCGGACTTGCGGGAAGCGCAGGCTACACCGCCAAACCCGTACGCCAGCCACAGGTTCCCCCTGGAATCAAAACCGGCGGAAGCCGCCTGGTCTTCCGTCATTCCGGTGGAGCGGTCCAGCATTTGCCATGAATCGCCGGCGGGATCGTACAAGGCCACGCCTCCGGAAGTGGCCACGGCCACTTCCCCGGAAACAGGGGAGACGGCAATGGCATACACATGCTCTCCATTCAGGGCGTTGCTGCGGTCATACATTTTCCATCCCTGCCCGTTGAAAACGGCCACGCCGCAATCGTCCGTCCCCACCCAGACCCGGCCCTGCCGGTCTTCCGCAATGCAGGTGAAATTGGCTTTCCGCGGAAAGCTGGAAGAATAATTCACGTTCACCCATGACTTCTCATAAGCCCCGTTTTTAACATCCAGACGGTAGATGCTCTCGCGCTCCCCCACCGCCCAGATGGCTCCCTGGCTGTCAGCCAATATCCCCCGGATGAACTTGACCGGGCACTCGGGTAATTTTTCCGGTACATTGACAGGAACGGCCTGCACCCGCATTCCAAAAAAAGAAAAAACAACTGCCGCTATTCCGGTAAAACGAATGATGCTCAATAACATACATTAAATTTATTATGATTTCTAATAATATAAGGTATTTTTCATTAAGACGAATAATATTCAACTTATTTCCAAACAAATACAGCAATTTATCCCTATCTAAAAATATAATAAATTTACTGTCTGTCAGTTCCGATAAGCTATACGAAAAATCCTTCATGTCCAGATCGAAGTGCAGGACCCCCATCAATACCGCCAACAACGCCGGGATCACTTCCTCCACTTCGCCACTATTTTTTGACTCGTTCACATTATTTTAGAAAAAATACATAAACCCTTATTTTTCATTATTCATCCCACTACCCGGAAGCAACATTTTTAAAATATTCCATAATATTGAGCATCAATAATTTAATAAACTTATCAAACAATCATTATTCCTCTTGCCGCATACTCAAAAACTGATATTCCAACGGAAAAAGGCCTCCATTTCCTGCACAAAATAAATTCCGCCGAACCCTTTGGCGTACCGATTCCATGCAAAACCGTACGTTTTGCTCACTTTTCCCACACAGCCGGAACAGAAGCCCCATCCCGGCTTATCCCGCCCTGAACCCTTCCCTTCCGGAAGACGGCCGCCGCAACAATTCCGGGAAGGGGTATCAACATAATTCGGGGCCCTCGCTCCCGCGGGGGCCCCTAGCGTTACCCAAACAACAGAAACCTGCTGAATGCTTCTTTCAGGAATGCATGGCCAGGGCGTGGCGGTATTCCACCGGGAAGACCTTGATGAACTTGCCGCGTTCCTCCAGCCAGTTGCTCAACAGGCCGCAGGCGCGGCGGCTTCCGGTAGCCATGTAATGCTCATAAATAAGCTGGAGCAGTTCCGCCTCGTCGGCGGAGTGCGGCATGACCGTTTCCAGGTCCACGCTGCCCAGGTTGCATTTCTGATCGAAGTTGTTGTCCGCATCGTACACGTAGGCCAGGCCGCCGGTCATCCCAGCGGCGAAATTGACGCCCACCTTGCCGAGCACCGCCACGCGGCCCCCGGTCATGTACTCGCACCCGTGGTCGCCGACGCCCTCCACCACCATCGTGGCGCCGCTGTTGCGGATGGCAAAGCGTTCCCCGGCCTGCCCGTGCAGAAAAATTTTCCCGGACGTGGCGCCGTAGCCGATAACATTCCCGGCAATGACATTGTCCGACGGAACATAGGAAATATTCTCCGGAGGCCGCACGACAATCTTGCCGCCGGAAAGCCCCTTGCCTACGAAGTCGTTCGCTTCCCCGACGAGTTCAAAGGTAATGCCCGGCGCCAGAAAGGCCCCGAAGCTCTGCCCCGCGCACCCGGTAAAATGTACCGTAAGCGTGTCTTCCGCCAGACCGCGCGGCCCGAACTTCATTACCAGCTCTCCGGAAAGCTCCGTGCCCACCGTCCGGTCCACGTTGCGGATCTCGCGGAAAAGCTCGCTCTTTTCCCCTTTCTCCAGCAGGGGCCGCAGGTCCGGGAGCAGGTGGCGGCGGTCGTAATTGTCCAGCGGTTCCCTTTCAAAGGAGGGGTCGAACCTGCGTCCGTCACCCTCCGCCGCATGAAGGATGGAGGAAAAGTCCAGGTGCTGCGCCTTGTAGAAATCAATGGCGCGGTTCACGGAAAGCAGGTCCGTCCTGCCCACGGCCTCATCCAGGGAACGGAGCCCCAGGGAAGCCAGGATTTCCCGCGTTTCCTGCGCCACAAAGCGGAGATAATTGATGACGTATTCCGGCTTGCCGCTGAACTTGGCCCTCAGGGCCGGGTCCTGGGTGGCCACGCCCACCGGGCAGGTATTTTCATGGCACCTGCGGAGCATCGCGCAGCCGATGGAAATCAGGATGGCGGTGCCGAAGCCGAATTCCTCCGCTCCCAGCAGGGCCGCCATCACCACGTCGCGCCCGGTGCGCAGCTGGCCGTCCACCTGGAGCCGCACACGGGAACGCAGCTTGTTGAGCACAAGCGTCTGCTGCGTTTCCGCCAGCCCCAGTTCCCACGGCAGCCCGGCGTGTTTCACGCTGGTGAGCGGGGAGGCTCCCGTTCCGCCGTCATGCCCGCTGACCACGACCACGTCCGCGTGGGCCTTCACCACCCCGGCGGCCACCGCGCCTATGCCCACCTCGGAAACGAGCTTGACGGAGACGCGGGCTTCCGGGTTGGAATTCCGGAGGTCGTAAATCAATTGGGCCAAATCCTCAATGGAATAAATATCATGGTGCGGCGGCGGGGAAATAAGGCTGACGTTCGGCATGGAATGGCGCAGCCGGGCGATGTACGGATCCACCTTGTGGGCCGGAAGCTGGCCGCCCTCCCCGGGCTTGGCTCCCTGGGCCATCTTGATCTGGAGTTCGGACGCGTGCCGCAGGTAATTGATGGTGACGCCGAAGCGTCCGCTGGCTATCTGCTTGATCGCGCTGTAGCGCACCTCGCCCCTGGCATTGGGCTCGTACCGGGCCTCGTCCTCGCCCCCTTCCCCGGAATTGCTTTTGGCCCCGATCTTGTTCATCGCGATGGCGATGGTCTCATGGGCCTCCGGACTCAGGGAGCCCAGGGACATGGCCCCGGAAACAAAGCGGCGCAGGATGGAATCCACGCTCTCCACTTCCTCCACGGGGACGGCTTCCGCGGGAACGAACTCAAACAGGCCGCGCAGCGTACACAGGTGTTGCGCCTGATGGTTGCTGTAATCCGCGAATTCGCGGTACTTCCGTTCGTCGTTGTCGCGCACGGCGGCTCGGAAAGCCTGGAGCGTCTGCGGGTTCCAGAGGTGGTTCTCGCCGCCCTTCCGGTACTTGTACTGGCCCCCGGCGTCCAGCCTGCCTTCCTCCCCGGCGGCCTGCGCGGTCCGCTGGTTGCACTCCGCGGCTATCTCCTCCAGCCCGATGCCGCCCACGCGGCTCACGGTGCCGGGGAAAAACTCGTCAATGAGATCACGGTTCAGCCCCACGGCCTCGAACAACTGGGAGGAACGGTAGCTGCGCAGGGTGGAAATGCCCATCTTGGACATGATCTTGAGCAGGCCCTTGTCTATGGCCCTGATGTAATTGCCGGAGGCCTTCACCACGTCCAGCGGGCAATCCTGCGGCGCGGCCAGGGAAGTGACCGTCGCCAGGGCCAGGTACGGGTTGACCGCCGTAGCCCCGAAGCCCAGCAGCAGAGCAAAATGCATCGTTTCCCGCGCCTCCCCGGTCTCCACGATCAGGCCCGCGTCGGAACGCAGCCCTTCCGCTGCCAGGGCGCGGTGCACCACAGAACAGGCCAGCAGGCTGGGAACGGGAAGGTAGCCGCGGCCAATGTTGCGGTCCGTCAGCGCCAGGATGCGCACGCCGGACCTGACCAGCCCTACGGCGGACTCCGCCAGGTTGTCCAGGGCGGCCCGCAGTACCTTCCCGTCCCCGCCTTCCGGAAACTGGATGGAAAGCCTGGCGGAAGGGAATCCGGCCTCCCGGATATTGCAGAGACTGTTGAGCTCCTCATCCGTGATGACGGGGCGCTCCATCTTGATCAGCCGGGCGTGTTCCGGCGTTTCTTCCAGAATATTGGGATGGTTGCCGATGTACGTGGTCAGGCTCATGACCAGTTCCTCCCGGATGGGGTCGATGGGAGGGTTGGTCACCTGCGCGAACAACTGCTTGAAATAATTGAACAGAAGGGGGGCCTTCCCGGAAAGGACGGCCAGCGGGGCGTCGTTCCCCATGGAGCCGAGAGGTTCCGCCCCCTTCATCATCATGGGGCGTATGATCAGTTCCACGTCCTCCTGCGTGAATCCGAACCGGCGCTGGTGCGCCGTCAGGTCCGGCATTTCCGCGGAAGCGGAAATGGAATCGAACAGGGAACGGACGGAAATCTTGTTCTTTTCCACCCAGCGGCGGTAGGGCATCCGCCGGGCCATCTCGTTCTTGGTCTCCGCGTCGGACACCAGCCGGTGGTTCACCAGGTCGCAGTAAATCATCTCACCGGGGCGCAGACGCCCCCGGCGGGCCACTTTCTCCGCGGGAATGTCCGCCACGCCCGTTTCCGAGGCCAGAATGAAAATATCGTCCGTGGTCAGCGTGTACCGGGCGGGACGCAGCCCGTTGCGGTCCAGCATGGCCCCCGCGTTGACGCCGTCGGAAAAAACGACGGCGGTCGGGCCGTCCCACGGCTCCATCATCGCGGAATGGTATTCAAAAAAGCCGCGCACGTCCGGCCCCAGATGATAGTTGGCGCCCCAGGCCTGCGGCATGAGCATCAGCATCACGTGGCGCAGGTCGCGCCCGGCGGCCACCAGCAGCTCCACCATGTTGTCCAGGCAGGCGGAATCACTCTGGCCGGGGGGAATAAGGGGCAGGAGCTTCCGGAGGTCCTCCCCCAGCAGGGAGGAGGATAAATGCGGCTCCCGCACCTTCAGGTGGTTCAGATTCCCCCGCAGGGTGTTGATCTCACCGTTGTGGGCCAGGTAGCGGAAGGGATGGGCCAGGCTCCAGGTGGGGAAGGTATTCGTGCTGTAGCGCTGGTGGACGAGAGCCAGCGGAGACTTGAAATGCTCATCCGCCAGATCCTCGTAAAAACCGTCAATCTGCGTACCGAGGAACAGCCCCTTGTACACGATGCTTCGGCTGGAGCAGCTGCACACGTAGCAGCCTTCCACGCGCCGCTCCATCTCCCGGCGCATCACGAACAGCTTGCGTTCAAACTCCGCCTGGTCCGCAAAACCGCTGCCGTCGATGAACAGCTGGCGGATCAGGGGACAGGTGCGCTGGGCGTTCTTCCCGATGCTGTCCCGGTTGACAGGCACCTGCCTCCAGGCAGTCACCCTGCCGCCGTTTTCCGTCACGGCGGCTTCCAACTCCTCTTCATGGCCGCAGCCGCCGAACATCATCGCCACGCCGTACCTGCCGCGCGCGGGAAGCTGGTTGGGAAGGGCGAGACGGAAAAACTCATCCGGCAGGGCCAGCATAATACCCGCGCCGTCGCCAGTTTCCGGATCGCTCCCCACCGCGCCGCGGTGCATCAGCCTCTTGAGAACGGTGACTCCCATCTCAATAATCCTGTGGCTGGGTTCGTTCTTCAGGTCCGCCACCAGGCCCACGCCGCAGGCGTCCCTCTCCTGTTCAAAGTCATACAATCCCTGCGGCGCAGGAATGCCTGTCTCGAATTGATCACTATTCATCAGTTTGCTGTTTTGTTTGGGTTAAGCTTCCTTCATTACAGCAAAAACCGTGCCAACTTTATCCTCTCTGATTCCATCGTCCCCTTCTTCCGGCCATAACCGTCCTGTTTTCCAGGCATTCCCGGCTTCCCCGCCTTTTCCGGGAAGCGGCAAGGACGGGAAGCCTCATGAAAAAAACACCATCCTTTTTTACAATTTTGTAAATACCGTTTCCCGGCTATTTTACATTTTTGTAAATACCTCCCTGCTTACCTTCCATGAGCCGCCTCCACGAATCGCCGGGAAAATCGTACCGTAACACATTGACGGCGGATGCCTTGCATAGACACCCGGCCCTGCCGGGGACAAGGATGAAAAAAGTTGGCACGCTTCTTGCTGTATAAAAGATGCAGCAGTTAACCATTATGAGTGACTCGACAAGAACACAAGCCATCAGCGCCATCGCCTCCGTGCCCGCCGGCACCCCGGGCGAGAGCGCGCCTGTCAACATTGATTATTACGGCGCCGACGTCTTCAGCACGGAAGTGATGAAAAAATATCTTCCCAAGGACACGGCAAAAACCCTCCTGTCCACCATCCAGGACGGCCTGCCGCTGGACGCGGACATTGCCGCGGACGTGGCGCACGCCATGAAGCAATGGGCCATCGAACGGGGAGCCACTCACTATACCCACTGGTTCCAGCCCATGACGGGCTCCACGGCGGAAAAGCACGACTCCTTCCTGGACCCCAAAGGCATGGAACCGGTCATGAGCTTCTCCGGCAAGAACCTGATCGTGAGCGAACCGGACGCCTCCAGCTTCCCCTCCGGCGGCCTGCGCTGCACGTTTGAGGCGCGCGGCTACACCGCGTGGGACCCCACCAGCCCCGCCTTCATCAAGAGGCACGGAAACGGCGCCACCCTGTGCATCCCCACCGCCTACTGTTCCTACACGGGAGACGCACTGGACAAAAAGACTCCCTTGCTCCGGTCCCGGCAAGCTCTGGGCAACGCCACCAAAAGGCTCATGAAGTGCTTCAACCTGCCGGACGCCCATGTCACCATCACGCTGGGCCCGGAGCAGGAATACTTCCTCATTGACAAAAACTTCTACCTGAACCGGCCGGACCTCGTCCAAACGGGCCGCACCCTCTTCGGCGCGCCGCCCGCCAAGCACCAGCAATTGGAGGACCACTACTTCGGCTCCATCAAGCCCCGCATCCTCAATTTCATGAGCGACGTGGAAAAGGAACTCTGGAGGCTGGGCATTCCGGCCAAGACGCGCCACAACGAGGTGGCCCCGGCACAGTTCGAGCTGGCCCCCCTCTTTGAAGACGTGAACCTGGCCGTGGACCACAACATGCTGGTGATGGAAATCCTGCGCCAGCAGGCTAACCGCCACGGGCTGGTGTGCCTGCTTCATGAAAAGCCCTTCGCGGGCGTCAACGGCTCCGGCAAGCACAACAACTGGTCCATCTCCTACGGGGAAAAGAACCTGCTGGACCCCGGCAACGACCCGCAGCAGAACGCCATCTTCCTGACCGTGCTGACTGCCATCATTGAAGCCGTGGACAAACACAGCGACCTGCTCCGCAACTCCGTGGCCAGCGCGGGCAACGACCACCGCCTGGGCGCGAACGAGGCGCCGCCCGCCATCATCTCCATCTTCCTGGGCGACCAGCTCAACGAGGTGATCGAAAACATCATCAACGGCTCCTCCGGCTGCGGCAGGCGCGACGACACGCTCAAGATCGGCGTGGACACGCTGCCCATCCTTCCCCGCGACGCCACGGACCGCAACCGCACCAGCCCGTTCGCCTTCACCGGCAACAAATTCGAATTCCGCGCCCCCGGCTCGGCCCAGTCCTGCGCCGGACCGATGATGACGCTGAACACCATCGTGGCGGAAGCCTTCGACTCCCTGGCGGAGGAGCTCTCCTCCTTCGCGCCGGAAACCTTCCTGTCCCAGCTCCAGGAAACGCTCAAGCGGAGAATCTCCGAACACAAGAGAATCATCTTCAACGGAGACAACTATTCCGAGGAATGGGTGAAGGAGGCGGAACACCGCGGCCTGCCCAACCTGAAGAACACGATGACGGCGCTCCACACCCTGGTGAATGAAAAAAACCTGGACCTGTTTGAGAAATACGGCGTGTTCTCCCGGCGGGAACTGGAATCCCGGTTTGAAATTTTCCTGGAAGAATACCACAGGCGCATCCGCATTGAAGGGCGCCTTTCCTGGGAAATGGCGGCCACCATCATCCTCCCCGCCCTGCGCAATGAATACAAGCAAACCGTTTCCGCGCTCTCCAGGGCGCTGGACGCCAAGCAGACCATCGGTACCGCCTCCCTCCGGAAACTGGCGGACAAGCTCGGCGACGCCCTGGATTCCATCGTGACCGACCTGGACACGCTGGAAACGGCGCTCACAAGCTGCCATGAGGACATCTTGGAAGCGATGTCCCGATTGAGAACCAGCGTCGATGCCGCAGAAACCCTGGTGAACGACCGGTCCTGGCCTCTCCCCAAGTACCGGGAAATGCTGTTCATCTATTAGGGTGCAACGACGGAGCTCCGGAGTCATGCCGCCCCTTTGCGGGACAAGCCTCAGCCCGCAGGGGGAACGGCCCGGCTCCGGAGCCTTGGCGCACCCGGATGCGCCCCGCATCTCTTCCGCCGGCCCCTCCGGTGCTTTTCCCTCAAAAATCCGCGTCATTTGCCGTAAAAAAACTTTCCTCCTAGAGCCCGCGGGCACTTAATTCCCCCGGCGGAAATCCACGGTCCAGGACTGCAAGATTCTTCCATCGCCATTATGCCTAAAGACACCTCCATCAAAAAGATTCTCGTGATCGGGTCCGGCCCGATCGTCATCGGCCAGGGTTGCGAATTCGACTACTCCGGCACCCAGGCCTGCAAGGCCCTCCGGGAAGAAGGTTATGAAGTGGTGCTGGTCAACTCCAACCCCGCCACCATCATGACGGACCCGGAGACCGCCCCGCGCACCTATATTGAACCGATTACCCCGGAATTCGTGGAGAAAATCATCATCCGGGAAAAACCGGACGCCCTACTCCCCACCCTGGGCGGCCAGACCGCCCTGAACTGCGCCATGGAACTGCACCGCAGCGGCGTGCTGGAACGGGAAAACGTGCGCATGATCGGCGCCAACGCGGACGCCATTGACCGCGGGGAGGACCGCAACCTGTTCAAGGAGGCCATGATCCGCATCGGCCTGGACGTGCCTCGCTCCGGCATCGCCCACACGATGGAGGAGGCCCGCCAGGTGGCGCGGGACATAGGAACCTTCCCCCTCATCATCCGGCCCGCCTTCACGCTGGGCGGCATGGGCGGCGGCGTGGCGTACAACAAGACGGAATTTGAAGAAATCTGCGCCCGCGGGCTGGACCTCTCCCCCGTCTCGGAAATCCTGATTGAAGAATCCCTCATCGGCTGGAAGGAATTTGAAATGGAAGTCATGCGGGACCGCGCGGACAACTGCGTGGTGATCTGCTCCATTGAAAACATAGACCCCATGGGCGTGCACACCGGGGATTCCATCACCGTGGCCCCCATCCAGACCCTGACGGACCGGGAATACCAGGTCATGCGGGACGCCTCCTTCGCCGTCATCCGGGAAATCGGCGTGGAAACGGGCGGCTCCAACATCCAGTTCGCCATCAATCCGGCCAACGGCCGCATGATCGTCATTGAAATGAACCCGCGCGTCTCCCGCTCCTCCGCGCTGGCCTCCAAGGCCACCGGGTTCCCCATCGCCAAGCTGGCCGCCAAACTGGCCGTGGGCTACACGCTGGACGAACTCAGCAACGACATCACGCGGGAAACGCCCGCCTGCTTTGAGCCCACCATCGACTACGTAGTGACCAAGGTTCCCCGCTTCACCTTTGAAAAATTCAAGCAGGCGGACGAACACCTGACTACCTCCATGAAATCCGTGGGCGAGGCCATGGCCATCGGCCGCACCTTCAAGGAATCCCTGCAAAAGGCCCTGCGCTCGCTGGAAACGGGCCGCTGGGGCTGGGGATTCGACGCCAAGGCGCCGCAAAACCCCTCCGCAGAGGAAATCACGCGGAAGCTGGCCGTCCCCACGGCGGAACGCATCTTCTGGATCCAGACGGCGTTCAGCAGCGGCTTCTCCCTGGAAGAAGTGCACCAGCTCACCCAGATCGACCCCTGGTTCCTGGCCCAGATGCGGGACCTGGCGGAAGCCGGCGGCCGCCTGGCCTCCCTGGACCTGCGGGAAGCCAAGAAGCTGGGCTTTTCAGACCGCCAGATCGCGCTGGCGCGCGGTACTACGGAAGAAGCCGTGCGGCAGGAACGCCGCGAACAGGGCATCATTCCCGGCTACCGCCTGGTGGACACCTGCGCCGCGGAATTCGAGGCTTACACCCCCTACTTCTACTCCACCTACGGGGACGAAAACGAAGCCCGCGACACGGGACGGAAAAAAATCCTCATCCTGGGCGGCGGACCGAACCGCATCGGCCAGGGCATCGAATTCGACTACTGCTGCGTGCACGCCTCCATGGCCCTGCGGGAAATGGGGTATGAAACCATCATCGTCAACTCCAATCCGGAAACCGTCTCCACGGACTACGATTCCTCGGACAAGCTCTTCTTCGAACCCCTGACGCTGGAAGACGTGCTCCACATCTGCGGGCAGGAAAAGCCGGACGGCGTCATCGTCCAGTTCGGCGGCCAGACGCCGCTGAACCTGGCCAACGCCCTGGAAGCCCATGGCGTGCCCATCATCGGCACCAGCCCGAAGGCCATTGACCTGGCGGAAGACCGAGAACACTTCTCCGCCCTGCTCAGGGAACTGGGGCTGAAACAGGCGGAAGCGGGAACGGCCACCAACGTGGAAGACGCCGCCGCCATCGCCGGACGCATCGGCTATCCGGTGCTGCTACGCCCCTCCTTCGTGCTGGGCGGCCGCGGCATGATCATCGTGTATGAGGAAAAGGAACTGCGCCAGTACATGAGCGAAGCCGTGGAAGCCTCCGAGGAACGCCCCGTACTGATCGACCGCTTCCTGGAAAACGCCGTGGAAATAGACGTGGACGTCATCGCGGACCGGGAGCGTGCCGTCATCGGCGCCATCATGCAGCACGTGGAACCCGCGGGCATCCACTCCGGGGACTCCGCCAGCATGATCCCGGCCATGGGCATCTCCATGAAAATGCACAAGGAAATCACGCGCGCCTCCAAGGAACTGGCCCGGCGCCTGAACGTCTGCGGCCTGATGAACATCCAGTTCGCCGTGAAGGACGAACAGCTCTACGTCATTGAAGTGAATCCGCGGGCTTCCCGCACCGTGCCCTTCGTCTCCAAGGCCATCGGCAAGCCCCTCGCCAAGATGGCCGCCCAGATCATGGCCGGCAAAACGCTGGCGGAACTGGGCTTCACCCAGGAAATCACGCCGGAATACCACTGCGTGAAGGAAGCCGTCTTCCCGTGGGGCCGCTTCCCGGGCATCGACGTGGTGCTGGGGCCGGAAATGAAATCCACCGGGGAAGTCATGGGCATTGACCCGGACCCGGACATCGCCTTCGCCAAATCACAGGTCAGCGCCTTCAACCCCCTGCCCACGGAAGGAAAGGTCTTCATCTCCGTAAATGACCGGGACAAGGAGCGGGTGCTCCACATGGCCCGCCAGCTGGCGGACATGGGCTTCACCCTGTGCGCCACGCGCGGCACGATGATCCACCTGCTCCAGCACGACATCGAATGCGAACGCGCCTACAAGGTGAACGAGGCGCGCCGCCCGAACATCGTGGACCACATCAAGAACGGAGACATCGACTTCATCATCAACACGCCCGGCTCCCATGACGCGCGGGCGGACGACATCATCATCCGTTCCTCCGCCATCGCCGCCAAGACCTCCTACTGCACGAACCTGGCCTCCGCCCAGGCCTGCGTGAACGCCATTGAGGCGCTGAAGAACAGGAACCTCCAGGTGTGCACCATCCAGGAATACCACGCCCAGACCCTTTAACCCCATACCACACAGCATTTTTATATCATCATGAGAGCCATTCTCGCACTGGAAGACGGGAGCGTCTTCATCGGTTCGCACTTCGGAACCACGGGCACGGAAGTAGGGGAAGCCTGCTTCAACACCTCCATGACCGGCTACCAGGAAGTCCTGACGGACCCGTCCTACAGCGGGCAGATCGTCACCATGACCTACCCGCTCATCGGCAACTACGGCATCAACCCGGAAGACAACGAATCCGCCGGGGCGCAGGTCAGCGGCTTTGTGGTGGCGGAACTGGCGAAGCTCCATTCCAACTGGCGCGCCACGGAAGCGCTGGGCCCGTGGCTGGAAAGGCAGGGGGGCATCGGCATTGAAGGGGTGGACACCCGCAAAATAGCTAAGCACCTGCGCTCCGCCGGAGCCATGCGCGCCTGCCTCACCACGGAACTGGCCCCGGAGGAAGCCGTGGAAGCCGCCAGAAAGGCCCCTTCCATGGAAGGCTGCAACATCGTGGACAAAATCGGTTCCCACCCCATGACGCCGGAGGAAGTGGACGCGCTGGTGACGGATACGGAACTGCCCCCCGTGGAACACGACATCGTGGCCTTCGACTTCGGCATCAAGTACAACATCCTGCGCCAATTGAGGGAAAACGGCTTCCGCGTAACCGTGGTGCCCGCGCACACGACGGCGGAGGAGGTGCTTGCCATGAAGCCGGACGGCGTCTTTCTCTCCAACGGTCCGGGGGACCCCGCCACGCTGACGGACATCCACCGGGAAGTGGCCGCCCTGATCGGGAAAATCCCCATGTTCGGCATCTGCCTGGGGCACCAGATCATCTCCCACGCGCTGGGGGCGAAAACCTTCAAGCTCAAATTCGGCCACCGCGGCGCCAACCACCCGGTCAAGGACCTTAAAACGGGCAAAATCAGCATCACCTCCCAGAACCACGGATTCGCCGTGGACCCGGCCACCGTGCCGGACGACGTGGAAATCACCCTGCTGAACCTCAACGACAACACGGTGGAGGGCATCGCCCACAAGACGCTGCCCGTCTTCAGCGTGCAGTACCATCCGGAGGCCGCCCCCGGCCCCAGGGATCCCCAGTACCTGTTCCGGGACTTCAAACAGATGATTGCCTCACGCGGGCTGTAGGCGGAGCACAAAAAACGGTCACTCTTCATGCCGGCGCATTTTTCCTCGTCACTTCCGGAAAAATGCGTTATCTCTTACCCGCGGCTCTGAATGAACGGAGCCGGTTTTCCGGTTCACAAACGTTCCGGCGGACGAACCCTGAACAGACATTCCATCCATGAGTAAAATTGCATTGATCTCCGGCATCACGGGGCAGGACGGCTCCTTTCTGGCTGAATTCCTGATTGAAAAGGGCTATGAGGTGCACGGCATCCTGCGCCGCTCCTCTTCCTTCAACACGGGCCGCATTGAACACCTGTACCTGGACGAATGGGTAAGGGACATGAAAAAAAGCCGCCTGGTCAACCTGCACTACGGAGACATGACGGACTCAAGCTCCCTGATCCGCATCATCCAGACCGTCCAGCCGGACGAAATCTACAACCTGGCCGCGCAAAGCCACGTGAAAGTCAGCTTTGACGTGCCGGAATACACGGCGGAAACGGACGCCGTAGGTACCCTGCGGATGCTGGAAGCGGTGCGCATCCTGGGCATGGAAAAGAAATGCCGGATCTACCAGGCGTCCACGTCCGAACTCTTCGGGCTGGTGCAGGAAGTCCCGCAGAAGGAAACCACCCCGTTCTATCCGCGCTCCCCGTATGGCGTCGCCAAGCAATACGGCTTCTGGATCACGAAAAACTACCGGGAATCCTACGGCATGTTCGCCGTCAACGGCATCCTGTTCAACCATGAAAGCGAACGCCGCGGGGAAAACTTCGTCACGCGGAAAATCACTCTGGCGGCCGCCCGCATTGCCCAGGGGATGCAGGACAAGCTCTACCTGGGCAACCTGAACGCCCTGCGCGACTGGGGCTACGCCAGGGACTATGTGGAATGCATGTGGCTGATTCTCCAGCATGACGTTCCGGAAGACTTCGTCATCGCCACGGGGGAAATGCACACCGTGCGGGAATTCTGCACGCTGGCCTTCCGGGAGGCGGGAATCGAACTGGAATGGGAGGGGAAAGGCGCGGAAGAACGCGGCCGGGACAAAAAAACGGGCAACATCCTGGTGGAAGTGGACCCCAAATATTTCCGGCCCGCGGAAGTGGAACAGCTCCTGGGCGATCCCACCAAGGCCAGAACCCTGCTCGGCTGGAACCCCACCTCCACGCCGTTTGAGGAACTGGTGCGCATCATGGTCCGCCATGATATGGAATACGTCAAACACGTCGATTTCCGCTAAGCATGGACAAAAACAGCAGGATATTCGTGGCCGGGCACCGCGGGCTGGTGGGGTCCGCCATCTGGAAAGCGCTGGAAAGCCGGGGCTACACGCATCTCATCGGCCGCACCCACCGGGAACTGGACCTGGAAGACCCGGCGGCCGTCCGGGAATTCTTTGACCGGGAAAAGCCGGAATACGTCTTTCTGGCGGCGGCGTTCGTAGGCGGCATCGTCGCCAACTCCCGCTACCGGGCGGACTTCATCTTCCGGAATCTGCAAATCCAGCAGAACGTCATCGGGGAAAGCTTCCGCCACGGCGTTTCCAAGCTCCTCTTTCTGGGGAGCACCTGCATTTATCCGCGGGAGGCGCCCCAGCCCATGAAGGAGGACGCCCTGCTCACCTCCCCGCTGGAATACACCAACGAACCGTACGCCATCGCGAAAATCGCCGGGCTGAAAATGTGCGAAAGCTTCAACCTCCAGTACGGCGCCAACTACATTGCCGTGATGCCCACCAACCTGTACGGTCCCAACGACAACTTTGACCTGGAAAAAAGCCACGTGCTGCCGGCCATGGTCCGCAAAATCCATCTGGCGAAATGCCTGGAGGAAGGGGCCTGGGACGCCGTGCGCCGGGACCTGGACATACTCCCTGTGGAACAGGTGGACGGAAACGCCTCTGAAGAAGCCATTCTGGCCGTACTGGGAAAATACGGCGTCACGCCGGGAGCCGTGGAACTGTGGGGGACGGGAACGCCCCTGCGCGAATTCCTGTGGAGCGAGGACATGGCGGACGCCTGCGTCTTCGTGATGGAAAACGTGGACTTCCCCCAACTGCGCGGTGAAGGTCCGGAAATCCGCAACTGCCACATCAACATAGGTACAGGGAAGGAAATCTCCATCCGCGGACTGGCGGAACTCATTGCCGGAACGGCAGGCTACCGGGGCAAAATCACTTTCAATACATCCAAACCGGATGGCACCATGCGCAAACTGACGGACGTTTCCAAACTCCATTCCCTGGGCTGGAAACACCGCGTGGAACTGGAACAGGGCATTGCCTCCATATACCGGTGGTACCTGGACCGCCGGAGTTCCTGAGCCGCCGACCGGGGAACAGACATCCCTGCCCCGCCGCCTCCCTTTCCGCCACATGCACCACGCCTTTCACAACGATTCCGGAAACCCGGCCCCCAGCCTGTGGGCGCTGAGCCCCCTGCTGGTGTTCTTCCTGCTCTACCTGGCCATCTCCGTGGCGGTGCAGGACTTTTACGCCGTGCCGGTCACCGTGGCGTTTACGGCGGCGGCCATCTGGTCCATAGCCATCACGAAAGGGAAAAGCATCACGGAACGGGTGGACCTGTTCTCCGCCGGAGTGGCCAACCGGAACATCCTGATGATGATCTGGATCTTCGTGCTCGCGGGGGCCTTCGCCCAGTCCGCGCGGGACATGGGGGCCATAGACGCCACGGTCCGACTCACCCTGCACCTCCTGCCGGACAACCTTCTCCTGGCCAGCGTCTTCATCGCCTCCTGCTTCATTTCACTCTCCGTGGGAACGTCCGTGGGAACCATCGTGGCCCTGGCCCCGGTAGCCGTGGGACTGGCGGAAGCCACAAACGTCAACACGGGCATGATGACGGCCATCGTGGTGGGGGGCGCCTTCTTCGGCGACAACCTCTCCTTCATTTCAGACACTACCATCGCCTCCACCCGCACGCAGGGCTGCGCCATGCGGGACAAATTCCAGGCCAACGTCAAGGTGGTCCTGCCCGCCGCGCTGCTCGCCCTGGCCTGCTACATGCTGGCGGGCTGGAATGTCCAGGCGCCGGCGGCAGGCGCGGACGTGCAGATAGAATGGCTCAAGGTGCTCCCCTACCTGCTGGTGCTGGCCACGGCTCTGGCGGGTGTCCACGTGATGGCCGTACTGACCCTGGGGCTGCTGGCCACGGGAGCGGTCGGCGTAGGCATGGGCTACTTCTCCTGCATGGACTGGTTCCGCTCCATGGGCGACGGCATGACCGGAATGGGGGAACTCATCATCGTCACGCTGCTGGCGGGCGGCGTGCTTGCCATGATACGCTTCAACGGCGGCATCGCCTACATCATTGAAAAAATCACGCGCCATATCCGGGGAAGGCGCGGAGCGGAATTCAGCATTGCCGCGCTGGTCTCCCTCGCCAACCTCTGCACGGCGAACAACACCATCGCCATCATCACGGCGGGCCCCATCGCCAAGGACATCAGCGACCGCTTCAACATCCCGCCCAGGCGCAGCGCCAGCATTCTGGACACCTTCTCCTGCCTGGTCCAGGGAGTCATTCCCTACGGTGCCCAGATGCTCATGGCCGCGGGCATTGCGCAGGTCTCCCCCCTGCTGATCATGAAATACTTGTACTACCCCCTGATTCTGGGGGCCTGCTCCGTGACGGCCATCATTCTCGGCGGGAGGGCGGACCGGAAACATGCCGCCGGCCCGGAAAATCCGGCCTAGGCATTCGGGAAAAATCCCTCTCCCGGAACGCGGGGGAAAAGGGTTCCTGTTACCGACATGTTACTCTTGTTATCCGCATGTTACTCAACATATGGGGCAAACATGTTATCATACATTCATGAGCCTTCATATAGAACCCACAGAAGAAGCAGTAGAAACCCTGCGCAAGGAAAGGCGAAAAAATTACATTGCCGCACTGGCAACATCCATTCTCTCCGTAGTCCTTGCCGGGGCCATCCTCTACTCCCTGACCATCATCATCGCCGCGCCCGAGGAACCCAAGGTCGTAGGCTACATCACGCCTGACGACGCGCCGCCTTCAGATACGCCGCCCCCGCCGGAAGTACAGAGGGAAACTTCCTCCGCATCCCATGCGGAAACTCCCGTCAAGGTAGTGGTGGCCGCTGCGGCTGCCCCGGTGAACCTGCCCAAGATCGACATTGACCCTCCCGACGAACCCGTCATGCTGGAAGAAGGGAACATGCTCGGCATGGGGAACGGATTCGGCCCGGATTTGGGAGACTCCACCTCCGCCTTCGGTTCCAAGGAACCCGCGGGCAGCACGCTGGTAGGCACCTTTTACGATACCAAGCAGACGCAGGGCGGACGCCCCACCGACCTGTCCCAAGAACAATTCTGCTCCATTCTTTCCCGCTTCGTGAACCGGGGCTGGAATGAAGCCGACCTGAACCGGTTTTACAAATCCCCCCAGCAGCTTTACGCCGCGCAGTTCTACGTTCCCCGGACCTCCGCCAGTGAGGCCCCCAAGGCCTACGGCTGCGCGGACAAGGTGAAGCCCAGCCGGTGGATCGCCATCTACCGGGGGAAAGTGCGCGCGCCCAAATCCGGAACGTTCCGCTTTGTGGGCGCGGGGGACGACGTAATCGCCGTCCGCTTCAACAACCAGAACGTATTCGACTACGGCTGGTTCCAGGCCTCCCTGGGCAAAATGACGGCGGCGCAGGACATGAAATGGATCAACGCCATGCAGAACAAGCCCGGCAACGACGCCCTGAAAAAGGAACTCAGGGACGCCGGAATCAACGTGCCGCCCTCCACCTTCTACAAATACTCCACCACCAAGCACTGGAATGACACCATGGGCGGCGTGGTCGCCGGGAAGACGTTCACCGTCAAGCAGGGAGATGTCTATCCCATTGAAATCCTGATCAGTGAAATCCCCGGCGGGGAATTCGGCATGACCCTGCTGCTGGAGGAAGTGGGCATGGAACCCATGAGCAAGGACCCCAAGACGGGCGCCCCCATCCTGCCGCTGTTCCGGACCAATTACGGCGTGCCCAAGCCGGACAAGAACAAGGAACACGTGCCTTTCGACGAAATCGGCATCGTCTGGGAATCCGTGAAATAACGCACGGAAAACCTTTCGTTCCCCCACATTCATGCTCGCAGGCCTCCTGCGGGCATTTTGCTTGTCTGGAGGCCGGGGATGCCCTAGCCTCCGGACATGATGCAGCCCTTCCGCTTCCATTCGATCTACCAGCCCCGCATCTGGGGCGGACAGCACATGAGAACCCTGCTGGGACGGGACCTTCCCGACCGGGAAACGGCCTACGGGGAAGCCTGGGAAATCAGCGACAGGCCGGAAGCCATGAGCATCGTGAAGGAAGGCGAATGGGAGGGCCTGCCCCTGCACCGGCTGTGGGAGGAACACCGGGAGGAAATCTTCGGCCCCGGCTATGAACGCTTCCCGCGTTTTCCGCTGCTGTGCAAAATACTGGACGCGCGCGAAAACCTTTCCGTCCAGGTGCATCCTCCGGAACGCACGGCGGAGGCATGGGGAGGAGAAGTAAAAAATGAAGTCTGGTACGTCCTCCACGCGGAACCGGACGCCCTGATCTACGGAGGCATGGAGAAATCCGCCACGGAGCAGGACATATACCGTGCGGCGGACGCGGGCCGGATGGATCAGCTCATCCGCTCCGCCCATCTGAACGCCGGGGAACACCTGTACATTCCCGCCGGACTGGTTCACGCCATCGGCGCGGGCCATCTCATCGCGGAAATCCAGCAAAACAGCGATACCACCTACCGTCTCTACGACTGGAACCGGACGGACGCCTCCGGCCGGGGGAGGGAACTACACCTGGAACAGGCCCTGGACTCCATCCGTGAATTCAGGGAACTCAGCCGCGATCCACGCTACCTGTCCGACACGCCCCACTTCACCTCCCGGGAATACCGCCTGGACAGGGGGGAACGGTTCATCCCGCAGGACCCCTCCCGCTTTGCCGTGCTGACGGTGCTCCGGGGCGGCGTGGCCTGGGACGGCAGGGAGGCCAGGCAGGGGGAATTCATCCTCTCCCCCGTCCGGTCCGCCGCCGTAACGGCCGCCGAACGGGACACGGTTCTCCTCTCAACGACGGTTTGAACAGTCCAATATGACAAAAAGGGTGAAGAATTCCGCACAAAGCCGGGGCTTTCACACTTTTTCGTTGCAAAGAAAGAGGGCGGCTCTTAGTTTGGACTAAACTTTTCCTGCACCAGTCTACCATTCCTTGCCCTCCGAAGGTCGTATGAACAACCTTTCCACCATCGCCACGTATCTTTCCCGTGTTTCCGGCCAGCTCCAGCCCATGCTGGAAAAAGTCCAGGGCATGGACCGCAGGACATTCCTGCTGGAAGCCGCCGCCCTGCTCGCCCTGACAAGCTGCGCGGAAACCTCCGGCAAGGCCGGCCCGGCGCCCATGATCTCCTTCACCCCCTCCAGCGTTCCGCTGGTGAAGCGTTCCCCGCGCCAGCTCCTGGCGGAATGCAACGTGCAGCCGATGCTCATGCCCAAAACCTCCCCCCTGCGCCGGCGTTCCTCCCGCATGAAGCCCCGCTTCATCACCATGCACAACACGGAAAACCCGTCCGCAGACGCCATGCAGCACGCCCGCGCCCTGAACAACGGAGCCCTGCGGTGCAACTGGCACTACACGCTGGACCCGTACGTGACCATGCAGCACCTCCCTTTGAACGAAACCGGCCGCCATGCGGACCGCGGCGGCCCCGGAGACATGTACTCCATCGGCATTGAAATGTGTGAAAAGCGCGGACAAAGCATCGTCAAAACCTTCGACCGCGCCGCCAAGCTGGCCGCCTACACGATGTACTCCCAGAACATCCCGCTGCGCAACGTGGTGCCGCACTACTACTGGACGGGCAAGCGCTGCCCCCATCTGCTGCTGGACAACGGCAAGCCCGGCTTCAAATGGTCCTGGTTCATCTCCCGCGTGGACTACTACCACCGTTGCATCAGTTGAGTTTCCGTGCTCTGCCGCAAACCGGCAGGATGAGTCCCCAGCGAATCCCGGGGAAAAAATCCTGAAGGCGCGCCCATTGCCCCTATCCGCAGGTGCGGAAAATTGACCCGTCCCTGATCCGGCCGCACCGCAGAATCCATCCATCCTCCTGCTTCCGGATGGAGCGCTTCCCATCATCCCGGTTTGAGGCCGCGTCTTCTTGATGCCCTTAATGAATGACCCGGAAAGAAATACCCTGCGGGCCAACCCGCAGGGTAATGATGAAAACCGGAAACCGGACAGGGAAATCCCCGGCGCACCGCGCCGTCAATTCTCCACGCGCCGCTTCCGCCTTTGCTGAAATCCCAGCTTTTAGCCCTTCCTGTCTGCGGCGGGCACTACCGCCGCCTTGGGTTGCAGCGGCAGGGTCTTCACGCGGGTTACGCTTCCGTTGACGCGCACGGGCACCACCCTGGGCTGCTCGGAATAAAGCTTCACGTTGCCCACCTTGCCGTTTTTCCAGGAGAAATCCACGGTAATGTTGCCGCGGGCCTTCAACCCCTTCACGGAACCGGACGGCCACGCATCCACAGGGGAAGGCATGATTTCAATGCCGCCTGCGTGGGATTGCAGCAGGATTTCACACACGCCGCCCACGATGCCGAAGTTGCCGTCCATCTGCATGGGCGGGTGCGTCGTCAGCAGGTTCGGAAGAGTATTATACTTGAGCAGGCCCTCAAACATTTCATGAGCCTTGTTTCCGTCCCCGAAGCGCGCCCAGAGGGCCGTGCGCCAGGGCCACGTCCAGGAACGGCGGCTGTCGCCGGTCGTGCCGCGCCATTCCAGAGACAGGCGGGCGGCCTCCGCCAGCTTGGGCGTCTTGAGCTTGGTGATCTGGTTGCCGGGGAAAACGGCAAAGAGGTGGGACGTATGGCGGTGGTCCGTCTTGGGAATGCGGTCGATCATCCATTCCTGAAGGTTGCCTTCCTTGCCGATCTTGTTGCCGGCCAGCCTCTTCAGCTTGCCTTCCAGGCTCTTGGCCCAGGAGGCGTCCTTGCCCAGAATGCGGGCGGCCTTGATCGTGTTGGTGAAAAGCTCCGCAATCAGCTGCTGGTCGTGCATCACGCCGTCTTCACGGGGGCCGTGTTCGGGAGACCATCCATCCGGAGCCACCAGGGTGCCGGCCTTGATGTCGGCCAGTTCCTTCTGCTGCTCTTCATTCAGGGGCTTGCCGCCGGACAGGAAGCCTTCGCCTTTCGCGCCCAATTCCTTCAAATGGTCTTCCCAGAAATGGCAGATCTCCTTCATCAGGGGATAGGCCTGTTTTTCCAGATACTTCCTGTCCCCGGTGAAGGCATAATGTTCCCATATGTGCAGGGCATACCAGGCATTGCCCGGAATGTTCCAGGCCCATCCATTGCCGCCGAAGATGTTCTGGGAGGTGCGCACCGTCCAGCCGCGCACCGGCTTTCCGTCCTTGGTATTGAACTTTTTATTGGCCTGGGAGGCGTCCCGGCAGCCGGGAGCCATGGCTTCCACGTAATCAACCAGCGCCTGGTGGCATTCGGAAAGGTTGGCGGGTTCCGCGCCCCAGTAGGCCATCTGGACATTGATGTTGTTGTGATAGTCGCAGGCCCACGGCGGCTTCACATACTCGTTCCAAAGACCCTGGAGGTTGGCGGGAAGGGTTCCGGGCCGGGAGCTGGAAAGCAGCAGATAACGGCCGAACTGGAACATGGTTTCCTCCAGGTCGGGATCGGACGGCTTATTCTTGTAGGCTTTCAGGCGTTCCGGAATGGGAAGTTTGGCCACCTCCGGCTCAGTCTTGCCGAAGTCCACTTTCACGCGGTCGAACATGGACTTGTACTGGGCGATATGCGCCTGTTTCAGCGCGGCATAATCCGTGGAGGCGGATTTAGCCGCGTAACGGTCCAGCTTCCTGGAGGGTGCTTCCCCCTTCCAGTCTTTCTTGTAATCCATCAGATAGTCCGTTTCCATGGCGATGACGACCGTGCAGGAATCCGCGTCTTTTACGGAAATCCTGTCCCCGGAGGCGGAAACGGTGCCGCCCTTCGTGCGTATCAGAACACGGCCTTCAAAATTCATGCCGTTCTTCAGGGTTCCCTTCCACGTGAGTATGGGGCCTTTGGCGGAGATGTCCGCATCCACCTGGCAATTCACGGAAAAGTCCGCATTGAAACTGCCGGGCTTGCTGGCGCGGTAGTTGATCACCAGAACATTGGCGGGAGTGCTGGCGAAAGCCTCACGGTCATAGGTCACGCCGTCGGATTTGTAATTCACCTTGTAGATGCCGTCGCGCAGATCCAGGGCGCGGGTGAAGTCCTCCACGGACACGGAGGCGGGCTGGTCCCCTTTCTTGAAGTCCACGAACAGGTCGCCGAAAGGCATGTAGTTGCCGAACTGGTTGGTTCCTGCATCTGGACCGTAGCCGTAGCCGCCCCCCGGATTGGGGCCGCCGGACCAGAGGCTGATCTCGTTGAGGGCAAAACGTTCACGGTTGGGGGCGCTGAAAATCATCGCGCCCACGCGGCCGTTGCCGATGGGATAGCCTTCCGCTTCCCATACGGCTGAGGGCTTCTTGTACTTGCCAAAGCTGCCGTCGGGGTTCTTGTCCGCCTGAGGATAGACGACCACGGCAGGCTTGTCGTCCCAGATCAGGTTGGAGGCGGAAGGTTTGTCCAAGGCGCTCCAGCCTAGCGATACCGCACTTACGGACAAAGCGGAGAAAAGAAGGGATTGAAGATGCATTGCTTTAATTAGACTGTCATAAAAGTACCCTTCCTGCAATCTCTATCTTTCAGCTTTCTTCATGATGCGTCAAAAAAAAGACCAGAACTGTTCCGAGGGAGAAATATCCAGTCTTTAGTCCCTTTCCGTACGCGCCTTTCCTGCAAAAAAGAGGGCAGGGAATTTCCTTGCCTTTCCCCGGAGGCTTCATACCGTTACCATCATGTTGAAACGGTTTGCCTCCATTCTTCTCTCCCTTCTCTTTCTCGGAGCTTCTTCCGGACTGGCCGATGGCAAAGTTCCAGTCCCGGATATTTTGAAAAACCGCATTCCGCTGAAAAAAACGGAGCACCAGCTCAACATCGTTTATTTCCTGGGCAGCGATACGGCCCCCGTGCCGGATTACGAACGCCGCATCAGCGAACTGATGCTTTACCTCCAGCAGTTTTACGGAAAGGAGATGCAGAGGCACGGCTACGGAGCCAGGGCCTTCGGGATGGACATCAAGTCGCCCGGCCGCGTCAACATCATTGAATACAAGGCCGAGAATCCGGCCAGCCATTACCCCTACGAAAACGGCGGCGGATGGAAAGCGGCCCAGGAAATTGAAAAGTTTTTCAAGGCCAATCCGGACAAAAAGAAAAGCCAGCACACCCTGATCATCATGCCCACATGGAACGACGACAAGAACGGCCCGGACAATCCCGGAGGCGTTCCCTTTTACGGCATGGGCCGCTATTGCTTCGCCCTGGACTACCCGGCCTTCGACATCAAGCACCTGGGACAGCCGACCAAGGAAGGGAGGCTGCTGACCAAATGGTACGGCGGCCTGGCTCATGAACTGGGCCACGGCCTCAACCTGCCCCACAACCACCAGACCACGTCCGACGGCAAGAAGTACGGCACCGCCCTGATGGGAGCGGGCAACTACACGTTCGGCACCAGCCCCACGTTCCTGACCCCCGCCAGCTGCGCCCTGCTGGACGCCTGCGAGGTGTTTTCCGTCACACCCGGCCAGCAATACTACCAAGGCAAACCGGAAGTGGAAGCCAAGAACATTTCCATCTCCTTCAAGGGGGACCAGATCCTGATTTCCGGAAACTACAAGAGCCCGCAGACCGTCAAGGCCCTGAACGTTTACGTCCAGGACCCTCCCTACGCCGTCAACCAGGATTACGATGCCGTCTCCTTCTCCGAACGCCTCGGGAAAAAGAGCGGAAAGTTCTCCATGAAGATCGACAGAAAGGAACTGGATGGACTGAAAGACAACGAATTCCGCATTTCCCTCATGTTCGTGCTTGCCAACGGCCAGCAGATACAGAAGCACTTCAAGTTCCTGCGGGACGCCCTCCAGGACTACAAGGACACGGACAAATCCTGATTAAATCCTGGTTCCTGCGCCCTCCGTATGGGCGGACAGCAAGCTGAATCAAAGAAAAAGATTCCTTCTACGGGCATTCATTCTCCCCGCCAGAGGCCGAACACCCGACCCAGGCCTTCACCAGGCAGGCGCATGCACCCGGCGGCGCAGGACGGCTCCCGGAATCTTCCGTCTCCGGAAAACCGTGCATTCATCCTGGCGCACATCAGGGGAACCAGTGATTATTCCTTCAGGTGCTTCCGCCAGTCGGAAGCGTTCTGATAGTAATAAATCGCTTCCTTTTCAAGCTCCTTCATGCGGTCGTCCGGGGCCACTTCATTCCCGTCCCGGTAGAATTCCGCGCCGCGCTGGGGCTTGAGCACCACCATGTCGTCCCCCCGCAAGTAGCCGATGTACTGGTAATTGCTCACGAAGTAACGGGAACGGTACGAGGGTTTCAAGGCATCCTTGCCGTAGAAGGAGGCGTCATAAGGCCATTTCAACAGGCCCAGAAGCGTGGGAAGCACGTCTATCTGGCTGATCGCCGTCTCCCGCCGTTCCGGCTTCAGCAGGGCCGGAGCGTAAAAAATGGAGAAAATGCGGTGCGTTTCCGGATTGAGCGATTTTTTTCCGGCGCTCCCGGCGCCGTGGTCGGCCACAAAAACGAACAGTGTGTTGTCAAACCAGGGCTTGCTTCTGGCTTCCTCCACAAAGGCCCCCACGGAATAATCCGCGTATTTCACGGCTCCCAGGCGTCCGGTGTGGGAGGGAATGTCAATGCGGCCCTCCGGATACGTATAGGGCCGGTGGTTGGACGTCGTGAATACCACCTGCAGGAACGGCACTCCGCGTCCGCAGGACTCATCCGCCTCACGGACGGCGCGGCGGAACAAGTCTTCATCACAGACGCCCCAGATGGTGGAATGGGTAACCTCGGAATCATCCATGGAGTTGCGGTCCATTACCTGGAACCCGTTGTTCCCGAAGAAATAATTCATGTTGTCAAAATAGCCGTACCCCCCGTAAATCCATTTGAGGTCATATCCCTTTTCCTTGAAAATGGAACCGATTGTCCGGAGGTTTTCATTGCCCTCCCGCCGCACGATGGACATGCCTGGCAGCGGCGGAATGGAGGTGCTCACCGCCTCCAGCCCCCGCACGGAGCGGGTGCCCGTGGCATACGTGTTCGGGAAAAAGATTCCCTCCCGGCCCAGACGGCTCAGGCATGGGGTGATGTCCTCCCCGTCCTTCCGGCATTCATTCAGGAATTCCGCGCCCATGCTCTCCATAATGACCACCACCACATTGGGGCGGATGGCCTCCGCGGCGGGGCGCACCTGCCTCTTCACGCTTCCGGAGGCGGCATCCGGTACGGAAGTATCGTCCGCCGTGAACTCCCCGGCCAGAAAAGCCGCGGCATCCTGGTCCGGCAGGGTCTTGTAATAGGTCCGGTAATCCAGTTCATTCTTGATGAAAGCGCTGAACAGGCTGTAAAGGCCGTCCTTGGCCATTTCCGAATTATAGCGGTTGCCTACGGCATCCGCGTCCTTAATATCCACCAGCCAATAACCGCCTGTAACACACAGCAGCAGGGCGGCCACCACGCAGCCGCGCTTCCATCCGCGGGGAGCTTCAGCATTCCCGGGAATCAGGAAGCGGCGCATGCCCCACGCCGCGAGTACGGAGACGGCCAGAATGCCCAGCAGAATGGGAATAATGGGGTAGGATTCGTAAATGTTCCCGATCACTTCCTTGGTGTAAATCAGATAATCAACCGCAATGAAGTTGAAGCTGGCCTCAAACTCGTTCCAGAAAAAAGCTTCCGCCACGTCTTCAAACAGGCTGGCCAGCGCAAACAGGAAAAACCACGCCAGGGTGATCCAGCGGTCCGCCCTGCCCCCGGCCTTGCTGCGGGGCAGAAGCCACAGATAAATGGCATAGGGCAGAAGCCAGTAGCACATCGTGATCAGGAACTCCGTTACAAAAACATACCCCGTTTTCAGCAAAGGCAGAAAACCAAAATCCATGTTGCGGTATTCAAAGAACACCGTAAACAGGTTTTCCACCACTTCAATCCCGAACGCAAACAGGAGAAACGGCCAAAACCTGCCCCAATAATAACGAATCATGGCCTCCAGAAATATGGTGGAGAAAACAAGCCGTCAATGCCACATTACAACATCAGGACGGCAAGGCTGTCATCCGGTCTCGGGCACAGCATTCCTCCCCTGCCGGAAGGCAGGAACGCCCGGCAGACTGCCTTGAAAATTCTGGAATTAGACCACGTCCAACCCTGAATCCCAATCCTTCCAGACGGGTTCCAGTCCGGCTCCCCGGATGGCGCAGACCACCTGTTCCGGAGAACGCTGGTCTGAAATCTCAAATTGCTCCGTCGCCTTGCATTGCCCCTTCTTTTCCTCCGGCAAATCCACCACGTTCCCCCGCACCGTCAGGTGGGCCGTGGCCGTTCCCACCCCCGTATAACCGCCCGGTTCCGTCCGGGCAATGGCGGACATATGGGTCATGCCCAGATGCATCAGCGCGTTTCTCATGGGCTCCGGCTCACGGGTGCTCACGGACATGCCTATCTTCGGGAAGCAAATGCGCAGGGCGGTCATAAGCTGGACAAAATGGCGGTCATCCAGCATCAGTTCCGGGTCAGGCTCATATTCATAATTCCCGGCATAGGGCCGCATGCGCGGAAAAGCCACGGAAAGGGCGGCTTTCCAGCAGTGCTTCTGCAAATAATCCAGATGCGCGGCCAGGGCCACCGCCTCCCGCCTCCACGGGGCCAGCCCGAACAGCGCGCCGATCTGGATGCGCCGGAACCCGCCCTGGTACGCCCGTTCCGGACAGTCCAGCCGCCAGTTGAAATTCTTCTTCATCCCCGCCGTATGCAGCGTTTCGTAAACTTCCCGGTCATAGGTCTCCTGATAGACGGCCAATTGTTCCGCCCCGTGATGCACGATTTCCGCGTAACGGTCATCCGGCAGGGGGCCGATTTCCAGCCCCAGGGAGGGGATGAACGGATGCAGGGCGTCCAGGCATTTCTGAATGTACCCGTCCGAAACGAACTTGGGATGCTCCCCGGCCACCAGCAGGATGCTGCGCAGCCCCAGGCCGTGCAGGTAGCGCGCCTCCTGAACCACTTCATCCACCGTCAGGGTGGTGCGGATGATGGGATTGTCCCGGGAAAAGCCGCAATACTTGCAATTATTGATGCACTCGTTGGACAAGTAGATGGGGGCGAACAGCCGGATCGTCCTGCCGAAATGCAACCGGGTCAGCCGCCGGCTCTCCTGCGCCATCGCCTCCAGCCGGGCGTCGTCCACAGGTTCCAGCAGGGACATGAAACGGCGCACGAGGGGAGAGGGATGGGCCGTCAGGGCGCTTAATTCTTCAGAGAAGGACATAAGATAACTAATCAGGAATGAGAGACGGGCGGTCCCGGTGCGGAATCTCCGTACAAGGGCCGGAAAAGCCCAATTTGCTCCCTTCTGCGCCGGGGATTCCATCCTTTACCGTGTCATTTCCCGGTGCGGCGGGATTCCGGGAGAAAAGGAGAGGCTGCAAATCGTCGTGACAGACGGCCTTCCGTGGACTAATCTGGCCTTATCCTCCCATGACCTCCACGCCGAACAGCCTTTTCCGCCATTACCTCGATTCCCTGATCCAAAGGGGAACCACACGCGCCAGCCTGACGGAGGAGGCCCGGGACGTCCTGAGAACGTGGTATCTGACCGCCAAAAAGGGAGGCCGCGCACATTCCCCGTCTTCCCCGTCTTCCCCGTCTTCCCCGTCTTCCCCGTCTTCCCCGTCT
>ERZ779890.66-NODE-66-length-110056-cov-23.131599_pt1 | contig 110056 bp, 106 predicted proteins | sample MGYA00511553_ERZ779890 | MGnify/ENA primary metagenome ERZ779890 (study PRJEB29588, sample SAMEA2152064) | human gut metagenome | biome: human gut; feature: human-associated habitat; material: faeces | place: Denmark | collected 2008/2010 ... | reverse complement strand
ACCGGGCATTTTTCATTTACAGGAGGATTTTGAATGAACAATACCGCAACCAACAGTACCCCTTGCCCGACTGTGAGAAAGCAGATCGGCAAGACCACCTATATCGTCCGTGTGCATTTCAGCCAGACCGCAAAAGAGACGATGGAGGACAAAATCAAGCGTCTGCTCCGTGAGGAAGTCCGCAAAATGTAACTTCTTTTTGAATTTGATGAAAAAGTCCTTGACTTTTCGTCTCTGGTGGGGCGGCTCTTGATTTATCGAGTAAATTCCTGAAAATAGAAAAGTCCTGTTCCGTAACGATTTTGGCTTGGCGCATTAAAATAGCAGTCTATGCCATGTTCCAGATCAGTTTCTTTGCCAGGAAATACTTTCGTTGCATTCTCTTTTATGTAAGCGTCCACATCATCTTTGTTGTACAGATTACGATTTACAAGAATATCGCCATAATAGCCATCTTCAGCTTCTTCAAAGAGAATGTAAAAGCTTATTCTTTCGTCCATATTTGTGCCTCCAAAACAAAATCACAGGGGCGCTCAGACGCCCGTGTTCTCTTTAACATGTTTTCCGGATCGGATACGATGATCCACGTGCGGCTCATTCTTATCGATGACCCAATTCCGTCCTATTTTCCGTGCGGATCGATACGCCCCACGGTTCACCCTCTGCCGTACCGTGGCCGGGTCTATCCCGTTGAGCCTGGCGTATTCGGCCAGGCTGACCAACTCCTCATTTCCCATGTACATCCCTCCTTCTTCTAATCCGCAAGCCTTGCTCCGCAGCTGACAACGGCCTTACGGACACCCACAGGCACACCTATGAGCTCGACAGGGCCGCTATATCCCTCATAGAGCCGGTGCTTACCAAAGACGCAGTAGCGCTCACCCTTAGCGTTTTTGTATGCCTTCAGGACGGAGCAGCAATGCCCGTCCACGTCCTCGATAGACACGCACAGCATCCCGTCCGGTGTCTTCTTCCCGACTATCTCAGTGAAGGTCGTGCTGTTGATGTAAACAGGATACCGCTGTCCGCTGTAATCATTAAACCAGCAGGAACACTCATATTTGTGGGCTTTTTTCATTCTCATAGCTCAGTCCTCCCACTTGACGCGACATCCATACATCCGAGCGATAGCTTCAATGCCCTGTTCAGTCAGCTGCTCCCCGGCAGCCAATCGCCTGCGGATCTCCTCCGCAGCCGTATACGGCTCACAGCATCCAAAGTCATCTGAGAGGCCTTCAAACCCCAAGATCGTCCATTTTCTCACCGTTCAGTCCTCCTCTACACAGCGCCGACTCTGCGGCAGGCCGTTTCATCGCAATCCTTCACATCGCAGCTATCGCAGTCGGGGACGAACTGCGGGCAATCCTCGGTGGTTTCTACTACAATGCCGCCTACACGACATTCATCGCAGCCACACTCCTTGTAGGTAACGGTGGGGTTACTGGAATCGTTCGCAGTGTTTCTCGCGCATACCCGGCACAGGCAGTCGGCGCAGTCCGTATCGGAGCTAACTTCTCTATGTACACTCATTATCAGTTCCCCCGTGTGACATACCGCGTCGCCCTACGGACAGCGTCTTCTTCCGAGGTGAACCTCATTTCACCACTTCCCGGCTCGGTGGTACGCTTGAGCGTGTAATCCGGCTCCCCCAGATGCATAAATTCGACAAAGAAGAGCCCTTCATATCCGGCCACATCCACATGAACCTCAGCGGACCGGTGGGTCAAATAGTTCTTAAACTCATACTTTTTCATAACTTAGTCCTCCGCCAGCACGTCTGGAAATTTCTCTCCCTCAAATCTATCTTTCCGTCCAAATCCCTGCTCGGGGTCAATCTTGGACGCCGCTGCTTCAGCATACGGGACAGAGACTTCTACCAGCTTAATGGGGAAAGGCAGTGCCGTGTTGCGATCATCTCCGCAGGCGATTTCAATGCCGATATGTCGATACTGCCAAAATACCTCTCCGCCTTCGTACAGCTCGTGCTCAATATCCTTCCGGGATTTGGTCAGATCCGCATACAAAGGATACCAAGGGAACGAGTCTACCCTTTTAGGCGGAGCTGGGAAATAGGCGCCATTATCTTTCGACCGCACCCGTCCATACTGGAAGATCAGAAAGCTGGGATGCTCTGCGAGAAACTTCCGGTTCCAATCTGCGACCAGTTCGTAGATATCCTTCCCACAGAACACACCATTGTTCTCATATCTCTTTTCCAGCAGCGGCTCGCCATCCGGTTGCAGAGCATAGACAGGAAAGGGGTTAGCAGAGCGAATGGCTCTGTGCGTGTCAGACGCATACCAAGAAAAGCTACCCATGTTTCCTCCTCATTTCACGGCATAGCCGTTGTACTTAAACTGTTCGGCAATTACAGCGGCTTCTTCAACGCAGTAAGCGAAGCGCTTTGCGTAGATGCTGGGAATATCGCCGGTTCCGGAAATATTGATGCCCATTTCGATCTTGTCGTCTGTGCCGATATTCACGATCCAAATACGGCCGGAAATCCCCTGTACGCATGTCTTTTCTTCGAGACGCTTCTTTGCCATTTTCATCTCGCGTGCATATTCCTGATAGCTGACTGTTTTCATGCGTAATCCTCCTCGTCATTCAGAAAGACTCCTTCATCGGTATCGATGAACTCTCGGGCATTATCAAGGATTCCGCGGGCCATCTTGCCAGCTTCAGCCTTGGTTTCTGCTATAACGGACAGTTCAACCAACCGTCCATTCCAATCATAGGCAGCGTAGGTGTACTTTTTCACGGTTAGACCTCCTCCGACGGTATGTAGATTTTCAATTGCCTCTGCTTCTTTCAAAACACAAGGAAAGCGACAATCTCGTTAGCAAGCTCCCACTCGGGAGAATTCTCCTCAATGGAATCCATATCCATATCGGTACGCTCAAACCGATAGACAGGACGCACCTCGTACCGGCGCTCGGAGGCTTCCATGTAGTGTTCGCCGGAACAGAGCCAGCAGTCCGTCCACTTCTCGCCGTTCCACCCGTCCAGAGCGAAAACCTCATTGCCAATTCGATAAAGAGGAATATCGCTTGCACCGGCATTCCACCACTGTCCGATGGGCTTCTGTTCGGGCTGAAACGTGTTGTTCTTTTCCATACTATCTTCCTTTCTGCCATTGACCCCGGCCGGGAGTACCGTCCTATTCTTGTATCTATATATTACTACGCTATCGTAGTAATGTCAAGCATTATTTCAAAATTATCTGAAAACTTAAAGCAAAATATTTCTGTAGCCGCATCTCTCCCCTTCCCTGCTCACATCTCTGGCATCACTCCGTACATCGCGCCAGCCATATACCCCAAGCCCCTCGCTCTTTTCCATTCTCACCGACCATGTTCCGTTTATCCTGTACCCACAATACCCGCCAATCTCGTATTCCGGTCACAGATCGCCGCTCCGTGCCGCCTGTAAGCGCGCATCGCGCCACGAGGGTAAACGATAACCCTCAAAAAAAGTGCCCGCAGAACGCATTTAAACGCCCTTTACGGAGATTTAAGAAATTCTGCAAGTAACTGTCCAGTGGGCACCCCTTATCTATTCAAAACTACAAAAAGAGAGACGACAAATATTATGTCGTCTCTCTTGTCTGTCACCGGTTCTACGGTGCTTCTATTTGCCAGGATCAAGCTTCAGTCGCCCCAGAGCTTTCAGCGGGAGCAGCTGCGCCATCGTTACCTTCGGCGCTTACACTCTCGTTGCTTTGAGGGGCCTCTTCGCCTGCGTCACCGGAAGGAACAGATTTCTCTTCGTCGTCGTCGGGCTGTTGAGCGTCTGCTTTCTCCTGATCGTCTGAATCATTCTCCTCTGCGGGGGCCTTTTCCACGGCACCATCGTTTTCCTTTGCTGAGTCGGCAGCTTCGGAGGTATTGGCAGCCTTCACTTCTCCTTCATCGGAAGGCTGCGATTCGGCAGGAGCATCTTCCTTGTCGGCGTCTTCGGCCTTCTGCTCTTCTGCTGTGGCGTCCTCATCCTCGACAGGAGCTTCCTCCTCTTCGACCTCATCCACAACAAACACGACCTCAGCATTACCATTCCAGTTGGACCCCAGCGTCAGGTCTTCTTCACTGTGACCAATGACATAGATAGTCTCCAGGAATTCGCAATTCGCAAAGGCGCCTTCCCCGATCTCCAGAATGGTCTCGGGAACAACCACACTGCGGATATACGGGCAGCCGGCAAAGCTTTTGGCAGAGATGGAAGTCAGCGCCTTACCGCCCAACACCTTCGGCAGGACAAGATCGATAAGCTCATCAGAACTCAGCGCCACGTTGCCGTTTTCATCTACCACGCAGGGATTTTTAAGCCCCAGCTTTTCAACAGCATCGTCGAGAACGACATCCTTTTTATCCGTCTTCTCTGCAGCAGGTTCCGCCAGAGGGATGTCCTTTGAGTTCCCGGCACTAACGGCAGCAGACGGTTCGAGCATTTCTGTTTCGTTCTCTGCCACTTCCTTCTTAGCTGCATCTCCGGCCGCAGACGCCGTGCAGATAACAGCCGTGGACAGTGCCACAAGAACTGCCAGCATACACAAGATACGTTTCAGCTTCATAACTATTCGTTCCTTTCATAAGATTTGGTTTTTCTGTGGGCAGGTGCAGGTAGCACCCGCCCACAGAATTACAGTTACTCGGAAATGCTATAGCCGGAAACGGCATTGTCGCCGGACAGGATAGACATAGTCTTCGTGCCCTTAACTGCCACATATGTGACAGCCTCGGTTCGATTCAGGCCGGCCAACTCAGCAGGTGTATAGCCCGTAGAGCCAGCATACCACTTACCGTCCGCGCCGGAGATATACCGTGAATCCGGTTCAGGCAGATAGCTGTCCGTACCGACGAACTTGAACTTCGCACCCAGCGTTATCTTCCGGAGCAGCACGCACTCACCTGCGATCTCACTTTCCTCAAGCTGTTCATGCTTATATCCACCGAAGATATTGTTCATGTCGGTTACCTTAGAGGTGTCCCAGCCGGACAGATCCAGCTCGGTCAGACTCTCGCAGGTAGCGAACAGGCAGTTCATCTTCGTTGCATTGGAAGTATCCCACTGAGAGATATCTCCCATACCGGTAAGCTTGAAGCAGCTGTTGAAGATCCAGCCCATATCCGTTGCGCTGGAGGTATCCCAGCCGGACAGGTCGCCGACGCTCGTCAGCTTCTCGCAGTTGGAGAAGATACCGTTCATGTTAGTCACATTCCCGGTCTTCCAGTTCGTCACATCCACAGAGGTAATGAGATTACACTGGCAGAACATCTCTCTCATGTTTGTGACCTTCGAGGTATCCCAGCCGGAGACATCGCCCATAGTCGTCAGCTTCTTACAACTCTGGAAGGTAGCTTCCATGGTGGTCACATTGCTGGTATTCCAGTTGGACACATCCAGACTTGTGAGGCTGACGCAGCCCGAGAACATAGCCGCAAGATTCGTTGTCTTGGCGGTGTCGAAGCCGGACACATCCAGCGTCGTCAGAGCCGAGCAGTTGAAGAACATTGCGTTCATGTTTGTCACGGCAGCCGTGTTGAACTTGGACACATCAAGGCTTGCCAGCTTCTCGCAGTTACCGAACAGGAGCGCCATCTCCGTCACCTTAGCGGTGTTCCAGCCGGAGATATCTCCCACGGAAGTCAGCGACGTGCAGTCAAGGAACATTGCCTGCATGTTTGTCACGTTGGTGGTGTTCCAGCCGGACAGATCTAACGCTGCCAGCTTCTCGCAGTTACCGAACAGGAGCGCCATCTCCGTCACCTTAGCGGTGTTCCAGCCGGAGATATCTCCCACGGAAGTCAGCGACGTGCAGTCAAGGAACATTGCCTGCATGTTTGTCACGTTGGTGGTGTTCCAGCCGGACAGATCTAACGCTGCCAGCTTCTCACAGCCATAGAACACCTGATACATACTGGTGACCTTCGCGGTATTCCAACCGGATACATCGCCAACAGCAGTCAGTGCCTTACAGCCTTGGAACATCGCTTCCACATTGGTTACGGAAGCAGTATCGAACTTAGATACGTTCAGGCTCGTCAGATTCTCGCATTCATAGAACATGGCCCGCATGCTGGTTACATTGGAGGTATCGAACTTAGACACGTCCATGGATGTCAGCGCCTTACAGCCGTAGAACATAGCCTCCATAGTGAGGGCATTGGAGGTATCCATCAGGTCAAGGTCCGTAATGGCCGTTGCCGAGGAGAACCCGTTGAACACGGACCATGACAAGGCATTTGCCTTGATCTTCCCGGTTCCGTTACCGGCAATGGTAAGCGTCGTGCCTTCCACATACGCCTTAATACTTCCGCTGTTCCGCGCGTCTGCATTCCAAGACTCAGCAGGCGTCCCGCTCGGCGTATAGCTGTCCTTGAGCTGGATCTTCGTGATGCTCGCCTTATCGGTAGAACCCTTGTACCACGTACTTCCGTATGCCAGCGTCGGGATACCGACACAAGTAACGCTGCAAGTCTTGCTCGCTTCCTTGTAGTTGGTATCTGCCGCGACCTTAATGGTGATGGTCGCTGTACCATCTCCCACCTTAGTCACGGTGACCTTCGTTCCGTTCACAGTTACGGTTGCCACAGACGTATCACTGGACGTTGCCGTAATAGCTCCCGTTCCGGTCCGTGTGACATCGAGGGTATCGGTGGTGCTGTTCTTATCGATGTTCAGGCTGTCCTTACTGAAGCTCACAGAGCCGGTTGCCTTCCCGATCTTCCAGATAACGCTCTTCGTACCGGTGGTACCGTCTGCCCACTTAAAGCCATCCTTCGGGGTGAAGGTCGTTGTGTAGCTTCCGGCATTGGTACCGGCCGTCGTACCGCCCATAGTCATCTTGGAGGCATCATAGCTGCTCCACGACGGAGACTGTGCAGAACCGTTATACGTAAGCGTTCCGCTTTGCTTCGGCACAGCTATCTTCTCTGCAGCACCAGACTCGTCCTCGCTCCACGGCTTGGCATTCGCTATGAACCAGTCGTAGAAGTCTTTGGTAACATACTGTGTGCCGTTGAAGGAAATGAGGCGATAAGATTCATCCCTCCAGCCTAACGGTAATAAGGGCAAGCCATTATCTGCATAAACATACATGTCCGTAAAAACGTTGTAGTCCACTGCTAACTTCCAGCCCGGATATTTACCAGATTCAGCATACTCTGTTTCCAATAGGGCGCCAGTGAATCCATCCATAGTGTAGGAAATTTCGGTTGCTTCAACCTCAGTATCAAACGTCAGCGTTTCATTGAACTTCCACTTCCCTTCCAGCGTCACAACCGGCTTAGCATTCTCTACAAACCAGTTGTAGAACTCTTCCGTGACGACCTGCGGTCCGTTGAAGGAAATGAGGCGATAAGCGGCTGAATCCCAATAGTTATCACATAACACTCTGTTCTCACCCTTTGTCGTCTTTGCATAAGCATACCACATAGTATAATACTTGTACGGTTCTTGGCCGGCTAGCGAGAAGTTATACCTTCCGATCATACTATACGCCACACCATTGCTCGTAAAGTAGATACCTTCAAAGTTACCAGGGCATTCCGCAGGTTTTACATTGAACTTCCACATTCCACTCAGGATCTTCGCATTCGGCACTGCGGAATACGTCACAGCCTCAGTCCGTTCAACAGATGCCAGTGCCTCCGGCGTATAGCCGGTACCGGTGTTGGTATCGTACCACTTACCATCTGCACCAGTGATGTAGGTAGAGGACGGCGTAGGCAGATATCCATTCGTGCCGACGAACTTGAAGGCCTTGCCAAGCGTCACAGACTTCAGCTTGGTGCAATCTCTGAACATGTTGTCCATAGTCGTTACTTTCGAGGTATCGAAGCCAGACAGATCCAGAGAAGTCAGCGCACTGCAATTACTGAACATATTTCTCATACTCGTTACCTGCGAGGTATCGAAGCCAGACACATCCAGAGATGTCAGCGCACTACACAAGTAGAACATGTCGGCTATATTGATAACGTTGGAGGTATCGAAGCCAGACAGATCCAGAGATGTCAGCGCCTTACACCAGCCGAACATGCCAACCATACTCGTTACCCGTGAGGTATCAAATCCGGACACATCCAGAGATGTCAGCGCACTACAGCCAAAGAACATACAGCCCATATCCGTTACCCGTGAGGTATCGAAGCCAGACACATCCAGAGATTTCAGTTGAGTGCAGTTGTAGAACATGCTGCGCATATTCGTTGCGCTGGAGGTATCGAAGCCAGACACATCCAGAGATGTCAGCGCACTACAGTCGTTGAACATATAGCTCATATCTGTAACCCTCGATGTATTCAGAAGCTTTGTCCCGGTAAACGATGTTACGTTAGAGAATGTAACTGCACCATTGTTAGAGAAAGCGTAATTACTGTCCGGATTCGCCATAATGCTTCCGGACCCATCTCCGGCAATGGTCAGCGTATAGCTACCGGAGCTTCCGGTAATATAAGCCTTAATGCTTCCGCTGTTATCCACGTCCGCATTCCACTGCTCTACAATAGTTCCGCTCGGCTTACCGCTGTTGATAATGGCTATCGTCTTGAAAAGACGCTTATCCGTTACCTTCGTACTCTTATACCATGACCTTCTCTCAGCCAGCATCGGGCCGGGCTTGACCGCCACATAAGTGACCGGCGCATCCCGCTTCACGGTGACCAGCAATCTCGGCGTATAGCCAACCCTTGTGTTGGTGTCGTACCACTTACCATCCGCACCCGGGATATACGTAGCAGACGGTGTAGGCAGCAAACCAGTAGTGTCAATGACGAAGTCCTTGCCCAAAGTTACCGATTTGAGCTTGATACATCCATTGAACATATTGCTCATTCTGGGTAAATGGGCGGTATCGAAGCCAGACAGATCCAGAGATGCCAGCGCACTACAGGCGTTGAACATATAGCTCATATCCGTTACCTTCGAGGTATCGAATCCGGACAGATCCAGTGAAGTCATCGCTTTACATCCATGGAACATACCGCTCATGTCGGTTACATTGGCCGTATTGAAGCTGCTGAGACCATTGATAGTCGTCAGAGCGTTACAGACATAGAACATCTGCCCCATGTCCTTTGCGGCGCTTGTATCCCATCCCGTCAGGTTCAGGGTCGTGAGCTTATCGTTCCCACCGAAGATGCTGTAGAAGTTCGTCACCTTCGATGTATTGAAGCTGCTCAGATCCAGCGTCTGGATATTATCCAGATTATTGAACATGGTCTGCATGTTCGTGACGTTGGAGGTATCCAGCTTATTCAGTCCGGTAAAGGCCGTCAGCGCGGTAAATCCGTTGAACGCACTCGTAGAATCCGCATTTGCCACAATCTTTCCGGACCCGTTACCGGCCAGAATGAGCTTCTTCCCATTCGTGCCCTCCACCACATAGGCCATAACGGTCTTATTCTGTGCGGCAGAAGCATCCCAGGACTCGATCTCATTTCCGGTAGCGGTATAGCTATCCTTCAGCTCAATCTCGGTAATGGCAGACTTCGCTGTACTGCCGGTATACCACGTATTCTTCGCATTCAGCTCCGGCGTGGTCTTACAGGTCACAACCACCGTCTTCCCGGCAGGCGCCTTATGATTGGTCCCCTCCGCCACCTTCACGGTGATGTTGGCCGTACCGGCACCCTTCTTCGTCACGGTGATCTTATTGCCATTCACCTCCACCGTTGCGACAGAGGCCTTATCGGACGTCGCGGTAATGGCGCCGTCACCGGCACGAGTCACGGTAATCGTCCCGGTCGTATCGTTCAGCGCAATCGTCATCTCTGTGGGTGTAACAAACAGAGATCCGGCCGCCTTCCCGATCTTCCACGTGACACTCTTGGCACCTGTGGTGCCGTCCTCCCACGCATACCCGGTCTTCGGTGTAAACTTTGCAGTGTAAGTATCGGCATTTACAGCGGTTGTCGTCCCGCTGACCGTCATCTTCGTCGCGTCAAAGTTATTCCAAGACGGCGACTGCTCACTGCCCGTATAGGTCAGTGTCTCGCTCTGCACCGGCAGATCCAGCGGCAGACACCGGTTATCATCCGCCAAATTGTAGATGCTGGCGTCTTTGAGCTGTGCCATACCGGAACCGTGTGTAATGATGAATGTAGTCACAGGCACCGTTACACCGGCATCCGGTGCCACGTAGAACGCGCCAAGGCTTGCGCCGGCCGTCGGACGCTGGGAGATAGACGCATCCGTAGACAGGAACTCTATGGTCGTCAGCTTCGGACAATTGGCCGCCATTCTGGTAGCCAGCCAATTCACCGAGGTCGGGAACGTCAGGCTCTCCAAAGACTTACAGCCATTGAACATATTCTGGCTGGCACTCGGTGTAGCCTTTGTCATATCCCACTTGGAGATATCAAGGACTTTCACGCTCTCGCAGTCTTTAAAGGTGTTGATATACCCCTCACAGCTGCTCACATTCCACTTGCTCACATCCAATTCAGCCAGAGATTTACAGCCATTGAATGCGTTGGACATTGCCGTCACACCGGATGTATCCCACTTGCTCACGTTCAGCGTGACCAGCTTTTCGCAGTCTATGAAGGTGCTGTTGAGCTCCACGATCTTCCCGGTGTTGGTCCAGGTCTCAGCGCCAACGATCTCTGTCAGGCTCTTACACTCCCCGAACATTTTATAGAGTCCGCCGTACCAGTTCCCCTTCGGCCCATAGAGCGAGCTGAAATCGAAGCCGGAAACGTTAATGGACTTTGCTCCGGAACGGAAGAACATATTGTTGAAGGCGCCGGTACCGAAGACAGTTCCGTCGCTCTCCGTCCCTCTGCCCACACCGCTGGTATCCCATGTAGACAGGTCCAAAGAACCCAGACTTGCGGTATTCTCAAAGGCACTATCCATCGTGATGACCTTCGAGGTATTCCAGCCCGTCACATTGATCGTATTCGCCCCTGCTCCCGCAAAAGCTTTCTCCAGCGTGGTCAGGCTGTTGGTCTTCCATGTATGCAGATCCAGCACAGGAGCGCCGCAATCGGAGAAAGCGAAGCTCATATCCGTCACCTTCTGCACGTCCCAGCCGGCCACATCCAGCGCAGTCAGGCCTCTGCAGTGCGAGAAGATACTCTGCAGCGTAGTCACATTGGAGGTATTCCAACCGGAGACATCCAGCGTTGTCAGCGCACTGCAGCCGTGGAACATACCGTTAGGCGTCTTCAGGCTCTTGGTATTCCAACTGCCCAGGTTCAGGCTGGTCAGGCGATTGGCATTGTAGAACATATCCATTGTGGAAGTGACCTTACTCACATCCCAGTCCTGAATACCCACGATCTGCTTAGTGCCTCTCTGCGGCACTTCCATCGGCAGCGGATCACCGGACCAATCGCCCTCGTTCTGCCGCAGATCCGGCTCGGCAAAGGCGTGCCAGTATTCCATAGTCGTGGCGTTGCTGGTATCGTACAGCGTAGCGTCGATAGTCTCAATGTTCGCCATGTCGCCGAACAGCCAATCGGAATCGGCATTCGCCATGACCTTCACACCGTCACCGGCGATGATCAGGGTCCCATCGTCTTTCAGCCATGCGATAACGGACTTATTCTGCGCGGCAGAAACGTCCCACATGTTATTGTTCTTTTCCACCAGTCCGCCAGCATCGCCGGGCTTCATATCGGGGATCGCATAGTATCCGCTGGCATCCTGGAACACAACGCTCTTGATCTTGGCCCGGTTTTCCGCAGTGTGGAAGTCCACATTGCTGTCGTCATCCGGTGTCAGGGTCGTTGCATCCAGAGGCTGGGACATACGGTCTCCGGACCAGGTATAGTTATAGCTCCGAATAACCGGCGCCACACGCCGCTGATCCGTAATCCAGTCATAGCCCTGCGCAATGGGGTTTTCTCCCACGATCTTGGTCGGTACATAGGGGTCTACATAGAAGGCGCCCGTGGTGCTTCCCGCAGTGGGGAAGGAAATGTCGGTCTTGGCCGCCTGGTTAAAGGTGATCTCTGTCAACTCATTGATATGTCCGAAGGACATGGTATCAAAGTTGGTCAGCGCTGCAGGCAGCGTCAGCGTAGGAATACTGATATTATCGAAGGACCACTTTCCTACCGACACCAGGCTCTCCGGTAGAGAAAGGCTGGTTACGAGCTCGAAATCGGGGAAAGCGTAGTCACCGATGGACGTCATACCCTCCACAAAGGTCAGCCGATCCGCCTTATCCTTATAGTAGGACCATTTCGCGTCCGTCTTGGAAGCGAAGTCCTTCATAGGGCTGGTGTTGTAGTTAAAGGCATACTCGAACTGGATCCCGAACTTCCCGGACACAGAGTCCTTCTCGGTCAGATAGCCCATAAGAGCCTTACCGTTCTGCGCCTCAATAGAGGACGCAGCCCAGCCCACGCGCACACTGTAATCCAGCTCTTTGGAAGCGTTGAGCTGTGTGCGGTCATACGTCTCGGAGAACCCACCGCCATCCTGTGCCACGACTACCTTTTCAAAGGTAAATTCGATACGTCCCGTAGACTTAAAGGACGCCGGGATGGTCAGGGTCAGGTCTCTTGCCTTATCCTTCGTTCCGGCCGTCAGCACATGTGCCGGCAGGTCGAAGGTAATGGACTTCTTATCCGTACTGACCTTATAGGAAATGTCGGTGCCGTCAATAGAGAGCTTTGCGTTATCCGCAGCATTGGCATTCCCGAAAATCGACAGCGCGGTATCCGGAGATACCCATGTCGCCTTCATGGATATAACGCTGTTTATGGCATCTTCGCCGGTATTGCTCTCTTTCAGTGTGGCCGTCACATCTTCGCCGGCGCAGAACGGTCCTTCCGGCGCCGTGCGCTTCAGCGTATAGCCATCTGCCGAGAAGCTGGCCGTGGTGAACTGCATGGAGTGATCCACCCTATCGGTGAAGAACGCCATTGTCACGGCCGAAACCACGAGCAGCAGCACCGCTATAAGGATAGCGACCCATCTTTTACCGATACTCTTCGGCATTGTTTATTCACGCCCTTTCTTCTTAGTATCTGTTGTCCCCTTCTTCGCGCTGCTGATGCGGCACAGCATCAACACGCAGGAGGCTACGCACAGCAGGGATACGAACAGCCAGACAGCGCTCTGTGAGTTGCCGGTGGTCATATCAACGCCTGTTTGGATCTTCACGGGATCCGGCTTCGGGTCTGGGTAGTAATACCCGCCGCCGCCGTAATACCGTCCCTCAAAGGTCCATGTGGAGTCCATCTTTGTGTTCTGGTACTCATTGCCGCACTCCTTGGGGAACGTGACCTTTACATCAAAGGTAATGGTCTTCCCTGCCGGGATCTCATAGAAGGTGGAGATAGGCTCCTCTGTTTTCCCATAGGACCCCTTGTATATCTCCTTATCTCCCAGCGAGATCTTCAGATCCAGCGCATTGAAGAGCTTTGTGTCCTCCAGATCACTCACGATGGAGAGTATCGCTATCTCCATCTTCGCGGACGCGGAGTTCTTCACGTGGATCTTGCCCTCCCAGCTATCGCCGGGCGCCATGTTTTCCAGTTGGAACAGATACAAGTCAGACGAATCCAGCGAGAACTTCCCACTGTATTTGCCCGTCAGCTCTATCTCTCCCTCATACACCTGTTTTCGCGCCGTTTCATCGGCGTGTGCCACAGGCACCATAGAGAGGATAAGGAGAATGACCAGTATCCATGCCGGTACCGCCCGAGCAAGGCGGCGTGTTTTCTGCCTCATGTTGCGAGCCTCCTTCTTGAAAATTTATTGTATGAGTAGTTTTTTGCTCGTGGAGCTGATAGAGGGCTTCGAACCCTCGACCTGCGGATTACAAATCCGCCGCTCTTCCTGCTGAGCTATACCAGCTAATATACTTTTGGAGGATACCCGGCTCATATGTATCTGTCACGTGGGAGAAAAACAGGCAAAAGGGCACACGAACCCCTAATTTACCCGAGTCATATTATACCCCCATCGGCACCTAATGTAAAGGATTATTTCCAAATGGAAACAACATTTTTTCAAAATTTTTCATCTTATTTCCAGTGTTTTCCAATCCTTTATATGTATACGTTGTGTGCATGCGTATACATGCCCACAAAACATACGCACAATAGGCATGCATAAGAAACACACATAAGAAAAAGCCTGACACCACAAGGCATCAGGCTTTTTCGTTGATATCTGTTTCTTTTTTCAGGTCGCGCAGGACCTTCCGTTCTTCCCTATCGCCGAGGAAAGAAACCATGAGTGTGAAGAACCTGTCGGTCTCCTTCTCTATATGCCACACGAAGGCATACCCTTCAAGCTGTGTTTCCGTCTCAGGGTCCCGGTATATCTCCACGGTGCTTCCGAGCCGGACATCACGCCGGGCCATGTCAGATGCGTCCTTCCTCAGCAAAATACCGTTCCAAAAGGTAGTTGACAAGGTCGTTCTTGCTCTGGATCTCGCCCTTCTTCACGGCAAAGTCCAGCGCAGCGGCCGTGGAGGGCTTAATGAGCACATTCATACGGAAAGAGCGTCTTTCCGCCTCATCCCCCTGCCGCGACGCACGGTATCCCTTTGTCAAGGCCCTTCCGCCAACGCCGGCAGCTGCACCGGCGCCGCCCTGCGGCTGTACACCGTCCCGCGCCCCTCTGGATGCGCCAAACGTAATTCCCGTGCTCAGACCACCGGTCACCTCTTCGGTCACATTTTCCTGCTTTGCCATGTCAGCATACCTCCTTGTTTGCAGTCTTCGTCAGATACTCGTCGATAAACGCCTCGTAGTCCTTGGCAGCCGTGCAGTTCGGCGCCCAGGTATAGATGCTCTGCCGCAGCTTCTGCGCTTTGCGCACATCCTCCGCCTCGCGGATATGGGTCTCGAACAGCACCGTGCCCAGGCTCTCACAGATAGCCGGCAGCTCTTTCTTGGCCTCTTTAGCCAGATTCCGCCGCGGGTCGGTCTTGATCATGAGCAGCCCATCGATCTCCAGGTTCGGATTGCTGTACTTCCGCACCCGGGCAATGGTCTTATCCAGTTCCCCGAGACCCTGGAACGAGAACCGCTCAGAGGTGATAGGGATGATGCAGCTATTGGCTGCCGTCAGGGCATTGGTGAGCAGCACACCCAGATTGGGAGGTGTGTCGATAATGATGAAGTCATAGCCCTCCGGCAGACCCTCCATAGCCTCTTTCAGGCGGTATTCCCTGCCCTGATGGGACATCTTCTGCTCTGCATCCGCCAGCAGCGGATCTCCTGCCACGATGTCCCCGATATCCGTATGCTGCACAGCTTCGATGATGGGGTCTTCAGCCACCAGCACGTCGTACATGGTCGCCACGTTATGTACGATGGCGCGGAACGTGTCTGTGCTGTTGCATTGGGGGTCGAGATCCATCAAAAGGGTGTTGTACCCCTCCCTTTTCAGGCCCGTAGCCAACGCCGTGGCGGTGGTGGTCTTACCCACACCGCCCTTCTGGTTTGTAACCGCAATAACCTTGGTCATGTCCTTTGTCCTCCCATAAAAATTTATCCATACGTTTTATAGGTACATACTATACACACCCATTATACATACCCACAGGGCATATGTACACAGGAAAGTGCCGGAATACGGGAAAAATTTATCGTATGCGCGCTTGCTTCCCTTCCAGGCTCATATGCTGGTAAACAGCGTAATAGTCGCTGTCGTACTCGATTTTGGTGCGCACCCAATGGGGCGCCTTGTCCCAATCCGGGTCATAGACCATGAGCTCAATGGTCTGCCCGCTGGTTAGCTCATGGCCGTCCAATTCATACCGCCCGTTGGCGTTTCTGTACAGCACCCCTTCGGCCACGACCGGCCGGTCATAGTAGGAGAGGATAGAGCACACATTATCCAGATGGTACAGCGCCGTATGCAGCTCATCGTGGAGCTGGCGCTCCTCCGGGTCTCTCTCGTTCTCCATCTCGATGTCCTGGGGCGCTATAAGGTATCGCCCGTCCGCAAAGCTGCTTCGGATGGCCTTTTCTACCTGTCTGAGGCGAAAATAGGCTTCACTGGTATTCACATGCATTCCTCCTTTTTGAATTAAAGCCACGCTTACATTGGTTGATATCGCAGGCCAGCCGGATCTCTACCGCCATCAAGGGCATTCACGACCCGACGTGCCGACTTACCGAGGGCTCATCTTTCCTTTTCAGTATTGCGCTCTGCGCCCGTATCGTGACCGGCACGCTCTGCCGCGCCGGAGATCTGCGAGGACAGGTCTTTCTTGCGTTCACGGTAGAAGCCGTCCTTCTCAAAGCGATACGCTACCGGGTCCGTAATGACCACGGAGATGTAGTTCCGGAAGCCCTCGCGGTATGCCTTTCTCTGGTGAGACTTATCGCCGGTAAAGGCGCCACCAGGCTTTGCCACATCATCGATCCAGAAATGACGCTGCACCACATAGGCGTCCGCATAGTACCTGCGGCACCAATCCAGCAGCTTTTCGCAGTTGGTGTCAAGCTGGGATTCATAGCCCACCCTGTGGTTGCCGTACAGCCGGAATGTGTATCCAGGAAGAGCCGATCCCTCCGGCTCAGACACACTGGGTCGCAGGTTCTTTACAATGTCACGGATGTACTGCGGCACATCCGCGGTGGTGATAAGGGTCTTACTCATAAGAACATACCTTCCTTTCCTTAGAGATGATGGTTGTATTTGAACCGGCTGTTATTTCCGGTCAGGTGGATCTCCGTGACCTCAAAGAGCGTACCGTCCCGTTCATAGTGCTCCGTCCACGCGCTGCCGCCATACTTGCGCAGCAGCTCCTTCGCTCTCGTGACGCTGACGCCATCCACGACATCCCCGATACATTCTATCTGCGCCCAGCGCTCCTCCGGGATGCTTTCCGGGTATATCTCCATTCCATCCTTGAGTATGACGGCGCAGCCCTCTTCAAAGCGGACCATCCGGTCCGAATCTTCCGGAAACCGATAGAAGCTTCTTCTCATAGAAATCCTCCGAAGCCGTGTATCACCTGCGAAAATCTTGTGTGTATGCATTGTGTGTATGTATATGAGGTACATACATTGTAGACATATATTAACATATATGTTACTGCTTTGCAATAGGTATTTTCAAATTTTCTGAAACTTTTTTATTTTGCCCTCCCCTTACTGGTCATGTACCCATCCATCACCACACCGGCACCTCCTTGAAGCCTCCCACTCCCCTCTCCAGACGACCTATCCAGGCCCAGTTTTCTTCCTCCTCCAATGTATACATATATATTATACATATCCATACTACGCATATATAATGTATACCTTTAATTTAATATCGCCTGTAAGCCTTTAATATCAGTCAAAACAATACCTCAATCAGATACGCAGGCACACAACACATACACATAGCATACACAGACAACACATACATATAAAGTTGTACAAATATAAGGCGCCAATTTTGGCGCTTTTGTCAATATACAACACGCCAATAAAGGCGTATAATAGGACCATAGAAAAGGCACGAAGAAAGGAGCCTACATCATGTTCATTCAGATCCTTTACTACACCATCATTTTCTCCGGCGCTCTGTTTTTGGCGACGTCCGTCATCCGCCTGATCGACCGTATCGATCGCCCGCAGGAAAAGACCGGGCGCCACACCAAGCCTGCTGCGCACCGTCGCCGCGCCAGAGCCGCCAGACGCGCAGATCGCGTCGCTTGAATTTGCTGCCATTCTCTTTTCCCTCCTCACGTGCTGCCCGGGCCCTCCTTCGCGGGGGTCCGGGCGGCGCACCATTCGGAGCAAACCCTCGTCGTCTTTTCAGCTCTCTCCCCTTATCCTATACACACTTTCCCTATATGTCCCGTGCATATACGTTTTATACATATCCATAAAACATATACACAATACATACTTATAATAAAGCCACGTATTTGCAAGGAACCCGAGCACCGTCATACTCTGTATACTCACTACGCATACTTATAGCACATACACACGACACATACACCTAAACACATGCCATACAAAAGGAGGACCTGACCATGAAAAAGCTTCCCACCCTTCTCCGCACCATCCCGGCAGCCGCCATCTCCCTTGCCCTCATTCTGACACTCTCCGCCTGTGCAGCCCAAGACTCCACCGGCACCGGGAATGGACCCGCCCAGACCGAAACAACCCTTGATAACGGATCCCTCTTGGAGGCGGTTTTCTCTCAGTCCGATCCTGCCGACCGTGGCCGTATTGCGTATTACAGAGACATAGTAACAGATGTTTTGTACATAAAGGTCTACTGTACGAGCGCCGCCGGCTATGCCGGCGCAGGCGGCCTGTCCGTCATGCTGGACCCGGATACCGGTAAGCCTCTCACCTATACCCGATACATGGAGATGTATTCTACTCTTAATAGTTAAGGACGAGGCAAACCGGCATCTGCAGGGGCTTGACGATTCATCCCAAGGAGAATAGAATATGGTCCACGAGCTCGTCTGCCATGTGTAGAAGGAGTTGCCGAAGACGTCTTGCTTCCTGCAAGGCGTTTTCTGTTGCCCTCACCCTCCACATTGAGCGCCGTCGTTCTGCCGGCTAACCCTCCGAAGGTCAGCCTGCATTAACGGTATACGTGCTATGTATATGTAACATACATACACATTATACATAGCTATAATACAGATACACAATGCGGACATACAGAAAACCCTTTGTCCCGCAAGACATACAGCAAAAGGGACCGTCTTATGACAGCCCCTTTCTTTATACATATCTTATATACATATTCACTATACATATACATATATGTATGCACACCTGTTTCCCGCTATTCCTCCGTCTGCAGGTTCCCCAGGATCCCCTCCGCCAATCGGGAGATGAACTCCTCTGCATCAGGCATACCCTCCGGGAACACTTCGTCCTGGAGAACCACTGCTTCGTTGTCCCCGGCACCCCATGCCGTGAGCAGCGCCAGCTCCATTTCCTTTCTGACTTCCTCCTCCGGTACCCCGTGTCGCTTTGCGACCTCAGAGATAGCCTCCTGGCTGATAGCCGGTCCAAACTTCATCGCCATGCTTTATATCCTCCTGTATGTAAGATGTACCCATGATACACCCGCTATAGAGTCGAAAATGGTCTGAAGCCGTCGCTGCCGAAAAATTAAGAGCAGGGAAGAGGCCGCCCGTCCTTGCTCTATTTCTCTTTGCTGAATCCTCTCTCCTTAGTGTATTTATACCAGGATGTTTTCTTCGCCCCTGTGATCCGGCACGCTTCGGCTGCTGAGATCTCCCCGGCCACCCACCGCTTGGCGGTACGGTCGAAAAGCTCCCAGTCGGAGATAGAGATAGGCCTCCCGAACTTTACGCCGGCTGTTTTAGCAGCTGCAATGCCCTGTTTCTGCCTTTCCAGCGTTTTCTTCCGTTCTACATCTGCCACATAAGCCAGGACCGCCAACAGCTGGTCCTCCAGCATACGCCCGATGTCCCCCATCTCCTTGAACTTCCGGCTATCGAACAGTGCTTCGTTGTCCAGCGCCACAATATCGCAGCCTATATCTCTCGTAATTTCCTTCCATTCCCGGATAATGCTTTCATAGTCCCTCCCCAGCCGATCCAGCGCATCCACATACAGGCAGTCTCCAGCCCGGATCACGCTTTTCATGGCAAGATAGCCGGGACGGTCAAAGTTTTTACCGGACGCCACATCCCGGAACAGGAACCGTTCCTCGATCCCTCTCTCCCGCATGGTAGCCAGCTGCCGCGCCAGGTTTTGTGTTTTGGCGGACACCCTTGTATATCCAATATCCATATCTCTTTCCCCTCTCACTTTCCCATCAGATGAACTGCCGAGAATTCCTCGGCAGCTGCTTTCCTTCTATTATACGGCATTTACCAAAGCCACTGAAAGGGAAGTGCTGAGAGGCGCATCGAAACAGTGGGTTATGCGTAAAAAAAGAGTTCGTTTCGTCTGAGAGCGTTTCTCCGACACGAAAAGGCAGAAAAAGACGGAATTTGACGGCAAAGTTCCTTAAATCCGCAAAAAACAAAGAACAGGCCCCTATTTATAGAGGGCCTGTTCTTACTGTTTTGATTCTATCTTTTCAATGATGATACGCTGCCCATCAAAGGAAATGGACACTGTTTTATCTTCCGGCGCTATGCCCATTTGCCGCGCCCACATGGACGGGATGCTGATCCTATAATTCCTGGCACCCTTACTGGCATTTCCGCCCGGCTTGCCGATTTGAATATTACATATCCGCGTCTCCACACTTACACCTCCACTTCAGTTCCGGGAACAACCTCATACGGGCTGATATAGTACATCCCAGGGACATAGTCTGCATAGTCCACCGGCTTTTTCTGGAGGTAGATCTTGCAACCCGAGCTATCTGCAGCCGTGAGCCAGAGGTATTTTACATTCTTTTCATATCTTTCATCTGTAAATCTGTATTCCTGTCCCTCTTTGCAGTGAAGGTTGTTTCGTAAAATACGTTCAGGCGCGATCTCAACGAACGCGCCGTAGTCCCCGATCACGATACGGTCATACCCGCTGCAGAGCTTTGTCCCGTCCAGTGAAAAAAGAGGCGTCGTATCTTCCCCAGTCATATTGCACCATTCCGGAAGCGCAGACTTGTATTTTTCCCGCACATCTCCAAGAAACAAATTGAACCCAATGGGTTTGTATTCATATTCTGCCGCCAGGCCGTCCTGAAACGCCAGCATCTCCCGTCCCAGCTTGCTTATCTGCCTCATTGTGATCACCGCCTTTTTCTTCTCTTCCATTATTATACAGTATTGGGGGCGAATAGTCAAGATTTATTTATGGGCTCTGAAAGAACAGGCCCTCTGCGCGACACGCAGAGGGCAGGGCGAATATGGATCACGTTTTCTCTGGATGTTCTACATGGAGGTATGATTTCAAAGCGTCCTGCAGCACTTGAGAAAAGTTTACGTTGCGTTCCAATGCTGCCGCGTTGAGCCATGCGGGCAACGTCACCGTGCGATTCACACTTCGGTTGACTCGCGCCATCCGGATAGTCGGCATATAGACGTCTACCAGCACGGCTCTTTCATTCTTTCCGAACTTTATATCGGCCAGCGGAGTAGGCACCGGGATCTCCTCGCCATCCTCCTCCAAACCATTAAGGACACACCCAAGCAGTTCTCTTGCAGACAGTAAGGCATCCGTTTCATTCTCTCCGCTGGTGGCGACGTCCAGGTCCGGGAAGGAAACAGCAATTTCCTGCCCTCGCTCATATGTGAATATGGCAGGAAAGAAATAGCGCTCAATCTGTTTCATTGGTCTTACCTCCATATAAGAATATGACCTCTCTCGATGAATAGCTTTTCATTCAGAGGCCCTCCTGACGCCAAGTATTGTAACACATATAATTATGTTTGTCAGCGAAATGTTCTGAATATTCTGTTTTGAATATTCTGTTCTGAATATTCTGTTTTTAGGAACACCAATTATTATTGGCGATTCTTACATTCATAATGGTTGTTCTTGTTCGGAAAAAAACAAACAAACCGCCCGCTAAAACCGTTCAAATCTCCCGATTTCCAAAACGAACGTCCGAAAAGTAAAAACACGCACCTTTACGAACAATACAGCAGGGGAGGGTAGGGCGTTCGGAAAAGTGTACTATCCGTACACCAGAAACTGGAAGCTACTTCATCGCAAGCCCCCATAAAATTCCAAGCGTTCCAATCTTAATACTATTTTTAAATATCTGAAAGAAAAGAGTATTCCGTATTTTTGGAATACTCTCATTTTTATATACACATTCTACACATACACAATACACACACATTATAGGTATGTATACACATACACATAAGGTGGCAGAAATCCCCTCAAAACTCACCTTTTCCCTTTACCGCCGTCTTGTTTCCTTTTGGAAATAATACTTGACTTTTCACTTTCAGTTGCGGTATAGTGTAGCCAGATATTTCTCAATGGGTATAATAATCCGTAAAACATTTCCCAAAAGGGAGGTTAATCTGTATGACCAGCGCAAAAGAGAAAAACGCGAATACGGAGCTTTCCCCCGAGGAATTGTATGACCTTGGCCGCCGCAGCGCCGAGGGAGATCTTTCTGCCCGCGAGACGCTTATCCTTTCTCATCTGCCGCTGGTCAATAAGCTGGTCAGCAGGTTCAAGGGCCGCGGCGTAGACTATGACGATCTATATCAGGAAGGCTGCTGCGGACTTATCGAGGCAGTTATCCGATACGATTATACCCGAGGCACGTCTTTAGCCGCTTATGCGTATCACTGGATCAACAAACGGCTGCACAAAGCCATCCTTACGCAGAGCAAGAATGTTCCTATGACCATCGGGGAAAAGGACTATTACAGTATGTGCCGGGTATTGGGGGCTTATCACGACCTATACGCGGAGAACGACCGCCCTCCCACGTCTGCCGAGCTGTCCGAGGCGCTGGGCATCCCGGAAGACAAAATACGCAAGGCCCTTTATGGCATGCGCGTCTTTTCCTCTCTGGACGATGAGACGGCACAGGTCTGCGGCTCAACGGCCTCTGCCGAGGACGTCTACTTCAAAGAAGAAGACCCACTGTCCCTGCTTCCCGCCCACCTGACCAATAGAGAGAAGACCGTTCTTCAGTTCTATCTCGGCCTGTCCCCGGATACCAACCCCATGTCCTTCTGTGAGATCTCCGCCAAAATTTTTTGGTCTACAGAGACGGTCCGCAATACATATTACAGCGCAGTTTCGAAGCTTCGAGACGCTCTTGCTGCCGAAGACGCTCCGGAAAACTCGGAGCCATCCGAATAATTCGGAGGGCAGGGGAGTCCGCCAAATAAAAGGCGTATGCTTGTAGCATACGCCTTATTTTTTTGTTGCCCCGAAAGAAAAATTTTACAAATCATCCATTTTCTTCTTGACAACCACTTTCCAAAGGGGTATATTGTCAACAAGAGTTCTTTCCGAAACGGTATAACATACCCCTCTGAAAGAGCATCAAAAATTTTTTTATTAAAAGGAGAAACCGTAACAATGAAGAAGCGTATTCCCAAGATCCTGGCCGCTGGTATGGCCCTGTGCCTGATGGTTGGCACGTTCGCATTCTTTACCGACCGTGAGACCCACAACGCCGGTGCTACCGCTGGTAACATCGATCTGGTGTTCACCGACGTGTCCAGCAAGGACGCTCACAAGGAAACTACTCAGCTGAACACCGATGATTTGGTGTGGACTGACAGCAAGATCACCAATGACACTGAGGCCATCATGAACCCCGGCGACAAGTTCGATATGGGTTACAAGCTGACCAATACCGGCAGCAAGTCCATCGATGTCCGTCAGCAGCTGACTCTGGTCTCCAGCGTGGCTATGACCGATGCTGCCGAGGAGTACACTCTGAAGTGCGGCAACATGACCATCACCCCCAATGTCTCCGAGGATAAGAAGACCATTACCTATTCCTTCGATGATATCATCCTGAACGGTACCGTTGAGACCGAGGCTACCGGTGTTGCTCAGGCCGAGGGCCAGGACTATGACCTGTATCTGGACTTCGCTAAGGCTGCTGCCAACAAGTTCATGGGATCCACCGTTGAGGTGACTCTGGACATCATGGCTAAGCAGCATCGCAACACCACCGAGGCCGACTTCGTCACCTTCGCTCAGTATGCGACTTCCTTCGAGAAGATCGGCTAATCATTTCTGCTGATCAAACCGGCCGACTACATGTCTAACACATAAACGGCAGGCGCCCGCGTCCAGCTCTCTTGGGCGTCGGGCGCCTGTTAATTTTTATGAAAGGAGCGTACATTTATGAAGAAACCCAAGAAGATCCTTGCGCTGGTGCTGGCTTTTGCTACCGTTGCAGCGCTGGCCATTGGCACGTTCGCCTTCTTCACTGATCGCGTTCAGGCGAAGGCAGAAGCCAAGGCCGGCACCCTGGAACTGGCTCTGAGCCAGGTCACCCTCAGCAAGAGCACCGGCCTGAAGCCCGGTACCGGCTGTAAGGTGGACTTCACCCTGTCCAATCTGGGCAATAAGTCTGCAGACGTCAAGGAGGTCCTAATCCTCCGTTCCCCCAAGGTTATGAACACCACTACGCCGGAATTTGACCTGTATCTGGCTTCCGACGTCACTCTGGATGCAGAGGGCAAAGCCACCGTCAAGACCGGCGCCACCCCCGTGGCTGTTCGTGCCGTCGCTACTGACGGCAAGTCCATCACCTACACCATTCCCGAGTTCATCCTGAACGGTACCGGTGCTGGCGCCGAGACCGAGGGCACCGCCGTTGGCATCTCCAAGGCCAGCTCCTATGTCCTGGTGTTCAGCAGCACGGCCGGCAATGATTTCCAGGGCATTACTGTGACGCTGGACTATCTGGCTCAGGCCAAGCAGCACCGCAATACCAATGCGGCAACATGGGAAACTGTTCTGACTGATCGTATTGTGGACACCAGCTCCGCTTTCAATGGTCATTCTGCAGTTCCCGAGAAGTAAGAAAGGAGGTAGCATATCATGCGTAAGATCAAGAATATGAAGCTCAGCGGCATGCTTGCCCTGGCTATGGCGGTCGTCCTGCTGGTAGGCTCCCTGGCTTACTTCACGGACCGCATCACCACAAAGGCTACTATCAGCACCATCGGCGCGGATATCACCACAGACCCGGATGACCCCACCTACAAGGACGACCTGACCGCCAAGTGGCTGGCGTTCAATGCTGCCCCCAAAGCCAACTTCAACCCCGGTGACAAGGTGGATCTGAGCTACAAGCTGGCCAACACCGGCGAGCTGGCTCTGGATGTGCGTGAGACCTTCATCATCACCTCCAGCAAGCCTATGAGTGCTACTCCCGAGTTCCGCCTGTTCAATGGCGCTACGCAGGACGCCGACACCAAGGCCTACACCGGCAACGGTGTGGTCGTAACTGAGACCAAGATCAGCGACACCGTGTACAAGTACACCGTCGCCAGCTACGTCCTCAGCGGCTCCGAGGAGACCATTGGCAGCAACGCTAAGAGCGTGGACAAGACCTATCAGCTGGTATTTGACAAGACCGCGGGCAACGCCTTCCAGGGCGCTACCTGCACCATCGATTACCTGGTCGAGGCCAAGCAGCACTCTGACGGCGGCGACGCCGACTGGGTCACCGCTGTCAACGGCGGTACTATCACGTTGGGCGGCCAGACTATCCCCGCTGTCCCCGCTAAGCCGGCTCCCTAAACCAATAAGCCATAAGGCACAACAAACAAGCGCGACCGTCTGGCCGCGCTTGTTTCTTTATCCTATTGGACACATTTACCAGCGAAAATTCCCACCTGCTCTGTTGACTATATTATTTCCATATCGGTATAATTCGTATTGTAAGGTTTCGTTTTAGGTATAATACACCCGGAACGTACTTAACATTCCTACAGGGAGGTGAAATCATGACAACTACAGCAGAACAAACTTCCAAAAACAAGAAGAAAGCCCTTGCTGCAGGCGCTATTGCGGCCTCTTGTATTCTTGCGGGTACGGTAGCGTACTTCACAGACCGCGTAGAAACATCTGCTACAGCCAAGGCTGGTACGGTAGATCTCGCTTTAGACGCCAACTGGGCGAATGTTGCCAACTTCAACCCAGGGGATAAAGCGGACTTAGACTATCAGGTCAGCAACGACGGCAATAAGTCCGTCGATGTCCGTGAACGCCTTGTTGTAACAAGCAGCGTGGCGCTTGACACTGCGGCGCAAGCCGAGTTTGAGATCTACAAAGCAATTGACGTAGAGCAAGACGCTGCCGGCGCCTACGTGCCGAAAGCCGATGCAAAGCCTGTCACAGACGGCGCTAAGCGTATCGTCGCAGGCGACAGCAAGAGCATCACATACGTGCTTCCTGAGTACACATTAAACGGTACCGGAGCAAATGCTGAGACTGAATCAGGTGTTACAGACACTAATCACTCTGCCGACTACGTATTAGTATTCAAAGGCGCCTCTTCCAACGCCTTCCAGGATGCTGACGTAGAGGTAAGCCTTTTGGCCGAAGCGAAACAGCACCGTAACACAAACAGTGATACTTGGGCCACTGTTTCTTCCGAATCCGTCACATTCGGAAACGGTAATGTAGATGCCGTTCCGGCACGTTGATTCCTTCTTTTCTAACAGGTTCAGATACTACTCTTTTATATTCAGTGCTATTTTGATTATTTGCAGTATAAGATCACTATTTTTCTTTCCATAAGATTTAATTCACTTTCGTCCGACGTATTCAGTTTTCCTATATTTACGACATGATTAAGTCTGCCGCCTCTTTACCAGAGTCGAGGCGGCAGCACACACCCTTATTTACGCAGCAGGCTTCACACACCTGCTGCCTTTTTTATTCTATGGAATTATTGTATCACAAGCCTGTTCACCTTGTGAACATCATCACAAAGGCGGCATCGCAAGGCATTCACAACGCGCCTCTGAGCCGTTCAAAGCCCGGCTTATGGCACCAATTACATATATCAAGGAGGTCTTTTATGCGACGCAAAACAGCACGATTTACTATGTTTTTACTTATCGCCCTGCTTTTCACATCTATTTTTATACCGTCCGCATTTGCAGCCGATTTCGAAAGTGAGATCAAGCTGGAGGACGAAGAAACATTTTCCCTCACAGCATCCGAACTTCAGCTCTTTGATTTTGAAAACTTTGCTCCCGGTGATATCCGCACCGGCAAGCTGCACATAAAGAACACCACGGACAGGAAGATGGACTGCCGTATCCTGTCTATTATCAGCTATGCTGAGGATAAGAGCCTATTTAATGCCATGGCGCTTCGTATCATGGATGAAAACGGCACAGAGCTGTATTCCGGCCCATATGGCAGGAACGACTCGGAACCCATTGCCTCCATTACGGTAAAGCCTATGCGAAGCACCACTTTGGACTTGGAGGTCTCATTCCCTGCCTCCAAGGGCAATGAGTATCAGGCTGCGGAGATGGACTCCATCTGGACCTTTGAAGCCCGCGTTTATGATGCAAAAGCTCCTTCCGACAATGGTAATAATGGTGATAACAAGGGCGGCAGCAGCAAAGGCGACGACAATAAGGGTGAGACCAGCGGCGATACCGACAAGAATAATAACCCAGGCGCTTCGAAAGGGGATAAGGGCATCGGTTCCGGAGCCTCCGGGAAGGGAAGTGGAGCAGGCTCCGAAGCAGCAGATAAAGGCAGCGATAAGGACAGATCCGGCGTCAAGACAGGCCTGGACCTGACCTTTTCCGATTCCGGCCTTATTTTAGGTCTCATTCTGGTAGGTCTATGCCTCCTGGCCGCCATTGTGACGTCTATCCGTGTTTACGCCGCCAAGCGCAAGCAGAAAGATCAGGGCAAGAAATAGGACATTTAACCGAATCATTCAGACCCCCAAGAGGAGCAAGGTCTTTGGACCGTTGCTCCTCTTGCCATTGACAAAATTATACCGATTGGGGTATAATAAATGACAGAAGATTTCCGATTAGATACGAAAGTCACAACCAAAAAGCGAGTGAACCCAGTGAAACTTATAGCAGAGACCCAAGAAGAGAGTTCCAAGCTCAACGGCTTATCCGCGCTCTTGCTGGATCTCGGGATCGACGTGGACAGTTATGAGAGCGAGGAGGCTATTGCGGTCTCCTTCTGGAACGCCCATGACCACATGCCGGTCCCGGAACGTCTGGCAGCCATGTCCGAATTGGACAGAGCCGCGTTCTTATATTCTATAGAGGACCAGTTGCGAGCCGCCATGCTGGCTGCCGGATACCGAGCTATAGAGCAAGCTTTAGACCGTGCTGATCTGGGCAAAGTCCCGGCCAGAAATCGTCCGGAGCCTTACGAATAAGGGGTTCCGAAAGTATGCATGCGGCAAGCATGTGTCATGTGTACACGCCACATACATACCCACAAGGCATACATACAATATAAGCACACAAAACATATATAGCAGGGAGGTGACGTTGTGAGCATGATGGACTCCAAGGACTGGATCAAGAAAGGGCGTGAAAAGGCCCCCGAACTCCGCGACAGTGCGAAGGCAGCTGTCGCAGAAATGTTTGCCTCCGGAGATCTGTCCGGCTTTCTGAATGTACTGAGCCGTTTGCCCAGTTATGACGCCTGCAACCTTGTTCTCATCCTTCTGCAGTACCCGAAGGCCACCTGCCTTGCGGGCTATAGGGTCTGGGAGCGCCTTATGGCAGACCCTCGCGCCTCCATATTGAAGCCGGAATGGCGCGGCAAGGCTATTGACCTTATTGCGCCGTTCACAGAGCAACGCGACAAGCGCGACCTGCGCCTGACATGGTTTGCGGTAAGCCAGTTTGATATAGCCCAGACGAACGTTTCATACAGCCTTCCGCCCTCCGTTTATGTTGTAGACGACGACCATATGAGGATGCTCATTGAGGGCGCCTGCCGTGCGCTGCGCAGGGAATATCATCTCACAGTCCATCACGCCACAACGGAGGCCGGCATGTCCAACGCGGCACTTCCGGGCTTTCTTACGGACAAGATCGTATACCTATATGACGACGCCAAGCCGCCTGCGCAGCTGGCGTGGCTGGTAGACAGTCTCTGCACGCTGCAGGGCGGTCCGGCTTCATTGCCGCCAGCCTGTCATGATATATTCTTCATATGCATCCGGCACACCCTCTGGCGCACCTGGGGACTGGATATGCCCCCATCTCTTGCTTCGTACCGTTCGAGGATCCGGAACATGTCGGACGACATACAGATGGACTTTTTAGACCTTCTGCAGCGCAGCTACCGGTCTATTGAGGAGTCTATCGCTGCCGGTTATGCTGAAGTCCGCGAAGAAGCCCGCAGGGAGCAGGAGGAGGCGCAGGGCGTCCGTGAATTGAGCGAATTGGACGCCAAAGTCCTTCTGGACGACCTTCGACCGAGCCCCTACGGCTAATCGTGAAAGGAGCAGCGTATGTATGTGAACCACAGCGGCTGGAGCGCAGATACTGGTGTCTTTTCCTATGACATCTACATGGATGAAAACAAAAAGGACTACGAGATTCTCTATGCAGATGGCAGCGTTGACCGGCAGATAACGCCTTTTGAAGCCGTTACGAACGACTGGAACAACGACGGCGACGTCTACACTATGTTCGGCGCCTATTTCGAGGATGAATCCACTGGCTGGCGCCAGTTCATGACGCCGGAGAGCATGGTCATGCTGCTGCTCAACAGCCGTTTTGACCCCCGCAGCGTTTGCGGTCCTCTGGTGACAGAGATCCCCGGCATAGAAATCCCTGACAGAGACAAACGCCCCAAGCTGGAGCAGACGATCCAGGACAGCGAGAGAAGGGCACTCAACAAGGAAGCCGAGCGCAACAGAAAGATGGATGCATTTGGTATCCGCCCGAGCGATGAGCCCTGGGCACGCTGAAGTTTTAGAGAATATCCATAAAGGAGCTGATGGTATATGGAAAACTCCACCGACTTAGATGCGTTTTATTGCGGTCCGCGCCAATGCCCGGACGCGGTGATAGGGCGAATTGAGCCAGCAGGCGCAAGAAGGAAGAAACGCCTGACCCTGACCGGCACCGGCTCCGTCCGTGCGCCCAGGGCGTCTTTACAGACCGCCTGGGACAAATATACAGATAACATCATCCACGTGACGATAGGGGAGGGGTTGTCGGAACTGGAGAGCGAGGTATTCGCAGGTCTGCGAAATGTCCGGAGCGTATACTTTCCGAGAACGCTGAAGGCGATCTACTCCGGTGCTTTCTCCGAATGCGGAAAGTTGGAGCAAGCAGATCTTCCGGACGCCCTCCGATACATAGGCCCCGGCGCATTTCAGGGCTGTATTTCCCTTGCGGAAGTGACATTCGGAAGCAGCCTAAAGAACATACAGGTAGACGCCTTCCGAGGCTGTAAGAGCCTGAACAGGCTTACTTTCCCATCTTCCGTTACCGAAATAGGCGAGCACGCCTTTGCTGATACCGGCGTAGAGCGCATCGTCCTCCCGGACAGCTTAGAAAACCTTCCAAAGGGCTGTTTCAGCCATTGCGAGAAGCTGCAGGAGGTCACAGTAGGGAAGAGGTTATCCGTGGTATCCGACCGTGTTTTCAATGGCTGTCCGGAGCTTGAAAAGCTGGATTTCCGTCCAGCCAAGGTCCTGTATCACATCCATGACCTTGCTTTTCTGGACTGCAATAAGATAAAAACTGTGCTTTGCAGAGAAGATCAGGCGGCGCTGCTGCGCCAGCATTTCAGACCGGAGATCCTGGTGATCTCATGATAGAAGAGAAGGGAGGAGGAATGCCTATGTCCACACCCACACCTGAACAGATGACCCCTCACATGTATCTGACCTTTGCAGAGGCCACGATCATAAGCGCAAACAGGATGATGAAGGACAAATCCTCCTTCCTGCAGCGCTTGACAGACCTTCTGAACCACACCACTGACCGCATATTACTCCGAGACCTACAAGGCCTGTATGACAAGGTTTCGGCCCTCTCAGAACCCGCCTTCGACGCATTGATACAAGCCGCAACGATTGGGGAAGTCATGTTCCCGGTGAATTATAAATTACCATCCGTTCCCTGATTTTTGTATATTTAATGGAGGAAAGTTTATGTTGAGTTTTTACAACTGGATGCAAGAAAAATATGTTTTAAAGAACGGCAGATATAAGAATAACCGTTTTGGTGATCTCGCGAACGACATAGCGAATGACCCTTGTTTTCCTCGCGACTCTCACGATAGTGAAGATCTGAAAAATTATTTTTCTCTGATTCCCAATAATGATGCTTATATTACCGCGAAAGATGCGTTAAAGAAATACATTAGGTCTGTTGTATAAATTTATTGTAAGTCCTTTCGTGTGTAAAATCGTTTCTTTTGTGGAGTCCCAACACCTTTGTAACGGGGGCAGAAGTGACCACCAGATGTTTCATGCTGGTTGCTGTATTCTTTTTAAGCTATAAGTCGTTTCCGGAGAAATAAGTATGGAAGACGTTGCATTTATAAGAGCAAAAACTCAGGAGCTTGGATGTTATGACGAGGACTTGAACCGGTCTCTTCAAAATATTGAGGTGAAGATAGGGTTGTTAAATGACATTCAAGCTACTCTTTGTGATCCAGATCTTTATTTAGTTTACAAGCATACTGACCCGTGCGGAAAGGTTTATATTGGGATTACCAGGAATCTCCCTGCCTTACGGTGGAATGAGGGAGATGGATATAAAACACAGCGAAAGTTTTATAAAGCCATCCAAAAATATGGGTGGATTCATTTTAAACATGAGATTATCGCTGCCGGTTTATCTGAAAATGACGCGAAAGAGGTTGAAAATGCGCTAATTTTTCAGTATAGGTCGAATGAAGAGGCATTTGGATACAATACTCATGTCAACGCGGGAGTTGTGACAGCTACTCTTCCAATTCTCGCTAATCCCTCTGGCGCCGACGAGCCTGGTAAGGATGCCCAGGATGATTTTTTCATTTTTCCAGACCAGCTGCGGAAGAAGCTCAATTATGTTGGAATTTACAGTATTGAAGATTTGACTGGTTATACATATAAAGAACTTACAAAGCTCCCACGTATCGGGGACAAAACGGCTGATTACATCAGTATTGTTTTGAAACAACATTCTTTGGGTCTTTCACCTGAACCTGAAAAAGAAATGACCGGTTCGGTTTTCAAAGCAGGCGAAATTGACGCAATACTTAATTGGTTTGAGCATACACGTGAACCCGTCGTGTGCTCAAAAATGGTTTTTGAACGGGTATTGGGTCGTTCTTGCAAACAGCCAAGGATTGTGAGTAATGAATTTCACCAAATAGTTCGAACAAAAGTAAGAGGCTGGAAGCTCTATCCGAACAAAAGCGGCCACGCCCGCTGTGGAGGCTACGGCAAACAGATTTGTTACGTTCGGGACGATTTTGAATACTTCCTTTAATTCTATTTATCCTCATTTTGTTTTTCACATTTCTTTTTGGGTAATTGCTTGCGTTATTATTTCCTTTCAGGTACAATGAATATTGTAAGGTGTTGTTATGAGACCACTCCTTTCCCAATCATGCTTCTCTCCCCGGCGCAGACCTCCACACTTCCAATAGCGTCAGGGGAGGGGAGCCCCCTCAATGTCCTCCGAAAGCATAGAGAGAAGGGGAAGGGACCGCTTGTCTCTTATATCAGCCCAGTCCTATTTGTCAAAAAACCATTACGCTGTCAAGCGAAACAGGATGTTACCCGTGTTGAGTTCTTCGGCACATAATTACTAACCTCCTTCGGAGAAACCATTATCTCCAACATTAAGCCCCCGGCGACGGGGGCTTTTTGTCTATCAGAAAAACGTTGAAACATTTTTGGGAAAAGCGGGCTTTTGGGCGTATATAGATTATAGAGAGATTTTACATGACCGAAAGGAGCGCACCATGGACTTCATCACTTTATATAAGGAAGAACTGCACGCCCAGATCAAGAATTTGTCTCCGCTGCACCACGAGTGCCTGCTGGCGTCCTTACCGGACCTCCCGCAGCGCTGTGGTGTGACACCGGAGGCGCTTGAGGATCTTTTTCTGTCCGACCTGCCCATCGACTACGAGCAGATCAATTGGGTCTCCAAAGATAGGGATCTGAGCAAGGTGGAACCACTCAGTGTGGACTCCGACTACTTCGCCTACGACCGTCAAGCCATGCAGCCCCTGTTGGACGCACTGGAGAAGGGCGACTTCGAGCTTGCCGAAGCCCTAACTCCCGCCAAATACCGCCTGTGCGGCTACCAGGAATACACGGAGGCCAAGACAGAAGAGGAGCGTGGTATCGGCTGGGCCGGTCAGTTCGCAGACATTGTTGTGCCGGCCGGTATTTACCCCGTTTTCGCCCGCGAGTTCCAGTACCACGAGGCAAAGCATTGTTACACCAACCGGCTTCGGGATTATTCCGGTTTCTTCACCTGGGTAGAAGGCCAGTGCATCGCTTCCAGCTATGAGCAGGGCAAATTCCCGTATCCCCGCACACTCACCGAATCCCCGTACTGTCACGATGTGGCCCACAGCATTCTGGAGGGCAAAGGTGATATCCACCTCATTTATCCCTTCAAGGCTGTAGAGCATCCGTTCACAGGTTATGACGGCAAAGACTATGTGACCCATAAGATCATAGACGGCCGGCTCCCGGAGCTGGTGCAGGAGAATCCCATGAAGCTTCGCGGCTTCGGACCCATAGAAGGGGAGAAGGCGAAATCTCTGTCCGAGCAGATCAGCGCAGCCGAGAAGCGCACCGAGCAGCAGCCGGAGAAAACGACACCCAGCCCGGAGAAAGGACGGTAATCGTAATGTCTAATTATAGTAAGGAAATATATCAGAACCAATGGATCCTGACGGACGACGCCTCCCTGCAGCACGGCTGCCCGACTTCCGAGGACGGCATGGAATGGGAATTCGTCCAGGTGGATCAGGTGGATCCTGAGAAGGATCTCTATGCTGTCAGCCACGCCCACATGGACCTCCGGGACTATTCGGAGGATGAGGTCAATGACATGCTTCACACCTATGGCTACGACAACTTTTTCTCCTATGTCATGCAGTTCCCTGATTTCTACAAGCAGGGCATCCTGGAGATGTTTTTCGAGACCGAGATCGCCGGCCATCTTACTACCGGCCCGGGCATGTCCTTTAATGAGGCCGTGGCCGAGGTGGAATCCATCACCGGCGCCGACCTGACACAATATAAACGCCCGCACCGCAAGCCGGACCTGTCGGAACAGATCTCCGGCGCCGAACAGCGGAGGGAAGCCCACACCGACCAGACCCAGCCCCGGCGCGAGGGCAGGTGAGAAAGGAGTGCCGACATGAAAGACTATTCAGACCTCATCACATTGCTCCGCACGGAAGATGGCGGAGGCGTTGTAGACTATGACGCTGTTATGGAGGCGGCAGCAGACGCCATTGAGGATCTTTCCGAACAGGTCCAGCCCCGTATGTTGGATGGCACGGATTATAAGGTAACGCAGTCCGTTTGGGTCGGAGATCGTGAAGTCATCATGGCCGAACGCCCCAAGTACGGAGAGGGAGATAAGTTCCTCTGCAGTCTATATGAGAACAACGGCGTCATGGGCTGTTATACGGAGTGCATGGTATCGGATGATGTCATGGAGATCTTCGATCTCTACGCTCACCGTATCTTGGACCAGATGCAGAAGGTACGGGAGACCATCTCCCTGCCGGAGGGCATGGACAACGACCTCATCCTTTCCGGCGACGACCGTGTTACGGCAGACGACTACAAGCAGTCCATCCGCGACAAGGTTGTGGTCATCAAGCCGGAGGCCATCAGTCCGGAATACTATGCCGCCACCAGCCAGCTTTGGCTCTGCACCGGTGGCTTCGGCTCCAGCGCTTCACCGCGTGGCCGCACCTGTTTCTGTATCAACCTTCACGATACCGGCAGGCAGGAGAGCTTTTATCGCAGCGACATTATGGGCACCATGGATCCGGAACACCTGCCTAACTGGGCAAAGGTCGGTCTGGGAAGTATTCAGCAGGCAGAGAAGTTGGCAGGCAAGCCGTCCTTGTCCTCCCAGATCCAGACAGCTGAGAAGCGTACCGAGCAGCAGCCGGACAAGGCGACACTCACGCCTGAGAAAGGACGGTAATTATGAAGTTTTCCGGCTTAAAAGATGTATTAAAGACATTTGATGAACATGGCTGGAAGGGTTCTTTTACACGGGAGTCCTGGACAATCGGCAATGGAGGATATGACTGCTGGTTTGAGCTTTACTATGAGGGTCAGCCTGTCGCAAGCTGCATTGCTGGGGTGCTTGAAAGCAATTCATACATAGATGTCGGTGAAAAAGAAAAGCTTCTCTCTAAGATCCTCGAAGTTTATTCTCACTTAGAATGTTCTTTTGATTTCAAGACACCTGCGGATATTAAGAAGCGCTTGTCGGATCAGATCCACGCTGCCGAGGACAGGAAACAGCCCGCAGCCGAGACAGATAATAATAGTAGAGAAAAGACCGACGAAAGGAGCCTGTGACCTATGGACGATATGCAGAAATTCTGGGAAAACATGACCAAGCCGGACTGGCGCGTGGTCTACGGCGATGTGGACCTTTCCCGTTTCACTCCCGGACAGCAGGAAGCCCTGAAGAACGGACGGGACCGCGGCCTCCCGTACCAGCTATATGCCAATAAGGACTGGACCGTTTCCGAGATGGAGGAGTATCGTGAGATTCTCGCCAAGTCCGCCCTCGCGGGCTGGACACAGGGGAAAAGCCCCGTTGAGGCGATCCGGGAAGCATATGAGCAGGAAGCTGTCACTCCCGGCTATAAGAACCGTTTCAACTATGAGAACCATCCGGATCTCGTCTGTTACCTCCCTGAGAACTGGGATGAGTTCGTAGACGGTAAGGGTTGGACCGGCAACGACTTCCTTCTGCTCTGCGGCGGAAACGCCGAAAAAGCCGCCCGCGTCTTTGACGGCTGTGAGTGGCAGTCTCCTGAAACCGTTCTGGACGAACTGGAAAGGGAAGAGGCGGAGGAGATGGACAGCCCCGCGCCGGAGAAGAAGACCGGCGTCATCGGTCCCGATTCTATCCGTCCGGAAGTTACGGAGGCTATCACTGCACGGCTCCAGGAGATAGGCAACATGATAGACGACGAACAGCCGGGCGTAAGGGACATGGAGGAGAATCTTATCGAGTTCCTGTCCGGTGTCTCCATCGCTATCGGCATTCCTGCCGACTGTTACGACGGCATAGTCTCCTTCCACGACAACATGGGCAACCAGATCCTGGTTATAGACCGTCACGGCATCGTCGGCAGGGAAGAGGCGGAGAAGTTCATTTTCGATGATGACCTCCAGATTAACGACGACGCCTGCAGTCTGGTAGACGGCTACCTTTGGGCAACTGATCTGTTGGTGACACGCCTGAAGGCCCAACTGAATTTGACACCTGAGCAGAACGACGTTATGGACAACATCAACTTCTATGCTCTTTATGCTCCCACTACAAAGGAGATCCGCGTGGACGGCACGTATTACCTGCCCGGCAGCGAGGAGGGTTCCCCGGAGGTACAGCACGAATTCACGCTGGACCTTTCTCCGGATGAACGGAAGGTTCTTATCTCCAAGATGGAGGCCTACTGCCAGAAGGAGAACGGCGCCGATTTAGAGACGTTCGTCAACAGCATCCGCCAATCCGAGGGTCTGCCGCCTCTCGGCAAGCCCGGTCTGAACAGCCTCATTCAGAACGCCGAAAGCAGGAAGGAGCAAACGCCTTCCACCGGCACCGCACCCAGCCGTTCCGACCCCACTCGTTCCTGACGAACCCGCGCCACAAAAGGGTTCACGCCTGTACACACCTATAAAACATACACATAACACATACACATTATATATACCTACAAAAAGGAGGTAAAAATCATGTATGTTGCATCCAACGGTACTAAGACCGCGGTCATTCTGCAGGACACAGATCCTGAGAATCCCCGGGATTCGTATTATCAGGAAAACCTTGGCAACATGGTCTGCTGGCACAAGCGGTATAACCTCGGCGATAAGCACACCTTTGATGACCCCATCGACTTTGCGCAGGATCTGGCGCTGAAGAACACCAGCTGGTCTGAGCTTCTGCTGTACATCAAGGACGGACACACGAAGGATCTCCGCCTGGTGCCGGAAGGGGAGGGGTATCAGCTGCAGAGCAGATCCGTGTTCGATAACAACATATGGGTGGACATGGCCGGCTTCCAGTTCCCCGCGGACTTCAGCGACTCAGCCGCCATCTCCAAGCGCCTATGGGACGAAGCGCAGGGTGAGATCACGGACGTCCTGAAGGAGATGTACACTCCCGAGCTCATCGACCTCTGCAAAGACAAGGTCGCTATCCTTCCCCTCTACCTGTATGACCACAGCGGCCTCACCATGTCCACCAACGATTTCGGAGACCGCTGGGACAGCGGCTGTGTCGGCTTCATCTACATGGACAAAGACACCGCCATGAAGGAACTGGGCATGGCCGGAGATGAGGTGCGCATCGCCCAGGCCATTGAGGGCCGCAGAGCACAAACCATCAAGCTGCGCCGCAAGAGCGACCGCGACCCCGCCCAGGACGCACTCATTTCCCAGGGCTACCAGAAGGTGAAGGGCCTTGATGAGATCACAAACCTGAACGGGCCGGATGTTGCCCGATATAACGGCCTGTGTGAGACGCTGGAAGACGCCATCAGTGCCGGTCTCTACAAAAAGGACAACAAGCTGTACGGCTTCGCCGGCTACAACGACGACCTTACCTTCAACATGAAGCCCATCGCCACGTACAACCCCAATATTCTGAACGTCACAGAGGAAACCTGGCACGACCGAGCCCTGGACTGTCTGCGCGGCGAAGTGGCGCAGTACGACGCCTATCTCCGCGGCGAGGTGTACGGCATGAAGTTCTACGATGGCAGAACGGAGATCGAGGCTACATGGGGGTTCTACGAGACGGAGGATCAGGACATCCGTAAGGATATTTTTGCAGACGAGCTGGGCGACTGGTGCGATGACCTCATTGATAAGATGGCAAACGCCGCCTACGAGCCTGAACCCGAAGGCGATTTCGATATCGACGCTTTCTTCGAGGAGAACGACTTCCCCGAGCTGCGCGATAAGATCCGTCAGGAGGTCTGTGACTACATCAAGACGGATGCTGCCACGGCGCAGGTCTATCCCTACGGCATGACCCCGGAGGATATCCTCGCCAACAAGAACGGTGTCCTGGATAACATTGTGTCAGGTCTTTACGATGAGCATCTTGAACTTCACACAGAGAATATCCACAGTGCCATCGAGGACCATGCCGGCACGGCACGTGAACTGCAGCCCAAGATCTCCGTGGCAGACCTGGAGCCCGGCAAGGACTATACCGAGTCCGAGCTTCTGGCCATTCTGAAAAAGAAGCCGTCTCTGAGCGATCAGATCGCGGGCGCCAGCGCCCGGCAGGCAAGCCAGGCAGACAATAAGACGCAGCCCGGCCACGAGCAGGGCCGCTGAGCAGGGGAGGGGAGAGCTATGAAATTCACTTCCAACGGCTATGGCCGCAAAAATGGTTTTTACTTTGATATCAATTATGAATTCTACTATGACGGTAAGAAAGCCATCCAGCCATGGACCTGGAGCTTCGGGTACTTGCCAGTAACCCCGAGAAGATCCGTCAGTGCCTGCAGCCGGGACAGAAGGAATCTCTTTTCGATCAGATCTCCCATGCAGCCGCCAAGAAGGTTTATCCGTCCCTTGCAACACCTACACAATCCCATGTAAATCCAGAACGCTAAAAGAGGAGGCTATATCATGAGTGCTATCCGTTTAGATAACCACACTAAGGAACTGCTCTTCCAAACCATAGAGCTGCTGCGTAAAGAGGCACAGCCAAAATTCTCCGACTGGAAGGACGCAGACGACTGGCTCTTTTCCGAACTGGACTACACCAAGGACGAGCTGACGCAGATCTACGCCGGCCACGATGTCATGGTTTCCTTCGACTCCGCCAAGGACGCTCCTGAACAGGCGGAGCAGCCCAAAATGCTCATGCTGTGTGAGGAGTACGAGAATGACGACGGCATTCGTTCCTTCACCGTTCTGGCCGTCAGCCAGGATGAGAAAATGCTTCAGAAACTGCTGGCCGCAAAGGTGGAGAAGGACGAGTACGGCTTCATCGCCAAATCCGACGGCGGAGATTTCGATAACCCGAACCATTTCGTCACGGAGTATATAGATGGCGAGGGCTTCGTGGAATACTACATCCTCGAAGAGAACGTGCTGTCCAGGGAGCAGCTTCAGGAGATGCTCCAGACGAAGGACTATCAGAAGATCCATACCTATCCCGACAATTTCCGTGACATCCTGACAAACATCGTTGAGGTATATGCAGAGAGGAACCACTACGGCCATATCGACGCTGAAAAGGCGGCAGACGCCCTCATCAATGACGATAAGTTCTACGCCACCATCATCCTGGATACATGGTGGGCAAACAACAGAACCCTGCGCCCGGGCGATTTGAAGTTTGCCCAGTCTGACATCTCCTACTATCTGAGCGACGTCCTGTCCGAAAAACACGACTTCTTCATTAACTGCGGTGCCGTACCCCGTGTGGACTATCCGGAAGGCATGCAGGACCTGCTGGTGGACTGCATCTATGCAGACGCCATGAAGCACCGTCAGCCCATGGACATCGACGTGGCGGAGAGCCTGGCCACGCGCATCATGCACAACGCCGATTTCGCAAAAGCCGTCGGCAGCGGGCTCACCGACCTGAAGGAGCAGGGTCGCACCTGCGAGGCAAAGGATTTCCGTGTCTTCTGCGAAGAGTTTGTCCGTCACGAGCTGTCTCCGGAGAAGCCGGCGCTGGATCAACAGATCAGCGGAGCGCAGTCCCGCACCGCCAAGCCCGCACCTGATAAGTCCGGTCCGGATATCCAGCGCTGATTTTCTTCTTCCCATTTACCAAACAGAGAGGAGCTTCTTTCTATGTATAAGATCTACATCTACGAGGACACGCCCTGCAGGGAGGAGTATTACAGGAACCCGTCTTCGGACATCGCAACGGAGACCCATCTTTACAACACCGCAGAGAAGATGCAGCAGGGCTGGGCCGAGCTTCTGGAGAAATACGAGGGTGAGACCTACGGCGTCTGGGACGACGACACCCTGATCACCGGTGGCGCCTTCGACCCCGACGACATCTCCTACATTGATGAATATCTGAAGGAGCTGGAGCAGGGCAGGGAGCCGGAGCCTGACGAGATCACCATGCGCCTTTCCCATCTGGCCGGTATGATGGAAAGCCGGGGCGAGATCACATGCTCGGAATGGGACGATATGTCCAAGGCGATCAAGGACGCCGAAAACGCATATTACAACGATGTCAGATTTACCACGGCGTCCTCTCTGGAGGAGGTGGCGGAGCGTATTTTCAAGGAGCGCTTCCCTGTCTCCCCGGACAAAACGGCCGGCATCCCCAACACGTCCATTAAGAAGGCCGAGCAGATCCTCGTGGACAACGGCATCGAGCAGGACGAAGCAGCCACAGTGCTGCAGGCTCTTGGCTATGCGCTCCTGGATAAGGAGCTGTATCCCAAAATGGAGACCTTTTACTTCACCTACGGTACGGATAAGAATTTCCCGTTCCAAGGCGGCTGGACCGAAATCCACGCTGCGGATCGCAATCAGGCTGTGGCCTTGTTCCGCCATGAACATCCGGATAGAACGCCTGGTCTCGTGAATTGCTCCAGCATCTATACCGAAAAGCAGTTTCAGGACAAGGTTCTCCCGCTTTATAAGGACGGAGACACCTTTTGGAGCATCTGCCATGAGTGCATCACCCCGGAGGGCGTCACACATCCCCTCATGGAGAACCGGCCGGACATGGATCAACTCCTGCACCAGTTCGTTGAGACCTATGGCCGCCTCTATGACAATCCGGAACTCTACGGCAAAGAGTCGGCCACGGCCCGATCCGCCTTCGATGAAAAAGTGAAATCAGACCCCTGGTATAAGAGCCTGGTCCAGGATTTTGTAAAGGCCCGGCAGGACTTCATTTCCAGCGACCGCGAGGCAGCCGCCTTTGAGATAGCACTCCAGACATGTCTTCAGCGTCAGCAGCAGCGCAAGCCGGACCTGGAGTCTCAGATGAAGGCAGCAGGGGAGAGGGCAGGCACTCAGCAGCCCACGACCCCGGTAAAGAACGACCTCACTAAGTAAAGGAAGCACACAGCTATGTATATCAACCTTACAGAAGACCAGCTGAGTACACTCCTGGAGGCTCTTGTGGACGCCCAGGACGATAAGCTGGAGGAAGCAAAATACACCACGGATAAGGAGGACAAAGCAGACCTCCTCGCTGCTGCTGAAAGCTTCGGGGATCTCCGCCAAGACCTTTACCAGCAGAGCGAAGCCGAACGTGAGGCCGGCACCGACAAGGTCCATGTGGTCCTGTCCATCGACAAAGAGACCCTGGCCGAGCACATGAACGACGAAGAGTCCTTGGGAGACGCCATCTCACTTGAACTGAAATGGCTCCATGACAGCGGCATGTATGTAGATACCTGGTCCTTCGCTCAGGATGACTCAATCGCACCGCCGCAGCCGTCCCGCGAACCTTTGGCCACAGAGGGCATATTGAAGCTTCCGCCTGAGAAGGTGGACATGCTGAACTACTGCCTCACCCATGACATGACGGATATCGCAGACCAGTACGGCGCCATTGGAGACGACCCGCAGGTCTGGTTCGATTTCACAAAGGACATCGAGGCCATCCTGACCATCCTGATCCTGGAGGGCCGCAGCCAGCTCCAGCTGGAACTCATGTACAAGGGCGAACCCTACGCCGAGCCCATGCTCATGCAGAGAGACACCCTGGACGGTAGCTACACCTTCACCGCCCATGACGGCACCGCCTTCACCCTGACCGTCGAGAAGGACCCCGAGCAGCAGCGTGAGGGCCGCACGTTCACCTTCCAAACAGACGCCACAGACCTGCCCAAGACAGCCAACTACTTCAACGGCAAGACCTGTACCGTTCTGGAGCAGGTAGAACCCAAGCTGGACTATGAGCCCCTCGCCATCGGGGAGATGATGTGGCGAGTCAAGTTCTCAGACGGCGCAACCCTTGACGTCTACGACCACGAGCTCCAGCCCATCCCCCGCAAGAAGGACCTGACCACTCAGATCCAGGGCGCGGAAGGGAAGAGGGTGCCGCCCACCCCCACACAGGAAGGGAACCGGAAAGAGAGGTAAGATCTCTTCAAGCCTTACTCCCTAAAGGGTTTGGATTATATGTATACATTATAGGTACGTATACCACATACGCATAAGACACACATACACTACATCCCTCTGGCGGGCACCGCCCTCCCGGCACATCACCACAAGCAACAGGGAGGGGGGGGAGAGGCAATCACTTGCCGACAGATCTCCTCCTCCCACACCATGAAGCTTATGCACATAGTTCTCAATCTTCATGGTTCTGCATACTCCTGCCCTCATTCTTTCCCAACGGAAAGTAGAAAAGACTTGTACCCATTCGGAAACAACCTGTTTTGCAAGGCATCTTGCAGAATTATCGCCACCAACCGCCAGCATCCCCCAGCTGCTCTCTTGCCGGCATAGCGGCTGGGGCTTTCTTTCAGCTATGCTCGTATAATTATTCAAGCCTTGTATACGGAGCTCTCTCGTCCGCCCTCTCCTCTGTAATAGTTAGTATCGGTTTACATCCGTTAAAGGCTCGGAACCCTTGCAAATAAAGGATTTTCACTTTTCGCTCCAGTATCGGTTTACATCCGAAATAAAATTTCAGATCGGCTTTTGGCAGGGCGAATACAGGCATCGGGATCTTCCCGTCTGCGGCAAAGATATTTCGGCATACAGAAAATTAGGGCTTGTCAAATGCTGGCGTTTTCCGCTATAGTATTCTTGATGACATGCGAACGAATTTTCACAAATCAGGAAGGGAGGTCTTTTGCATGGACTATGTGAGCTGCGATTACGAGGTTTTGGAGGACGGTGGTTTTCTTTTGAGCGACGTTGCCACCCGACCCGGCAATATACTCTCTGTATATCTTGGTCCCTGTGCCGTCTATGCCGTATTGCCGAAGGACGCGAATGTGAAGGCTCTGTACCCGTATTTGCGTGAACTGCTGGGCGCGGCACGTGTATACCTGTACGCAGACGGTCTCGGTCACTATGACCCGTACAGCGGAGCTTTTTCAGATGTCTGTGATGAGGACACGCTGCTTGAGGAGATATACGGCAGGATGTACCAGACGCAGCCGGTCTATACAGACGCAGCCATAGAGCGCATGAAGGACAATCTGATCCACGCTGACGCTCTGCAGCGCGGCTATTACCGCGACGCTGCCGGCACGCTGTATCTCCTGCACGGGCAGACCTTTCGCCGCGCCTCTCAGCGCGATCCTGAGCGCATCTTCAACCTATGCCTGTACGGCGGCGTATTCGGCCTCCACCGCTTCGCCATGGGCCGCTGGTTCACCGGCATCGTGTACCTGCTTACGTGTGGTCTTTTCCTTGCCGGATGGCTTGTAGACCTTCTGCAGCTCTTTATGGGCATTCAGAAGGACAAGGACGGCGCTCTGCTCTGTCCCCTTGAGGACAAGACCAGGAAGCTGACCAGACTCCCTATAGGCATTGGCATAGCCGTGCTGACCCTCTTTCTGTACTTCCACTCTTTCCAACTCCTATCGTTTGAACCCAGTCAAGGCCTCACCGATTTTCTGACCCGCACTTTAAGTGGACTCTCCAACAGCATAGAACCGTAAGGATCTTTTTTTATACTTCTATCCTTTCCCAATAGAAATAATATATTGCAATCCGGTTTCAGTTGCGGTATAATGTTTTCAAAATTATCTGACCGTATAGAACACCGACAAAGGAGGAACTATCATGGCTTACACCGAGGACATTCCTGAGAAGGTCGCAGACCTATTGTTAGATCAAGCCCCCCGCGCCGCAGGCGTGGCGCTGACCGTCGGCGAACAGACGGCACGCGGCATCGGTGCAATGACAGAGAATGCGCTGAACAAGATCACACAGAAGCGCAAAGCCAAAAACCAGATGGAGCAGCTTCGTAACCTGAAGGGCGAGATCTCCGTCCCGTCCATGAACGAGCTGATCCGCACTCTCGGCATGAAGTCCCGCACCATTCGCATCGCAGACAGCGACGCAAAGGATTTTGATGAGCTTCTGCGAAAGCAGCATGTCGTGTATACGAAGATGACCAGCAAGGACGATGACGCGACCATGTATGTATTTCTGGAACGCGATCAGAAGGAGGTAGAAGCCGCCAGAACAGCCCTGTTCGCCCATCGCGGGCAGGTACAGGAACTGCAGCCCGACCTCTACTTCTCCAACATGGCGCCGGATAATGTCCGCACAATAAACGGTCTGGATGCTGTAGAAACGGCGCTATTCAGGCATTATGCCCGTGAACAGGGACTTTTATTCACCGTGCTGAACCGCGGCGATAAAAACCTCGTAGTCTACGACCAGAAGGACCGCGCCAAGGCGAACAAGGCACTCGGCTACATGAGCTGGGACCTGACCGGCGCCAACGGCGCCAAGTATCGCAAGCAGGTGGAGTATCACCTGGAAGGCCACAATAAGATCCGGATGTGCATCGAGGAGGCAGAGCGCGAGCTCTATATCGTTTCCCGTGACAACGCCTCCAACTTCATCCGCCTGACCTCTGCAGATTATACCCTCTATAAAGCCGGCAAGCCGGTCGCCACCTACGAGCGTGCTCTCACCCCCGATTTTGAGACCCGTGTCATGGCCGCCTGTGACGGCCTGCGCGGCCCCATGGTCCTGGACGTGGACGACTTCGTGGAAGGCATGACCTTCGATGACCTCATGGACTTCCCGACGATGGACCTGCATGTTCCCGACTACGAGGGCGAGGTGGAGCAGTCCAAGGTCAACGGCCTTGCAAACCTCATTGCCATGAAATATGCCATCGACAACGAGGGCAACACGCCCTGGGGCGTGGCAGACCCCTCCATTTCGTATTCTGAATTTTCCGGCTTCGAGTTCATCATGGACACCGATGAGCGTGAAGCCCGTGCCCGTGAGTTTGAGCATTTCGTAAAGTCCAACTTCTACGGTCAGGACCACTACGAGATGGAAGACATCAAGCTGGACACCAAGAGCGTGGACTACATCATCGCCCAGGCGGAGAAGAAACGCGACGCCCAGGCCGGTCCCGCGCCGGAGCGCAAGGAACCCGCTCGAACCACAGAGCAGAAGAATACCGAGGAGAAGGCAGACGACGGTCTTTTCCTCTAAGCGATCAGGAGGGAAGCACTGTGAACACCAAGATCTCTTACCTTTACCGTGACGCCAGCAACTACAAGGTGCCGAACGAGTGTATCGTCCGCGGCCTGCTGACTGATGAACAGACCAAGGCCATTCTGGACTGCCTTGACATGGACAATTTCATCCCCAGTCAAGTAGGCCTCCCGGAACGCCGCTTTGACCGCTTCGACCCGGAAGAGGACACCTGCTGGTTTGAGCTGTATGAAAGCGGCTTCGACCCAACGGACGCTGAGGCGACCGTAGACCTGTCGGTGGATGAGCTTGTCTCCCGCTTCCTGGCGAGAAAGGACCGCTGGGACGATACCGTGATACCGGCAGCCGCTTACGATTCTGTCGATCTCTCTTCCGCAGAGCCCCACGTCAACGCGCATCACTACCAGTTCGAGTCCCGTCTTTACTTCAAGGATGCAACCTTCGGCCTGGACGTCTGCTCCACAGCAGGCCACACGCAATATCCCGCCTTCTCCCAGGAATCCACCGAGTTTGACATTGCCTACGCAAGCGAGGACTATCTCGCGCAGATGAATGCCTTACAGAGTCTGGCAGCGCTTGAAAAGGACTTTGACCTCCACCTCGAAGTAGAGGCTGTCGGCTGGGATGAAGCGGACCGTGAGACGGTCTTCGCGTCTCGGCTCTGCTCTGACAACGGCTCCTTTTCGCTTCAGCCAACGGCAGACATGAGCGACTGTATCGAGAATATTCCCCTTACCGAATTCCAGAATGCCTATGCCTATGCATGGGGCGCTTTCTTCTCCAAGGTAAAAGAGCTTTCGCCTCACGATTTGGATGGTTACCGCCGCTTTGCAGGCCGCGCCGCCTTCCATGACGGCGCTGCCGGCAAGGAATGGCTCCAAAAAGCCCGGAACGGCGAGCTGCGCAGCGACCTGTCGGACATTATCGCCAAAGCGCAGAAGACCTTTGAGGGCATTGCAAAAAGCAACCCGCAGAAGCACAGCCCCCAAAGTCCCGAACGCTGATTTGTGAGGTACGCAGAATGAGAGATCCTTATTTCTACACATTCCAATCGAATTTAGACTACACGGACAGGTCAACGGGCCTGCGCGTCTGCTCCGAGGTGTCCCACACACAGATGCACCCCTCCGCCGTAGATGGCCGTACCATGCAGGCGGGCATTACGGTATCCGATCTGGAAAGCCGCTATCAGGAATATTTCCTGCAGTTACGCGCCATCCAGCAATTTATCGAAGACTATCGTGATTTTGACCTCACGCTCCGTGCTGTCCTCGCAAACAGCGCCGGCACCGAAGCGGAGGATGCTGTCAATGTCCGGCTCACCTGTGAACAGGGCACATTCTGGCTTACGTTTGCTTCCGACGCGCCCGTCCGGGTCTCCATCAGCGAACTCCCGCAAGCCATATCCTTTGCCTGGGGCGCCTTCTTTGACCTGCCCCGCAAGCTTCCGGTCATAGGCGGCGCCATTCCCGGTGCTATTCCCAACTCATTTGAAACCATGTCATCGTTTTATACAAGCTCGGACGGCAAGGCATGGTATTCCCAGAAGACATCCCAACTTCAAAAGGAGGCGGAATAACATGGACCCTACAACGCTGGACCTCCGTATCCAAAACACAAAGGCAAGCATAGAGAAGACCAAGCGCACGCTGGAACGCCACGAGAAACAGCGTGAGAAGCGCTCTGCGGCACTCAAAGCGCAGGGGGTAGATATCACTCAGCTCTCCGCAGAACGCGACAGAGCGGCCCGCAGCGGGCAGCACGACCTGTATTGGGATCTATGCGACCTCTCTCACAACATAGAGGACATAGAGCGCAATGAAAAGAAGCTGGCCGAGCTTCAGGAAAAGCTCTCCGGCTACCGGGAGAAAAAGGCTGCGGAAGATAAGCGCAACGACATCCCCAATATCCCGGCTCTGGAGGACTTTCTTGCCCAGTGGAAGGAAAAAGCCACAGCGTATTATGGGGATGCGGTAATCGCTCTGGCCGCCTTTGAACGCGAGGCCGATGAAAAGAGGGCCGCTATTCGCGCCAAATATGAACCCCAGGAATTCCTCCACCGGAAAGAGATCTCTGCAGATGAAAAGGCAGCCGGTCTGGATTACGCCTCCTACAACAAGGCCCTCAAAATGCGCTTCTCCCAGGACGTCCGCCGTCTGAGGCTGGAAGGCCTGCCTGGAAATCCCCGTTTCGACCAGTATCTGGACAAGATGCTCTCAGACGAAGTCCGCAGCAAGCGCCTGGACCTCTATTATCGCTGCGTGAACGCTGTGGGCGTCCTTACGGACGTCTCCGGCCTGGCCGTAGGCGATAACGGCTCCCTTAACGGCCATGTGGTAGGGGAGCAGGGCAAAGCCAACGTGGAGACCATTTACGCTGGCGGCTACAACATCCAGTGCCTCCACTATCGGGTACTGGTAAAGCCGGTACGTGAGAAGGAGAGCCTGGATGCGCAGATCCACACGGCCACGGAACAGGCCGCGAAGCAGCCCTCCGTCACCGGCAAGCAGAAAGACGCCCCCACCCACGACCTTTGATATTTTCATCCTACAAACACCACCACGAAAGGCGTTGATCCATCATGAAGATCTGTCCGAAATGCGGTGCTATAGCCGAATTTAACGCTTACTATGGCCGGACAACATGTACCCGCTGCAGCTGGGAAGACAAGGAAAGCGCGCAGCCGGGTTTTGTCTGGCTCCTCATTGATGTGAAAGACATGGAAAACACCCTCCCGGAGCAAGGCCAGCCGATATACCTGAGCATAGCGGAGGGGGAGGGCAAGCCATTCACGGACCCTGTCCGCAGCAAGACAGACCGCGCTATGCTGCGGGATCTTCTCAAGCTCCATCCCCACTGGCTCATTCTCTGGCAGCCGCAGCCAGCCCCGCCTCCGGCACCCACGTACAGCGATATAGTCGAATTCACACGTTCCGTTTCAAGGCATAAAGCTCCCACGTCACAGGCAGAAGGGAGCGAGAAAGGTGGCTTCCATGGCGAATAAACCCGTCAACCGCAAGAAACAGCGGCGCAACTACATCATAGCGGAGATCCTGATCTACCTCTTCGTGCTTTTCATCGCCTGCCATGTGTCCAAATCCTCGAAGGAGGGCGTCTACGCTCTGCTGGACGGTTTGGAGCACATGACCAAAAGCCCGCTGGACATCTTCCCTATAGACTTTGCAGCCATCCGTCCGGCGTTCCTTCTGGGCCTCATCCCATCCCTTCTGCTCTACACGGACTATCTGCGCCGCAGAGACCTGCGTCCCTCAGTGGAGAAAGGATCCGCCCAATGGAACGAGGACATCAAGGAATATAACCAGCATTATGCAGAGATGACCCTGAAAGTCCCCGCTCTCATCCAGAAGGTGGTAGATGTTCTTTGCAAGATCCCCATCCTTGGCTGGATCTTCAAGAAGATCTGGAAAGGCCTCGGCAAGAGCTTCGGTGTCCTGGACCGCTCCCCGCAGAGCAAGAACATGGTCTTCTCCAATGACATCTACATGAGCATGGACACCCGTAAGACCCGCCGCAACAACAACGTGCTGGTCATCGGTGGTTCCGGTACCGGTAAATCCCGCTTCGTGGTCAAGCCCAACATGCTGCAGGCCAACTGTTCGTATGTTATAACAGACCCCTCCGGCGAATTGCTGGAGACCATGGGCGGTTACCTGAAGAACATGGGTTATGAGATCCGTGTCTTTAACCTGGTCCAGATGGACCATTCCAACACGTACAACCCATTCAACTACGTGCGTAACGAAGAGGGAATCCTGACCATGATCAACGCCCTCATCAAGAACACCACGCCAAAAGGCAGCTCTCCGTCCGATCCCTTCTGGGAAAAGGCGGAGACGGCATTGCTGCAGGCCTGCTGTTTCTATCTGCAGAGCGAATGTAACCCGGAAGACCGCAACTTCTCCAGCGTCATGAAGCTCCTGCGCTGCGCCAGCGCCATTGAAGGGCAGGAGAACGTGGACTCCACGCTGGACATCATGTTTAATGACCTGAAAGCGAAAGACCCTGAACACATCGGCGTCCTGTCCTACGCCGTCTTCAAATCTGCCGGTGGCGGCAAGACGGCGCAGTCCATCCTCATTTCCTGCCAGACCCGCTTGCAAACCTTCAACCTGACAGCCATTAAAAACCTGACCAACACGGACAATATCGACCTTGGCAGCATCGGCGACAAGAAGGTCGCTCTGTTTTGTACCACCCCCGTGGTGGACAGCACATTCAACTACCTGGTGGCCCTGATGTATACCCAGCTTTTCGAGACTCTGTACTACCATGCAGAGACCCAGTGCAAGGGCATGCGTCTTCCGGTCCACGTCCGGTTCCTTCTGGATGAGTTCGCCAACATCGGTACCATCCCGGAATTTGACAAGAAGCTGGCCACCATGCGTAAGTATGAGATCTCCTGTACCATCATCATCCAGGCCCTTTCCCAGCTGAAGGCCATGTACAAGGACGAATGGGAAGTTATCGTGGGTAACTGCGACAGCCTGTTGTTCCTTGGCGGCTCGGATGAGACCACGCTGAAATACATCAGCGGCAAGCTTGGTAAACAGACCATCCGGAGCATCAACACCTCAAGAAGCCACGGTCGGCAGGGCAGCTACAGTCTGTCCTACAACAAGGACGGCCGTGAGCTCATGACGCAGGATGAATTGTCCAACATGGACAACATCAACTGCATCCTGTTCATCCGCGGTTTATATCCCTTCTTCTCGGATAAATTCGACCTGGAGAGCCATCCGAACTATAAGCTCACCGGCGACGCCAAGGACGAATTCAAGTTCGACGTCAAGAAGATGGTCCAGACCGGCGTCAACTACGTGGAGCAGACGGAACCGAACAAGGCTATCCGCCTGTATGATGAAGCGCAGATCGCAGACACCATGACGGCACAGAGGGAGCATAGGCTCCACGCCCGTCCGCCTCAGAAGGTCTCGGCCAAAGGCCGTCCCTGCCTTGAGTGTGAGGACTTGAGTGATACGATCCCTCATCTGGATGTCCCGATATCCCAGCTGACGCCTGAACAGAAAGCCGAGCAGGAAGCCGTTCTGAACGAGTACGAGGTGGAGGAGATCCACGTCCCGGACGACGAAGAGCGTTTGGAGGAATACGCGGAGAACCTGGAAGCACTTCAATTCGACATGTTTTCTGAATACGGAGGTGTGGAGCAGAATGAAGAGCAAAAATAAGCCCTTGGAACACGTTGCGGAGGAGACCCCGCTGTGGTCCGACAAGAAACGTCCCTTTTTCGGTCTTCCGCTTTCCTTCACGCGCTACACATTGTATCCGGACCGCATCATCATTGAGCGCGGCTTCCTGTTCCGCCACCATGATGAGATCCGTCTGTACCGTGTGCGCGACCTGAAGATGAATCAGGGCCCGTTCCAGCAGTGGTTCGGTGTAGGCGATGTAGTCCTCATGACCGGCGACGTCTCCTCGCCCCGCTTCATCCTCCGGGACATCCTGCAGCCGCAGGACGTATTCCGCACCATCTCAGACCTTGCTGAATCCGAACGCCGCCGTGTAGGCGTCGGGGTCATAGAATCTTTCCCTCACGAATGGTAGCTCCATTCCTACAGGCGGGCTGATACATTTCAGCCCGCCTGTTTCGGCAGGAAAAAGTTTATGAGCAAATTTTTTGGGAAAACCGGCTGTTTAGGCGTATATAGAGAGTGAAGGTTATTTCTCAAGAGAAAGGAACTTGTAATATGGAAAAGGTCAAAAGCATCTACGATATGCCCCAAGCGGCCTGCCAAGCCCTTTCAGGCGGCGAATGGCCGGACTTTTTGCGCTCCGCAGCCTGGAATTTCCGTTTCAGCTTCCCCAACCAGCTCCTGATCTATGCCCAGCGTCCGACCGCAACCGCCTGCTATTCTTTTGACGAATGGCATAAGCGCTTTGATCGCCGGATCCGTAAGGGTGCCAAGGGCATTGCGCTTATTGACGACAGCGCAGACCAGTTGGCTCTTCGTCATGTCTTTGATTACCGTGACACATGGAGCAAAGAGCACGAGCAGCTTATGCCCTGGGAGATGACGGAGGCGAAGCAGGCCTATGTTCGTGCCGCTCTGACAGACAGCTTCCTTTTGGACGAGCCGGAGATTAACAGCCTGGACTTCGGCCAGTTTATTCATAGGGTCACATATAAGCTTCTGGAGGATGAGCTGGAGACGGCGCTCCCGGACTTGGAGCGCGCCCGTGAAAACTGTCGTCTGCAGGAGCTTGAACCCTCAGTTGCCGAGCGCAACTTCCGTGCCATGGTGGTAAACAGCGTAGACGCTATTGTGTCGTATCGCTGCGGTATAGAGCCGAATGTCCCCGGATTTGGCGGCATCGCCTATTTTGACAGCTATGCTGCCATGAGCATTTTGGGCAATACCGTACAGCACATGAGCAAGACGATTTTAAGGGAGATCGCACTGGAGGTCTCCCGTATCGATAAAGAGCAGAGAAAGGAAGAGAAACATGAACATGACGTATCTGAAAGCAGGGGAGTATCTGGTCCCCGATCTGACGCTTCCGACCTCGGCACCGCTGGGCAAGTACGGCAGAATGCGGAAGAAATTCCTGCAGGAGCATCGCCCGAACCTGTACACGGAATTGATGATCACCGGCGAGCTGATGACCTCGCTGCACCGGACGGAGCAGGAAACGCTCAAGCAGCTGGAGAAAATGAAAGCAGACCTTCTGCTGATCAACCCGGCGCCGGAGAAAGCCAACGACAGCCTGGCATGGACCCAGCACATGGAGCAGATCCGTATTCGGGCGGAGGAGCTGGTACTGCCGGAGACGGTGTACGCATAACGAATCTTTCCGGCACGGAGCTCGCTTCCGTACTGTCCGACCTCGGCACCGCCGTTGAAAACGGTAAATTCCGTATTCAGCACGCCATAGAGACCGCAGCACCGAACCTTCAGAGCTTTATCCGCGCCGAATACGGCACGTTCGGCGCCAATTACACCTTCGCAGACGGTATAGAGGGCTATATTCGCTCGGATAACACCGGCCTTTACGTCAAAAAGCCCATGGATGCTCATGAGCAGGTTTTTACCTGGGCCGTTGTGAAGAACCGCATCAAGGATCTGGCAGATACCGGGCAGTATCTCACGGCAGAGGAACAGATCGCTTATCCTGTCTATCTCAGGGAGCAGGAATCCTTAGCCGAGCGGAAAAAGCTGGCGGATTCCGTCCGCATCTTCGGCGACACATACGGCTCGAAGTCGAGCCCCCACCAGTTCTACGAGTATATTCGCGCTTTCGTCTACGAGAACAGTGAGACCGCCCGCCAGCAGCTGACAGATTACCTGTCTGCTCTCATTGATGCACCCGGTGTAAAGGAAGCCCCGGACGCTCTGGCCGAACTGGCCCTTCTCGTCCGCGACCTGGGCAGCGCAGAGCGCGACGCGGAGGAGCTTGGCTCCGCCACGGATGCGGGCATCATTACCAATTTCCGTACAGATGAAGAACTGGACAGGGAAGATGCGCAGGCATCTCAGCCTCTTGCCCGTGAACCCCTGTCTCCCATCGATGTAGATGTTCCTACCGAGGAACCCTCCGCGTTGGCATTTGAGAAGGGTCAAGTGCTCACACTTGCCACCGGCGCCCGGTACCTTGTCTTGGATGCAACAGAAGACACTGTCCAGCTTCAGGACGTGGAGCACCCGTTATTCACGCAGAATCTTCCTATTTCCACACTGCAGACGCTCCTCCTGAACATTGCCAACAAGGATAAAGCGGATATGCTTTACACCGCGCCCGAACCGGTCATTTCCGAGGCACCGGCGCAGGAAACGTCCGTTGAGCCTGTAAAGGCATCTAATATTACAGAGGATAGGAGCAATACGGCAGCCCAGCGCAACTATGCGTTTCTCACTGAGTATGCGCCGCACATCATGGACGGCACCTTGGACTATGTTCGTTTCGAGTCCGACACCTACGAGCCTCTGTACATCGAGCGCATCAGCGAAGATCAGATCGCCATGGCGCACACCTTCGAGCAGAACGGCGACCTGATGTATGACCCTGAGATCGTGTTCTACGTGGATGACGCACATAAAATGCTGCGCCCTATGTCATACGAGCAGAGTGACATGGGTGTATATCAGCGCGTCTACGATTCGGACGACGACGCCCTGTCCCATCCCAACCGCAGGCTGGAGCGCGACATCAACGATATGTTCCGTACCTGGTCTCAGAACCTGAAATGGCAGGAACACACGCCTGTCCGCGGCGTGAAGGGCGACAAAGAGTACACTTTTCAGGACGGTAATCCCGTCCTGAAGGAGCGGGAGACCCCCGCCCCGGCGCCCACCGAGCCCGAGCCCTTCAAGAGTGAGACGGTCTCCGTAGGCGGCTTCCATGTGACCTTTGCCCCCAAGGACGTCATTTCCTTTGGCGGCGATGAATTTGAGGTCATCGGCGCAGAGAACGGCAAGGTGGAGTTTTACTCCCTGTCAGACGGCGTGGTATCCGAGGGGAATACGGAGCAGTTAGCCGCGCAGATCGCAGGCGGCGGCAGCACCCGCCTCATTCCCGGCTGGAGCCGCAACGTAGAGGTTTACGGTGACAGAGACGACCAGCAGATCCTTGCAGACCTCCTGAACCACTTCAATAACTGGCGTACCACGGACGGCATTTATGTTCACAGTGATTATTATAACCACTGCGTCATGGACCGCATGTACAACCTCCGCGTCTCGGATAACGCCGCTGAGAACCGCAGGAACATGATCTATGCGGCCTATACGGTGCATCACTTCTTCCCACGCCCGGACGATGTACATACCCGCGCCATTGCCACCAGCTCCATTCTCACCCGTGCCGAGGACTATATCGACTCGGAAACGGAGCTGGAGACCTTCGGCAATATTGAGCGCCTTCCCCAGTGGCGCGAGGGCGGCGAGCAGGCTTTGTATGAAGACCTCTCCGTCCTTATGACGGACTACTTCGCCGGCCGCATCCCTGACCCCGTAGCGCACCTTATGCAGGACGCAGACCCCTACGAGGCTATTCCCGTCCTCCACGACTTCCTGGAGCGTATGCGCCCTGCGTCCTTTGCTGATCCTGCCCAAGAACACATCTACGACATGCTGGTACGCGAAGCCGGTCTCTATGTATTGGACCGCAGCGCCCTGTACCCCAACCGTTCTCGTGAACCGGTCATAGACCACCCGGAAGCGCTTCGCGCAGACCAGACCCGGCAGGGCAGAGAGGACAAGGTGCTTCTGACCGATCTCATCAGCCACTATTCGGATGAGCGCTATCGGTATAACGCCATGCTGCCCTCTTTGAGCAATGCGGACATTCTCAACCATGATGCAGCCGAGACGTATATCATGAACCACACCGTCTCGGATAGTGCGGATACGAACGCTCTTCATATCAAGGACTACTACAACTTCCTGAATGAATGGGTCACGCCGTTTATTGCGGATGCCCCGCGTGTTCCGGAGGAAGTAAAGGCGGACTATGCCGCCCTTATGTCCCGCGCCGAAGCCTTTGACCCCACCGCTATTCGGGAAGCACAGGCATCCGAGCCTGTCCCCGAGGAAGAATCGGCTCTCACCTTCCATGTAGGTGACGTATACGATGACGGTTCCACCCACGGCGTCATCACCTCTGTGACAGAGCCGGCGTATAACGGTGTCCATGCCGGTCTTCTTGGTATCAAGGACGGCGCAGACGATCCCGGCTTCATTATGGAGATGGAATTTGCCCGTAACCGTATTCGCAGCGGCGAAGCCACGCTTACGCCTGCGGAGGACGTGGAGTTTGAGGCAAGCCGCCGCCCGTCTGCCGAACCCAGCCTTTTCGACTTCGATTTCTCCTCCGAGCCGGAGCGTCCGGAACCTGTCATCGTACAGGCGGAACAGGACGAACCCGACCCCGAAGGCCGCATCAACTACCGTGCGCCGGACCGCACGGTACCTCTTGGCGGTCCGAAAGCGAGATTCCAGAACAACGTGGCAGCCATCCGTCTCCTGAAGGAGCTGGAAGCAGACGCCCGTTTGGCCAACAGGGAGGAGCAGGAAGTTCTCTCCCGCTACGTAGGCTGGGGCGGCCTTGCGGACGCCTTTGATGCCAACAAGTCCAACTGGTCCGAGGAGTATAAAGAGCTGAAAGACCTCCTGACCGAGGACGAATACGCGGCCGCCCGGGAGAGCACATTAACGGCCTTCTATACGCCGGTAGAGGTAACAGACGCCATTTACAGTGTCCTGGGTAACCTGGGCTTCACCAAGGGCAATATCCTCGACCCCGGCTGCGGCACCGGCTCCTTCTCCGGCAGATTGCCCGCCTCCATGTCTCAGAGCAAGGTCTACGGTATTGAGAAGGACGACCTGTCCGGCCGCATCGCCCGTCAGCTGTACCAGAAGAACAACATCGCCATTGAGGGCTATGAAGATACCATCCTCCCTGACAACTTCTTCGATGTGGCGGTCGGCAACGTGCCGTTCGGCAACTTCAAGGTCAACGATAAGCGCTATGATAAGCTGAACCTACAGATCCACGATTATTTCTTCGCCAAGACGCTGGATAAAGTCCGCCCTGGCGGCGTTATCGCCTTCGTGACCAGCTCCGGGACCATGGACAAGCAGAGCACGGAATTCCGCCGCTATTTGTCCCAGCGTGCCGACCTGCTGGGCGCCATCCGTCTGCCTAACAACACATTCAAGACCAACGCCGGCACGGATGTCACCTCCGACATCATTTTCCTGCAGAAGCGCGACGTTCCGCGTGTTGAGGTCGCCGAATGGGTGGATCTGGATCGTTCCTACGACTGGGAGAGCCGCACTTACGGCCCGGAGGTCAACGCTTATTTCGCCATGAACCCCGAAATGGTCCTGGGCGACCTGAAGGAGATATCCGGCCCCCACGGCCCGGAACTGGCGTGTATCGCCAGGGAAGGGGAGGACCTTAAAGCCGCATTGACGCAAGCTGTTTCCAACATTCAGGGCACCTTCGCCCATGCGGAGGAAGGCCTGTACGACCAGGAATACGAGGAGCGTGAGAGCATCCCGGCCGACCCGGACGTGCGGAACTACAGCTTTACGCTGGTCAACGACACGGTCTATTTCCGTGAGGACTCCGAGATGTTCAAGGTGGACTTGAATAAGACCGCCGAGCAGCGTGTTCGTGGCCTTATCCTCCTGAGAGACCGCGTCCGCAACCTCATAGACGCCCAGGTGGACGGCCATTCAGACGAAGCCGTTTCCGCCCTGCAAAAGCTGTTGAACGACGAGTACGACGCCTTCACGGCGAAATACGGCCTCATCAACAGCAGAGGCAATGAGCTGGCCTTCTCGGACGACAGCTCCTATTACCTTCTGTGCAGTCTTGAGCATATCAATGACAAGGGCGAGTTCCTTGGCAAGGCAGATATGTTTTATAAGCGCACTATCCACGCCCATATGGTCCCGGACCACGTGGAGACGGCCCAGGAGGCCTTGGCCATCTCCCTTTCCGAGCGCGGCCGTCTGGATTTCGACTACATGACCGAGCTTTCCGACCTCACGAAGGACCAGCTTCTCAAAGACCTGCAGGGCCAGGTATTTGAAGACCCCGGTGCCCCCGGCACCTATGAGATCTCCGCTTTGTATCTGTCCGGCAACGTGCGTAAGAAGCTGGCAGATGCCAGAGAAGCTGCGGAATTTGACCCTGACAGATGGTCCTCCAATATCGAGGCGCTGGAAGCCATCCAGCCCAAGGATCTGGGCCCCGGCGACATCCAGGCCCGCCTCGGCGCCACATGGATCCCCCAGGAGGACATCACCCAGTTCATGTACGAGCTGTTTGACACTCCGGATTGGGCTCGTAATGCGTATACGCCTATGCGTGCGGCCTACTCCCCTCTGACGGATACCTGGACGATAACCAACATCCGCTGGGACAATTACAACACAAAAGCCAACAGAGTTTACGGCACGAATGATGCCAGCGGCTACCGTCTGCTGCAGGACGCCCTGAACAACAAGGACACCAAAATCTACGACACCGTTGTAGGGGATGACGGCAAAGAGCACCGCGTATTGAATCAAGCGGACACACTGGAGGTTCAGGATAAGCAGAACCAGATCCGCGAAGCGTTTAAAGAATGGATCTGGTCCGACTCTGAGCGTGCAGAGCGCCTTTGCAAGCTGTATAACGAGCGCTTCAACGCCTACGTGCCGCCCACCTTCGACGGCGACCTGGTACGGTTCCATAATATGAATCCGGCCATTACCATGCGCCCGTGGCAGAAAAATGCGGTAGCCCGTATCCTGTTCTCCGGCAACACGCTGCTTGACCACGCGGTAGGTGCCGGCAAGACCTGGACCATGAGCGCGGCCGCCATGGAGGCCAAATACCTGGGTCTTTGCAACAAGAGCCTCATTGTTGTCCCGAACCACCTGGTAGGTCAGTGGGCGTCCGCCATTTATGAGCAGTACCCCAACGCCAAGGTTTTGGCCTCCACGAAAAAGGACTTCGAGACCAAGAACCGCAAGAAGTTCTGTTCCCGTATCGCCACCGGCGATTACGACGTGGTGGTCATAGGGCACAGCCAGTTCGAACGTATTCCCCTGAGCGCGGAGCGCCAGAAGGCCGGCATCCAGAATGAGATAGACGGCATCATGGCCGCCATTGAAGAGCTGAAGGCGGAGCGCGGCGAGAGCTTCACCATCAAGCAGATGGAGCGCATGAAGAAGCAGCTGGAGACCCGTCTGGAAAAGCTGAACAACAATGCCAAGCGCGATGACGTTATCACCTTCGAGGAGCTGGGCGTGGACCGTCTGTTTGTGGATGAGAGCCACAACTACAAGAACCTGTTCCTGTACACCAAGATGCAGAACGTAGCCGGCATCTCTCAGACCGACTCCCAGAAGGCCTCGGATATGTTCCTCAAGTGCCGTTATATGGATGAGATCACCGGCAACAAGGGCAACATCCACGCCACCGGCACGGCGCTGAGCAACACCATGGCGGAGCTGTACGCCGTCCAGCGCTACTTGCAGTACGACCTCCTGCAGGAGATGGGCCTGAGCACCTTCGACCAGTGGGCCAGCACGTTTGGCGAGACCGTCCAGTCTGTGGAGCTGGCGCCGGAGGGCACCGGCTACCGCGCCAGAACGCGGTTTGCCAAGTTCTTCAATATCCCTGAGCTCATGAGCCTCTACTGTCAGGTGGCCGACATCCAGACCAAGGAGATGCTGGACCTGCCGCTTCCCAACGCGCACTTTGAGAACATCTCCGTCCCAGCCAGTGACATCCAGCGTGAATACGTCAGCGATTTTGCCGAACGTGCCCGCAAGATCCGCAGCGGCACGGTAGACCGGGAAAATGACAATATGCTGTGTATTACCAATGACGGCCGCAAGCTGGCTCTGGACCAGCGTCTCATGGACCCTGACCTACCCGACTACGAGAACAGCAAGGTCAATGCCTGTGTGGATAAGACCTTTGAGATCTGGGATAAGAACAGGGATAAGAAGCTCACGCAGCTTATCTTCTGCGATATGTCCATTCCCAAGCCCGGCGTCTTCAATGTCTATGACGACATCAAGGAAAAGCTGGTCGCTCGTGGTGTCCCGGCTGAGGAAGTCCGTTTCATTCATGAGGCCAAGAACGACACGCAGAAGGAAGCCCTGTTCCAGCAGGTACGGGAAGGCAAAGTCCGTGTGCTGTTAGGCTCCACCGGCAAGCTGGGCACCGGCACCAACGTGCAGGACCTGCTCATTGCCGGTCACGACCTGGATTGCCCGTATCGTCCCTCCGATCTTGAGCAGCGAGACGGCCGCGTCATCCGCCAGAAGAACGGCAATGAGGATGTTTACATCTACCGCTATGTGACGGAGAACACCTTTGACGCCTACATGTACCAGCTGTTGGAGATCAAGCAGCGTTTCATCTCCCAGATCCACACGCCGAACCCCTCCGTCCGTGAGGCGGCGGATATGGATGAGATAACGATGAGCTTCGCGGAGATCAAGGCCCTGGCTACGGGCGACCCGCGCATCAAAGAGCGCGTGGAACTGGAGGTAGACGTGCAGAAGCTGTCCCTGCTCAAGAAACGTCATGAGAACCAGCAGTTCAGCTTGAAGCGCCGTATTGCCGCTATACCGGAAGAACTGGAAAACAACCGCAGGCAGTTGGAAAAGCTGCGCAAGGACAAGGCTCTGGTGGACAGCTCTCCCGCCCGTATAGCCGGCGACAAGCTGCCGCCCATGGCGGTTATGGGCACCGAGTATGAAAAGACCAAGGAGTCCGGCAAAGCCCTTCTTGCAGCGCATAAGAAAGCCCCTGCCGGCAGCCTGACACCCATCGCCACGCTCCGCGGCTTCACGATCCTTGCGGATAAGCGTGATAAGACGAAAGCGACTCGTTTCCTGTTAGCCGGTGCGACCAAGTTCCAGGTATCCGCTTCTGAAAGCGAGATAGGCACAGTGCTTCGGTTCCACAACATTTTAGACAAGTCGATTCCCGAAAGTATTCGTGACCACGAGAAGTGGATCTCCGAGCTGGAGGCCGAACTGTCCTCCAGCAAGGAAGCTCTGGACCGCCCGTTCCCCCGTGCAGCGGAGCTGGCAGAGAAGAAGGCGCGTCTGGACCAGCTGACAAAGGAACTGGACATTGACGCTCAGGAACAGCCTACAGCGGAGCAGAGCAGGGAAGAGGATACTCGTTCCAGCAGCCTTGACAGTCTGATCCGCGACGCCAAGAGCCGTCAGACGCTGCAGCCCAGTATCACGGATCCGTCCCGCGATGCTTTTGAGCACGGCCATATCTAAGAGAAGAGAGACCCCCATGTGGCGGGTCCTCTCTGCCTTTACAAAAATTTTATGTCTTTTCGGAAAGTTACTATTGACGTAATCTTTCCTTTGGGGTATAATACCCCCAGAAGCAGATAACATATTTTGTCATTTGTCTTTACCCCTTTTTCTCCCCTTTTGTTCCTGCCCCCTTAAAAAGGAAGACCCTCTCCGCAAGGAGGGGTCTTCCTTTTTTTCGTGGTTTTTACCAACTTAATTTTTCGATATTGTTCATTCCTACAAAATTTGTGAATGTTGTACCCTTTTGCCAATACCGCTATTGCAAATATTACCAGTTGCGGTATAATGTTTATACAAAGTCGCTTATTATGTTGCTTTATCAGCATGTTAGCGGCTTTTTTAAGCACTAAATCAGTGACGAATATGATCCCCCCCCGCCGAAGCAAGAACTATAATAGCCTCGCAAACCCCCTTGCCTCCGGCCATAAAAAGAATTTAAAAAATTTTCGTAAGATTTTTGGGAAAACCGACGTTCCGGGCGTATATAGATTATAGAGAGATTTTTCGAAGCCGAAAAAAGGAGGCCTTCTATGGAAGTCTATGATCTTAGAACAGTCGGCGCGGATCAGATGTCGTTCTACGTATTTGACGATCTCCGCTGGCAGCAGCAGACAATAAATCATCGCCCGGGCCCGCACATTTATCGCTATGACACGCTGGTGGAGGCCGTCTCCAAGTATAAGGAGCTTCCCAGCCATATGCGGACAGCCATTGGCGTCCATCTGAATGCCAGGAGCGAGCTGGACATTGTCCACCGCTACGGCGACGAGGCCGTGCTGGTCACGGACTATCTGAACCTTCCCGCATGGCGTCACAACGACGCCATAGACCGTGCGCTCGGTCAGGTATGTGAAATCCTGAACATAGAGTGGCAGCTGGATCACCGGCTGTTGGGCGCCACGGTAGCCATCCCTTCCGCCCGCCTGTACAACCTCGTCACTCCGGACAGCTATCTGGAGAGGATGGGTCTGGTACCTCATGAGCCTGACCGTTACGGCGCCAAGGTCGATCCGTACACAGCTATTAACGAGGTGTTCTGTGAAGAGGGAGGAGGCTGGATCCCTCTCCGTGAAGCGCAGGAAAAGGGTATCTCCTTCGATAATCCCGAGCTGCTGAAGGTCTCCCAATTTAATGTCCGCACCAGGTATCTCCCGACCGACAAGATGAGCGTAGCATGGGGCGGGGACAGTCTGCATCATGTAGATGTGAGCCCCCTGGACCTGAGCATCCTGCAGGAAGGTTACACGCTGCGCTATGGCGAGCAGTACGCCTTCGATAAGACGCTGGACCGCCTTGTCAGCGACCTGTACCAGTTCTCCAAGGATGCAGAGCCTTATGAATATAAGGACCAGGGCCCGGACTACGAGGCGCAGATCAAGGCGACCCGCGACCAGCTCAGCAGGGGAGAGACCGGCGCCATCAAGGCGTATCTGGACGACTTCCTTGCAGAGGGCAGTTCGTGCAAGGAGCTTATGCCCAAAGTACAGGCATGCTGCCTGCTGGCCCGTGTGAAGAACCTGGACGGCCTGGAGCGCTACCGGAAACCCACGCTGAACCAGCAGATGGAAAGTGCGGAGAGCCGCAAGGCCGCTCCGACCCGCGACACACCTTCTCCCGAGAAGGAACGCTGAAGACAGGAGGAAATGCAATATGACGACCCCCAACCCGAAACTTCCCGCTAACTGCTTCACCGTTTCTGACCTGGACGGTTCTCTCATTCTCATCCAGAACGGCGAACAGGGCTATTACCCCTCCTCCTGGAGCACCAACGACCCGGAACAGAATCGCCGCATCGCCGACAGCTACAATCAAAAGCTGGGCATCACCCCGGAGCAGGAGAAAGCCATGTCGGCCGGCTCCATGTTCGGCTGGGACGTTCCCGCCGCTGACCCCGACTTTTGGCGGAAGGCGAAACCCCTGACCGAGCAGATCAGCGCAGCCGAGAAGCGCACCGCGCAACCGAGCGTACCCGACAAGGGCGCAGCGCCCGAGCGATAAGAGGAGGAAACCTTTATGTTAAGTCTGAACTATGACGCCCTGGACAGCGGCGATAAAAAGTATATCCGTTTCCCTGACCCCAACACATACCAGGACATGTTCCTGCTGGAAGATGGCAAGAAGCTGCTGTTCCATGACAGCTACGACCATACGGACCGCGCCGTCACCTGTAAGTACATCGACCCCTATCATTTCTACTTCGGCAGCACGGTTTTTCACATCCACCAGTTCGCCGAGCTCATGCAGCGCAACGGCCACACCTACGACCCTCTGAACTATGTGACTGACTTCACCCCCTATCATGCGATCATTGCAGACCGTGACCTGAAGGATGAGGACGGTAAGCACATCCGGTATCACGTCCTGGCCGTGCAGGGCAACGACCCGTATCATTCTGCCGGCGTCGCCTTCTGCCCGGAGGCGGCAGAGGACCGTCAGATCTTCGTGTATAACCGCGGCGATGAATATCACAGCCGTTTTTGCTCCTGCAAAGACCTTCTGAACGAGGCCTTTGAGGACGGCAAGCTTCTGTCCGAGGCCTCCGACAGGGGTACAGGAATTCCCATCCCCGGCGACAACGCCGGCATGCTTATCCTGACACCCAGTGAGCACGACCTTATCATCGCCGCCATCAACGAGCATACCGGCAAGATGCCTCACATCACGCAGGCGGAGTATGACGCCATCGGCAGCGACTATAAGGGCGTTTACCACGATTACTATGAAGACCACCCCGGCTGGAAGGGCCGCAGAACGGCCATGCTTCCCGGCCACGGTACGACTTTGTTCATCGAGGGTCTCTCCTTCGTCATTGACGAGGGTAGGAGCCTGGATAAGCAGATCAGCAGCGCCAAGACCCGCGCCGGCACACCGGCCGCGGAGCAGTCCGCTCCTACCCAGGAGCGCTGAAAGGGAGGCGCAGAAGTATGGCGGAGGACATTACCCCGAAAAAGACGTCCAAGCTGGACGATCTGATCCGTGCAGCGCTGGACAAACAGTTCCAGCAGATGGAGTCGCAGCTGACCCCCGAACAGGAAAAAGCCATGCGCGATAAGTTCATGGCCTCCATCAACCGCGACGACGGTCGCTGAACATCAATTTCAAAAGAGAGGAGGGCTGCAGGATGGAAGGCATCACGTGGCGCAAAAACAAAGAGCATAACGGCGTGGAGATCAAATTCCCGCAGCGTCCCAGCCGTGACGTCATAAACCAGCTTAAAGAGCGTGGGTTCCATTGGCACACAAAGGAGCAGCTCTGGTACGCAAGGCACACGCCTGAGTGCGAGGCGTTTGCCCGTAAGATCGCCAACGAGGCGAAGCAGGAGAAAGCCCAAGCGGAAGCGAAGGTCATGGCGGAGAAGGTAAAAAGCGGTGAGACTCGTGAGGGCAACAGCTTTGCCGCCCATTACGATAAGATCGGCGACACCGGCATCTACGATACCGGCGACATCGCTATCAGCGATGTGACGGAAGGCTACATCCGCGACCTGAACGTATATTACCGCCGCACCTACGGCGGTGACAGCCTCCAGATCACGGATCTGGAAGGCGCCGGCAAGGTCGGCGCCGAGTGCCGCGCCTGGGGCTTTAACCCGCCTCCCGGCAAGAACCTCTGTATGCAGCTCCATAACGAGGAGCGCATGGAGACTGTTGCGGATCTGGTAAAAGCTCTGAAGAACGGCCATGAATTCCAGTATGTCAAAACATATGAGCGCAAGCAGAAGGGCATTGACGTCTTTTCCCCGTTTGTGGAGACCAAGCCCCTGAAGAAGACGCCTACGAAATGGAACAAGCGCAATTTCACGCAGGCGCTGCTCTCCGGCCAAATCTATCGCGGCACGCTGGATGAGCACCTTACAGACGATTACGCCATGGATGCCGCCAATAACTTTGGCACAGGCACTCCGCTTTCCATCCCCGCCTCTGCCCGCCGCGCCGTAGAGGACTGGTCCTCTCTTGACTATGTATACGCGGATAAGGAACCGTCTAAGGACGGCACGATCCGTCTCAATTTCTCTTCTGTCAATACCATGAAGACCTTCCTGTTCGACATGAACTGCGACATCAAGGAAGGCAAGCGCAGGGAAGATGAGCGTCAGGCCGGCGTCAAAAGTTACAACGACATGCTGAAAAGCTCCTGCATCCAGCTCAAGCCGGAGCAGATCGACCCGAGCAAGGTCTATGTGCTTCAGACGCTGGATACCGGCACCAACTCCGGTGTACATGCGGTCAAGAGCGAGACGATCCAGGGCTATGTCCTGCAAGACCGTCTGGATCCTCCCTATATGGATGTGGTGTCTTTGAACGAGTTTGAGATCCAGCCCGACAAGGTCTACGCGGTATCCAATTTTTACGACCGCCTTCCTCCGGGCAGAGAAGAGGACGAGCGTGTCATCCACTGCGGCAACTGGAAGGAAGTTGTCACCGGCAAGGCTCTCGTGGAGCTTACCGCCGAGGGCGTATACTTCCCCCGTATCGCGGAGGAGAAGGAGTATGGTCCCACCTGTGAGAAGGCCATCACCAGCCTCCAGCGCTTCGAGTCCGGCCAGCTTCGTTGGGGCGTCGGTCAGAAAGGTATCAACTACACCCGCGAGATCAACAAGCTCAAGGCGGAGATGGCCCGTGTGCAAGGCCGTAAACCGGCACTGTCCGATCTCATTTCCTCCGCCTCCAACCGCACCGCGCAGAGCCGCGGAGAATCGCAAATTTCTTATGAGCGCGGCTGAATTTGACACATTTCGGCATATTCCGACAAATTCTGACAAACGCCCGGGTTTATAATATTTAATATAGGAAGGAAGATCGTTTTGGAGCAAGTTAAGTTCAACGACACGGACCGTTACAAGCACCTTATCCTCCGCGGCCATCCCGGTGTTTTTACCGAGGAGCACATCGACGATAAGTCGCTGCCGGAGGGATATTTTAAGTACAGTTTATGGGGCAGTGAACCCGGCCGGATAGATACGGTGTTCATCAGTCCCATTGCGGAGAAATATCGTGCCGGTGAGTTCATCACCAAAACACCGTTTCCTCTCCGCGTTGGTCATTCTATGCCGGTAGGGGGAGATGATTTGAATTTCACCGGCATGCCCTTTGATATGGAATCCTTTTTTGGGAGTAAGGAATCCATCCAGCTGCAGATCAACAAGGCGGAGGAGAAGCGTAATGATATGTTAGGGGAGAAGCCTGAACGGCAGCATAACCGTTCGACCACTCACGAGGAAGAACAATTCCTTTGATTGTATAAGGGTTAGAGGGTAAAGGAGTAAAAGGAGTTTGATGAAAATGAACAAGGTAACGACAAATGAGAATTCTGCTTTGACGCATATTATTTCCAAGCTGAACTCTATTGAGTCTGCCTGGAACATGCAGTTTGAATCTGCACCCAACACGCAGATCTGTTTCAGCGTGTCCGGCTCGGGCACGCTCTGTCTGAATGACGTTCCGCTGGATGTTCCTGCGCTGGAAGTGGATGCAGACAGCATCTTTGTGGATGTGGAGCATTTCAGTTTCCGCACCCGCAATGCAGATCTCTGCGACATCCGGGTCCTGTGGCCGTATGATGGCACTCCTCGCCTGGACACCATGCATCGTATTACTGCGCTTCGTGCTGCGGTCTGAGCGCGTGAAGAACTAAACATAAGGAGGTGAGAAGTCATGCTGCTTCAAGCCATGCGAGCCACATTGACGCAAGACCCCCAATTTCACATGATCCGTGCCCTGGACGGCATTGAGCACCCCGGCAGTGTTGTGAAAATGCGTTTGGATGCCGGCTTTTCCGGCAATGAAGATCCCGGCGAGTTTATCCTTACTGCTAAGGATGATCAGGCCCACGCGCTTATGAAATATAAGCGGGGCGATGAGCTGGAATTCGTCGGAAATCTTTGTATTCGCCCCGGCAAAACCGGCATAACGCTGTCTCTTGTCAAGATCGACGAATCCAGGACGTTGGTGACAGCCACGGAGAAATTCCTGCAGGGCTTCACACCTCCGAAGGTCCCTCTTATGGAGCAGATCCGCAACGCTGAGCAGCAGAAAGCCGCCGCAGAAGCACAAGGCAAGCAACCCGCCAAAGAGGCGATCCAATAGATCACAAACACCAATCACTTTATAAGGAGGACTTTCATCATGAAGAAACTGACTGCAAACTTTTTCCCTGCTGAGGAGCAGAAGAACGGCTACATCGGCAAGGCGAACATCACCATCGCTAACGCGATCAGGCTGAACGGCATCAGCGTGTTCATGCCGGAGGCTGGCGGCATCCACATCAGCTTCCCCGAGTTCGGCGAGGGCGAGAACCGCGCCAGCTACGTGATCCCCAAGAGCAAGGAAGCGTATGAGGCCATGCTGGACGTCGTGGCGAAGGCTGTCGCCAATGAGAAGCATTTCGGCTTCACCACCGGTGAGTACGGCCCCCATATGGAGGTCCACGGCAAGCCCGTGAACGAGCCCTATGCGGACGCCCGCTTCTCCATCGACGTGGCCGACCTCTGCACGTTGTACGGCCTGACCACCCGTGTGGTCGATTACAAGAAGGACGGCAACAAGCGCAGCTTCGTGTCCGTGGATAAGCCCACCATCGCCACCTACGAGAACGCCGAGGGCGAGAAGCAGTATCGCCCCGCCTTTGAGGGCCGCGTCAGCGTCTGGAAGGACAAGGAAGGCGTGGAGCAGAAGCGTGACTGGGGTCAGCTGATGCAGGGTCTGGTCCTGGCCGAGCGCAAGAAGATCCTGGAGCGCAAGCCCGCGCTGGAGGATCAGGTGAAGAACGCCGAATCCCGCACCGCGCCGGCGCAGGAGAACGCCGCCCCCGCCAAGGAGCGTTGATCTCCCGTCCCATCTACAGCACAAAGCCCCCTCCTCACAGGGAGGAGGGGGCTTCTCTCTTTTCCAAGACGTAGGATCGCCTGATCAGGCGTCCCGTACACGGAGGTTTTTCCCATGAACAAAAAGCTCATTGCTTTATATGCACTTCTCGCTTTATTCATAGGTCTTGGCATATTTGCCGCCTATTCTTTCTTCAGCAATATCCCGGAGGCTGAGGAAGATACAGATCCTCCGTATGAATTTGCGGACATTACCGCGCTGCCCGGCGTTCAGGAGGAAGTGGAACAAGATGCAGATCCCTCGTTCCCCGGCCCTCCCATCGTAGACGCAGATGCACTCCGCGCCCAGAACGAGGACTTCCTCGGCTGGCTGTATATCCCTGAGACATACATCAGCTTCCCGGTGGTCAAAGCCACCGACAATGCGTTTTATCTGAAGCACGGCTTCAACGGCTATGAGAGCGCCTACGGCTGCCCCTTTGTGGACACCCGTACAGCTCCCGAGAGCGGCAACATAGTCATCCACGGCCATAATATGGGCAATAACCGCACGGAGATGTTTTCTCCGCTTCTGCAGTACCAGGCGCAAGCCTATGCCGAACTGCATGAGACGGCACAGCTTATCATGCCAGGCCTGAACGACGGGGAGGAGGAGTACCGCCTGTTCGCCGTACTGAATTTTAATATAAACACCGACTTCGATTATATCCGCAGTGACTTCCTCACGGATGATGATCGCGCTGACTATATTTCCTATTTGCAGTCTCACAGTATCTTTAGCACTGATTTTACGCCGGAAAATGAGACATTCATTCTGTCCACCTGTAACCGTACATACGGTGCAGATAACCGCCTTCTCATCTGCTTCGGCCGCTGATACACCATTATTACGCAAAAATGCCATGCATTTTGCATGGCATTCCACCTTTCCCTTTTTTGCTTTTTATTCTTTCCGTTAGGAAAGATTGTATTGACATTTACTTTCCAAAGGGGTATAATGTTCCTACAGCGAGCCGAAATATGACCCGTTGCAGAATAATTATTTTTTAAGGAGGCAGAAGGCCATGAAATCCGTTTCTATCCCCGCAAAGTTGCAGCGGTTGGGCGGACGTGTCAATGCCGTCATGGATAGCTCCAGACGCCGTTATTACACGTTCCTTGCAGGCCTGACCACTGCTGCAGCCGCCACCGCACCCACATTCTGCGCACCGTCCATGAAAGAGATCTTCAACAAGATGGCGAATATCATTTATGATATTGCGCTGTATCTTGGCGCCGCGATCCTGTTGTACGCCCTGGTGAGCTGGATCCTGGCAATGAAGGATGAGAATGCTGAAGGTCAGTCCCGTGCTATTCGTTACGCCATCGTCGGCGTCGCGCTGGTCTGCTTCAAGGCGTTTGCCGGCCCCATCATTAACTCCGTATTCAGTTAAACCTCGGGCCGGAAGTGTCCAACTACCCAAAATTTCTCCCGCCTAAAAAGGCAAGCCCTCTTTAGGGGGTTTGCCTTTTTCCCTTATCAAGGGAGCAAAGGCGATCCTGATGCAGTAAACTCAATTACCTTTTGGCTATAACATATATTAACATATATGTACCTATATGTCAATACCTCTCGCATACTTTTTCATCTATTTTTCTTGTGAAAGGAGGGCTTCTATATGATCGATAAAATGCTGGAAGAGATATTCGGCACCGGTCTTTTTGAAGACATCTTCAAAATGGTCAATCAGAACATCTTTTCTACAAGCGGCAAGTTTTCTACCGCCCGCACACTGGTAGAGAACCTTTACGAGTCAGCTGTTATGCCGGTAGCCTTGATGCTTCTGTGCATTTACTTTCTGATCGCCCTGATGGACAAGTTTTCCAGCGAAAACTTTACGTGGGAACAGATGGTTCGGCAGATGTGTATGTTTCTGTTAGGGTTCTTCCTCATCGACAGAGGCTTCGAGTTATTGAACCTATTGTTCGAACTGGGCGTAGAGTTTGTTGATACGGTCAACGGCTGGATAAGCGGCGGCTCGGGTCAGATAGATAAGAGTCTATCGGATCAGATCATCGAGGAGTTCAACAGTCAGAAGTTTGCAAAGATAGGCTTCATCGACGACATCTTCAAATTCTGCTATTTGTTCTTCCCGTATATCCTCTCGTGGCTTCTCGGCATGTGCGTGAAGATCATATGCTACACCCGCCTCATTGAGATTTATATCCGCGCCGCTTTCGCGCCCATTGCCTTCAGTGACTTTTTCCATAACGGTTTCCAAGGCTCCGGCTGGCGTTTCCTGAAAGCATTCCTTGCCGTCTGTCTGCAAGGCGCGGTGATCTTGTGTATCGGTGCCGTATTCTCAGCTCTGATGCCGGTCATCTTCAACCTCGGCGGCGAGACGACATTCTTCTCAGCCATGGGTCGCTACTTCGCCATATTGGCCGCCGCGGTCATGCTGATGTTCAAGTCCCTGTCGCTCACGAAGGAATTCGTCGGCGTCAATTAAAAGGAGGGAGGACAGCTCTATGATTGAGATCCGTATCACGAAAGAAATTTCCGATTATGAGCCGAAGCTGTTAGGCCCTCTGACGCTTCGCCAATCCGCCTGTGTGGCAGCCGGCGCTCCGTTCTGCTACCTGATCATTCGGTATCTGGGCCCACTCCTGACCACAGAGGTCGCTATGTTCTTCTGTTTCATTCCTGCCGGTCTCGCCTATGCCTTCGGCTGGGCCAAACCCTACGGCATGAAAATGGAGCAATTCCTTCGCTCTGTATTTGTGAACCGTTTCCTTGCCCCTACCCGCCGCAAATACAAATGTCAGAACGTACACGAAATGGTTATTGCGGACGCGGAGAAGGCATGGCTGGCACAGGAAGAAGCTGCACTTTCTCCGAGGGAGCGCAAACGCCGTCAGGCAGAGAAGCAAAAAGCTGAAAAACAACGGGCGCGTTATAAAGTATCACCCCGCGCATACCGTTAAGGAGGAAAATGTATGAATATCAAATTACCTACATTTTACGGCATTCCGCAGTGGGCGATCTACGCAGCGCTGGCACTGGGCGCCTTTTTCGTCCTCGCCCTGCTGGTACTTCTGATCGTGCTCATCGCCTCCAAGTCGAAAAACAAGGAAGCAGCAGCTGCGAAAGAGCCGAAGGAGCCCAAAGCAAAGAAAGAAAAGAAGCCTAAGGCTGAGAAGCTGAAAAAGGCGAAGGGCGGAAAGAAAACAAAAGCCTCGAATGCAGCATCGGCACCCGGTCCAGATGCCATCCACAGCGAGTCCCTGTCAGACACCGGATCCGAGGTCAAGACCGCGCCTGATACCCCCGCTCTCCCTGATGATGAACAGCTCACCGATGTCGCGGACATCATCAGCAAGGAGCGCGGCGTCTATTCCGTGAAGAAGGGCGAGAACAACATCAAGGGCAAGAAGGGCAAAGCCCCCAGCCCCCGCAAGAGCCAAAAACAGCTCAAGGAGCGCTCTTCGAAGCTGAAAGTCCCCCGTACTGTGGCAGATACGATCCCGTATTTTGCCGTCTACCCGGATAACGGTATTATCGAGACCAAACCTCACATTTTCACCAAGAGCTATCTGCTGCAGGACATCAACTACCAAATCGCCAAGGATGAAGAGCAGTTCGATATGTTTATGAAGTTCGGTCAGCTTCTCAACAGCTTCGACCCCACGGTCCACTTCGAGATCACCATTAACCAGAAGAACATCAACATGGAGGATTTCGAAGAGCAGACCATGCTGTCGCTGCAGGACGACGCTTTGGATCCTCTGCGTATCGAGCGCAACGAGATGATGCGCAAAAAGATCTCCGAAGGCAAGAACAGCCTGGTGAAGGAGAAGTACCTGACCGTCTCCGTCGAAGCCGACACGGTGGAAAACGCCGAGACGACCTTTGTTCGTCTGGACCGCGACATCGCTTCCCATGTGAAGAAGATCGGCAAGTCAGACGCGACGCCGCTCACTTCCGTCCAGCGCCTTGAGACCCTCCACGATATTTATAATATCGGCTCTGAGAGTCTGTTCGGCAACAACATGGTGATGGAGAAGAAGCCGGACGGCACGATAGAGTATTCCTTCGCGCCGGAGAAATTCCGTTTCGACATCATGGATCGTATGGGCCTTACCACAAAGGATGTTATCGGTCCGTCTGAATTCATGTTCAAGGGCGACTACGGCATGGTCGGCGACACCTATTTCCGTGCGCTGTTCCTTCGTCAGATGCCCACCTTCCTTACAGATAAGGTCCTGGACAACCTGACCAACACGGACTGCAATATGATCACCTCTCTGCACTACGAACCGGTTGACGGCGAGAAGTCTCAGAAGATGATCCGCAACAAGATGACCAACATCAACGCCAGCATGGTGGATAAGCAGAAGAAGGCCACTAAGGCCGGATTCTCTCCCGACCTTATCTCTCCCGAGCTGAAGAAAGCCCAGGAGGAGACCGACCAACTGCTGGACGACATCAACAGCAAGAACCAGAAGATCTTCTTCGTGACTCTGGTCATTGTCCATTTCGCCGACACCAAGGAGCAGCTGGACTCTGACACCAAGGCGATCCAAACCATCGGTAAAACGATGGTGCTGGACATCAAGCCTCTGAAGAGCCAGCAGGAGAACGGTTTGAACACGGCGCTGCCCCTGGCTTATAACCAGTTGGCCATCAAGCGCACGCTGACCACGGAGAGCGCGTCCATCTTCATGCCGTTCGTCAACCAGGAGCTTCAGGATCGCAACGGCGGTATGTACTACGGCAATAACGCCGTGAGCCACAACCTGATCATGATGAACCGCCGTAACTGCAAAAACGGCAACGGCTTCATTTTCGGTACGCCAGGCTCCGGTAAATCCATGAGCGCCAAGCAGGAGATGATGACCGTCCTTCTGTCCAGCCCGGACACGGTCGTTGTCATCGATCCTGAAGGCGAGTATTATCCTATGGCCGAGATGCTGGGTGATGAGACCGGTGAAGTCATCCGTATCGCAGCCGGTTCAGATGTTCATATCAACCCGTTTGACATCGACATGGACGCCGACAGCAAGGATGACCCCATGGCGATCAAGAGCGACTTCATCGTATCGCTCTGTGAGACCGCCGTCGCCGGCCAATACGGCCTGGCGCCCACCCAGCGTTCCATCATCGACCGCTGCGTCCGCAAGGTATATGAGCCGTACCTGGCTTCCCGCAACCCCGAGACCGGCGAATACGATAAGAACAAGATCCCGACGCTGAAGGACTTCTATTCCTATCTCCGCCAGCAGTCCGGCTACGACGCCATGCAGTTGGCCGACTCTCTGGAGATTTACGTCACCGGTTCTCTGGACCTGTTTGCGTACCGCACCAACGTTGAGTACCATAAACGCTTCGTGGTGTTTGACATCAAGGACGTCGGCGCCACCATGAAGAGCATGGCACTGCTGGTCGTGCTGGACAACATCTGGAACCGTATTGTTGCCGGCCGCAAGGAAGGCAGCTACACATGGTTCTTTATCGATGAGATCTACCTTCTGTTCAAGACCCCGTCCTCTGCGGAATTCCTGCGTAACCTGTACAAGCGCGCCCGTAAGTATTACGGTCTGCCTACCGGCATTACGCAGAACGTGTCCGATCTTTTGGAAGATGACACGGCCCGCACCATGATCTCCAACTGTGAGTATATCCAGATGCTGAACCAGGCTCCTCTGGACCGCGGCCAGCTGGCAGAGCTTCTGAACATCAGCGACTCCCAGTTGGAATTCGTGACCAATTCAGATCCCGGTCAGGGCCTTATTTACAACGGTAATGTCATTGTGCCGTTCGTGAACAAGCTTCCGAAGGACACGAAGGAATATCAGGCAATGACCACCAAGCCGGACGAAGTCAAGATCCGTGAAAAGCTCCGCATGGAGGCAGAGGCCGCCTTTAAGGCAGATGCCGAAGCCGAGAAAACCGGCGCAGCTACCGACTAATCATATTTTTACAGAAAGGAGGGGGGCGTTATGAATGATATCCGTTTACCGATAGACGATGCCACCATCATTTCTCTGTTCCGCGCCGGGTATTCCCAAAACGACATCGTGAGCCGCTATGACGTCACCGTCCTGCGCACGAGAGCTGTCCTGCAAGGGGCAGGTGAAGACACACGTGGTTTCCGCACTTTAAGCGATACGGCACAGCGTGTCATAGAGCTCTTAGTCAAGGCAGGCGTATATTATCGGGATATTGAAACGGTATGCGACGTATCCTTCCATGCTGTCCGCGATTTTGTGGAGCGCCGCGACCTTCAGGGCAAGCGCGGTCATCGCAGAGTAACCTTTGCGGTCCCCAAGGACATGGTATTCGAGGACAAGTCCGAGTTTTTACAAGGCTATTTGTCCGGTATCAGCTTTTTCAGCATGGTGTCCCTTTTATCCCTTGATGATACGGGGATCGTCCTTGCGCATCGCGCCGTCAGTGCGGAGCATATTGTGAAGCACCGCGCAAACCTCCGTATCCGCATCGAACAAGAGCATACCAAGGGTCTTTCTCCCGCTGGTATCGCCCGAAAGCTGGATATCAGCCGTTCTATTGTCCGGGAGCTTCTTTCCTGTCGGTGACAAAGTGGACCTAAACGCTCTTTTCCCGGGCATTTAGGTCCATTTTTTTCCTCTTCATATTGCTTTTTATTCCCCAAAGGGTATAATATTATTATAGTATTTTCGTTTGAGAAAGAGGTGAGTCATTTGTCCAACAAAGAGATCAATTTACAGACTCTGCTCTCTTTGGATGAGCAGATCCAACGCGAGCTGGGTGCCATGGAGTCAAACATCAGTCAGCTCCCGCAAGACGGGATCAGCCGTGACCTATACAGTGACTACATGGCTCGTTTTAACCGCATTCGCGCTCTTTTTGATCGCACCAGCGATATGCTGCGAGATGCACCTTTGGAGCAAAGCACCCCCGACCTCTACGACATTCTTTTGACCAAAGAACGCATCAGCGCCAACTACGGCGTTTTTAACAATATGCTGGCCCGCTTTACCCGTCAATTCAACAAGGAGAAGGCGCTTGACGAGGGACGAGGGGAGCGCTCTTTTGCACCTTCCGCGCCGTCTGCCGAGGAAGATACGCCGTCTCCGGAAGAGGCGCCGGCCGAAGAAACGCCGGACGGCCCTTCCGATGAAGAGATCGAGGCAGCACTGGCCGAGGAAGAAGCCGCCGAGGCTGAAGCTGCGGAGAAGAAGAAAAAAGCCGCTAAGAAAGCCCATCAGGAGAAGGTTACCCAGGAAGAACGCGCCGCCATAGAGCGTGACCGCGCGCAAAAGGAGTCTGAACTCCGCAACAGGGAAGACCTCCGCCGCATGGAAGACAGGCGTCTTGAAGACGACCGTCTTGCTCAAGATCGCGCCCATGACGCCATGCTGTCCTCCGAGCTATACAAAACGCCTTATGATGAGACCACATCCCCGGAACGATATTATCCCGAATCCCCAACCTACGAGCCTCCCGTTTATGAACGTGCAGACCGTGGGTTTGAGCGCTATCCGGAAGACCGGCATTATGAGCACCCTGCGGAATACCCGCATCCTGCAGACGATGAGGCGCCGTCATATACGCACCCGTCTTATCCCGAATATGAAGACCGTCGTCAGGCTCCGCAGTCTGCTGCAGATAAGCGTGACCAGGAGCTTCGTGACGCTGACCAGCGTGCTCGTGAGGCCCAGCGTCTTGATGAGATGCACCGTGAGCGGGATGCCCGTTTTGAGCGCTACAGAGAGCGTCAGCGGAGCGGCGGCTTCACACGTGAGGAGCAGCAGTTCGGTCATTTCGACTACTCCGCCCGTGAAGGTGAGACGGGTCGTCGTGAACACGGACACTCGGACTACAAGTCCTTCGATTTCCGGGACGATCCCACCTATACAGCTCACGAATACACACCGGGCGGCACGACCCAGCGTCCCATGACCATAGGGTCCATGCCCCGCAACGACGCTCAGCGCTTTTATTCTGCGCCGGCACCCGGCACGAAGTCCGTTACGCCGGAGTATCTGGAGCAGCATCGCTACGAGATGCAGAGCGCCCGCCTCGCCTATGAGCAGGTAAAGGGCACACCGGAAGCCAAGGCTGCCGAGACCCGCTATGAGCAGCTTCGTCACTCCTATGAGACCACCTGCAAGCAGATCCATAACGGCGACCTGGAGGTGTCCCATCCTTCTCCGGTAAACCACGTGGATTTTCAGTCGAGAGCGCATGAGCAGCACAGCCCGTATACTGCGCCGCATTCCTCTACGCAGTATAACTATCTTCCGGGTGGCGGCATAGCCGGCGCCGGTATTTCAGCCGCCGCCCCGACCGGCGCCGTGTCCTACTATAATTCTCATCGGGATACGCCGCCTGTGCAGCAGTACCGCACTCCGGGCAGTCAGATCCCTCCGCAGTACCGCACACAGGGCAGGAATCAGCACCTACCCCACAGCTACCGCCCTCTGTCCAACACGTCCGCCTCCGTCGCCGCCAACCAGCCGCGCCGCGTAGACCCTGTAAATCAGCTCAACAAGGTCATGGCTGCCCGCAACGTTATGTCCCATGACCCCGTGCCCACACCGGTACCTGCCGGCCCGCGGCACTTCTACATCAATGCAGCCAAGTCTGACCCGAAGATGTCTCAAATCAGCGATATCCCCGGCTATTTCCGCAGACAGCAAGAGGCTTCTTTCGGCAGCCGCAAGGCTTACATCCTGAACTCTATGGGCAAAAAGGGCTTCGACCCTTCCGCCCCCGGCAGCATGGGCGGATCCGGCCAGAGCAAAGACGGCGCCTCCAACGGTAACGGCCCGCGCAGAAGCAAGGTAGAGGAGACCTCTGCCGACCTTCTCAACCGCAAGAGCAAGATCCGGACAGAAAGCATCGCCATGCACTACAGCCGGATCATTGCCGGAAAAGCCGAAGGTTACGCGGCCGGCGCCCTCATGATGGCGTCCCGCAAGTTTTATAACATTGCGCAGTCCGGTGAGGATAACGCTCTTCGTACACTGGAGCAGGGCCGTTATTACGGCACGGTGGCCGCAGGCCTTGCCAGTGCCTATATGCACCGCAAGCCCGTCAGCTCCGCGCATGCGATCAAGACATCTGCCAGTCGTGAATTCCGCGAGTTCGGCCGCTTCTCGACCATGAGCAAAAAGCAGCTGACCCACGATATTCATGAGTCATTAAAGGCGAACCGTCAGCTGAAAAACGAGATCCGCGAGCTGACAGCAAAGGGTTCCAGCCTTACTGTGGCAGAGCGTGCCGAGCTTCTGAAAAAGCGTGCTCAGCTTATGGCGAACAGCATGGAGCCCCGTAAGATGCACGGTTACCGCAACATGCAGGCCGCCCATGCACGGGACATTCTCGCCAATAAGCAGATTGAGAAGGCCAGTGAAGGCGGCAGGATCACCACCAAAACGGTACAGAAAGCGATGCAAACGGACTTCAAAGCCCGCGAAGCATCCATGACCAAGAAATTCGGCCATCTGAACCGCATTACGGACCGTTCTTTACGCCTGGAGATCCAACAGCAGACCCAGCTCGGCCGCGTGCTGAAAAAGGAGATAAAGGAGCTGAAAGCCCTCCAAGCCAGCGGCGCGAAGCTGACCGCAGGCCAGGCGAAGAAGCTTCAGGAGCTTCTTAAAAAGCATGAGGCCAACAATAAATATTTACGTCAGCTCCACGGTCTCAAGAAAGCGCGTCTGGAGTCCAATCTCTCCCAGAAAGCGCTCCAGAACAAGATGACCCGCCTGGCGAAGAACCAGGCAGCCATCCGCGGCGGTCTTTATGCGCTGTATGGTATCATTACCCGCCCCATCCGTGATGGTTCGGAGATCGGCGCACAAGGCCTTCTGAAATTCGCCAACGTGGCATCCAACCACTATGTGCATGAATTCGTCAAGCGCTCCATGCGTGCAGCGAAGAAGACCTATCTGTGGGGCGCGAAAATAACCGGCTTCAATAAGACGAAGATCTACACGACAACGTCAGCCAAAGCCAAAAAGGTCTCCACCGCGATGAAGGGCGCCCCGAAAAAGGTGGTAAAAGCCACCGGTCGGGTCGTCAAGAAAGGTGCTATCCATACCTATAAGAATGTGGCGCCGGTAAAAGTCAAGACAGCTGTTACTTCTATCCATAACCGTTATACCGGTGCCAAGGGCGCCCTTGTTGCGTTCAAGGCCAAGACGAAGGAGTGGATCGCCAACACCTGGGTTGGCCGCACCTATTCTTCCGTGAGCCACTTCTTCGGCAAGATCGGCCGCGGCATCAGCTCCGCACTGAACGTGGCGAAAGCTGTCCTTGCAAAGGCAGCCCTTATCATGCTCATCCTCGTTCTTCTGTTCCAGCTCATCACCATGATTGCCGGCAGCGGCGGCAGCGTCAGCGGCAGTATCATTCTGTCCCCCTATGAGGGCCCGGACGGCAAGCTGGACCTCGGCCCCTATTCCGACATTCTGGACGCCGAGTGGGACGCCTATATGGACTCCATGCAGGAGATAGGCGACGAGGGCGGTTTCTATAAAACCGTCATCGACATGGACGTGAACCCGGACAATGTCCGTGAGATCCTGTCCATGATGGCTGTCCGTTTCGGCCAGGACATCGACCTTGACACGAACCCGCAGGTAAAGGAATATCTGCAAGACCTTCTCCGCGCCAGTCACCCATACTGGACGGAAACAGATACCATAACCTGCGACAACATCGATACCTGTACCAATAAAGTAAGGTGTTCAGCCAGTGGCAGCCAGTCCAGAGGCTGTTCGCACGGCCATTGGACTCAACGAACGGGACACGGCACAAGAACCGAAATAGATCCTAAGACCGGCGAATCGAAGGAAGTTTCTTACACATATACGTATCACACATGGACCTGTGATGGCCACTGCGGCGGACACCCCCAGATCACCTTCCATGTAAACACCATTACTTTTGATGCTATCTTCGGTGTGGACCCGCATGGTGCTCCGACATCTTCTTCCGCGACGATGTCCAACGGCGAGTCTCGCGGCAACTACACGATCACGTATTACTGCAACGAGAAGTATCCGCACACCTGTAATGCCGGTCCTCCGTACAAGACAGCCACCGGCGCCGAGCCGACTCCCGGCCGCACAATCGCTGTCGATCCCCATGATATCCCGCTGGGCACCCACGTCTTTATAGACGGCCATGAATACGTGGCAGAGGACACCGGTGGCGCCGTAGACGGCAAGCACATTGACATTTTGGTCAATACCCATGCAGAAGCCTTGCAGAAGGGTACACGGCACAACGTCCCCGTTTATAACATCAAGTATGACGGTGTCAGCATGATGGAGGAGGGCGAGTGGTCCGGCTGGACGGAAGATAACCGTGAATGGGTCATGGCCATTTACGAGCAGGATTGGACTGAGCTCTACTGCGGTATCCCGAACGTCACAGACGCGGTGGGTACAGAAACCGACCTGTCCGGTGTCAAGTTCGTCAACGGCAGCCGCCCCGGCCACCAGTCCATCGTAAACATTGCCCGTAGTCAGGAAGGCCAGGTAGGCGGCAGACCGTATTGGAGCTGGTATGGCTGGGATTCCCGCGTTGAGTGGTGTGCCTGCTTTGTCAGCTGGTGTGCCAACCAGGACGGTGTCCTGAACACCAAGATCCCGAAATTCGCCCTATGCAGCGACGGCGTTGACTGGTTCGCCAAGAGAGGCCAATGGGCAAAACGCGGCGACACGATACCTGTTGCCGGTGATATCATTTTCTTCTCATGGAACTCTAACAGCAAGATAGACCATGTGGGTATCGTTGTAGGTTCAGACGGCTCAAATGTGTATACCATCGAAGGCAATAACCGGGATAAGTGCCGCGCGATATCCTATCCACTCAACAGTCCCGTGATCTATGGTTACGGCCTACCCAACTACTAAAAAGGAGATCTGCTATGAATACCATGAATTCGAACTTTAAACCCATTCGTATCTGCATGGCAGCTGTACTGGCGCTGGTAATGTGCCTGTTCACTGTATCTACCGTTTTGGCAGACCCCACCGTGGAGGACCCCGGTACCACGGGCGAGGACCTCCCCATCGTGGATGAAACCTTCATGGACGACCCGCATGGCGCCTATATCAATCTTGTCGCAGAAGTCCCGGAGGGCTTCCGCGGCAGTGTCAGCGTCATGCTTAGGAATGAGGAGACCGGTGAGATGTACACGATCACTGTGTTCCGCGTCACTTCGTATTCTTCCGATAGTGAGTTGCTTCCTTACGGTAAATACAGTGTAGAGCGAGCCTTTACATCTGAAAACAGTCTTGCTTATGAAGCATTTGTTGATGAGGACAGCATTGATCTGACGTCCAACTACACGCTTCATGCAAAGGTAGTTCACAATGAGGCCGGTCAGGCCTATATTGACGGCAATTCCGACGTCGATAAGAGGCCGTCTGACAACACTGCCGGCACGGATACTTCCACCGGCGCTTTAGAGCCGGACGATAGCACTGGCACTGACCAAACGCCCGCGCCGGACAAAGACAGCAAAGCAGACCAACAGCAAAATACTCCGGCAGATGACCAGCCGGAGTCCAAAGGTTCTGTTGTGGCGTATGTTCTGAAGGTTATTCTCGGCACAGCAGTGTTTGTAACCATCGTATTCGGTACTGTCTATATCGTGCGTAAGAAGCAAGGTCTCTAATGACCCTTTACGGGGCGGCCCAGCCATATATTTTTTGGCATGGCCGCCCCTTTTTTACACCTGTCTTGAAAAAACGAAAAATTTTTGGGGAAAACGGCGCTCCGGGCGTATATAGCTTATAGAAAGATTTTTAAGGAGGGCACGCAAGATGCCGAACGAAGTTATGATTTCCTTTCAGGATAAGCAGGCGATCTTAGACGCCGCCAACAAGCATTTCTTTGTCGAGGAAAACAAGGACGCTCCGGGTCATTATTCTATTCAGCTGTATGGTGACTATCGGGACACCAACGAGTTCCTGCTCCAGACCGCCTACGATAACCGCGACAACGCCGAGAACATCCTTCCGTCCCTGACAGACGAGATCCAGACCGCCTGGGAGGAGACAGTATCGGACGCCGCATACGACATTCTTCTTGAAGCCGGTTTTGACCCGGGAGACGGCGCCTTTGACAGCCAGCGCGAGTGGTTTTACGAAGCCTTCTCCATTGACCCGCCTGTTAAGGACTATCTGGACCAGGACATGAAGGTCAATATCATGCTGAGTACGCCGCTGGACCGCAAGGAGGACGACTCCACGCCCTTCATGCTCAAGGAAGCCCTTGCACACTTCACCGGCGCCGGTAAGCTGTCACGTGACCTTGAGGCCAATATCAACTCCCAGGCGGAGGCGGATGAGATCATCCACCAGGACAGCATGGTCAAGCGCCTGGTGGAGCAGCAGGGCTACACCATGGACGACCTGAGCGCCGTGGCAAAGGACTACTTCCACGACTGCTATGGAGAAGACGGGCAACCCGAATCTTTTACATTCAGAGATGAGAACGGTGAGAAGATCTCCTACGACAAGCGCTTTGAGATGTTCACCGCAACGCACAGCAAGTTCCTGTCCACCGTTTGTCAGGAGCTGGACAACATGGGTTACTCCTTCGGTGTCGTCACGGTGCTGGCCAATATGAGCATGAACGACTACGCCAAGATGCTGCAGCAGGGCAGTGAGGTCACCATGCCGAAGGGATGCATGCTCGGTGTCTTCGCTCCATGGAACGGCTCCGGCTCCGTCCTGGAGATCGAGCTGGACAAGGATCTCACCTTTAACCGCGAGGACATCTACGATGTCCAGATCGAGGGTGTTAAGCCCGACCAGGGCTATACGGTGGACCAGACCTATGGTCTCGTTTCCAGTGCATGGCAGAAGCCGAAGGCTATTGAGGTCAAGACCCAGGAGCGCAAGCCCGCCCTGGACCAGCAGATCCAGAGCGCCAACGCAAAGACCGCGCAGCCGGCAGGGGAGAAGACCCCCGCTATCCGGCAGGAGCGCTGAAAGGAGCTGCATTTAAGATGGCAGAGTACAATGACATCCTGATTTTCGGCGTCCGCCGCACCGCGCAGACCGGAGACACCGGCTTCATTGTAACGCCGGATGAGTTTGGACAGATGCTGGGCGACGCCCCCGCTACGCTGCTGGAGGAGATCCGCAGCGCCCGCGAAGCCTTCGGCGACAGCGTATGGGCCGGCTTCGACAAGGACGGCGATACCTACTCCGTCCGCATGGTCAAGATGGTGGAGGACATCAGCAAGGACATTACCGGGTCAGCCGCTTACATGGCAAAGAGTATCAGCAGCTACGGAGACGTACCGTTTGCCTTCCCGACACAGGCGACCCGCGAGGAGCTGTCGAAGTTCCTTGAGCCGGATCTTCGCCTGCCGTCCGACCGCATCGACCATAAATCAGACCTCTACAACTACAATGTAGCCTTTATTTTCCAGTCCTGCGGTCTTCTCCATGTGGAGCGCCGGCGCCGCAGCGTCACGCAGGGCGAGGCGGTGGTCGTGGCCGGCAGCAATTCAGCCATGATTCACTACGGCGACAACATTTACTTGCCCAGCCCCACGGAGCTGAAGCGTCTCGGGTCTTCACTGTCCGAGCTCTCGGCGTCATACGGCCCCATTATTGACGGCTGGGTCAGCCGCTATTCGGATTCGTACCTTCTCCAGAGCGCACTCCGAAATCGCCCCGTCCTTATCCGTGCCGCCATCCGTTCCGAGAAGCTGCAGCCCCTGAGAACCGCAGCGGCTCTGGACACTCTCATTTCCGGCGCCCGCAGCCGCACGAATACGGCTGAGCAAACGCCCCCGAAAGACCTTTCCCGCTGATGCTATTAACCAACCATGTACGACGATGAAAGGAGTATGAGCTATGAGTCGAATCATGCATTACCACGGCGACGACATCGCAGATTATTACATCTGCCGGGATGAACACGCAGAAGCCGAGCATCAGGCCAAGTTCTACCTGGAGTTTGATGTCGGCACCGGCACCTTCAACACCTCCCGCATTCAGCGCTTTGAGACGGTGGATCAGGCGCAGCATTTCTGTGATCTTCTTATCAAGAAGCGCGACCTGACAGATATTATGCGCCAGGCTCTGGACGCCGAAGCGGAGCACCGCAACGCTGTTAAGGCCGAGGGCAGGGCGGAGTTTACCAAATTCATGGACAAGATCACCGGTCTGGGCGTGTCTCCCAAGGACGTCCCCGGCCTGATCAATGCCTTCAATAACCTTGGCGACTACGCCAGATGGATGCTGGTCAGCCCCAACTGCGTCCACGACTACGCTGTCGCCCACCCCCAGCCGGATATCTCGCAGGACACGTACATGACTCTGGGCGAGTACATGGACACGTTCCAGACGGACGTAGATGTCTTGGTGGTAGATAAGGATACCGGCGAGCACGTCTGTCCCGCCATCTGCTATTTATCCCAGGAAGAACGCAGCAGCCGTGACCTTGTTTACTCTCCGTCTGAAGAGTGGCTTCGTTCTCTGCCCATATCCAGCGTGAACAAAGACAACGGCGCTCCGCTGGCTATTGTGCAGACGGATCTCGCCCGTGACCAGGTAAGCTTCCTTCTGGGCCGTCGTGAGGGCTTTGACGACCCGGAGAAATGGTCCCTTCTCTTTGACAGAGCCAAGTTCGCCGAGGCGACCTTTGAACAGCGCATGGACTATTTGAAGAACGGCACCCCGTTCGACGTCCCCTTCGACGGCAGCTGCATGGATGCGGCAGACCCCCGTCTCCGCGCCGAGCTGTGCCGCTTCCTCTCCGAGCACGAGACGGTAAATATTATAAATCCCATTCAGGGCCCGTATCGCTTCAAGTCTATGGCGGCGTATGCCCTGGTTCAGCCGGCAGAAAACCTTTCCGGCTTCGAGTTCTGTGATGTGCCTCTTAATATGACAAAACCGGGCAAAGGCCTGTTCAGCACCATTGACGGCAAGGTCTTTTGTGCCGAGCACGCCGCCAACCAGTCGCAGGAACCCTCCACCCTGAAGGATAAGATCAAGGATACCGGAAAGGAACTTTAAGCTATGAACGAAAGAACCGAGGAACGCCGCGAGCGTTTAGACCGCACGATTGCCCTGGCGGACATCGAGCGCATGGAGCGCATGCTCCGCTCTACTACGGGCAATCACGACATGGAGCAGCAGCTCAAGTCCTACAAGGCGGAGCTGCACGGTGAGGTAGACCAGGCCCGTCTGGCCGCCATGATGATGCATCTTGAACAGATGGACCGTCAGCTGCAACAGCGCCAGCGGCAGAGGGAAGAGGAGCAGGCCAAGGAGCAGACCCCGCTTGAGAAGCTGGGCAAGACCTTCTCCGGTGAAATGGGCCGCTGAGGAAAGGAGAGCGCTATGAAGACTGTTATTCAAAAAGAGGACGTGCTCGAAAAAGCCATACGAACCCGTTATTACTTCGACATTCAAGGAATCCTTGACGCAATGCAGAAGGACGGCTTGATCAAGCCGGATGGTACCCTCTACAGTCTTTTTCTTCGCTCACGGGCGGAGGGCAAAGACTGCTATCAGACGGTCTGCGACATCCTGGAACACACAGAGGAACTTTCTCTCGACCGCGCCAGGTTCAAGGCAGTTGCTTCCCGCATGGAAGAACTGGAGAGCATGCAGAAGACATCCCCGGTTGATTTTCAGCTCGCCTACGACATGCTGTACCTGAAGGGCGAGCTGGACCTGGCGCCGCCCCTTACCAACGGCGAACTGTATACGCTGGCCTCCAGAGCCCGTGAGATGGATGTCTCCAGCAGCTGCTGCTATCTCCATGCCGAACGGGTAGAAGCCGTCCGAGTGCTTATGGAGTTCGGTACGGAAGCTCCCCGCCGCATTGAGGGTGTTCCTGCTATGGATGCGGACAAGATGCGCTCTTTCCTCCAGTCCTGCGACATGAAGGTATTTGCTACCCTTATCGACTGTGTTGCCGAGGAAAACGAGCGCTTTTACGGTGAAGACGGCTTTGACCTTCATTCTCCCGTCTATGCGGACGACCTGTCCGCCCTCAATGCCGCTCTGACGTCCGCCATGGAGCAGAGGCCGTCCCTGTCGGCACAGATCTCCAACGCCGCACAGCGTACAGCCGCACAGTCGGCTGAACCCACACTCACGCAGAATATGGAGCGCTGAAAAGCGCTCCATACCAAAAAGGAGGAAACAACCATGATAGACAATCTTCGTGAATTATGCGAGGTTGTGACCAACGTAGCAAACCGCATCATAGAGGTCGCCACGGGCAATACCACCAGTGGCAAGTATTACGTGGATTACGATGCTTTTTCCGATCTCATCAGCCACGAGGACTACCTGCAGTACGCAGATCTCATTGAATCCGAGCTGTATGGCAGGGAGGAGATCCTGGACCTGGACCGAGACGGCGAAGAGTTTGACGTCAACTGCGGCCTTGCATGGTGCAAGAACTACGAACCGCTGCCGGAAGAGGACTTTTCCTACGGCTATCTGGACGTCCGCCCGGCGCCCAGTTTGTCGCATCTGGCGGACATCGGGAGAGCAACTGTAAATCACCTGGTCACGAAAGGCCCGTTTGCCAATCTTTACAGAGAAGACCTTGGCGTCACGGAGGCAGATAAGGACTATGTGAAGGCCTATCAACAGACAGACTCTCAGACCTTTACGCATGTCCCTACGCCCATGCCGGGCCTGCCCGGCAACTGGTTGAGCTATGAAAATATGCTGATCCAGTCCCAGCAGCGCCGTCAGGAGGGCAGCCAGCCTATCTTCCAGTGGGCATTCAACGTGTGCGGTCAGGACATTTCTGACCCCGCCCTCCGTGAACAGCATCCGCAGGAGCTCCAGATCCTGAAGGACAGATTGAAGCTGCCGAACCACGCCCCCGAGTTTTCCCGTGTCGGCGCTTTTCTGTACGGTAAGCCCGCTCTCGTTTACATTTTCGACCGCGAGCATGACCTTTCGCATGACCACCTGTCCGTATTTCATGCCCAAACCGCCATGATGGCCGCCCATCTGAAAAAGGCGCTGGAGCACTACAACGTGAACATCACATACGGTATTGAGACCGGCGACCCCACAGATAAGTATCACCGCCCTGCAGACGAGATACTGGCTTTTGTCCCTGCCGACGCAGACCCGGCGAACATTGCGCAGTTTGAGAAGGACTTTTCAAAGACCCTGGCGGAGATGCCGCTTACCCAGGATATGTCCTGGGTGGATGAACAATTTATAACGGCTCTGAAGGCGATCTCCGGATATGCGGCCAAGCCCATTGGCCATTGGCTTTCCGAGCACCTAGACACGTGGCCGGACGTGGCCGTCCGCGCCTGTGAGCAGTTAGGCGCTCGTGTGGGTGAACTGCAGTCGGACATTCTTGCTGCCCGTAATATAGGGGACGAGAAGCGCCTGGAGAGCCTGACGTCTTATTGCAGCTTCACCGCAGATGCTTCCAAGGACTATCTGGAGGACTGTCTCAGCGCGGCTGATAGGATCGTTCGTATGGACTTCAGTTCTCCCGTCGTGCTGTTTACAAACCCGCACGGAGAAGGGCATAAGCACAGTCACGGAGATCGTTTCTCCATCCCGTCCGGCAAGCTGAAGGCCATGCTCCCGGACCTCGGTTACGATGCTGATACACCGCTGGTAGACTTCCTGAACAGTTACACCCCCGATGTTGCCAAAGAGGCCCAGGCACTGGTCAAGGCCCAAGAAGAAAAGGCAAAGCCCACTTTGGCCCAGCAGATGAAGGACGCAGAGAATCGCCGTCAGGACCCGGGCCAGCAGGATAAGGACCGTGGCCCTGAGCGCGGCGACTAAATGAGAGGAGTATCCGGACTATGGGTATGAAGATCACCCGCAGCATTTACGGTAAGAACCAGGAACTGGAGCTTACCCGAGATGAACTGAAGAAGGCGTATCAGGAATATGACTTCCTCGTCGCCCGCGAACAAACAGAGCGCTTCCTGCTGAATAAGAAAGGCGTCCGTTCTCTGGACGCCTATGAGGACGTTATCAACCGCTGCGTGAGCACATACCGCAAGAACCGTCAGGGCGGTAAAGACACTGCCGCAGCGCTTCTGGACGCCATTGAGGACAATTTCCGTTATAGGGAGCTGACGCCCACCGGTCCGGTGGAGCTTTACCCCGGCTTCATCAGCGCGGAGAATTTCGAGCAGGCGCCTGACCGTATTTGTTTCTGTCCCCACGGCATGGCGCTCAATCGCGAGCATCACGGCTTCACCGGCGCTGATTTTCTGTCTCTGACAGACCGAAACCGGTATGCAGCCAAGGCGCTTTTCCGCTTCTGTACCGGCGAGGGCTGCTCCATGCAGCCCCAGTACGTCATGAAGAACCCTGCGCTGGCTTCCAAGATCCGCGAGATAGGGAAGCAGCTGGAGCTGAAGGATCGTTCCTCTCTGGAGGATGTGGAGCACCAGCGCTCCTGGCAGCGAGACCGCGCCGCCGCCATTTTTGAGACGCTGGAACGCGAATTCGGCAGCGAGCCGGACGAACTGTCTCTGGCGCTGGACATCCGTTATTTCATGCGTCAGAAGGACGCGCTGGGCCTTTCCGTGCAGGATGCAGCTCTGCTGTCCCAGCGCCTTTCACAGACAGAACAGAGCCATCCCGTTTCTCACGGCATGCTTCTGCAGGCCGTCTGTACGATCCTGAAAAGCGGCATCGACAGGGAAGAGTACCCCGTCCTGCCCTCTATGGATAAGGACGCCGCTCGGAAGCTGCTGCTGACAGCGGATCAGACCGTTTTTGAGTTGGCCGTCTCCTTCGTGGCCACCGCGCTCCAGCGTCGGGCCGCCCATGAAGCCGCCTCCAAGCTTCTTACGGAGGACTACACGCCGCTCTACGATGCGGCAAAGGCCATTTCCGAGTCAGATAAGCCGGCTTTAGACGATCAGATGAAGGTAGCGGAAGCGAGGACATCGCCCCGCCCTACATCAGCTCCCGTGCCGGATGCGGCGCGGGAGCAGTGAGCTGAGACAGAAAGGAGCCCACAGACTATGACATTTGAAGAAGTGTATCAGGAAGCATTATCCAAGACTATGGCAGCCGTCTCCTCCACCCAGACTCTCCGCGAGAGCTTCAGCGACGTATGCGTTGAAGTCCCTCTCTGTCCTTTGAGCCACAACGACATGGTCGTTATCTGGGGCGAAGAGAACGACAATAACGAAAAGTTCTATTCCTTCTCCGTCTACTCCACCACCCCGGACGGCCAGCAGGACAAGCTTCTGCGCAAGACGTTTTCCGCGGATATGAGTACGGAAGCCTTCCGCCAGGGCATTTTTGACCTCATGAGCATGTACAAGAACTTCAAGCGCGAGGGCCATGCCCGCTCCACCGCCTCCATGCATGAAGGCGACTGCGGCATCTCCCTAAACGGCAAAGTCTTCTCGTTGGAGGAGGTCTGCCGCGCCCTCGGCGTAGACCCCGGCGCCCAGCCCAACGTCAGCCTGTGCATCGGTGTCAAAGCGGGCGTGTTGAAATCCTCGCTCTGTAATGAGGACCCGGACTATCCCGGTATTCGTACCGAGCTTGCGCTCCCTCCGGAGGCAGAATCCGTAGATATCATGCTGACCATCACGGAGCAGCCCCGTTCAGAGGACGAGCACGAGCCTGTCCGCACCTTCGGCTACAACCGCGACGACGAGTATTTTCTCTATTTCGATGCCGACACCCGCCCGGACAGGGAAGTGGAGGACGCCCTTCGCCGCCCATCTGTCACAATAGGCGGCAATCCCAACCTCCCCGCGGACGTGTATCAGGAGAACAACATGGTGCGCTACCACATGTCCCCTGCCCCGGAGGAGACGAAGGAAAAGCCCGCGCTGAGCACGCTTATCTCAAGCGCTGAGAAGGTAAAAGCTGCGCCTGCAGCCCCGGACCGCACCACCGCCCGGGAGATGTGAGCCAAGGTCAACACCGCCGTCAGCCCCGCCGCTCCAGCATGCGAGAGTAAGCATACACACGGCATATACACACAACACATACACATAGAACACACATACCCAAAGAACAGGGAGGGACCCATATGGCAAAGAAAAGACTTCTGGTTGACATGGACGGCACACTGGCGCGTTTCCATGACCAGGCAAATTATCTGGAGCGAATGTTTGAAAAGGACTTCTTCCGTGAGCTGGAGCCTTTTGCAAACATGGTGGAGGGCGTCCGCCAATTCATGCAGGACCACCCGGACGTAGAGGTATTTATCGTCTCCGCCCGCGTTATCGGCGAGCCTCCGTACTGTGAGGTGGAGAAGAACGCATGGCTGGACCGCTACCTGCCGGAGATCGACAGAGAGCACCGCATTTTCACGGACATCGGCCATTCCAAGGCGGAGTATCTGCCGGGCGGCGCCACGAAGGACGACTACCTGCTGGACGACTACAACAAGGGACTAAACCTATTTATGTACGATGGCGGCAGCGCTATCAAGTGCCATAACAATATCAACCAGCGCGGCCTCGGCGCCTATGGCGGCGAGAAGGGCCAGTTATGGACCGGCGCCATGGTCCATGTGGACGACCGTCCTGAGATGATTTCCGCAGAGCTGGCCCAGAGCATGGGCCTCAGCTACGACCGCAAGAAGGTCTTTAATACGTATGCAGCCTATGAACCCGTCTTCCAGAATTGGAGCCAGGAGAAGAAGGACGCATTTATCGCGCCTGAACGGGAAGCTGCAGAAGGGTCCCTTCTGGACCAGATCCGCTTCTATTCCTTCGATCCCCATTTTAAGAACCTGTCGTTCCCCGGCATGGCACCCGGTGAGACGATCAACATCCCTTACCATAAGGCCCAGGCCATCTGCATGAACGAGTTTGGCACAGACGACCTGGACAGCGTGCTGCGCGATTCCCGTGGCGCCTTCTGTGAAGCCCTGCACGACACGCTGGACCATGAGGGTAAGGCCCTTGTTGGGCAGCTGCATTATTTGTATACCAGCGGCAAGGTCGGATACACAATGCAGTATTACGATATGTCCGCCATGCAGGCGGAGATCGACGACTCCCGCAACTGCGGCCGCCCCATTGATGTGCAGTGGATTATTGAGCCGCCCAAGAAACCCATGAAGGAAATGAGCATGCTGGAGCTGGCAGAGACATTCCTTTATGAATACGGCTACGATGAGGAGCTTTCTCTTGACCTGGCAGACGCCTGCCTTAAAGATGCCGCCTCACGCACCGCAGCAGACAAGAAGCTGCTGGAGGGTCTGCACTTCCTCAGTGTGGACAAGAGCGACATGCGCCTGAAGGACTTTGTGGATGATCTCCTGTACCCCAACGCCTATCCCGCTAAGCCCGGTATTGATACGCTGATCTCCAAGGCGAAAAGTGTCCTGTCCGAGCAGTCCAATCCGGTTCCCGGCAAACCCGGTAAGGGCCGCGACTAAGCCGCCCAGCAGGGGAGAGGGGAGGGAGTTTCCCTCTCCCCTGAATTGTTTTCTCCGAAAACTTTTTGGGAAAACCGGCGCTTCGGGCGTATATAGCTTATAGAGAGATTTTAAAAGGATGGTAACTTCCATGGCAGATATAAATCGCAGCAATTTCTACGACCTGAACCGGCTCAAGCAGATCCCCATCACGGACGTTGCCCAGCGTCTGGGCGTCGCCCTGGAGCGCCGTCACAACGGCACATGGTGCAAGGTCCGTAAGGAGAGCGTGCCCTCCACCATCATTCATACAGAAAAGAACACGTTCTATGACTTCGGCACCAATACAGGCGGCGACGTCATCTCATTTGTGGGCTATGTCGCGGAGCTGGAGCGTAAGGACGCCATCCGCCAGCTGGCGGAGATGTATCATATTGAACCTATGAACCCCCGCACCGGCATGGCTTCTTCTGAGCTCACCGACTGGGAATACATGCAGATCGGGATATATGGCGACCTGGCTACCAAGAACTTCGACTTCGACATGGAGCGCATGCCCATTGAGCGCGTCTATGAGATCTCCAACACTTATGCCATGCCCATGAACGAGCTGAAGAAAAAGCATACAAAGACGTATGAGCGCATCATGCGTCAGAAGGCGCTGCCGTATGTCCGGGAGCTTCGCAACAGCTATTTTCTCCACGTCTGGGACCGCTATCAGATGGCGCAGGCGGTAGGCAGCCCCCAGCTTTTCTATGAGGGCGACCTGCAGAGCGCCTTCGCAGACGATCTCCGCGAGCTCATCGGCGCCGAGCGTATTTTAGCCCGCGCCGTAAAGGACACGTCCATTAAGCTGCGCGACGCCAGGGAGTACGATCCTGTCAAGGACCTGGAGCTCCTGTCCAACGGCGAAGTGAAGCCCGGTTTGAGCACAGTTAATTACGATGAGATCCAGGCCGCCTCCAAGGAGACCGGCTGTCCTGTAAAGTATCGGACAATGGATTATATGGCTTATATAAATTCCGACCTGTCCCAGCATTTCCATTCTGCCTTCTTCAAGGCCGGCAAGGTCATTGTGGGTTTTCTGGATAAGGATTGGAAGGACTTGCAGCCCCTGATCGAACAGAAGAAGCCTTCGCTTTCAGACAAGCTGCAGGCCGCAGAATCCATTCAAGCGGAGCGTAAGGAGAGCACTCCCGTTCGCAGTCAGGGGCAGGAGCGTTAAGAGAAAGGAGCTATGACTATGCAGATCACGAAGGAGAATATCGGCGATGTCCTGTGCCTGTATCAGACCGGCACATGCATCCGCATTGAGGATGTCACAGACCGGTACATATATTATCAGCAGGAATACGGCTCCCGCTATGCCACTCACGAGTTCGCGGCCGACGCACTGCGTGTAGAGGACCCTGCCCGCATTGCGGCCTTTGACCGCAACTACGAGCTGGGTCACGCTCTGGAATCTGCGGAGCTTGCGGCGCTGAAGACCATTCTGGATGGTCTCCATACACCGGAGGAGGTCCAAGAGGCTGATGTTACGCTGAACAGCATTCGTGCGCAGCAGGAGCATTTACATGAGCGTCTGGACCGCGAACGTGCCGCAAGCACTCCCGGCCCGGAATTGGCGAGAGCGTTTGCCGCCCAGCTCTATGAGATGGGTACCGGCTCCCATGATACGCTGTTCGGCCACAGAGTAGAGAACTGCAGTGGTTTCTCCGGCACGTTCTGTATAGACGGCAAGAGTTTCTCCTATGACGGCGCCGTGACCTATATGAGCGCTGTTAAGCACATGAACATTCCACAGAGACAGCGCCTGGATGAGCTTATTTCTTCGGCCAAGGGACGTGTCAACAAGAACCCGTTCACGATCCATCCGACTCCGGTGACGGAGCATGACCACCGGTGATGTCCCTCCATGTAATATTCAGTGTGCCGTCCCGCCGCTGCCCGTCCTGGTGTGCAAGCAGCTCCCGCATCTGCTCCAGATCCTTTTTAATGGTATAGGCACTGAGCTTCTTGTAATGCTGTATTTCCGAAATGTCCCGCAGATAGTGGTATACCCGGTTCTGCCCCTCCTTTGAGAGCTGCTGGTATATTTTTGCCAGTAATAAGGTCTGCCGTATTTTCATCACGATCTGCTCCTCCTTCATGGAGGAGAACTCCGGGTAGATGAACTGCCAGGGCGGAACGACAAATATCTCGCAGAGCCTGCGCAGTGTCTTTATTTTCAAGTTCTGCACCATCCCGTTTTCATATTTCTGTATCGTTGATTTTCCAACGCCCAGCTGTTTGCCCAATTCCGCCTGCGTCATACCCGCCTGCTCCCGCAGGATCTTTATGATGTCTCCGGTATGCATGTTGACCCTCCTTTCTTCGAGTCTGTACCTGAAAAGGATACTATGCTTCTGCCTGTGGTTCCAACAAGTACATCCCATGTTTTTCTTGCCAGATTTTGTAGTGTAATTTTACGCTACTTTCCCTTGTCAGAGCGTATTCCGTCTCCATATAATATTACCGTTGCAAGCGTATTTTATCAGATAGCATGTCCAGATAAGGTATCGAAAAATTACACCCCAGAAGGGAGGAGACATATATGCCTCATCTCCTTAAACTGACAGACGAGGAACGCAGCGAGTTTTTACGCCGTGCCATACGCCGCAAGAGCCGTTACCGCATCCCGGAGGAGGGGTTGGATCACATTCTTTCCCGCCTGAATATACAGAGGCCATACGTGCTCAAGACGACGACCCGTCCCGAGAAGTTTTTGAATATCGTCACAGCCGAGCGCATCGCCACGGGTAAGCACTGTGTCGTAAGTGAGATCATTCCCATTTACGGTACATTTACACCCGGCTATTTCGAGCGCCTGTCGCCGCAGCCGCCCCGCGCCGTCACCGGCTTCATAGACGCCCGCTACAACGCAGCCGCTGTGAAGATAGCGCTGTTTCGCAGCGGAACAAACAGTGCCTTCGCCACATACACGTTGGCGCTTTATGAGGCGCCGCTTGGCGACAGGAGATAGTTTTTGCCTGTGTCCTTGCAGGAAGGCGCACATTCGCAGGCATTTTTTGAAAATTATTATTGTTTTTTGGAAATTACTACTTGCGCTATTCTTTCCATTGGGGTATAATGTTGCCATCATAAGCTAAGGAGGGTCATGGATATGAGTAATGAAAAGAACGCGCAGGAGCGCAAGCATATTCATCCGGTAGACCGTTATATAGACATCTCCGGCACGGACAGGTATGGCCATGGCAAGGCACACATCGCGTTGGTTTATGGCACTCGATATGACGATGAGAAGGGCACCACGGTGGTCCACCGCGAGATCAACATCCCGCCCAAGCCCATCGTCATGATCAGCCAGCACGCTGGCTATGCCAATGTGCTGCTGGACTTCCTGTCCAACGACGATGAGGATCTTCGTCAGGCATGGGATCTGCTGCAGGAATACAGCCGTCCCGAGAACAGCGTGGCCTGGTCCGATGAGGAATACGAAAACCATGTATACGTGGATGAAGACGGCAATGAGCAGCCCATTTACTTCCCCTGTATCGACCTGATCCTCAGTCCGGCAGGGAAGGAGACTGAATATCAGATCTGCGGCTTCAACCCTGCTTTTTATACATTGCAGCCCAACGGCCCGGATGGCACTCCCTCCGTTCTGCAGCTTACGTTCCCCGAGGAATGGATAGTCGTTGCAGAGGATATTGATCCTGTTGACTACGGTAACATTGAGCGTGAGATCAAGGAGGAAGATGACGCCGAGCTTATGCGTGGCAGCGTCCAGCCTGGCACCGCCGAATAGCAGTTATTGACAGCCTCGCCTCATATGGAGAGATGGCCGAGTGGTCGAAGGCTCTGGCCTTGAAATCCAGCGATGTGAAAGCATCCGTGGGTTCGAATCCCACTCTCTCCGCCATAGCAGGCGCTCCAAGGCTGTCCTGTCTGTCGCTCTCCCTCCGTCCCGCCTCCTTCGCGGGCGGGCCGGAAGGTCAGCGCTTCTATATGGGATGCGCGGGTTCATGTCCCCGCGCATCCGACTAAGGGTCGTATTGGTCTGGCGGTGTCTACCCCCACCCCCAGCCTCCTTGTTTCGGCTCACGCCGCAGTGCCTTTCCCCACGCTGCGGCGCAGACGCCACTCTTCCCCCACCGGTCTTACGACTCTGCCGGTAAAAGTCCCGCTGAAAACTGCGCTTGTCTTGATGCGTCAAGGCCGGTATGACCTGAAGGGAATGGGAGCTATGTGTTTTCGGACCATAGTTGCCGGCAGCGTGTGACAATTTAAGCGGGCACTCTTTCCATGGCCGCCCTGTGGTTTCTTTTCTTCTTTCATATCGCAGGGCGGCCTATTCTACTTAACACGCCGCTGTGGTGGAATGGCAGACACTGGGGACTTAAAATCCTCTGATAGCAATATCGTTCCGGTTCAAGTCCGGTCAGCGGCACCATATTTGGTATCGTAGCTCAGTCGGTAGAGCAACGGACTGTTAATCCGTGGGTCGCAGGTTCGAGCCCTGCCGATACCGCCAATTCAACGTGGACACCGCAAGTGGATAGCGTTTAGCGGAACAGTCGTTTGGGTGATGCGAAGTCCTGAAGCAAGCCCCTCAAGCCTCGATGCTGTAATTGCGGATGCAGGATGAGCACCCAAAAGCGAGGCGCTTGATCATCCACCCCACGAGTGCGAGAGCCGACTATCGCAAGATAGCGGAGGTATTCAATACCGGCTGTACAAGTCGGCTGCCGGTTCGATCCCGGCCTCTCGCCTCCTTCCGGGTTCCTCCCGTTTTGCTGACAGCTTATCGGGTAAAAAGGCCTTGGGTATTTGAGCCGGCAGATCAATGCCTATTCACACAGGGGTGTCGCCAAGCGGCAAGGCAAGGGACTTTGACTCCCTCATCCGTTGGTTCGAATCCAGCCATCCCTGCCACAGGTGAGTGATGCAAGGGTATGCAGAGACGGCAAGTGCTGCAAAGGGAAATCAACACGATTGGCGTTAAGCAAGGTCACGCCAGGCGTTAAAGCTGCCGCCGCAGCAAACTGCCGCCCCATCCACTCACATGAGATCATGCTGGTATAGCTCAGATGGTAGAGCGGCGCATTCGTAATGCGCAGGTCGCCGGTTCGATCCCGGCTGTCAGCTCCATTCGGGTCTTTAGCTCAGTTGGTCAGAGCAGGCGGCTCATAACCGCCCGGTCCCGGGTTCAAATCCCCGAAGACCCACCATTTACCAACAGTAAGTCTTGCGCAAGCGCCATTTTCCAGGTAAGAGCCGTGTACCGACCCCGCCCGCAAGCAATTGGTATTCCTTATACATATATTTTTAAAGACGGAGGCGAAAACCATGGATATTCAAGCGCAAGCTGATCTGCAGCAGATGCGTGATACTGTGCAGCGTATCTGTGCGGAATATGGCCTTTACGGCAATATATATTACCGTGAAGCCAGCCGCATTCCGTACAGCGATAAGAACCGCCTGTATATCATAGCGGGCACGGACCCTGCTATAGGTAAAGAACCGCCTCCGGACCGTTTTTGTCCGGACTTCATCATCCGCCGCAGGGAGCAGAACGAGAAACTGTTTTACCCCGACGTCTGGGCCTATGACCTGACCGCTCACAGCGACCAGATGAAAGCCGCGGAGGAGCTGGTAGAGTTCTGCCGCCATTCCGAGTTCCTGTCCACGATCTACAGTGAGCACGGTCTTCCTCTCCCGGAGAAGATCCGTGAATCGGAGATGCGTCAGATCATGGTACATCGGGACGCTTCTCAGAACTTCGACCTGACCGTCCCGGTCATGCAGAAATCCCGAGAAGCGCTGAATTGGTTTTTCAAGCGCGAAAAGAGCACCGGTTTCCGCCGTCGCTGGCTGGACTTTTTCCGCAGCGACAAATTCCCGGACGACAAGGGCCCCATCGCCAAGCTGAAAGCGTATTTCCGGTACCGGCGCAAAGACCCTCGCGTCTCTCTGGAACAAATGATGGAATTCAACAGCGACATCAAGAAGCTGGAGATGCAGGAGCATGAATACAAGCTGTGGTCCGACTACCTGGCAAAGCACTATCCCGAAGTGACCTACGTGGAGGGCGACAAGGACGTGGTGAACCACGGCGTGGATAAGCCCGGTGATGAACCGTTAAAACCTTTCGGCCGCCGTATCACCGGTGAGGAATTCGCCGTTATCCGCAAGGAGCGTTTTGCCGAAGAGGGCTGGGACTGCCTGGCAGATGTAAAGCCCTCCTACTGGGAGTTCCGTGACGTGTACTACAAGGAGGCGGACGCCGCTCTGGTGGCCGAGGCCTATCACGCAGTCACGCTGCAGTATGCTAAGCCGGACGACCTGTCCACGCTGATGTGCAACGGTCCCATTGAGATGATGGACATCTCCTGCTCAGACCTGATGAATTTTGTCAGCCTCTCCAAGGCCAATGGTCTTCGTTTCTACTTTGACCTCCACGACGAATTTGATACTCCGTCCCTGGACAAGATCCATGTCATATACAACCGCAGCCAGCGCGACATATTAGACGGTATCACAGACCGCATGATCTCAGACAAGGTGACCTATTCCCACCTCATCGACGAAGCGGACCGCCCGGCCCTGCAGGACATTATCCTCCATGCAGAGCAGCTGCAAGGCCCGTCCAAACCGAGAGAGATAGGGGACAGAGGGCCTGAAATATAAACAAGGAGGAACCAAGCATTGAACGAAAACAAGAAAGAAGAAAAGAAAAAGGAAAGCAAGCTCCATTCGATTTTCAGTTGGGTACTGCTTATCGTAATGGCTGTCCTGTTGGTAGTCACCATCTTCCGCGTCGCTGAATCCAGGAAGACCGGTGAAGGGGTATTCCTGCTGGGCTATCGTCCGGTACTGGTACTGACCGGCAGTATGGAACCATACATGATGACCAACGGCGTCGCCCTGACGAAAGAAGTAGACTCTCTGGACGACATCGCCGTAGGTGATGTTGTGACATACCACGTCATGAATGACAACGGCAAGAAGCTTCTGATCACCCACCGCATCATCGCCATTGATAACGGCCAGATCTATACCAAGGGCGACAACAACAACGTGGACGATGGCTTCCCTCTGTCCATTGACAACATTGAGGCCAAGGTCGTCGGCGTATTTAACGGCACCGCCTGGCTGGTGGCCAAGTGGCAGACCACAATGGGCAAAGTCATGCTGATCTGCTTCGTAGTCGCCATCGTTCTTCTTTGCTACACGCTGAAAACATGGCGTGCCGCCAAGCGGGCAGAGAAGGAAGCTCCGGTCGCAACGGAAGATACGCCGGTCATCGACGCAGAATTTACGGAGATCCCCGCGTCTGCTGAATCCTCAGCACCGGAAACACAGGACGAACAGAAGGAATAGAAACCCGTATACTGTATTAAAATAGGTCAGGGTTGCCCCTGACCTATTTTGTGTTATATGTGCAAAATATCTAATTTTAGCGGTGCAGTTTCTGCAACAATCACGGAATTAACAAACTTCATATCTATTATTGCGTTTCAGGAACGTTTTTCTTGATTTTATTTCCGCTTTGGTATAAGATGGGTGTAAGTAGTAATACGATGAAAAGGATGGATAAGAATGAAAGCGCGTTTAATAAAGACGAAGGATAACGAATTACGTCTCCTTTGTGAAGACGGCACGCTTGCCGCCTGCCCCAAGATAGTGCTGTTCGACTTCCTGACCAACTTCAAAACGAACAAATTTACTGGCGGCGAAGCCGGCAGATGGGATACAGAGACTCCGGATATGATATCTTATCCGGGCAATACACTTGCGTACATTACAGACACATGCCAGCTTGTTGTTTATGATTTTGCGCCGTTTTCCTTTGCCGTGTCCGAATCACCCAAATTCATGGAATACCTTTCCACGGAGGAATATGCCAAGCTTCATAACGTATCCCGAGAGATCATTAAAGTGTACTGCAGGGATGGACGCATCGCAGGTGCGAAACGTATAGGCAACCGCTGGGCGATCCCTGAAACGGCGCCGTATCCTATTGATGATGTCAACAGGAAGCTCACATCCGGTCCTAAAAAAAGTGACAGCTAAGCGTAGAGAGCCGAACATTTTCGGCTCTCTTTTTTTGGTTCGATTTACCATGTGTTTTACACTTTTCAATTTTGAGAAAAGACTGTAAAATTAGAACTGATCGAAAAATTACACGACGGAAGAACATAGGCGCCCTGGGAACAGGGCGATATCCCGCTTACAGGGGATACCTATGTTCTTTTTTTCTGTTTTGGAGGAGAATCCCGTATGAAAACAAGTTTTGAACGCCAATTTGAAAAGCTTATCACCCGTCATCTTGCCTTCATGGAAACGACGCCGGAAGACCGCGCCCATTACATATACGACTTCCATACCAATTCGGAGTCATACTACGACAATCTCTGCGATATGCTTTATGCTATGGCGGTAGGCGCCATAGAGGGTCCTTTATGGCTCACACCTTCCGGAGATGTATACTACAGCCAGGACCCTCGCAGAACAAGTGATACGTTCTTTATGTCCTCCGATGAGCTCCCTGTGTTTACGGCAGATATTACAGAGCATCTTGAGATCGCTTTCCTTCGGTTATACCGACTTCATTGAGAACGAGTCTCGTGTCCGGATATTTGTTCACAAATGTCACGACATTGTCTTGACAAATCCGTCAATATGATGTAAGATAGACACACTCTGATGAGAAAGGAGCGATTTGTCAGTATGCCGGAAATGCCGAAGAAAACTGAGTCGATTCAGGTCCGCGTAACGCCGGAAACAAAAGAGAAGGCCCGCGAGGTGTTTGAGCGCCATGGTTTAACGATCTCTGCAGCGGTAACGATGTTTATTCATCAGGCGCTTATGGTAGACGGTCTCCCTTTCAGGACAGACGATCAGCCTGAATCTGTTTCGGGTCAAGAGCGAAAACTGAGAAGTAATTAAAAAGTCATATAAATAAAACAAAGGGAACACAAATCCCTGGCAGGATACGCATTCCCTTTGTTTTCTGTAAGGTTTTAAGTCCGGTCTGGCAACCGGACTTAGGGTGTCAGGAGAACTTGTTTCCAGCACGAACTCCTAACGAAATAGGTATAATACGATATTCATATGCTGTTATTATACCATATATTTTGTAAATTGCAATAGGGTCCGTGTAATTTCTCCTGCCCCAAAATGGATTTTTTTGGAAGCGGGGACATGGTATGGATAATAACGCGAACAGCAGACGATTGTCTGCTGCACAAATAGAAGAACAGCTACAAACGATCCTGTCGTTTTTGGAGTCGGTGCATCCGACGCTGTGCGGCGAGGAGGGCTTCTACCCGTGCGTGGAGCTTCGCCCCATTCCTCGCGGCATCCCGAAGGACGACAAGCGGTATTTCCCGCTGACATGGTCGCTCAACCTCTGGAAGCTGGACGATGCCGGCATAGACCGTCTGCGTAAGTTCCTGGAGCGTCATAACGGGGAGCCGACCTGTCTTTTCTACTCTGTATTTACATACGATAACCATAAAGAAGTCCACACGCGCAAGGGCGCTCCGGCCAAATCTGGTAAGATAACTACGGAAGCCGCCCTGGAAGCGCAGGAGATAGCGCTGGACTTCGACGACATTGGCTTCACGGAATATACGGAGCTGGTAGACCGCTTTGAGGAACTGGGCATTTACGCCCTCTGGACCTGCTCCGGACACGGGTACCAGGCGCACATTCTTCTGAGTGAGCCGCTTGGCAAAGACGAGCTGCGTACTTTCGTATATAAGTTCCGCAGCAAGGGCTTCCCCTGTGACGCCAACTGCGTAGACCCTGCCCGTGTTATGCGTCTGCCGGGCACATTCAATAATAAGTGTTTCAAAGAGGAGCGTTACGCTTCCGAGCAGATGAATCCGCCCCGCTGTGAAGTGGTGCAGGACACCAGCCAGCGTTATGACCTGTCCTTTATCATGGACCAGCTGAACACGCTGGAAACCGTCAGCAGGGAGGACGAGGCGGAATGTGAAGCTCCGGTCAGGAAGGCCACGAAAAAGTCATCCAAAACGGCCGCTGCCGAGTCCCAGGAAGACACCGCGCTGCTCCGGCGTATAGAGTATCCGTATCTTTCCGAGTTCGACCTGCCGGAAGCAGTAGAGCGCATGCTGGCGTATACGCCGCAGGGCTATCGGAACAAGTGCCTCGGCTTCCTGATCCGGTTCTTCAAGAACCAGTACAAGTTGGGCAAGCGTCAGATCTCTGAGATCCTGGACCTTTGGAGCCGCGAAGCCTGTGATCCGGCCTATGCTCCGGAAGAATTCAAGGACGACTTCGCCCGTCTTTACTATAACTACAACGGGCTTTCATACGACGCGGCACTGACAAAGAAATTTGGCGGTATCGACTTCGACCAGATGGTCCGCCTGCGCAAGCAGAGCATCCACATCCCCAACAGCTTTTTCAAGGACTTTGAGGAACTGAGTGTTGCGGAGGTCCGTCTGTACCTTGGCATCAAGCTTCTGGAGCATACGGATGAGGATACCAGCCAGGAGGCGCTTTCGGACCTATTGGGCGTCAGCACGCGGAATCTTCGTCCCGCCCTGCAGCATCTTATAAAGGACGGCCACTGCTACTTGAAGCGCGGCGCCCCGAAGCTGAAGATTCCCAATACATACCACACGAACCGCATCGTATCCGCGGAAGAGGGCTATATGTCCTTCAGCTACAACGACATCCGCGCCTATGTGATGGAGCTGTGTGAACAGAGCGGCAGGACCCGCAGCAACGGAGATCTGAAACTGTATTTGTTCTTCCGCTGGAAGTTCTTCAGCGGCGAGATCTACATGTCCCAATCCAATCTTGGCAAGCATGTGGGACTGGCTCAGAACAGCATTTCGGATGTCGTGTACCGCCTCCAGGAACGTCACTTCCTGAAGGTTATAAAGAAACGCCGCAGTAAGTTTATTGAGTATTGTGAATATGTTTTGTTAAGGTAAAGATCTTTTAATTTAGAGTTTGCTTTTGTTTTTTTCTCAAAAGGGCACCCTCGTACAGAGGGCGCCCTTTTTTGTTCATTTTTACTATTTTTGCACTTTCTGAATGGAAATATCGGTTGATTTATTCTTTGCAAAACGGTATAATATGTAATACGAGCAAAATATTGGAGGAACATTATAGAATTTCACAGAAAGGATGGTTGTTTTCTTTATGAAAGGTATGAAGTGTTGGTTAAAAGCGATTTCCCTTTCCCTTGCGCTGGCATCTCTTACCGTCTTTCTGTCAGGCTGCGGCGGCAGCTTTGACAGCACCGATGGTGAGAAGACGGTGGACGCCATGTTGGAAGTAATAAGCCAAGTCCAGTCTGTTGAGACGTCCATTACACTGGATCTGCAGGGCCGTTTCAGCAACGGCACCAGCAGCGACAGCGGAACGCATACTGCAGCCGTCTACTCCACCGCCACGATAGAATCCTCATTTTCCCCTCTGGCCTGTCATGGCCAATTTTATTCCAGCATTCAGGTAGACGGCGCGGTGACTCGTGAAGAGCGCGAAAACTACATCGTCCCGGACGGCAGCGATTATGTTCGTTACGACTACGTTGCCTCCACCGGCGACTGGACGCAGGCTAAAGTCACCCGCCCGGATTCCCTGTCTACGCCCCGTAAGACCGGTCTTATCTATGACTGGCGTGATTTTATGAGTGGCATGACCTATCAGGAGAAGGTCTCAGCCGGCAACGAGAATGAATACGTAATTTACAGCGGTGACGTCAGCAAGTCCGTACTCCAGGAGATCCTGGGCAACAACGTGTTCGGGAGCTTCATATAAAGTATGGAATGGCTTCTGGACGATAAGATCCCCTGCACATTTTACATAGACGCTGAAACGGCGCTTCCGGACCATTTTGTGCTGGATTTCTCCGAATCATTCATACCCAGTGATATGACATTCACGTTGGCGGAGCTCACGGTCAACTACGGTGAATGGAACAACCTGAAACCTATCACTGCGCCGAAGCGTGTAACGGTGGTTTCTACCGATACAGAAGCGGAATTCTATGCCAATTACTATGCGTGGAATTTGTTCCTCCCGTACATTGGCGGTCAGATCGACGGTTCCGGCACTCCCGGCAACGGTGACCAGACCTTCTCCGCCTCCTGGGACAGCTTCCAGGTCCGCATTGACGGCGGTATGACCAAGATCCCCTTAACTTATGCGGATCTGGAGAAGGTCGGCTACAAGGTCGAGGAGAAGAATGCCGGTCTCATCGTAGAGCCCAACAAGTATAAAGAAGACGTTGTCCTGATCAAGGGCAGCGACAAACTTACAGTCTGGCTCTATAACGATGACACCGTGGCGCAGCCGGTCACCAGCTGCAAGATCTGCGCCGTTGATTACATCGCCTCCCAGATCCCCAACAACGGCATCAAGATCTATTTCCCCGGCGAGGTCACGCTGGGTATCAGCAAGGAGCTGCTCATCTCCGCCTACGGCGATCCTGACGAAGAGGATAATGCGTTCTCCTGTGACACCTATACCTGGAACGGCGAGAGCGAATCCCAGTCTCTGCTTGCCGAGATAAGTCCCGTTACCGGTCAGGTCATCCGCCTGCGCGTCTGCAACATCCCCGTCACAGGCGGCCAACAGAAATGATAGGGAAGGGAGGAACATCGAATGAAAAAGGTTTTGGCATTTTTTGTCAGTCTTTTGTTCCTCTCCTGTCTGACCGGCTGTCTCCTCGTTCCCAAGGATACTGAGCCTGTTGAACAGATCGGGGAAGGGACACTTGGCAGCTACTATGTGAAGATCACAGACCACTTTGTGGCAAAAACCATCTCCGGCAAAGACGTCTTCATCCTTTCCTTCGATTTTACCAACAACAACAACAGCAGCGGCGTCTCTGCCGCGTCTGCGCTGGGCCTGACCCTGTTCCAGTCCGGCATAGAGCTGTCCCAGGCGTCCGTCCTTTTCCCGATCAGCGGATATAGCAGCTCCAATTACCATACTAAGGTAAAGGACGGCGCCACGCTTAACTGCCAGGTCGCTTTCTCTCTTCGCTCCGCCGACGACCCGGTGGAGGTAGAAATAGCACCCAGCTTTTCCTTTGGCACAGAAAAAGTAACGGCAGAATTGGATATAGCAGATTAAAGCCAGCCGAATCTAAAATCAGGCTAAGAGAGGCGGTTTTACCGCCTCTCTTTTTTTCGTTATTCTCGCGAACAGGAGGTATTTGCATGAGCGAAAAGATTATTGAAGCTATCAACGGCTTAGACCATTTATGTGTCCTGCTCCCGGCTTCTCCGGAATCCGTAGCCGAGGCGGAGCACTCCCTCGGTTTGCAGTTCGCTGCGGATTACAAAGCCTACGTACAGCAGTTCGGCGCCATCTCCGCCTGCGGCATCGAGCTGACCGGCGTCACGACGTCACGCCGTCTCAACGTGGTGGCCGTGACGAAAAGGAACCGCGCTATGAACGGGAATATCCCCCCGCACATGTACGTCATTGAGGACATGGCCATAGACGGTCTCCTTATCCTCCAGGACGTTACCGGCTCCGTTTACTCCACCCCGCCCCGCGGAGTTCCCCGCAAAGTATTCTACTGTCTCGCAGACTATATAAAGGCTTCTCAGGCCTAAAACAGCTTCCCCGAAATATTTTTGGGAAAAGCTGTTCTTTGGGCGTATATAGGTTATAGAGAGATTTTATCGAAAGCGAAAGGAGCTTTTCACCATGAAGTTCGGTTACATGATAGACAACTCTGCATATGAGCCCCATTATCTGGAGGAAACTTCCATTCAGAGGGCTGTCTCCTTGCTGGAGCAGAAGCTCCCGGTGATGCGCATGAGCCAGCGCGATTCCGTTGCTCCGGTGGAGTTCTGGGAGGATAAGGGCGTAGAGCGCAAGGACATGACCTTTGAGGATGTCCGCGACGTTTATAAGCTGTATCCCGGCAGAGACGGCCATTTGAAGTGCGATGACCTGGCGCAGCGCCTTTGGAACGAGCTGCCGGCGCAGCAGAGAGCTCCGCACATGGAGAAATGGCTGGGGGATCACCATACTCGCGGCTTGGTTTATCTTCGTTACGGCGAAGTAGGTTGGCGCTACGGTGTAGACGGCTTAGCCCGTTTTGGCGCCATCGTGCTCAACCACCTGAACGAGGCTACCCGGACGATGACTCTTTCCGAGAAAGTTTCACTTTATAACAGTCTTGGCCTCTCCCATGACGACGCTGTGCAGATGGATCTTTTCATGGATCATAATCCATATTTTACCGTCCGTACCGCTAACGAGCCTATCCCGCCCGAGCTGAGCGGCAGGTCCGCTCCTGGTACAGAGCGTTGGTTCGCATCTATTGAGGATGCCTTGGATCACATCTATGATACTTTTGCCGGAGGCGCACAGGGCCATCCCAGTCACTATAATCTTTACCTCAACGGCGAGAAATGCATTTTCCAGTTTGAGCAGGGTGAACTCAAGGCAGTCCGGGGCCTGGACCTTAGTGCGGAGCTAAATGACCCCGACACATGCTTTATTGCTCAGATGGCGTTAGCAACGGTTCAGGAATGCGTCTCCCGCATTACCATGCATGCAGATCGACTGTTTTTCTACCCTGTTACAACGCCCGAGAGTCCTTCCCTCATTGATGCCGCCCATCCGGAGGCCGGGCTCAACCTGTCACTTGTTGCGAAGAATTGCGCCAAGAACGGTATCTGGGACGCCCAATCTGCGCTAAAGGCATTCAATGACCTTGGCGACGTCCCCGGCAAGTGTCTGGACATCTGCGTCTTCGGTAGAGACATGAGGCCTGAGCAGCAGATCAACGTCGTGCGTCAGGAGGATTCGGAAATTATCTGCGGCAATATGCCGGACCATTACGCCCTTGGCCGTGAAAACCATGACATCTGTGACATCCTCTCCCAGACCTTTGATAAAACCCTGCCGCTGGAGCACTGGACCGTCCGCCTCATTATGCCGGGCGACCACTGCGGTTCGGAGGACTGCATGACCAACAATTGTGGCAAGCCCCTGGTGGAGTTCTACGATGCCGACTATAAGAACAAGGGCAGCTTTGGATCCTACGGCCAGTTTACAGGCGGTCGTTACTTCTTGGAGACCCTGCAGGGTAAGGACGGTTTCTCTTCCGGTGGTGGAGAGCATAGGCGCGAGCTGTCTCTTGATGACAGCATCCCCAAGTGGACGGTATCTGCCAAGGATATGAATGTGATCATGGACTGGCTGAATGCCAGGGAATCGCAGCTGCTGAAAGACCGCAAGCCGTCCCTGACCGATCAGATGAAATCTGCCGGTGAGCGCAGTGCGCAGCCGGAGCCCCGCACATCCCCAGAACAGGAGAAAGGCCGCTGATATTTCCGCATCCGAATCGTCTGTGTACCAACGTATGCGAATAGGGAGGTGCAATCCATGATAACCGTAAACATCCCTCAGAGCCTTCGGAAAAACGGCAAATTTTGCGTCTGGAAGTACATAGACCGGGATGGGCATAAGACAAAATGTCCCTATGACCCTCATACCGGCCAATTTGGTGCCAGCAACGACCCGAAAGCCTTCAGTTCCTTCTCCCACGCCCATCTCGTTTTGGAGCGCTACGGTTATGACGGCCTTGGCGTCGGGATCTTCGGTGACGTTTGCGCCATAGACCTGGACGACTGTATCACGGCAGACGGCAAGCTCAGCGAGAAGGCAAAAGACATTATCTCCCGTATGCACTCCTACACGGAGCTGTCCCCGTCCGGCAAGGGCATTCACATCCTGTTCCGCGCCCCACACTTTGACTATGATAAGTCGAAATACTACATCAACAACCAGTCCGAGGGCATAGAGGCGTATATTGCCGGCGCCACCAATAAGTTTGTGACGATCACCGGCAAGCGTCTCGTTGGCAGTCCTCATGACCTGCAGGAGCGCAGCAGCCAGCTTTTCGAGGTACTGGAGACCTATATGCGCCGTCGAGAGTGGGACAGGGAAGAGAGACAGGAGGGGGAGTTTACCGACCTGCATCTGTCGGACGACGAAATTCTCCGCCTGATGGTGGAGCACACCCCCCGCTTCGGCTCTCTGCTGAATGGCGATATCTCCGACTACGATAACGACCAGAGCCGCGCCGACATGGCGCTTTGTACCAAGCTGGCGTTCTACACCAGAGACCCGGATCAGATAGACCGGATCTATAGGAACTCCGGTCTTGGCAGGACAGACGGAAAGTGGGATAGGGTGCAGTCCGGCAGTACCTATGGCCGCCTGACCATTGAGAAGGCACTGGACATGGTTTGTGAGCAATATCACGGCAGAGCCGCGGATGCCGTCCCGGGAGGCAAGCGTGAGGCTTTGGACAGTCAGATATCCCGTGCGCAGGAAACGGCCAATACCCAGAGAAATGAGAAACAAGAGGTTTCCCGCGAAGACAGGGAACCGACATTAGTCTGAATCAGGAGGAAAATACATGAAGATCTTACGCGCCCGCGTTATCGAAGGCTCTTTACCTATACCGGAAGCACTGCGTGTCCAAAACCCCGGTATGACGGAGAACAATTACGAGCTGATTTGCCCGTACAACAAAGAGAATTTCCGAAAGCTCCTCGACATTGGCAAGAGGGCCCACCAGGACGGCAATCTTTCCAAAATGGAGATTCTTGCCTGGGATGGCGGCGCTGCCAATCATGATGGCATTCGTTTCCTTTGGTCCTTCCGTCCGGACAAATACAACTTTGAGCGTATTCCTTCTGCCGTTTACAATTTCCTTAGCAATGCAAATGTCCAGACTCCCATCAAGCTGACCGGCCAGGCTAAAGACGACTACGATTCCACCTGGCGTCAGCTGCAGTTTGGCATTTCTCTGGGCGTCTATGAGTCATATCTGAGCAAGAAACCTTCATTGGACGACCAGGTGAAGGCGCCGGCGCCAAGGCGCCGAAAGCGAACCTGGAACCGGTACAGACCGGTCCCGAAAGGTGAAAAAACAAGGAAAGGGAACCCCCTTTCGGAAGTTCTCTTTCCAGTCTGCGAGCCTCGCGAGCATTCGCAGAATGATCCACGCAGGTATTATATCAGAAGTGTAAATATCTGTAAAGAGCATGGAGAGGAGGATAATCCCATGTTGGCTGGAAAGAAAGGCTATCCCTACAAAGACAGTTACGGCGATGAATTCACTGTATACCCTAAACTCGATATGTATGCCGACAATGACAATCTGTACGTTGGTTTGGATTCTTTCGATGAAGACCTTGGTGGAATAGACCAATACTGCGACCTTACAGTCAACATCTATAAGCTGCCTTATCTTTGTAGCTGCGTAAACATTGAGTATGGCGGCGATCAGCACATGAAGTTCCTGGAGGAGCAGGGCATTGCCCAATTTACCGGCAAATGGATGCCCAGCGGCTTTATGAGCTTTCCCGTCTTCCGCTTCAACGAGGACAAACTGCGTGAGATCGACCCGGAAATGTTTGCCGAATATGCCAAGGCACATGGCAGAGAAGTCGAGACGAAGAAGCCTCTGGACCATCAGATCCAGAAAGCATTAGACCGCACTACTATAGCGGACGCCGCCCCGGAAAAGGGCGATATACAGCGCTGAAAGGAGCTACAATATCGAACCGGACAGATAGGAGGCAATTTCATGGCACCCAAAAAGAAGGGCTATTCCTACAACAAAGGCAGTTATGGCGATGAAGTTGAGCTCGTCCATGTGACCACAGAAGACCGTCTTGGTTCCATCTTAGAGACGGGTATCCGTCCCTCCGCCTACGGCGATATGGCCGTGGTGGGAGACGATGGAGCAGGCGTCTACGCGATCCGCAACGACGCGAGGCTGATTCGTAAAGTTCTGGATGATGTCGTGGCTACAGAGACATTGGGCTATGTCTATGCGGTCAAGTTTCGCTATAAGGGTCAATATGTGGAGTGTGTCGATTCCGTGGAGCATAGCTCCCAAGGAGGGTACATTCTTATTCCGAAAGCTGCGTGTCCACATGGTATACCCGCCAAGGACATCATCGGGTATATCCGACTTACACCGCAAGAACAGAGTGAAGAAAAGGCTTCATTGGGCGACCAGATCCGTCAGGCAGAGACCCGCACCGCACCAGCCAATACAGAGAAAGAACCCCGTAACATTTACAAAGACAGATGAGGAGGTAATATCATGGCAAATAACTGTTGGTATCAGATGCGTATTGCCGGCAAGAAGGAATCTGTGGATCAATTCATTGCTATGCTCAGCGGTAAAGCCCCCACTCGTTTGGGCCGCGTATTTTCCGTCTATACGGACGAACCGTTCACCCCTTATCCCGGCAACAAGGGCATAGGCTATGCCGATATCTCCGGAGATTGCGCCTGGAGCATCAAAGAATCCATGCTCCCAGGCAGCAATCCCTCCGTCACCCTCGCAACGGAGGCCAAACGTCTCGGTCTGGCCTTGGAGGCTTATTCCTCCGAGCCCGGCAACCAATTTCAGGAGCACGTTCTCATCAACAAGGGCGACATCCTGACCTTTGATTGTGTTGACTATGAGGAGCATTGCGTGGAAGGTATGAGTGAAAAGCAATTGACTGAATTGTGCAAAGAGAAAGGCCTGACCAAGGAGGAGCTTCTTTCCCAGGTCAATTACAACGGCGATTATATCGTTGGCGGGTTTGGCGAAGATTTTGCCGATTATAAGGATCTTTCCGCCTATTTCCCGCCCGCTCAAAATTTGAGCTTAGATCAGGTTTTGGGTATTCTCGACGAAGAGATCCATGCGACTGAACTGCTTGGCGGCACAGACAAGAACAACAAGCAGCGGGAAGCCCGAGCAACGAAGATCAAGACGCTGCGTTTCGTTTCAGATCTTCTTCAGCATCGGGCAGAACAGTATGCAGCGAAAGACGTGCCGGTGGTCGAAGCCGATAAGTCTATTCCCGTCCCTTCTGCCGACCTGCTGCAGCAGAAGGACGGTACAGTGCGTCTCTGGGCCCGTGTAGGCATGTCTCTGGACGTTTCTCCCGAAACCTATACTCGGCTCAAGGGTGGTGACAAAAACGCCCTGACGGCCGTTCTGCAAGGCAAAGAGGGAAAGGCATTCCTGAACGGAGAGACCTACTTCCCGGACATCGAGGAGAACAAGGGGCTGGAGGACATGGAGTTCGATCTGTTTGCGGCTATTCACCCGCAGCACGAAGCGGACAAACAGCCGTCCAAAAGCCCTCTGGACGCGCAGATCAAGGACGCACAGGCCCGTACCGGCAAGGATACGCCGAACAACGAAAAAGAACCGGAGCGTTGATACGGCTCCGGAGGGGAGAGATGTAATATGTTGCGATACCGTACCGAAACATTCAGTGGCATAGGCCCCCGGGATGCTGCTGATGTCATGGCCTTTGAAACGTTTGAGCTGGGCAACACAGATATCCCTGAATATCTGTGCAGCCATCAGCTGAAGGGCAGCTCCCTGGCGCCGGCGTTGGAATCGATCACAAAAGAGCTGGACGACAACGGCTTCGTGGATGATATGTCATGGGAAGAGAAGGTTTATTTCTTTCGCGAGGTCTTGGAGGATCTGAGCAAGGTCACCGGCGTGAACATTTCTCACGCCCTCTGGCTTGCAGACTCCGATACTGTGCTGAATTTTTACGGTAAAGACCTTACCACGGGCAGCTATATCGACGCCTACGAGCCGGGGCCCGTCGTTTTTACGGATCTCGGCCATGACGGCACACTGTACGGCTACGACCATGACCCGTACCCCGCAAGGGAGATACCCTTCCATGAATTTACCCAGCTTGTAAAGCTGGAGAACGAAAGTAAAACGCAAGGAGGCGCAAACATGAAATACAAGGGTTTGTACATTGCATCTATCCCGGATGTGGTGGGCGGCGGTCCCGGCTACCATTGTAACGTCTTTGCAGATCGCAACATGACCTGTAAGCTGGGCAGCTTTGACATCCATTCCAGCGATTTGGCGCAGAATGCAGACCCCCGTCATTGGGTTCGCAAAAATGTGGATGATATGCTCACCACTGAGCTCACGGTCGGTCATGATGATAAGTTCCGCTATCAGATGCTGGACCGTCTTCGCAGCGACTGTAAATACTACCTCGGCTACGGCAACCGCAGTGCGAACGCACTGTGGGCCCGCGGCGATGAGGCGGGTCAGATCCTTCATATGGTGGCACTGTATCAGAGCTTTCCCGACGACAAGAAGCCGGAATGGCTCACTGCGGATGACATTGAGAGCTTTGCCGTCCAGATGCTGGGTAAGCGTCCCACGCTGGACCAGCAGATGCAGTCCGCCACAGAGCGCACCCAGCCGGACAAGGCGGAGAATGTATCTCCCGAAATGTCCCGTTGATTTTGTACCGAGGAGGTCCCTTACATGGGCAGAGACTTTACGCCGTGCGAGCTTCTTGCCAGCGAAGCTGTTTTAGGCGATCTTTTTGAAGTTCAGCGCAATTTGATCATTACTATAGATGGCAAAGAATTCCCCTATTACGACAAGGAGGAACTGGCGCACCGTGAGCAGTTTCCTGTCCTTGGGAAATTGCTCAACAGGCAGGGTTTTGATCCTCTTTACGCTTCCGCGGCAGCGGTACCCGGTGGTATGGATTTTTTGTCCGCCGTTGACAAGGCGCTTCAGGAGTATATCGCGACAGGGAAGGGGGATAGGGATTCCGAGACTATCCGCTGGTTCGAGGGCACGCTGGACGAGAATTTCTACTACTGTGAGCGCAACGAAGAGTTGTTTGTCGAGAAGCTTCAGGAAGGCCTTTCTCGGCTCAAGCCTTCCCTTTCGGATCAGATCCGGGCAGCCGAGAACAAAAAAGACAGCGCCCCCGCCACAGAGCAGGGGCACTCGAAGCCGCAGGAACGCGGCAAATAGGTCCGTTCAGTTCATTTGCTTCCTGCGCGATAGGTTTACGGTACCGTCTGTCATGGAGTTCAAGGAATCCAGACTTTTCCCGGTACCCTCGGCCACGCAGGAGATGGCTCCCTCGGCCACCACGGTGTGGATGCCGGTGCGGGCCTCGATGAGTTTGTCAAAGCCGTCCACCAGGCTGCCGCCGCCGGTCATAACGATGCCGTTGTTGGAGATGTCGGCCACCAGCTCAGGCGGGGTGCGCTCCAGCACGCCGTGGACTGCCTCGAGGATGCGCTCTACCGGCTCCTCGAATGCCTCCAGCATCTCGGTGGAGCTGACGTTGATGACCTTGGGCAGGCCTGTCACCAGGCAGCGGCCCTTGATCTCGATGGACGTCTCCTGCTCCTTGGGGAAGACACAGCCGATCTGCATTTTCATCAGCTCGGCGGTGCGCTCGCCCACCAGCACGTTGTGCTTGCGGCGCATATACTTGACGATGGCCTCGTTGAACTGGTCGCCGGCCA